>Ga0206126_10002306_pt1 | contig 21081 bp, 18 predicted proteins | sample Helgoland_Spring_5_FD_148621 | JGI IMG/M metagenome (GOLD analysis project Ga0206126, IMG submission 148621) | Pelagic subsurface seawater microbial communities from Kabeltonne, Helgoland, North Sea - Helgoland_Spring_Bloom_20160412_1 | ecosystem: Environmental > Aquatic > Marine > Epipelagic ...
TATTTTTTATACTTTATAAGTTATATTTGCTATATATTAGTATAAATTAATAATAAAGAGAACCAAAACATAAGCGTTAAAACCCTTCAAACATTGGGTTCCGTTCATATTTTGTAAAAAAAACCTGTGCAAATGCGACTGCTAGGGGGGGATTTTGGCCTGCTATAAGTCAAAAAAAACAAGAGATTTCCTGCTTCTATTGACTAACAAAAGTAAAATAACGTGTAATTGGCAGCCATGCCGAGCTGATGATATGGGGCAAAAACCCTTATTCAGCTTGTCTACTCCTCGCTTTCGTCAATGACCATCGCTTTCGGGGGAGGGCTATTGCGCTGGGGGACTCTTGAGTCAGCATCAATCTCATCATCGTTGTCCGAGGGCACAGCTGTGTTTTGATCTGGGCTGATATTATGCGGAAAACCAGCCAACTCCGCCAGTGAGCTCGGTGTTGAGCGAGGCGAGAGTTTATTTTGGGGGGTAGGGATAGGATCAAAAATATCGGTCATATCACCTTCGACTGTGGTTTTTTGATCTGCTATGGGACCGGATGTTATTACATCGAACTTGGCCTGCAGTTGATCGCTGGCATGCTCATCAGTTTTTGAGGAGCTCTGAACTGGGCTGCTGGGCTGAGACTGATATTTGTTGTAAAAGAAACTAATCGCCATGATAAGTAACAAAGTAAGACCGATAATGGCAAGGGGTTGAGCCATTTTCTTGCCATCGGTATGCGTCGAGGAGGATCGCAGTTGATTCTGGCCTTTGCCTCGTTTTTTATTGAAGCGGGTTCTGGAAGACGCCCCACTTTTCTCACTCACGGTATCTTGGTTACTTTTAAGATAGCCTATATTGGCAATGTCCTCATTAGGAACAAGAGACTGGATTAACTCGCTGGCATCCACTTCCAAGTACTCGCTGTATTGAACGAGAAAGCTGCGTGCATACGAAGTTGGCAAGTTGGAGTAGTCGTTGATCTCCAGTGCGTTAATCGTCGCAGATGGAATACGAGTGGATTGCTCAATATCACTGATTGCCAGATTTTTGAGCTCACGAGCCTTGAGTAGCTGTTGGCCAATGTCGGTAGGTTCACTCATAATCTAATATGCATTCGCTCTGGAAAATAAAATATCAGCTTGCGATGGGCGTGAAGCTAGACGCATTAATGGTTTTGCTCAAGCCTTGATACGGGAAGTTCTACAACTCGATTAGTCGGCGAGTTCGGATAGGCATCTAGAAACTGCAAACAACCCAAATGTAGCGGTGATATGTGTGATGCTTCCGAATCCCGCGACACAGTTCAAGCGTATGGGGTCGTCTGGGTTGATCCTCGGTTTGTCTACCGAGACCTCGCCGTCACATTGCTCATACACGGGGGACTCAGATGAGAAAACGCAGCTTATGCCAAACTTTCGTCCTTTGATCTTTTTCTTGCGATCTGTGCCAGCAGGAAACCCATAATCGCTTCGCATAATCTTACGCACTTGATTGATCAGGCTATCGTTGTAGCAGCGTGTGATATCGTTAATTTGAATTTGGGAAGGGTCACGCAATCCTCCGGCACCACCACAGCTAATGACAGGAATGCTATATTCTTTACACCGAGATAAGAGCAGTGATTTGGCACGAACGTGATCAATGGCATCAATGAGATAGTCAAATTTGTTGATTAGGATTTCCTCAGCGTTGCGATCGCTGAAGAATGTCTCCAAGCATTGCACCTCACACTCAGGGTTGATGGCTTTGACTCGGCTTGCCATAGCAGCTGTTTTTTGGCGGCCTATTTCACCATCCATGGCATGAAGTTGGCGGTTGATGTTAGTGATGCAAATTTCATCAAGGTCAACCATAGTGATGCGACCAACTCCGGATCTGGCTAAAGCCTCAACACACCATGAACCAACACCTCCTATGCCCACCACGCAGACGTGGGCATGCTGAAATTTTGTCATCGCCGATTTGCCGTATAGCCGCTGAATACCTCCAAATCTATCCATGGTAATAAGGGTGTCTAAAGTCTCTATGTGCCAATGAAGTTTAGATCAAGCCCAGCTGGCCGGCGAGGTAGAGGCAGGCATGGATTTTAACGTCTACAAGGCGACCATGGGTTTGTTGATGATGGAGCCAGGGATCAAGCTCGGCTATGGGAACTCGATGAACCACGATGTCCTCCTGTTCGGTGCCGCCGCCATTGTGTTCGCGAGTGAGTTCCGTCGCTGCGAAAAAGCTTACCATTTCCGTGGTCATGCCCGGAGATGTCGGGCTGCTGATGAGCGGCGTTATTTTGGCGGCCCTGTAGCCGGTTTCTTCAAGAAGCTCCCGAGCTGCTGTTTGAGCAAGCGACTCATCAGAGAATTCGGCTTCATCTCCAGCGAGGCCAGCAGGGATTTCAATAACGTGTGCTTGGAGGGGTATCCGAAATTGCTCTACCAGTATGAGTTCATGATTGTCGGTGATGGGTAAAATACCGACAGCGCCTGTACAATTTGTCCGTGCGGCATATTCCCAGTGACCGCGAGCATAAAGGCCCAGAAATGCTCCCTCACTGAGTAGTTTGGTTTTCATGGGCTGTTGCTTCATGAACGTATTGCTGCGATTTTTATTCATTCTCAGCTCTGGCATCTCTTGTGAGAAGTTCCTCCAGTGCCTCAGCGGCTGACTTGTTCTGGTAGAGGATATGGTAGACAGCATCGATAAGTGGTATCCGAACGCCGGTTTTGTGACCAAGATCATAGATCGATTTGGTGTTCGGTACTCCCTCTGCAACCATGCCTAGATTAGCAATGATGTCATCAAGACTGCCACCTTTGCCTAATGCCTTACCAACACGGTTGTTGCGTGAATGTGGAGAATAACAGGTTGCCATCAGGTCACCTACTCCAGACAAACCAATGAATGTTTCCATATGACCTCCAAGGGCCGTACCTAGCCTGGTCATTTCTGCAAGCCCTCTCGTGACAAGGGCCGCGACGGCGTTGTCACCCAGGCCAATGCCATCAGCTATACCAGCGGCTATACTGAAAATATTTTTAATGGCACCTCCCAATTCGATACCTGCGATATCGTCACTGGTGTAGCACCTGAAGAAAGGGGCGGTGAAGACAGTTTGCAATTGCTCACGAAGTTCTTGGTCTTCAGCTCCAATAACCGCACAGGTTGCTAAATTACGGGATACCTCTTCTGCGTGATTAGGTCCGGATAAAACGGCTATTGGATTATTGGGAAGGTGACGATGGATAATTTGGCTCATGCGCTCCCCATCTGACGAAATGCCCTTAGCACAAGATACAAGAATAGTGTTATCGGGTAAGCCAACAGATGCGAGCTGGATTGCAGTGGCCTCTGTTGCCCCTGTCGGAACGACGAAGAGAACGAGGGGGAAATCCTTACAGCGCCCCATGTCCGTGCTTGCCGTGATCTTCGCGTCTAAGCCGAGATTGGGGATGTAGTGTCCATTGGAATGGTTTTGATTGATTTCATCGACCGTCTTTTGATTTCTGCCGATGAGACACACTTCGTCCAGCTTGTGTGCGAGTAAACAGGCGAGGGCCGTGCCCCACGACCCGGTTCCGAGAATGGCTGCGCGTTTGATCATTTAGATTTTTTGGAGAATTGGTGTTCGCTGCCATTGATGAGCGCTTTGATGTTGGATCGGTGCCTCCAAACAGCGAGTAATGCGATGACGATACAAAAAACAAACAAGGGTTTATTCCAAGTGCCATCTGCTAATTTGTCATGATGCCATGACCCGAAAATCATGACAACGGGAAGGAGAACTGCTGCACCTATGCTAGCGATAGATACATATTTGGTGGTGAAAAAGAGAACTGCCCATATCGCGATTAAAATGCCCACGGCAGCAGGCATGAGGGCGATTAGTGCACCACCTGAAGTAGCGATGCCTTTTCCTCCCTTGAAGCCGATCCATGGTGAATAGTTATGCCCTAGAATCGCGGCAAGTGCGGTGGTGATTTGTAAAATCTGCGCTTTTGTTTGCTCTAGCTCGATGGCGTAGGGCTCGAGTGCGTGCACCGTCATTAGGTTGGATTCTCCAGAATAGGTAAACATGCTAATTCCTACTATGGATGGGATAAGCCCTTTGAGTAGATCGAGCACAAGGCAAGCAATGCCGTAGGGCTTGCCGACAATACGCAGCACATTGGTAGCCCCAATATTACCCGAGCCATGCTCACGAATATTAATTCCTTTTGACTTGGCGATGAGAAGGCCAAATGGGATGGAGCCTGCGAGGAAGGCGATGATGGGTGGGATCCAGAGTGGCATATGAATACGAGGCAGAAAGTAACTGCATGAGGATGGTAGATAGAGAATCTGAAAAACCCAATGACTATTTTTGATTCATCCCAAAGTGAAGGGTGAAGGCATATCTTAGAGCTGTTTTGTTGGCTTGGCTGGGTTGACGAAAGGAAATATTCCATTCAACGTATGATGTATGGTGAATAATGTGTGTTTTAGCCGAATGATCAATTCGTTGGTAGTGCGTTGCGTGCTACTCGCGTTGTCATTGGTTTTTGGCTTTGTTGTTAACGCGCAGGCAGCATCAGATTATGAACTGGCACCCATCAATTACTCTGCCACCAAAGATGATAATGCCATTACTAGGATTCAGGCGGATATCGATAGAGGAATCTTAAGCTGGGCCGAGGCTAAACCAATCGAGTTACTGCGATCGCTGCTCGATCAGCTAAATATCCCAGTGTCATCACAGGTATTAGTTTTTTCTAAGACGAGCCTACAGCACAAAATCATTAATCCTAGTAATCCCCGGGCGATTTACTTTAATGATGATTTTTATGTTGGTTATGTGCCAGGTGGCATGATCGAGGTGATAGCATGTGATGACCTGACGGGGATGATGTTCTATAGTTTGAACCTCAATGAGGTGCCCGAAAGGCGTCGTTTTCTGCGTGATCAAGAATGCATGACTTGTCATGCGTCTCGAAATACCATGGACATTCCCGGCTTACTGGTTAGGTCGGTTTTCACCAATCAAGAGGGCCAAGCGTTGTTATCATGGGGGTCTTTACTAACGACTCCTGCTAGCCCTATTGAGCAGAGGTGGGGGGGGTGGTATGTGAGCGGAAACAAGGCACAGGTGAAGCACATGGGCAATCAGTGGGTCGATAACCCCGAAATTGTTAGAGACGCTTATGATGAACTGCACAATCAATACTTACCTGGTTTGAGTGGTTTTTTTGATACGCGCAAACACCTCGCAGATAGTAGTGATATTTTAGCACTGATGATCATGGAGCATCAGATACAGGTGCATAACACCTTATCAGCGGCAAAGATGCGATACCTGCGCGCCGTCTATTTAGACAAAGCGATTCACGGTGATAAAATCTCACCCTCAGTGGATAGGATGATTGCTGATTGTGTGCAATCAGTTCTTGAGGCCTTGATGTTTGCAGACGAGTTGAGGCTGCCAGAGGATGGAGTCGAAGGATCTGATGAATACCGCGATAGTTTTATGCGTTTGGGGTATCGGCATGATGGTCATTCGTTGCGCGATTTGCGGCTAGAAAAACGAATGTTCAAATACCGCTGTAGTTACATGATTCACAGTAAGTCATTCGAGCAACTTCCTGATGAGATTAAAATACCCGTGCTTACCAAGTTGCATGCCATCGTTACGGACCGGGAGCCTGCGGTAGGTCTTCCTCTCCTAAGTAGTCGAGAAAAAGAGCGCATTCACGATATTTTATCGCACACACACTCGGCGTATCAAAGTGTGATGCAGAGGTAGGGTGTTGTATTCATTTACAAGCCGCGCCGCTTGTTTTTGCTGGGCTTCTTGAATTCAAGGTAAGTGATGCCTGTCACTTTATTAGTGCCTGCCTGATACGTCTCAACATTCATTTTCTTGAGTGTTTGTATTTTATCAACCGTCATAAGGTCGGTAATATGAAAGCGTTTGAGAAGTCTTCCTTGGACATCATATCCCGCTACCTGCATAAGAGCTCCGTATTTTTTGTGAACCCAAATGTAAACGAGAGCGTAACGACCATCCTTACCAGGGTTGCGTAATCGGAGTTTGTAGCATGGTTGCATTTTGATTTTATCCTCGCCCACGACCTTGGCATCTTTCCAATAAAGAAATCGAAGTGAAAGGTCTTCGTAAGTCACGTCGCTGTTGATGATGGCCTCACCAATTTTGTGAGGCGGGAAAGGTGTGGCCTTGCCTTGTTCTGTCTCGTAGAGTTTTGCTTCACCTTCCTGGAGTTGCATGTGGAAACCACTCCATGTGTTGTTGGTGTGAAATTGGAAGGTGATGTCCTCTCCTTTCAAATGAAGCGAGAGGGGTGTGCGTTGGCCGTCTTTGCGAATGTAGCCATCGAGCTTGCCATGTTGGAGTGTGCTGCCGAGCCGTATTCCCTCCAGCAGCTTTTCGGCACTTACCTCAGCATGAGCACTTAATTGACTACCAAGGCTAAAGATGCAAAAGGTAGTGACGAGTAAAAGGGAGGGAAATGCTTTATGGTAATGATTTGGCATGATGTTACGGCTTAATATGTAAACCTTTGGACGGTCAGAACAACAGAGTTATTCACAAAATGCACTTTTTCGCCCAAAAAGTCAAAATGGGGCTTGAGCCATAGATGCCATGTGGATTGGATGTCACTTGTATCCGGTCTCTCTGAGAGAGTACCCTTGCATTATTTTACATCATGAGCCTGCGCCACCAACTAACTGAAGTTTTAACTGAATATCTTCCTGCCAACCCAAAGGAGGCGATCAAAGGCACTGAGTTAATTCGCCTGCTGCGTATGAAGCTGGAGGGCAATTACTCCGATGCTTCGCTCAGATATCATTTTTCGATCATGTCCTGTGATCCGACATCTCCTATTGCGAAGGTCGAAAAGGGGCAAGGCTACTACCGGCGCACGGCTGCAGCACCAGCTCTTTCAACGGCACAAGAGATATTCTCGCAGTATCAGGGTCGTCTTGACGACATCGAGGGAAATCATGATGAGGTAGATCATGCAATGATGCGCATTCGTAAGTTTCGTGCTATTGTCAATAAGTGGTGTGACGTTAACGGCAGGTTTCCCTTTGCATTTAGAGAGCCATTCGGTGCGGATGCGCCTATTGGAAATCTCTGGAAATTTCCCGAAATGATCTTGGTAGATTGGGATAATGGCGAAGAGGTTGAGACGGCGCAATCCATGATCAGGTTAAAGTCCCAGTTGGGGTTGCCGCCTTTCAAAATGCATGCTGCTCGTTTGCGTATTTTACCAGCGCATCACAGTTTTCGTGAGGATTTCTTTCAGGCACTGAGTGCCTCGGACTGGGCGCAAGGTGGCGAGTTGATCTATGCCGCCCCCATCGAGGACGAGGCTCTTGCTGACTCCATTCGTCAATTGAGTGCTACGTTCGGTATCGGAGTGACTACGTTTGGTTTGACCGCTGAAATTCTCGATGATCTGCCACGGCCTGCGAATATCATCAATGCACATCCCCGTGAGACTGAGGCATTGATGGAGCGCTTGGATGTGACTCGAATATCGATGGCTAAGTCACGTCCGCATGTGGATTGGAGTGCGCTAGAGGCGATTCGTGGTGATAGTGCTGATGTTGACAAGCTACTTAATTGGTTGTCAGGCAGTATAGAGATTGGTCGTATTCTGCCATACCAAGACGAGCAGTAAGATTGGCAGTATTTGTCTTTAATCTGCCCATGAAGGTGCATAGGCTCTTGCCCAGATGTAGCGCATTGGCGCTGTGTAAATCAATTACCGACCACTGAGATGCAAATAGAAATCATGGACACAACGCTGCGCGACGGCGAGCAAACATCTGGGGTGTCATTCTCTGCATATGAGAAATTAAGCATGGCGAAGATCTTGCTTCAAAATGTGAAAGTGGATCGTATTGAAGTGGCATCAGCACGCGTGTCGCAGGGCGAGTTTGATTGTGTTCATGCCATCACCCAGTGGGCGATGGAAAATGATTTGCTCGATACGGTTGAGGTTCTTGGCTTTGTCGATGGTCAAGTTTCCGTCGATTGGATTGCCAAGGCAGGGGGTAGGGTGATGAACTTGTTGGCTAAGGGGTCCAAGAGGCATGTAGAATTGCAGCTACGCAAATCTCCTGAACAGCACTTAAGCGACATTAAAGAGGTGATTGCCTATGCCAGTTCGAAGAATGTAGACGTCAACATCTATCTCGAGGATTGGTCTAATGGTATGATTCATTCACCCGATTATGTGCACGCGCTCGTTGAGGGTTTGATGCAGACGCCGATCAAGAGGTTCATGTTGCCGGATACACTCGGTATTCTTAATCCGGATCAGACTTACGATTTTTGTCAGCAGATGGTGACTAGCTACCCAGAGCTGAAATTTGATTTTCATGCGCATAATGATTATGATCTTGCCGCGGCCAATGTATACAGCGCTGTGAAAGCTGGCGTTCATGGTATTCATGCCACCGTCAATGGAATGGGTGAGCGAGCGGGCAATGTGCCACTATCGAGTGTGATTGGGGTGATTCATGATCAGCTCAAACAGACCACGAATATCGAGGAGTCAGCGATCAACAAGGTCAGTCGTATTGTAGAAACCTATTCCGGAGTCAGGGTGCCAGCAAACAAGCCCGTTATTGGTGAGTTTGTCTTTACCCAGACAGCGGGTATTCACGCCGATGGCGATTCCAAGGACAAGCTCTACTATAATGATCTGCTTCCTGAACGGTTTGGGCGCACTCGTGAATATGCATTAGGAAAGACTTCGGGTAAGGCAAACATTCAGAAAAACCTCGAAGAGCTTGGTATCAGTCTCGACCAAGACGGCATGAAGCGCGTCACAAATAGGATCATTGAGCTGGGTGACAAAAAAGAGCGTGTTACCAAGGAGGATCTCCCCTTCATTATTGCCGATGTGCTGGGTGAAAATACTGAGACCAAAGATATAGAGATCGTCAATTACTCGATCTCTCTTACTCAGGGTCTTAATCCTGTCGCGACGGTTCGCCTCAGAATCAAAGGGGAATTTTACCAAGAGACAAGTACTGGGGATGGTCAATACAATGCCTTCGTGCGAGCCCTTTGGAGCATTTACGCCCGACTTAAGAAAGAGCATCCCACACTAGAGGACTATTCCGTGCATATTCCACCAGGAGGTCATACGGATGCGCTGGTCGAGGCAACAATCCTGTGGGATTTCAAGGGCAAGAAGTTCAAGACACGCGGTCTCGACGCGGATCAGACCGAGGCGGCTATTCAAGCTACGATCAAGATGCTCAACATCATTGAGGAAGCTTGAGCGAAGGCTTATACCCAGCCGATCATTCCTGCTACTCGGTAGGCGGAGTAGAGAAATAGAACAAAAAGAACGATAACAAAAGCTTTGGCGCAGGCTTCGATAGATGTGCGTGTCATGGGCTTGGTGGGTTGATTGGCTGAAATGTTGCCGAATACGTGGGGGGCTTTTAATGCTTTAGTTGCCGGAGGTCAAGGTTTCCTGTGTTCGAAACGTGATCTCTCGATGCGGTTCTTTCGAGAGTGCTCTGAGATCACGGCTTGCGATCATAACCTCAGCGGGTTAGTAATACGTCGTGATTTATCTCGATTCCAACGCCACTACTCGAGTTCACCCGGAAGTTTTGGAGGCGATGATGCCATTTTTGACCGATCAATGGTACAATCCATCGAGTGGCTATCGTGCCGCCAAGACAGTGCGCAAAGCACTTGAAGTCGCGCATGAGCAGGTGGCAGCTCTGATTAACGCTAAACCCGAGGAAATTGTTTTTACTGGCTGTGGCACTGAGTCGAATAACGCATTGCTTACATTTTTGGCATCTCAGGCTCAAGTAAATCAGAAGATTGTCACAAGTGAAATTGAGCACAGCGCGATCTTGCGTCATGCCGAGTATTTGGCAGATCACTACAAGCTACGTGTCGAGAAAGTGGGAGTGAATGGTGATGGTTGCTTGTCGCTTGATGGCTTTGCCACAGCGCTGGCAAGTGGTGATGCGGTGATGGCATCAGTCATGTGGGCCAACAATGAAACAGGGGTGATTCAACCTATTGCAGAGGCATGTCAATTGGCGCACGATGCAGGGGTCGCATTTCATTGTGATGCTATTCAGGCAGTGGGTAAAGTGCAGGTTGATGTTCAAGCAATACCTATAGATTACCTCTCGATATCGGGTCACAAACTCCATGCGCCTAAAGGTGTGGGTGCGATGTATATCCGTGATGGTCTAAAGTTCGAGCCGATGCTGAGGGGCGGCGGTCAAGAAGGTGGGCGACGAAGTGGCACCGAAAATGTTGCAGGTATTGTTGCATTGGGGAAGGCCGCTGAGCTCATGAAGCAGCGGCTTGACGATGACCAACATGCAGGCATAGCAGCTTTGCGGGATTATATGGAGCAAAGTTTGCTATCTGAGGTAGAGGAAATCCGAATTAATGGGGCACTTGATCAACGCACGGTAAACACGAGCCATATTTCTTTTAACGGTTGTGAGGCCGCCGGCCTGCTTATCTTGCTCGATGAATATGGGGTTCAGTGCTCTGCGGGGAGTGCTTGCATGACGGGCAAGCAGCAGCCCTCTCATGTACAAACGGCGATGGGGATATCTCCATCACAGGCTAAAAGCAGCCTGCGTATTTCTTTATCGATATTCACGACCCGAGAAGAGGTGGATACAGCGGTTGTCGCAATCAAGAGAGCTGTGACGAAATTACGTAGTGTTCAAGGAGGGCCGGGAGTAGGTCCCGTGCAAGTTTACAGCCGTGACTGAGTTAGTTAAGCGATCGGCTCAAGGCTAGCAATGGTATTGCGTAGAAGCTCAGCGGGCCACTGGCCTGGTGCTGTCTCCGTGTTTCCCAAGTAGCCATAATTGAGCAGAGACCCATGTTGGGCGTATAGCAGACGTGAGACTGGGGCCAACGCACCCATTCCCATCATGGACATCGGTTGTTGGTTGTTTTGGAGGATTTCAACGCAGCGTGTTAAATCAGACGCATGGTTGTGTTGAACAGCTATTTTGATGATGTCTGCCTCTTCTGCAAGATCGACGATATCTTGCATATGTGATGTTTGGGGGGTCTCGGTGAAATTGTGATAAGACAAAATTAAGCCAACACCCTCCGATCTAATCTCATGCACAGTATCTTTCATGTCAGGGTATGAGGCTAACTCGACGTCAATCCACGTGGCTCTTTTTGAGACCTGGCTCAGTAGCTGGGCACGATCATTGGCGCTAAGCTCAGACAAGCCACCCTCGCTTGGGCATCGAGCCGTGAAAAGTAGAGGGAAACCTTTGAATCGGTCGAGTTCGATATTGAGAGTGTCGATATGGCTGGGCATACCATCCAGCCTTACTTCCAGTATATCACACAGACCTTGCAACTCGACCGGCTGAAGGCAGGCTAGCTGATTGAGGCTTTGCACAGAGCCTACAACGAGCGGGCTTTGTGGAATGTTGACCGATTGATTCGACATGTGTACGCAAAAGTCACATATCTGGCCGCTGTTTGTCAATCTGTCTATTGCTTCTATTTGCTGAGTGATGGGTAAATAACAAAGCCTCTGAACTAGTTGAAATCAGGATTATTTTAGCCATGATACATTTTGCTCTTTTTGATAGCCTAGTAATCATTCAGAACAGGAGCGGTCACAGCACCCATCATTTTCATGAGCAAGGATTCAAAGAAATCATTAGGCATAGGACTCGCAGGATTTGGAACCGTAGGTACCGGTGTTTGGGAAACCTTACAACGCAATGCTGACCTCATCGCCAAACGTAGTGACGTGCGGGTCGATATTGTGCGTATTGCCGTGCGTGACCTCAGCAAAGCAAGAATTGAAGGTGTATCAGAGGATAAGTTCACCACTCGTTGGCAGGAAGTAGTCGATGATGCTAACGTGGATCTTGTCGTTGAGCTTATTGGTGGTACGGATACGGCTTTTGATATTGTGGCTGCCGCACTTCGTGCCGGTAAACCTGTGGTTACTGGCAATAAGGCATTGCTTGCTGAGAGAGGGCAGGAGTTGTTCGCACTTTCCAAAGAATTTGATACCCCGATTCATTTTGAAGCAGCTGTAGCAGGTGGCATTCCTATTATCAAAACAGTTCAGGACTCGTTCGTGGGCAATAGTATTCAATCAATGGTGGGCATTATCAACGGCACATCAAATTACATTCTTGAGCGGATGACAGATGCGGGACTTGGGTATGAGGAGGCTCTGGGCGAGGCGCAGCAGCTTGGCTACGCAGAAGCAGATCCCACGCTCGATGTGAATGGATGGGATGCTGCACATAAGGCAATCTTGCTGGCAACACTCGCTTATGGATTCACTGTTGATCCGGATAAGGTTTATGTTCGTGGGATTGAAAGGGTGCGTGGTACTGATATTGATTTCGCCAAGCGGCTAGGTTTTGTTGTTAAGCTCCTCTGTGTTGTTCGAGAACACCCTCGCGGCATCGTCGAAATTCGCACTCAACCATCATTCATCCCACAAAGTCATATTCTCTCTAGTGTGAATGGTGTTTTTAACGCGGTTGCCGTGCGTGGAGATACGGCAGGAGATTCATTGTTTTATGGGCGTGGGGCCGGCAAGGATCCAACGGCTTCATCGGTGGTTGCCGATATTGTCGAAGCTGCCCTTGGCCTCGAACATGATGGGTGCCACCGAGGCTTCCTTCCCTACCACATGGAGGGTAGTGTGATGAGTATCGATGATACTGAAACCCCGTATTACGTGAGGTTTGATGTTAATGATGAGCCTGGTGTCGTAGCAGAGATTGCCAATTTGCTAGCGGATGCGGGTATTGGTATCTCAGGAACGCATTCACCAGTGCACCCTGATGAGCCGGATGCAGAATTCGTTGACATGGTATTTCAGTTGCACACCTGTCGCTTCGGTTTGCTGAAAGAGACTCTTAAGAAAGTTGAGGCTCTGAGCTGTGTGAACTCCAGACCTGTGGTTTTCCGGATTGAGGATCTAGGCTAACTGTATCTGCTATTCTGCCTTTTCTGTGACAATCTTGATCGGAGCGTCAGGAAGGGCATTGAGGAAGGTCTTGCCGTACGGCTTGTTGACCACACGGTTGTCTAAAAGGACTACAAGACCGCTATCTTTAGCAGTTCGTATCAGCCGTCCAACGCCTTGGCGTAACTTGAGCACGGCCTCAGGAACAGAGTAGTCGACAAAGGAATTACCACCCTTGGCTTCAATAGCTTCTAGTTTTGATGCGACCAGTGGGTGATCTGGAACTGCAAAAGGTAGGCGAGTGACGATGACATTTGATAGGGCTTCTCCTGGAACATCGACCCCCGCCCAAAAACTGTCTGTGCCAAACAGTACACTGTTGGTGTCTTTGCGAAAAATTTCGATCATTTTGTGGCGGGCCATGCCATCACCCTGGAGCAGTAAACGCCAATCGTGATCATAGAAGAAGTCTTCCATCGCATCTGCAACTTTGCGCATCAGGCGGTAGCTGGTGAAAAGCACAAACGCTTTGCCTTCGGTGTATTTTAGGACACGTCCGATCCAATGAATGAGAGCACCTTCATAATCATCACTGCTTGGGTCTGGCATCGACTTGATTACATAGATCTGCATTTGCTCTTTGTAATTGAAAGGGCTGCCAATCTTGATGCTCTTTGAGCTTTCTGCGCCGATTCTCTTTTTGAAGTAGCTTAGCTCTTCATCCCCCGTGCTGAGCGTTGCACTTGTCATGACGCAGGTGCGCCCATGGCCGAACATCATCCTGCGCAAACGGTCTGCTACGCTCACGGGTGCCGAATGAATGCTGAGCATGTCTCCCTCTCGGCCTCCTTTCTCAACCCAGTAAACACTATCGTCATCTTCCTGATCGAGAAAGATTCTAACTCCGGCATGAATGTCTCTCATACGCCTGGCGCCATCCATCAACTCGGCTTTGGCAGGGGAATCATTCTCCAGTCCATCTGCAGCGTGCTCGACCTCGGTCCAAAGTCGACGTAAAGGTTCGGCCAGTGTGTTTTCGACAAAATCTGGCTTGCGGACGCGATATTCTTTGCTGAATTTCCCAAATTCTACTTGGTGTTGGATATTTTCATAGAAGTCCTCCGCAGCATCTAGCACCACTTCGGCGGCTTTGATTGATCCCGCGTGACGCAATGCGCGTAGTAAACCCTTTCGGTTTTTAGGATTGTACAATCGGTGGACTTCAAACTTCAGCCCGACGTGGCTTTGGCGCAAGCCAAGTTGAGTCGCTGCTACATGTTCAAGGGTATGTGCTTCGTCGAATATAACAAAGTCATCAGCGAACAGGTAGCCTAAGTCATCCTCTGGAAGTTCATTGAGCACGAACAGTGAAAAGAACAGGGTGTGGTTCACCACGACTACATTGGCAGCCTCCATTTCTTTACGCGCTTGTTGGTAGAAGCAGTTGCCGTTCCTGCCGCAAGTTCGATGTGTGCAGACAGCTCCGTCACTGCATACCTGAGCCCAGACTTTCGGGGTTGGAATAAAATCAAGATCGCTTTTTGTTCCGTCTTTAGTGCCTTCGGCCCAGTCCCATATCGCCTTCATTTCCTCCGACTCACTGGTGCTAAATAAGTCACCGGCTTGGTCCATAGCACGTCTCAATCGTAACGGACAAAGGTAGTTGCCACGGCCTTTGAGCAAAGCAGCATGTAAACCTCCTCCGAGTATTTTGTTAGCTAGAGGGATGTCTTTGCTAATGAGTTGCTCTTGCAAGTTGATGGTGTGTGTGGAGATGATTGCTTTTCTGCCTGTCTCAATCGCAAACTTTGCTGCAGGAATCAAATAGGCTAGGGATTTACCAACGCCCGTACCCGCCTCAGCACACAGAACATGTCGCTGATCTAAGGCCTCAGCAACGGCCATGGCCATCTGTTGTTGCTGTGGTCGATATTCAAAATCTGGCGACGCCGACAGCCCTCCATCTGTGGAGAACATGTGCTCCATTTCTTTAATCAGCTCACCGGGAGTGCGGTGGGTGCCTGCATCTTCTGCAAATGAGATCATCGTCGGCGGAGTTTTACATCATCATCTGCCTGTCCACAACCCTCATTGCGCTAAACCCACTAGGATGACTCGCTCGATGGATGATCTTTCTCGACACTCCATGTTATCACTATTATTTTTTTGCTGTATAACATGGATTCAAAAAACACCTCTCAGGAGCCTGCCAATAGTCTGGTCTCGGCAAATAAGGATTATCGTCAGCAGGGCTTTATTGATTTGAAGCAACGGCTTCGCACTTTGATGGATAGTCTGGCGGATGTTCTGTCTGATGAGATAGACTTTACTGACAGTATCCCATGGCGCGAGAAGCAGGTCGTGCAGCGACCTATGGATACGGCAGGAATGGCATCGATGGCCCAGCTTCAGGCTGTATGTTTTGAAATACTCAATATTGTGGAGGAGCGCACAGCGACGGTTGTCAGGCAACGGCGTAGAAGGGATTTTGGAGTGGCTGCAGAGCGTGGAATGTGGGGTAGCGTCATTGCCTCATTACATGAAGCTGGTTTCAGCGAGGATGATGTCATTGAGGCTTTGAAGGAAATCAAGGTGACGCCTGTTTTGACTGCTCACCCTACAGAAGCGAAGCGACATACAGTTCGTGAGCGGCATTTGGCCATTTATAATGACTTGGTCCGTTGGGATAGGAGTTTAGATGATCCGTTGAGCCTATCATCGGTGATGAACTCTATCAAGGTGGGCTTGGAGACGCTATGGCATACCGGTGAAATCCACGCATCACGGCCAAGTATTTTAGGTGAGCTACGGCATACGATCTATTACCTGCGCGATGTCTTTCCCTCAGTTGTGGCAAAACTGGATGCCTCACTGGAGGCGGCGTGGTCGAATGTAGGTTGGGATGTTGCTAAACTACGAGCTGCATCAGCCTACCCTAAGTTACAATTTGGCACTTGGGTGGGTGGCGACCGAGATGGGCACCCGCTTGTCACAGCCGATGTTACAGCTGATACATTGCGCAGGCTGAGAAAGCATGCCTTACGTATTCATGCAAAAGCGGTGCGCGAGGCCGCTGATATTCTCACCTTATCACCATCCTCAGAACAAGTGCCCGAAGAACTGAGTAAGAGGGTTGCCGAGCTAACCAAGCAACAGGGGAGGCAAGGGGCTGAGATCGCTGCGATTCATTCGCGTGAGCCATGGCGCTGCCTTTGTTACCTGATGCGTGAAAAACTCATCGATAGTAATCGAGCACCCTACATACGATCCGAGGAGTATGTTGCAGATCTAGATCTCATGGAACGCACGCTCAAGGAGGTTGGCGCTTGTTCGACATCAGACTGTGTCATTCATCCACTGCGCCGATTGATTCAAGTTTTTGGCTTCCATCTGGCTACTCTAGATATTCGGCAGAACTCTCCATTCCATGACAAGGCTGCCATGCAAATGTTGGAAATTGTTGGTTGCCAAGATGCAGCAAACTACGGCTCATGGAGTGAGCAAGAGCGTATTGATTTTCTTCTGACGGAGCTGAAAAATGAGCGACCATGGCGTCCATGGACAGCCGACCCTGATAGTGAAATTGGCAAGGTCATGGAATGCTTTAAAGTGATCCGACGCCATGCACGTAAATATGGCGATGTATGTTACGGCCTCTACATCGTCAGTATGACTCGAAGGGTTTCAGATTTGTTACTGGTGCACTTGTTGTCACGAGAAGGTCATATGGCGGATTGGAAAAACGGAATGTGGGTAAGCCGTATTCCTGCATGTCCACTCTTTGAAACTGGAGATGATCTCGATCGGGGGGGGGAGATTGTAAGTTCCTATTTCGCGACAGCGCCCAAAGGTCATTACATTTCGTCTCAAAGTGGTCCACTGACGATGGCTGTGATGGTTGGCTACAGTGACAGTAATAAAGATAGTGGCCTACTGTCTGGTCAATGGTCTCTTCAAAAAGCTCAAGCACGGATAACCGAGGCATGCAGTGAAGCTGGAGCTAGGTGTGAGTTCTTCCATGGTCGTGGAGGCACCATTAGCCGAGGAGCTGGCCCCGTGAAATGGTTTTTACGCTCTTTGCCCCATGGCAGTCTTAATGGAGCAATGAGAGTAACAGAGCAGGGGGAGGTCATCCCCAGAAAATACTCTCACCTATCCAATGCTGCGTACAATCTTGAATTACTCGTAGCTGGAGTTGCCGGTATCACACTGCACAACAGTAAGGAAAAGGATGCTGAAGCTCTGGGAGATGCAAAATATTGTGAGCTGATGGACTGGTTGTCGGCAGCTAGCCGTGCAAGCTACCGTGAGCTAATCGAAGCTCCTGGATTTATTGAGTTTTATCGCCAAGCAACCCCGATTGATGCACTAGAACACGGTCGATTCGGGTCACGCCCATCCCGTAGAACGGGTAGTGCTAGCCTTGATGATTTGAGGGCTATCCCATGGGTGTTTAGCTGGACTCAGGCACGCTATTATTTGCCGGGTTGGTACGGGGTTGGAGCAGCTTTACAAAAGCTGAAGTCTGATAATGAAGCAGGCTTCAATGAACTGAAAGAAATGATCAATACATCGTCATTTTTGAGATACCTACTGACCAATGTTGAGACAAATTTAGCAAGTGCAGATCTCAAACTGATGAATGGATATGCTGATCTGGTGAAAGATAAGAAACTCAAAGCTTTTTTCCAGGCAAAGATCATTGAAGAGTTTGAGCTAACTGAAAAAATGATCGACGAGGTCTTCGGCTCCTCGTTTGCAGAGCGTCGGCCAAGAATGTTGCGCACTCTCGAAACACGGGAGTTCTCATTGTATCTGCTTCACCAGCAACAAATTCGTTTGCTTGGAGAGTGGCGTGAGGCAATGCAGGGTGATGATGAAGAAGAGACAGCAGCGTTGCTGAATTCGTTGCAATTCTCAGTTAACGCCATCGCCAGTGGCTTGAGAACAACAGGTTGAAAATTTATGAGCTATACCAATATCACTCTGCAACGAGTTCAATGAGTGATTGGGCAGACCATGCTGCACCGCTGAAGTCGAGGATGTTAGTAAGGCGATTGGGAACGGCAATAACTTTCATCCCAGCATCGTGAGCTGCATGCATGCCATTATGTGAATCCTCAATGACGAGACAATCTGATGGATTTACATCCAATTGTCGTGCAGCCTCTAGGAAAAGATCCGGGGCAGGTTTAATTTTTGGAGCATCGCCTCTGCAGACAGTGGTATTGACCAGATGCATCAGATCCAGCTTATCCATCCACTCATCTACCCAATTATGCGATGAACTCGATACAATCGCTGATGGGAAATGTTCCAATTGCTGTAGTAATGCGCGCGCACCAGGCATGGGCTCTGAATCTTCTAGCTGGCGCATGATTTCTACTTGGCGATCGGCGTCCATTTGGTTCCAATCGTATCTTTTCCCAGTAAGTTCCTCTAGGTAAGCAGGTGGTGACCAAGTATCAAAATCAGAGCCGATGCATTGGATATAAATTTCCGGTGATAGCTCATGACCCTCACGTTGAAATACTTGCAGCCATGCCTGGTAAATCGGCCATTCACTATCGAGAATGACACCGTCGAAGTCGATCAGCACTGCAGCTGCATCTGCGATTGCTTGTATCACAGAATCGTTACGCATTATGTTGTCTTGCACGGGTGCAAGGTTGCGTCAGTAAGAACCTGAATCAAGCAGTAAGTCTGCAGACAACAGAGCCAGAGTTTTTATGATTTGGAAAAGAATCTATTTGGTCTGAAGTTTCAGGGGGTAAGGTTGAAATAGCCAATATCCTCAAGCATTACTGGATCAAGGTTGTCGGCGTTTATAGATATCCATCGATCTGCTGCTAGAGGTTTTTGATCACGCCAGCTGGATAAGATATCCGTGGTTGTATCAACACGGAATTTATCATCACTCAGAGCTTGAGCGTATTCGATAGCGACCTCTGGTTGTTGGTCACGAAAAAGTTCAGCAAGTTGACTATAAGCTATTTCTTGCTGGGATGGGTTGAGACTTTGCTCAACCCACTGTCTGGCTGCAAGGGGGTCCGTGTTTGTCCATTGTAAGAGCAAGGCATCGAGATTCGATTCAATGTTCGTTAGATTATTGGCCTGCAGCACATAGTCTGCAGCCCTAATAGGATTCTTTTTTGTCAGCTCATCAATAATTTCCATTTGAGCATCAGATTGAAATTCTTCGGGTGTATTGGCCTGAACCCATTGCATGGCTCCGTATACATCTTGTTGAGCATAGATATTCACAAATTCTGCTGTGGCGATGTATCCAATGGTGTCACCATAAGAAGTCGTGACCATGTGTTGTGCTGCTGCTCCTAGGTCTTGTTTGGACCAAGTGATCAGGGCTTTTTGAAACGCATGGTGATCTTGCGTTCGATTAAAATAATCGTCTGTCCACTGAATGGCTATTTCGGGAACACTGCCGACCCATACAGTGGCTAATGCGATAGCGGCTGTCGTGCGCAGCTGCTGAGGAGTCCACAAGTTTTGCATGATCCAATTAGCAGCAGCCTCAGGGTCATGTTTCGCCCACTCATTGAATACCAATGCCATGGATCTTTTCTGGTTTGCATTAGGAGCCATGGCCAAGACATGATCTAATGCATCCAAGGGAGATTCTCTGGCGAGCTCGCGCAGATCACTGAGGAGGGGATCTTGCGGATTCACATTTGAATGATCTGGGAGCTTTGTGTGCTGTTTAGATAATTGCTTTTTTTTATCATGTACTTCTGGTCTCAATGACCCATCTGTAGATTTCGAGTAGGACAGCGCACTGACAGTTCCTTGATCTTTTATAGTCTCATGTTTTTGAGGCTTAAGCTTATGATATACAAGGAATAGAACGAATATAAATAAGGCTGCTACTGTGAGTAGCAGCCTTGTATGGGAATTTGAAAAATTCACCTTGCGATTACTGGATTGACTATTTCGGAAGGTTTTTGGTCTTATAGCCCACGATTTTAAATACGTCATCCCAAGTTCCGAACTCATCCTCACCGCTGTCTGTGCCCGAACCTTTGAGCCCAACAACGATTCCGCCGCGCTTTATAATTTTGAAGCTATTGAATACGTTAGAGTCAATGGCCTCTCCACCTATTTTGGTAATAATGATTTTACCCTTAGAGGAAACTCTTCCGCGCAATGGTAATCTACCTTCGTATAAAGTATCGATATAACCTCTTATGCGTAATTTGTTGCTTCCATTTAAATAGACTGTGAGACGTCCAGTTTCACCGTCTTGGTATGTTTCTGTGAATGGACCAAATTCATTTTCGCCAGATTCTGTCCCACTAATCACATTAGCGATGCTGTAATAGCCCGTGTAAGGGTCTGCTTGAGCTGATGGGGTGATGGCCAAAACCATAACCATAACCATAACCATAGTAAATAAAGTTAGTATTAATTTCATAACATTCTCAGTTTAAATACGGCCGAAAATATGGTCAATAAATTTTTTATTTAATGTGTTTTAATTAAGCAGGTAGACCTATCGTTCAGGTAGGAATTTTGCGCCTTCACAATAGGCTTTCCTGATAGTTTAGATTGTTTACGGGTGGCTACCCTTTTAGATGAAGGTTTAACTAAATTAGCTGTCTTTTTTATATCCAGCTTAGATCGCACCATTGGCTCCTCTTTTATCTGTTGTGTCCCTCTTCTTCGTAGATTATTAGCATCTGTTAGGCATGCAGCAGTAGAAATAAATAAGGCTGCTACGGTGAGTAGCAGCCCAATAGGGAGTTGAATAAATTTAAGATAAGAAAAATGGAGTCCGCTTATTCAGATAGGTCTCTGGTTTTGTAACCAGTAACATCATATAGTTCGTCCTCAATGCCGCCGTCATCTTCAATTTCTCGTGAACTGCCACTTCCCTTGAGCCCAACAACAATACCTTTTCTTTTGATGATTTTTAGTTTCAATGTGAAATTTTCTTCTAATGCGAGAGTTTTGACGGATATGCCTCCCACTTTGGTTAAGCGGATTTTACCGGTAGTTGCATTGACTACACCGCGCAGACTTGTTCTTGTCTTCAATACATTGTAATCATCATCTTGATCATAATCTTCAACCCAGCCACTAAAGCGGAGTTTGCCTGAGCTAGTAA
>Ga0206126_10002310_pt1 | contig 21057 bp, 17 predicted proteins | sample Helgoland_Spring_5_FD_148621 | JGI IMG/M metagenome (GOLD analysis project Ga0206126, IMG submission 148621) | Pelagic subsurface seawater microbial communities from Kabeltonne, Helgoland, North Sea - Helgoland_Spring_Bloom_20160412_1 | ecosystem: Environmental > Aquatic > Marine > Epipelagic ...
TCGCTCACCTCATAGCCTTTGGCCTCAATATGTGCGGCGATCGCTTGACGCATTGGAATGTCGGCGTGATCGCTGGAAACGACGATACGGGTTTTTGAAGTCATGGTGGTGGGCTTTCTGATTGGCACTGTAGGGTGGTTTTTGGATATGGTTCTAAGGCAGAAGGGGCGGGAAATAATTTAGTGATTTTCTTTCGAGGAGTTGATCGGCGGACTTAACGAACCTTTCGCTTACAAATGTTAGGGACGATCGGCGCGAATTATGGAACTTCTAATTCGAACCATTTCCGCCAAGAAACGTGCCACCCACTTTCTCTGTGCACTTAAAAACACTGACCGCAGTTTTTGCAATGACTGATGTGGTCGGTGCTCCAAGTCTTAAGGATTCTTTCTTTTAGCTCGGTTGAGAGATTGTGTGAGGCCTGCTCTTTTTCAAGATCATAGAATTCGGAATGTAGATACATGGCACAAAAGCAGGTGTCGCTCTTGGAGATTTCAAGTCTCGTCAATGCTGATTGAAGCCAATGCTTGTTGGGAATAATTCCGCCGTCTAGCTCAATGTCCTCGACTTGTGCCCGTTTTGGAAGAACTCTCTCAGCCACGGCACGAAGGATAGTACGGTCATTTGAATTGCGCACTTCGACGCAGCCAGCCAATACTCTGGAGCTGTCATTTTCAAGAAGGCTGGAAGATATCTCGTCTGGCGTCATACACTGAGGGGTAATACGGCAAAACAATAATTTCCAGTCAAACTTTGAGCCGGCTGCAGCGACTGAAGGTAGTCATTTAGATGTCTAAGCAGGCATTCAGAAAAACTTTCATGCCCTTTCCCAAATCAAAAGGGGCCACCCATAGGCAACCTCTTTCGATAATAGCGATTGAGAGGTTCATGGGGATGTCTGAAAAGGGCGTGAATACCTAGCCCTTCGAATAGTTCACCAGAAAATCGGGCAATGAGATGCAGGTGAGCATGAAGCACGTCCTGCCCAGTAACAGCACCCACGTTCAAACCAACAGTAAACTCATCGGCGTTTTCAGGGTCGAAACGTGATTTAACGATTAAAAGAGCTTCGCTGGCCTCTGGCCATTCTTCATAGTTTTAATTGAACGGCGTCTAGACATGACGGTGTGGGATAATCATCGCTTGATGTGGTCGATGATCTTCGACGGAATTTAAAATAAACAAGTGCTCCAGAACGGCTATCGGTTCGTCAATCAATAGAGATTTCGCGGGGAAAAACCGATATCATGGTTCGGGTATGATTTTCATATTAATAATATGGTTAATAATTGGAATGAACTCAATGTGGATGGTAGCAGGCATCGTAGGCGTATAACAAACTAAGTGGGGGCACAGTTGGCCACCATCCCTTACGCGTTGGGATCATCCCGCTGTTTCCAAATTCCTATCTGGCTGCGGACCGCAGCCATTGTCGTTTTTGAATTAGACCGTTGCGCGGGCATGTTATCCATCTAGTGTTAAGCAGATCATATGAGATGGAGTTTTAACATGACCGGATATCTTGCAGCCCCTTTGGCCTTTCCAGACAGCTCACCCAATGGGTTCACTATGTTGGAAGATGAACCGCAATTTGATCCGGCGCGCCATTTGCAGATTGAATATCCTACGGATGTTTTATCGTTGGCTGATTTGGGTTATTCTGAACAAGAACTCGCAGAGTGTCCTGCAGATTTTGCCGTCACCTCCATTTTTCGCATTCTAAGCGATGAAGGCATTGCTGTGATGTTGGAGACCGCGCGCAGATTGGAGCAGTTCACCACCAGCAATGCGCGGATTGCCCGAAACGTTCGTGGTGGAGTGTATCGTTCAAAATTTTTGCGCGATCTTTGTCTGTGTGAGGAACTAACTGAAAGCCTTTCCAAGATATGTGGAATCGCGTTGTTGCCTCATACTTTGCCCCACCAATTGGGCCATCTGAATTACAACCCGCTTGAGGTTGGAGAGAACGTCGACAAATGGCATATAGATACACTGCGTATTGATTTCGTGATGTTCGTGACGGATCCAAAGTTGGTCGTTGGTGGCGAATTTGAATATTATCGGGGGACAAAGCATGAAGTCGCTCAGCTAAGTGCTGCAGGAGAGCCATTGGACCCTAGTAAAATCGTTGCACCGGATATGCCCGGCCCTGGGTATGCCGTATTGCAACAGGGCAATATGGTGGTGCACCGAGCCAAAGGGCTACGCGAGGCAGGTGAGCGGATCACGATGGTGAACGGGTATGTTCCAAGAGACACTACTTTTCCCGATTTCTCCCGTTTTGATCAACTGTATTTGGTCGACCCCAAAGATGTGGCCGCGAGTGAATACACGCGTCACATGTCGTGGATGATCCGTGAACGGTTGAATGCAGATTTGAGTGATTTTGCCTTTAGTGAAGATAAAGAATCTATGGCGGATCGCTTTGAAAAACTGGCGGAGCTGATGGCGACAACGGCCAAAGAGCTGCGCGAAGCGGGAAGTGCAAAGGTTGAGCATTTTGGTGACGGCTGATCAGTGGCAAGTTTGATCAAAAGCAAAAGGGGCTGCCGAATGACAACCCCTCTCTATTCACAACGATGTAGAAGTCTTTCCCGAAGGAGAGGGCTTCTTACATCATGCCGCCCATGCCGCCCATGTCAGGCATCGCTGGTGCGCCGCCGCCGTCTTTGGATGGACGATCAGCAACCATTGCTTCGGTTGTGATCAACAAGGAAGCAACTGATGCTGCGTCTTGAAGCGCTGTGCGGCAAACCTTGGCCGGATCGATAACGCCGAAGGAGAACATGTCACCATATTCTTCAGTTTGTGCGTTAAAGCCGAATGACAGGTCGTCGCTCTCGCGGATTTTGCCCGCAACAACAGCACCGTCAACACCAGCGTTCTCAGCGATTTGACGCAATGGCGCTTCGATCGCTTTACGAACGATAGAGATACCAACGTCTTGGTCGCTGTTTGCGCCTGTAAGGCCGTCAAGGTGCTTCGCAGCTTGAACCAGAGCAACACCACCACCAACAACGATACCTTCTTGAACAGCGGCACGTGTCGCGTTCAATGCATCGTCAACGCGGTCTTTGCGTTCTTTAACTTCAGTTTCAGTCATGCCACCAACGCGAATCACAGCAACACCACCAGCCAATTTTGCTACGCGCTCTTGCAGTTTTTCACGATCGTAATCTGAATCTGTTTCTTCGATTTGCTGACGGATTTGAGTCACGCGCGCTTCGATTTCAGCAGAGTCGCCGTTGCCATCGATGATAGTTGTTTCATCTTTGGTGATGTTGACGCGCTTGGCAGTGCCCAGCATGTCCATGGTCGCGGATTCAAGCTTCATGCCCAACTCTTCGGAGATCACTTGACCGCCAGTTAGGATCGCGATGTCTTGCAACATGGCTTTGCGACGATCGCCGAAACCAGGTGCTTTAACAGCTGCGATTTTCAAGCCGCCGCGCAATTTGTTCACAACCAAAGTTGCCAATGCTTCGCCTTCAACATCTTCTGAGATGATCATAAGTGGCTTTTGCGATTGGATGATTTGCTCGAGCAACGGGACCAATGACTGCAAAGAAGAAAGCTTCTTCTCGTGCAACAAGATCATGCAGTCTTCCAACTCAACCGTCATTTTGTCAGCGTTTGTGACAAAGTAAGGTGAAAGGTAGCCGCGGTCGAATTGCATGCCTTCAACAACATCAGTCTCAGTTTCAAGACCTTTGTTCTCTTCAACAGTGATAACGCCTTCGTTGCCAACTTTTTGCATTGCGTCTGCGATCTGACGACCGATTTCTGCTTCGCCGTTTGCAGAGATGGTGCCGACTTGAGCAACTTCGTCTGTGTCTTTAACTTCACGTGACGCTGCTTTGATCGCTTCAACAACTGCTTTAGTTGCCATGTCGATGCCGCGCTTAAGATCCATTGGGTTCATGCCAGCCGCTACAGACTTCATGCCCTCTTTAACGATTGCTTGCGCCAAAACTGTTGCGGTTGTTGTACCGTCGCCAGCTTCGTCATTGGTACGGGAAGCAACTTCCTTAACCATTTGTGCGCCCATGTTTTCGAACTTGTCTTCTAGTTCGATTTCTTTCGCCACGGATACACCATCTTTGGTGATGCGCGGTGCGCCGAAAGATTTGTCCAAAACAACGTTACGACCCTTTGGGCCCAATGTTACTTTGACAGCGTCCGCTAGAATGTTCACGCCTGTGAGCATACGATTGCGAGCGTCTGTGCCGAACTTTACGTCCTTACCAGCCATGTGATAATCTCCTTAAGAGTATTCAATAAATTAGGGTAGGGCGGGGATGATCCCGCACCGGTTTTCGAAAGCGATTGCTTAGGACAGGATACCCATGATGTCGGATTCTTTCATCATCAACAGGTCTTCGCCGTCGACAGTGATTTCTGTACCGTTCCATTTGCCAAACAGGACTTTGTCGCCTGCTTTAACATCCATAGCGACCAATTCGCCGTTGTCTTTACGGGCGCCTGGGCCTGTAGATACAACTTCGCCTTCGCTTGGCTTTTCTTTCGCGCTTTCTGGGATGTACAATCCACCAGCAGTTTTTTCTTCGCCTTCAGTGCGGCGAACCAGCACACGGTCGTGAAGCGGTGTTAATGCCATTTGTAATAGCTCCTTAAAGCTCAAATTCTATTCCTTACCCCTCTAAGGGGGCCGTTATCACTCAACAGGTTCGAGTGCTAACGGATGATAGGTAGGCAGTGAAATAGACGGAGTCAATGACGGAGGTCAGGAAAATTTTAGGTAAGTTGGTATTGGGGCATTTAACGAGAGCAAAGTGGCCTCAAGCAATGCCCAAAGTGCCACCCCGCCCTACGCTTAGTGAAGCTATTTTCAAGCTTCTTCGTATGTCCAGTGGACAAGACCGCTTAGATTGGCGGCAATCAATCGCTCGCCCAACGCGTTAGAAAACATGAATGGACCAGCATTCTTAATATCGCGCCACATGTGTCGGCCACCAATTTTACTGGTGGAATACATCTTACGATCAAGGCTCTTGTCCCGTTTTTGGTAATCAGGACTTTCTTCAACAGAGGTGGATTTGTAACGCCCACGCTCATCAAGCGGAGGAACACATAACGTTTCGTGCAACGTAGAAATCCGTTGGCAGATAACCATGAAATAGCCCTCACCGATCACCTCTGTGCCCTTGCTGTTGTAATACGTCATTGGGAAAAATTGATGTACATCAGGTTCAAACTCTTCGACGATGTCTTTGAAGGTTTGACACACCAAATCCAAAGAACCCGTCTGAGCATTTACATCCAACAACTTGGCCCGCGAAACTGGCGGGCCAGTCCGTCTTAGTTTGGTTGGTACATTATCGGGCTTAACAGCACGTCCAACATGTCAGGAAGACCTCATAATCGGCCCGCCCTCATCTGGCGTCAGATCAGCTACTTCGACATCACTTAACTCACCGTCGATACCAACAAACGAATTAGACGGAAGCCCCTTTAATGAGGGATCATAATTTCTATTCCCGCCACCCATTCCATATGCCATCAGTTCGTATCCTTTTGTGGTTAGTTGAACGCAAGCAAGGGCATGCCCATAGCGATTATTCTACCTAGGGTACGAGTTTGGCTAAATGATGACGGGCCCAACTTTTCTGATTGTGTAATCACCAAAAAAAAGGCGGACTCAAAAGCCCGCCTTTCAAAATCACTATTTCCTAAAACCTTATAGGTTTGGGTACATCGGGAACTTGGCGCACATGGCTTCGACTTCGCTGCGCACTTTGGCCTCAACCGCGCCGTTGCCGTCTTCGCCGTTTGCGGCCAAGCCATCAACAACTTCGTTGATCCAGTCACCGATCTGACGGAATTCAGCTTCGCCAAATCCGCGTGTTGTGCCTGCTGGTGAACCTAGGCGGATACCAGATGTGACCATTGGTTTTTCATCATCAAACGGCACGCCGTTTTTGTTGCAGGTGATGAATGCGCGGCCCAATGCTTTTTCAGTCGCGTTGCCCTTAACGCCTTTTGGACGCAGGTCGACCAGCAATAGGTGCGTGTCTGTACCGTGGGTCACGGTGTCCAACCCACCTTTGTGCAGTTGATCTGCAAGCGCTTGAGCGTTCGCGATAACCTGTTTGATGTAATCTTTGAACTCTGGGCGCAGCGCTTCGCCGAATGCCACAGCCTTGGCTGCGATCACGTGCATCAGTGGGCCGCCTTGGATGCCCGGGAAGATGGCAGAGTTGAATTTCTTCGCCAATGCCTCGTCATTCGTCAGGATCATGCCGCCGCGTGGGCCACGTAGAGTTTTGTGTGTTGTTGTCGTGGCCACGTGTGCATGTGGGAACGGGGAAGGGTGCTCGCCCGCTGCAACAAGACCAGCAAAGTGGGCCATGTCCACGTGAAGATATGCGCCAACCATGTCCGCGATTTCGCGCATGCGTTTGAAATCGATCTGGCGTGGGATGGCGGAACCACCTGCGATGATCATTTGTGGTTTGTGCTCTTTCGCAAGGGCTTCAACCTCATCGTAGTCCAACAGGTTGTCTTCACGTTTCACGCCGTATTGGATTGCGTTGAACCATTTACCGGATTGGTTTGGTTTTGCACCGTGTGTCAGGTGACCACCTGCGTCCAGTGACATGCCAAGGATGGTATCGCCCGGCTTTAGCAATGCCTGGAACACACCTTGGTTCGCTTGGGAGCCAGAGTTTGGTTGTACGTTGGCGAAATCACAGCCGAACAATTCGCAGGCCCGTGAGATGGCAAGGTTTTCCGCCACGTCCACGTATTGGCAGCCGCCATAATAGCGACGGCCCGGATAGCCTTCAGCGTATTTGTTGGTCATGACGGACCCTTGGGCTTCCATCACAGCCGCTGACACGATGTTTTCAGACGCGATCAATTCGATCTCGTTGCGCTGACGACCCAGCTCGGATGTGATTGAGCCAAACAGCTCAGGATCGCGGTCCGCGAGGGATTGCGTGAAGAATGCAGTGTTTTGGTCAGATACAGTCATGGGTATGCTCCAAAGGGGATGGTCAAGATTCTTGGGTTTCGTATCGGAAACTAGCCCTATGGAAAAGGTTGTAAAGCGTCGCATCATAAAGAATGTGCGGCAAAGCTGGTGAAGGCGGGAATAATATGATTGTTTCGGCACAAGATGGCCGCGATAGGAAACACACCGATGACCAACAAGAACGCATTGAAGATTGGTTTTGCGGCCTCAATCACGCCAGTGGCTCAGGCCGCCTATGCCGCACTGACCACGCGTTATGGCAATGTTGCGCTGGAAGAAGCCGATATTATCGTCGCTTTGGGGGGGGACGGGTTCATGTTGCAAACGCTGCATGGTTGCCAACATCTGGGTGCGCCCGTCTACGGGATGAACCGTGGAACGATTGGTTTCTTGATGAACGAATACAATGAGGATGGTTTGGTTGAACGCCTTGAAGGCGCTGAGCGGGCTGAAATTAACCCACTGTCCATGACGGCCACGGGTGTGGATGGCACTATTCACAAGGCACTGGCGATCAACGAGGTATCGTTGCTGCGCTCTGGTGCCCAAGCTGCCAAATTGCGCATCACAGTGGATGACAAATTGCGGATGGAAACATTGGTCTGTGATGGCGCGTTGGTGGCGACACCGGCTGGATCGACTGCCTATAATTATTCCGCGCATGGCCCTGTCTTGCCTATCGGGTCAGATGTGTTGGCCCTAACTGCAGTGGCCGCCTTTCGCCCGCGCCGTTGGCGTGGTGCTTTGTTGCCCAAAATTGCGCGTGTGCGTTTTGATGTGCTTGAGCCGGACAAACGCCCTGTTATGGCCGAAGCGGATTCACGGTCCTTTGACAACGTGACCTCAGTGGTAATCCAGTCTGAGCCGTCAGTAGTTCACAGTATCCTGTTTGACCCGGGACATGGTTTAGAAGAACGGCTGATCTCAGAACAGTTCACCTGAAGCCGCCAATGAAAATGGACGCCGAACCAAAATTCGACGTCCATTCACTATGTTTTACACAATTAAGCGGGCTTATTTGGCGTAGCCGATTGTCTGCAATGCAACTTTGATCTCGTCCAGAATGACAGGATCGTCGATTGTTGCTGGCATCTTGAACGTCTCGCTATCGGCAATCTTAACCATCGTGCCACGCAAGATTTTGCCAGACCGTGTTTTTGGCAAGCGATCCACAACCACTGCCAACTTGAACGCGGCGACTGGGCCGATACGTTCACGCACCAACTTTACGCATTCTGCGGTGATTTCGCTGTGATCACGATTAACACCAGTTGTCAGGCAAACGAACCCGACCGGCAGTTGACCTTTCAGTTGATCGGTCACGCCAATCACAGCACATTCTGCAACATCTGGGTGTGCGGCTAAAACTTCTTCCATGCCGCCCGTGGACAGACGGTGGCCTGCCACGTTGATCACGTCATCGGTGCGCGCCATGATGTAAAGGTAACCATCTTCATCAATCATACCTGCGTCGCCTGTTTCATAGAAGCCAGGGAATGCGGTCAGATAGCTTTTCTGGAAACGCTCTTCTGCGTTCCAAAGTGTTGGCAATGTTCCGGGGGGGAGGGGCAGTTTGATTGCGATCGCACCAAGGGTGTTTGGTTCAAGTGGATGACCATCATCGCCCAAGATTTGCACGTCATAACCCGGCATTGGAACTGTGGGGGAGCCAATCTTAACTGGTAGCGCTTCAAGCCCTGCTGGGTTGCCCGCAATGGTGTAGCCCGTTTCGGTTTGCCACCAGTGATCATAAACAGGCTTTTGCAGGATATCTTGGGCCCACTCGATTGTATCAGGGTCCGCACGTTCACCTGCCAAATACAAAGCGCGCAAGCAGCTTAGGTCATATTTCTTGGCGAATTCACCTTTAGGGTCTTCGCGTTTAACGGCGCGAATGGCAGTTGGGGCGGTGAAAAAGCTGCGCACGTTGTGTTCAGAAATCACCCGCCAGAAGGTGCCCGCATCTGGGGTGCCGATTGGTTTGCCTTCAAACACAACCGTGGTGTTGCCGTGGATCAGTGGCGCATAGCAAATATAGCTGTGGCCTACGACCCAGCCCACATCAGACGCCGCCCAAAACACATCACCCGGATTGACGTTATAGATGTTCTTCATGGTCCAGTTGAGCGCAACCAAGTGGCCCGCAGTTGGACGCACAACGCCCTTTGGTGCGCCGGTCGTGCCAGATGTATATAGAATATAAGCAGGATGGCTGCCCTCAACCATGACGCAATCGGCTGGTTGTGCGTCTTTTTGGAAGTCGTGCCAATCGACATCACTTGCACCTAGCCTGCAAGCCTTCTGTTCACGCTGCAAGATGACGGTGAAGTCAGGTTTATGATCTGCTAGTTCAATCGCGCCGTCCAGAAGTGGCTTGTATTCGACCACGCGGTTTGGTTCCAAACCGCAAGAGGCGGCAATGATAGCTTTGGGTGTGCAGTCGTTAATACGCACAGCCAATTCGTTGGCAGCAAACCCACCAAACACTACAGAGTGAACCGCCCCAAGGCGCGCGCAGGCCAGCATCGCTTCAAGGGCCTCTGCGACCATCGGCATATAGATAATAACGCGGTCGCCTTTGCCGATACCTTTGTCCGCTAGCGCACCAGCCAGTGAGGCAACGCGGGTCTGCAGTTCGGCGTATGTGATTTTGGATTGGGAATTGGTAATTGGGCTATCGTGGATAATAGCAACCTGATCGCCCCGTCCATTTTCGACGTGACGGTCAACGGCGTTGTAACAAGTGTTTACACGAGCCTCAGAAAACCATTCGTAAAGGTTATTGTCGCGTTCAAAGAGGGCGCGTGTTGGGGCAAGGTCCCAGTCGATTGCTTGGGCCGCTTTCAGCCAATAGCTTTCGGGATCTGATTTCCATGCGTCGTATTCTTCGTGATAGCCCATCGTTTTCTCCTCCAAGAACGTGTGCAATGGTTAGGAGGTCAGGGCGCAATGGGCAAGAAACTAAGTTTGTGCCTTACCGTTGCGGGGCCGTAAGCTGTGAAATCTCAGGCCAAATAGCCACAAAACTTTGCAAATTTGCGGTGTCTGGTAATAAAGCTGAATATTGATGGTGGGTTTGCAAAGTCAATTGTGTGAATTTGCAAATATGGGCTGAGTGTTTGGGAGGAACCAAATGATCCCTCCCAAATTTTTAGCCGTATTGTGCGACAGGCGTGCCTGCAATCGCAGCCATGTTCAAAAGCCCACGCGCTGTGATTGACGGCGATACGATATGTGCACGGTTGCCCATGCCCATCAAGATTGGTCCAACCTCTAGACCGCCGCCTTTCATCTTTAGGATGTTTCGCACACCAGATGCGGCGTCTGCGTGGGCAAAGATCAAGACGTTTGCGGCACCGTCCAAGCGGCCTTGGGGAAGAATGCGCGCGCGCAGTTCCGGATCAAGGGCCGCGTCGATGTTCATTTCGCCTTCATAGGCAAAGTCAGTTTGTGAGGCGTCCAAAATATCTAGTGCAGCGCGCACACGTTCGCCTGTACCACCTGGCTGATTGCCGAACTGTGATTGCGCGCAAAGCGCGATCTTTGGTTCAATCCCAAAACGGCGCACATGGCGTGCAGCCCCAATTGTGATTTCAGCAAGCTGTTGTGGCGTTGGTTCTGTGTGAACATGGGTGTCACCGATGAATAGTGGACCATCCTCAAGGATCATCATGGACAAGGCACCAACTGGGTGCAGTGCGCCACGCCCCAACACTTGTGTCACGTATTTCATGTGCCAACGGAATTCGCCGAAGGTGCCACAAATCAAGCTATCGGCGTCTTCGCGGTGAACCATGACCGCACCAATTGCAGTGGAGTTGGTGCGCATGATTGCACGTGCCAGATCAGGCGTGATGCCGCGCCGCGCCATCAGCTCGTGATAAGAGCCCCAATATTCACGGTACCGTGGATCGTTTTGCGGGTTCACAAGATCGGCGTTTTCACCAATTACAATGTTCAGACCGGCGCGTTTGATGCGGGTTTCGATCACTTCTGGGCGACCAATTAGGATTGGGCGTTCGGTCGTTTCTTCAATCATCGCTTGGGCGGCGCGCAACACGCGTTCATCTTCACCCTCTGCAAATACGATGCGGCGCGGCGTGGCGCGGGCTGCTTCGAACACTGGACGCATGACCAATGCTGATTTGAACACTGAACCGTCCAGTTTGGTTTTGTAGGCTTCCAAATCCTTAATCGGGCGTGTTGCAACACCCGTTTCCATTGCGGCTTTCGCCACTGCGGAGCTGACGATACCGACAAGGCGTGGATCGAATGGTTTTGGGATCAGATAATCAGCGCCGAATGTCATTTGCTCGCCTTGATAGGCGGCGGCGGCTTCGGCTGAAGTTGTGGCGCGGGCCAATTCGGCGATGCCATCAATACAAGCCAGCTGCATTTCGTCGTTGATCTGTGTCGCACCCACATCCAGCGCACCGCGGAAGATGAAGGGGAAGCACAGCACGTTGTTTACCTGATTTGGAAAATCACTGCGCCCGGTTGCGATAATTGCATCAGGCGCAACTTCACGCACAAGGTCAGGCAAGATTTCAGGGGTCGGGTTAGCCAGTGCAAACACGATTGGCTGTCGTTGGGTCATTTGACGTACGTGATCTTGTTTAAGAACACCCGGGCCAGACAGTCCTAGGAATAGATCAGCTTCAGCGATCACATCATCCAGCGTGCGCAGCTCGCTTGGTTGGGCAAAGGCGGACTTGGATGGGTTCATGTCGATCTCGCGGCCGTCATAGACCAACCCATGAATGTCACAAAGCCAGATGTTTTCGCGCTTAACGCCCATTTTTAGCAGCATGTTAAGGCACGCAATGCCTGCAGCGCCGCCACCTGTTGAAACGATCTTGATATCTTCGAACCGTTTACCAGCGACGTGGAGCGCGTTCTTAACCGCAGCACCTACAACAATCGCAGTGCCGTGCTGGTCGTCGTGGAAGACGGGAATATTCATCCGCTCGCGGCAGATTTTTTCAACAATGAAACACTCTGGCGCTTTGATGTCTTCAAGGTTGACTGCGCCAAATGTTGGTTCAAGGGCGCAAACGATGTCCGCCAGTTTTTCTGGATCGGTTTCGTTCACTTCGATGTCAAAGCAATCGATGGCCGCGAACTTTTTGAACAGAACGGCCTTGCCTTCCATCACGGGTTTAGAGGCCAACGCACCGATGTTGCCCAAGCCTAATACTGCGGTCCCATTGGTGACAACAGCAACCAGATTGGCGCGTGATGTATAACGGGCTGCATCCGCTGGGTTTGCCTGAATTTCTAAACAGGCCTCAGCCACGCCCGGTGAGTAGGCCCGCGCCAAATCACGTCCGTTTGCCAAAGGTTTTGTCGCACGGATTTCCAGCTTTCCGGGGCGTGGAAACTCATGATAATCAAGGGCGGCTTGGCGTAGATTTGGGGTATCGGACATGAAGGCCTCCAGCATTTTTAAATTTAGTTTAATATTAAACTATTACTTTTATGAATGCTAGCATTGTGTTGCTAATTGTAAAGAACACCGCTGGATGGGTTGCCAATTGGGCCGCACCGTATCAGGCTGCATTCCATGACAGAGATATGTGCAGAAGTTTGTTTACCAACGCAAGATTTGCGTGGTGATATTGGGTTTTTCAATAAGGTGTTGGGGATGCGGATGAATATGATTTATCCAGCCGATGACCCTGCTGTTGCTGTGTTTTCGGGCCATGGTTTGTCTGTGCGCCTTGATGCGGGCCTTAATACCGACGCGGGGCAATTGCTGATCCGTACCGAAGACGTAGCGGGTTTTGCGGATGGCGAACGCGCGCTGACCTCCCCCGGTGGGACGCTGATCGCGATTGAAGCGCTGCACGAACCCTTGGCTATGCCTGAGACAATTCATTCTTTCGTGGTGCGCCGTCTGGCGGACCAAGCCCCTTGGGTTATTGGGCGTGCAGGTATGCATTACCGTGATCTGATCCCTGATCGTTTGGGCGGTTCGATTATCGCTAGCCATATTCGCATCCCAGACGGTGGTCCTGTGCCGGACATGGTTCATTACCATACGGTCGGATTTCAGTTGATATTCTGTTACCGTGGTTGGGTAGATCTGGTTTATGAAGATCAAGGCGAACCATTCCGCCTTTATGCGGGCAATTGCGTCATTCAGCCGCCGCAAATTCGGCACCGCGTTTTATATGCTTCTGATAATATCGAAGTGATCGAAATTGGTGTGCCCGCGGAACACGTGACAACGATCGATCATGATATGCAGTTGCCCAACGGCCCTGCTAATCCAACGCGTGAATTCAATGGACAGCGTTTTGTGCATCACAAAGTGGATGAGGCAACATGGAAACCGTTCCGTGTTCCGGGCTTGCAAAGCCGCGACACAACAATTGCTGAACATACAAAAGACGTTGCTGGCGTTCATGTGATCCGCGTGGGCGAAGGGGCCCAAAATTGGACCAAACACACGACCGATATTCTGTTCACCTTCGTAATGGAGGGCACCATGACGCTTGAGGGTGAAGGACGTGACCCTTATCCCCTTGAGGCAGGGGACGCATTTGTTATTCCACCGGACATGAAGACGCGGTATGCAAACCCTTCGGCTGATTTGGAATTGCTCGAAGTGTCCTTACCTGCTGCGTTCGATACAATTGTTGGGAAATGAAATGTCACTTAAAGACGCGGCCATTGCAGTGCGTGAAAACGCCTACGCTCCTTATTCACAGTTCAAAGTGGGGGCGGCTATTCGTACGCCTTCTGGCGCTGTTTATTCCGGCTGCAATGTTGAAAATGCGGCTTATCCCGAAGGCACATGTGCCGAAGCTGGTGCAATCGCGGCAATGATTGCTGCGGGTGAAACGGAACTTGTGGCGGCTTATGTTGTTGCGGGTGCAGATAAGCCTGTGCCGCCGTGTGGCGGATGCCGCCAAAAGTTGGCTGAATTCACCAAGGCTGATGTCGAGATAACGATGGCCACTATAACAGGAGAAGAGCAAGTGATCCGCATGGATGCGCTTTTGCCTGGTGCTTTTGATGCTGCGTTTTTGAAAGAGTAACCGCAATGAACGAGATTACTGCACGCGGTGTTATCGGGAAATTGAGACAGCGCCAAACGCCAAACCGCCAAGAATTATCGTGGTTTGCTCAAGGGTTGGCAGATCATACCGTAAGTGACGCACAAGCGGGGGCGTTTGCTATGGCGGTTTGCCTGAACGGTCTGGGCGACGTTGGTCGCGTGGCGCTGACGATGGCGATGCGTGACAGCGGGACTGTCATGTCATGGAAACTAGATGGTCCGATCTTGGACAAACACTCTACTGGTGGGGTTGGCGATTGCGTCAGCTTGTTGTTGGCCCCTGCCTTGGCAGCCTGCGGCGCATTTGTTCCTATGATTTCTGGGCGCGGTTTGGGTCACACTGGCGGGACGTTGGATAAGTTGGAATCCATCCCTGGCGTAAGCACACAACTAAGCGAACGCAAATTCCGTGATGTTGTGACCAAAGCAGGTTGCGCCATTGTGGGTGCAAGCGCATCGATCGCACCAGCAGACAAGCGCTTGTATGCGGTGCGCGATGTGACATCGACGGTCGAAAGCATGGACCTGATCACAGCCTCGATCCTTTCCAAGAAATTGGCGGGCGGTTTGGATGGTTTGGTGCTAGACGTTAAAACCGGCAGCGGTGCCTTTATGAAAGACATCGAGCAAGCGCGTGGTTTGGCAGAGGGACTGACAAAAACGGCTAATGCCGCAGGCTGCCGCACCACTGCAGTGATTAGCGATATGAACCAACCCTTGGCTCCTGCGCTGGGCAATGCGTTGGAAATCGCTGAAGTTATGCGCGTTATGACCCTTAGCCCCAAAGGCCCTTTGGTTGATATTTGTGCGGCCTTGGGCGGCGTATTGTTGGCCAATGCAAAATTAACGGATGATGTGCAGACAGGCGCTGAAATGATTGTCAACGCTCTTCGTGATGGCCGCGCGGCGGAACGCTTTGCCCAGATGATCGCTGGCATGGGCGGTCCTGTGAAGTTTGCAGAAAACTGGGCGCGTTTCTTGCCCGAAGCAACTGTGATCCGCGAAGTTTTGGCGCAGCAGTCGGGCTTTATCACAGCCATCAATGGCGAAGCCTTGGGTATGGCGGTTGTTGCAATGGGCGGTGGCCGCTCTGTTGAAACGGACCGGATCAATCCTTCTGTTGGCTATACAGACGTCGTGCGCTTGGGGGCAAAAGTGAGCAAAGGTCAACCTCTGGGTGTTGTACACGCGGGTCGCCCAGATCGAGCTGATGCAGCTGAACGGGCACTTCGCGCCGCCATTAAGATTGGCAGCACAAAGCCAACGCTACCCAACCTTATTCACGAAAGAATTGGTTAATGGCAGTCAACGAAGTGTCTGCAAAAGGGCGTGCGTTTTTGGTCGTTCTGGATTCTGTCGGTATTGGCGGGGCGCCGGACGCAGGTCAATATTTCAACGGTGATTTTCCTGATACAGGATCAAACACCTTTGGTCACATCACGCAGGCTTGCACCGATGGGTTGGCCGAAGACGGGCGTAGTGGCCCCCTAAATATTCCAAACCTTGCAGCGTTGGGCATGTTCCACGCAGAGGCTTTGGCGAACGGGCGTGCCTTTGATGGTGCGCCAGCGACCGGCACTTGGGGCGCGGCCCAAGAAGTGTCTAAGGGCAAGGATACTCCGTCAGGCCACTGGGAATTGGCGGGATTACCAGTTCCTTGGGATTGGCACTATTTCCCAGATGAGACGCCAGCGTTCCCCGATGAGGTGACCAAAGCGATATGTGAAATTGCCAATGTCGACGGTATCTTAGGCAACAGTCACGCGTCAGGCATATGTGTCATCGACGAATTTGGCGCTGCCCATATGCAAACAGGTCAGCCCATCTGCTACACCTCTGTCGACAGCGTCCTGCAGATCGCAGCGCATGAAGAAACCTTTGGGTTAGAGCGGCTGTTGGACCTTTGTGAGCGCCTTGCGCCAATGTTGCACAAAATGAAACTGGGCCGCGTTATCGCCCGTCCTTTTGTCGGCGAAACGGGTCGTTTTGAACGCACACCGCGCAGACGGGATTACGCAATAATGCCGCCCGCGCCTGTCCTAAGCAATTGGGTCCAAGACGCAGGCCGATACGTCTACGCGATTGGAAAAATAGGTGACATCTTTTCGATGCAGGGCTTTAGCGAGGTGCGCAAAGGCACCGACGCCCAGTTGATGCAGCATCTGGATGATCTGGTGAGTGACGCCGTTGAGGGCAGTCTGACCTTTGCGAATTTTGTGGAGTTTGACAGTCAGTATGGTCATCGCCGTGATGTTTCTGGCTATGCCCGTCACCTTGAGTGGTTCGACCGTGAAATCGGGGGGATGATCGCGCGCCTTGGCCCTGATGATATCATGGTCTTCACCGCAGATCACGGCAACGATCCGACATGGATCGGCACTGATCACACCCGCGAGCGGGTTCCAGTGCTGATCGCTGGCGGCAAAGCCAAACGGCTGGGGAAGATCGATTTCGTTGATGTTGCGGCGATTGTTTCAGCACATTTGGGTATCAGTGCATGAACGACCCCGTCTTAGGTTGCGTCTGCCCGCGGACCTAGGCAATAATACTCAAACACAAAGGAGTCCCCCATGTCTGAGCATTTGGTTGTGGTAGATCACCCGTTGGTCCAGCACAAATTGTCTATCATGCGCGATAAGGGCACACCTAAGGTGCTATTCCGCCAGCTTTTGCGCGAAATCGCACAGCTTTTGGCCTATGAAGTGACTCGTGAATTGCCCATGACAACCGGGCGCGTCGAAACACCGATGCAGCCAATGGATGCGCCAACACTGGCTGGTAAAAAACTAGCATTGATTTCGATTTTGCGGGCAGGCAATGGCCTGCTTGATGGTGTGCTTGATCTGATCCCATCCGCGCGTGTTGGGTTCGTCGGACTGTACCGCGACGAGGAAACGCTCCAACCTGTTCAGTATTACTTCAAAGTGCCTGATGCGCTAGATGAACGCTTGGTTATCGCCGTTGATCCAATGTTGGCCACAGGTAACAGTTCTGTTGCGGCGATTGATCTGCTGAAGGAGGCAGGTGCGACCAACATCCTATTCCTTTGTCTTTTGGCGGCTCCTGAAGGCGTCGCGCGTATGAAAGAAGCGCATCCTGATGTGCGCATTGTGACCGCATCTGTGGATGAAAAACTGAATGAGATTGGCTATATCATCCCGGGATTGGGCGATGCGGGTGATCGGATGTTTGGAACAAAGTAGAATTTCCGTCCAAATTCGGTAATATTCCATACTCGCGCCGGTGATCTCTCGCCCCTTGGCCCCTGCCGTTCAGTCAAAACCAGTCGTAGCCACGCCGTAATATGTTCAAGTGGGCACCTACAACCAACAATACAGCGCGCAAACAGTTGCCGAGCGCTTCCAACGTATGGGTCTGCCTGTTCGTATCGGTAAATACACACGAGATGGCGCAACCTATCGTATGGTGATTGCAGGCCCATTTGGTTCAAACATCAACGCTGTTTTGTCCGAACTGCGCGCCTCAGGATACCACAAGGCATCACTGCGTTAAGGTTCAAAGCTAAATATAGAATTGGAATAGGGCGTGCTGCAAGGTGCGCCTTTTTTCGTTAGTTGCCGCAGATCGCCTGAAGGCGCAGCCAATCACTGTCGCGCAGCAATGGCTGGTTTAGGGTGCCTGAAACAGGGTCGCCCTCAATTAAGCCAACTGTGCTTTCACCTGTGACGTCAATGGCCTTTGCATAAGGCGTGCTGCGAATGTTGGCGTCTTTGAAGGCTGCCAATAGCGCGGTTTCATCCGTTTGGGTGCGAGGTGAGCTGATCACCGTCTCTGCGTAATCATCAAGCACTTGAGACGGTAGGTTGCCTGTTGTCAGCAAGGTAAAAGTCGCCCGTAACCCAACATGACTTAACATTTCATCCAGTGCATCACTTGTTTGTCCGCGCACTTGTTCGGCTAGGATAAAGCCAGCAATAACATCCGGTTCGTCATAGTCTTCGACCAAGACCTTGTTCACCAGCACTTTGCCACCGGGCAAATACAGGCTGTCCGTCAGGCCCGAGCGCAGAACAATCAGTTCCTTGGTCTTGGTGCGCAGAGCCAGCGTTTTTAGGGCAGGGGCCGCAGGGCGTGCTTGGCACGGTTTACCAGCGATCCGTTCAATACGGGTCAACAGTGCATCACCAATTTTTATGCGGATCACATCAGGAACAACGCCTAGTGTGTGTTTTTGCAATGCGTCTGGCAGCCAGAAAATCAACGCTGCAGCGACGGTCCCAACGGAAACTGTTGCACCCAACCAGCGCAGGCGCCCTGGTTTGGGTCGCGTTCTGGATACTGCTTTGCGCAATGCCTCAATTGCATCGACCATCTCGGCCTCAGAATCCATCAACTCAAGCGTTTCACCAGGATCACCATCGGGGTGAAATATAGCGGGTAATGTGGATGATCCATACCGATCCACCGCAGCCAATGACCAATGCGCAATCGCCTGATCGTTCATATCGCTGATGACTAGAGTGGCATCGCCAATAGATACAATTACTTCGCGCCGCTGTTCTTGCGGGGAGGGACGCCACAGACCTGTAGCTTCTATTCGATCATATTTAGCAAGTGCGGTCATAGGTTATTGGGCTGCTCCGCCTGTTATTTATCCTAAGCTAACGCAGAGGCGTGAACTTGGGAAATGAAATCACCCAGCAGGTGATCGTGGGATCAGAAATCCTTGGCTGCTGTGCGCAGTTCAAATTTCTGGATCTTACCGGTTGAGGTTTTTGGCAACTCTTGGAACACCACCATCTTTGGTGCTTTGAAGCTGGCCAAGGTCTGGCGGGCAAAGCTGATCATTTCGGCCTCGTCGCCTGAGCATCCCTCTTTCAATTCAATAAAGGCACAAGGCACTTCGCCCCATTTCTCATCGGGTTTGGCCACAACAGCAGCCAGTGAAACGTCAGGATGACCCATTAGTACTCCTTCGACTTCAACAGAACTGATGTTTTCACCACCTGAGATGATGATGTCTTTGGCGCGATCCGCAATCTGGATATAGCCGTCAGGGTGTTGGATGGCCAAATCCTCAGAGTGGAAGTACCCACCAGCAAAAGCTTTTGCCGTTGCTTCAGGGTTTTTTAAATACCCCTTCATGATGGAATTGCCGCGCATGACGATTTCGCCTTGGGTCGCGCTGTCCATTGGGACTTGGACCATCTGATCATCCATGACGGTAATGTGCTCCATCATTGGCATTGCAACACCTTGGCGGGCTTTGATCGCCGCCTTAGCCGCTTGATCCAAGTCACCCCAGTCCTCAGTACGCCACACGCATTCTGTTACGTGGCCATAGGTTTCGGTCAGGCCGTATACTTGGGTTACATTAAACCCAAGTGCCTCGATCTTGCCTAATGTGGCAGGCGCTGGTGGGGCACCAGCAGTGAACACTTCGACGTTATGATCGAATGCGCGGCGCTCGTTGTCAGGTGAATTGACGATCATGTTCAACACAATTGGCGCACCGCCAAAATGGGTCACACCTTCATCTGCGATTGCATCATAAATTGCGCCTGCAGTGATATCGCGACAGCAAACCAACGTTCCACCAATGACGGGCATCATCCATGTGTGGTTCCAGCCGTTACAATGAAACAGCGGCACAATCGCCATGAACACAGGGTGCAAAACCATGCGCCATGAAATCACAGTACCCATTGTCATCTGATAGGCACCACGGTGATGATAAACGACGCCTTTGGGTCGACCAGTGGTGCCGGAGGTATAGTTCAGCGCAAGGCTTTCCCATTCATCCTCTGGCATGATCCATTCAAATGTAGGGTTCGCAGCATCCAGCATATCCTCATATGTCTTGTGACGCCCAGATGCGGGCCAACCATTGGCCGCGTCTGGGACTTCAACGATCACAGGTTTTTGGCCCGTAAGGCGCGCAACAGCGGCTTCGGCCAATTCTACGAACTGTGGGTCGGTCAAGATCACCTTGGCCTCACCATGCTCAAAAACATAGGCAACGGTATCGACGTCTAGGCGCGTGTTGATCGTGTTCAATACGGCACCGCATGCGGGCACGCCAAAATGGGCCTCTGCCTGTGCTGGAAGGTTGGGGATTAAGGTGGCAACCACATCGCCAGGGGTCACACCCATATCAGCCAAACCAGCGGCTAGGCGGGTGCAGCGTTCATAATACTGGGCATATGTCACACGATGACCGCCATAGATTACAGCGGTGCGGGTGGCAAAAACATGGGCGGCGCGGCGCAAATGCGATAGCGGCGTAAGTGGTACATAGTTGGCAGGACACTTGCCCAAACCCGTTTCGTCGTTCATCCAGCCCATATGCGCTCTCCCCTTCGCGTGATCACAACGCTTGAATCGTTTGGAAAACAGGATATTGCAAGTATAAGAAACTGAAAAGCAAAGTCTTCTTATATGAACGCTATTCCAACTCCATCAGACATTCAGACGCGGCCAATGGCGGCAGCCCTGTGTATGATCGGTGCGATGGTCCTTTTGGGGTTCGTTGATAACTTTGTCGCCACCGTGGCCGAAGAGATCAGTATCTGGCAGTTCCTTGCCGTTCGCGCCTCAATGGCGATTCCGCTGATTTGCCTTATGTCGACGATGGGCTTGGGCACGATGCGCCCGAAACGGTTCTGGGCGGTTGCTGTCCGCAGTCTGCTGACAGCAATGGGCCTGATGCTGTACTTTGGGTCACTTGCCTTTATGCCAATTGCACAATCCTTGGCGGGCCTGTTCACCTCCCCCATTTTTGTGCTGCTGATTAGTGCGTTTGTCTTCAAGCAGACGATTGGCAAATGGCGCGTGATTGCGGTGGCCATAGGCTTTAGTGGGATCCTTTTGGTCCTTGGCATCCAAGATGGCGCACCGGGCTGGATCATGATGATGCCTGTGGCAGGCGGATTGATCTATGCCATTGGGTCAATGGCGACCCGCATTTTATGTTCCGAGGAAAGCACGATCTCCATGCTTGCAGGTATCATGACCGTTCAATTGATCATCGGAACATTGG
>Ga0206126_10002313_pt1 | contig 21049 bp, 20 predicted proteins | sample Helgoland_Spring_5_FD_148621 | JGI IMG/M metagenome (GOLD analysis project Ga0206126, IMG submission 148621) | Pelagic subsurface seawater microbial communities from Kabeltonne, Helgoland, North Sea - Helgoland_Spring_Bloom_20160412_1 | ecosystem: Environmental > Aquatic > Marine > Epipelagic ...
ATTGGCAAGGCGTGCCAAACGGCGAGCAATTTCGGTTTTACCCACACCGGTGGGGCCTATCATTAGGATGTTTTTGGGTGTGACCTCATTGCGCATTTCTTTGTCGAGTTGAGATCGACGCCAGCGATTACGCAGGGCAATGGCCACCGCACGTTTAGCATCATCTTGACCAATAATATGGCGATTAAGTTCGTGAACAATTTCTCTTGGTGTCATTTGAGACATACAAATACCTTTATTCTTAACAGTCTAATTCTTCGATAGTGCGATTGTGGTTGGTATAGATACAGATATCACCAGCAATGCTCAAGCCTTGCTCGACAATCGATCGAGCATCCATCTCAGTGTTATCGAGAAGTGCCTTAGCCGCTGATTGGGCAAAAGGGCCACCAGAACCGATAGCAATTAAGTCATCTTCGGGCTGAATCACATCACCATTACCGGTAATAATCAGAGATGCCTCGCTATCAGCAACCGCTAAAAGGGCTTCTAATTTGCGCAGCATACGATCGGTGCGCCAGTCTTTAGCGAGCTCGACCGCCGCGCGGGTCAGCTGACCCTGATGCATTTCTAGTTTGGCCTCAAAGCGCTCAAACAATGTAAAGGCATCGGCTGTACCGCCGGCAAAGCCAGCAATCACCTTGCCGTTATATAGGCGGCGTACTTTTCTAGCATTACCTTTCATAACGGTATTGCCCAAACTCACCTGACCATCACCGCCAATAACCACCTTGCCATTGCGGCGCACTGACAGAATCGTGGTTCCTCGATATTGCTCCATGATAATTACCTCTTTCGATTTAATACTTAGATGGGGGTCACCCATCAATAATTCAATGGTCTGGCCTTTAAAAAGGCAAAAAAAAGGACGGGCAGTGCCCGTCCTTTAGATTTACTAACTAGGTTTAGTGTTAGAAAGCTGCTCTAGCAGTTAAACCATAGGTTTTTGGTGTATTTGGATAACCACCAAAGCTTCCTGGTGCAGCTGCCGTTGGGAATGCAGAAAGCAATGACTGATGATTAGTCAGGTTGCGTCCCCAAAACATAACTTCGACACCACTTGGCGCATGGTTAAAGCCAATGCTCATATTGAAGTTTTTAGTGCTTCTTACCGCAGGAGTATTTCCTGCAATAAGTGGTGATAGGTGAGCCACTGGTGACACAACTGCAGGTACATTGTCCACAACTGCAACCTCTGACTCATAAACATATTCAAGTCTTAGGAAGCTTGAAACTGCATCACTCACATCTATTGAATAGGTCGCATTTAAGTTAGCACTCCAGTCACTAATTCCCGCTGGCTCAGTTCCACTAAGATCCTTGGTTTTCTTACCTTCATCACAAGCTATTGACGGGAATACTAAAAGCCCTTCAGTCACAGTTTCACAGGGGCCATTAACAAATGATTCATACTCTGCATCAATCTTGATTGCAGATAAACCCATAACCCATTCATCAGAAAGCTGTTGCTTCATATCAATTTCAATACCCTTGTGTCGTTGATCCCCGGCATTAACTAATTGGAAGCCAGTGCCAACGAAGGTATTAGACTGAAAACCTTCAATATTTTGATTGAAGATTGCAGTATTGATGTAGCCAGAATCATGGCTGTGTTTAACACCGATTTCAAAGTTCTCTGAAAACTCGGGGTCTGCAGCACGTGTGTCAGGTGTTGTTGCATTAACTGATAGATTCACTGAAGTTGGCTTAAAGCCAGTGGAGTGAGATACATAAACCTTAGTGTTATCAGTGTAATCATGGGTTAAGCGTAAGGTATGGGTCAAGTCATCTGATTTAAAGTCTCTACCATTTTCAGGGTAAGCCGTGAATGGAGGAAAGAATTTAAATGCATTCAAATCCTCAGAAAGTAATTCCCAGGGTTGAGCAGCAAAATTGTCCTTGACGACAACATCAGCCTTAACATGCTTTTCATCCTTGGTTTTATTTAAACCAACGCTAGCTGACCAGTCATCTGCAAGAGAAAATTCTACATTGGCAAACAACGAAAGAGTTTTAGCAGTCATATCAAAGTTTTCTTGAGTGGAGCCGCCAGCTTCATCGCCGGTACCACTTAAGAAAAAGTTATTTGCATCAAGTGCCAATGTTGCTGGGTCTGGTGTATACAAAGGATGAGCATCTGCTGCTCCATAAAGTATACCTGCTTGCCCAAAGCGAGCTAATAGATCAAGATAATCATTAAGATCAGTTTCAGCGACAAGAACATTAACCGGAGCTACTCCATAGCCAGCTGCAGCTGCATCAAGCGTATCTCCAGCTAGCGCGCCTAGCAGGATGTTTGCATATGTTTTAATATCCTCACCATACATAACTGTTCGTGCACTTTCGGTATCTTCCTCAGCATAAAAAGCACCCACAGACCATTGGATTTCAGAATCATCATTTGAAGAAAGTCTTAATTCTTGAGTCAATGTGTCAAAGTTATAATTAAGTTTATTTTCTCTCAATAATCTAGCGCCAGAGAAATCAGCATCAAAATTTGAAGCCATTTCAGTGGTTCTATCCGATGTGATCGAGGTTAATTTTGCAAAACCTAAATCATAGTCGAGATGGACTGAAAGACCCTCATTGTCCAATCTGTTGTATGGCGATTCATCAGCATTCATATAAATCTGATAATCCCATGGTGATGCATCTGCAGCTAGGACCCTTGGGCCAGCTAGTGCATTACTTGCTTGAGTTGCAGGGCCTTGACGAAGTGGGCCAGTCACACCGCAGGCTTCATCAATTTTATCGCTATCGGCAATAACTCGAACTGACAGGTCTTCTGAAACATCCCAAGAGATTTGGCCTCTAAGTGCAGTTCGGTCGCGGTTATTTAATGGGCTATCATCAAATAAATTAGTAGCATAGCCGTCACTCTCGTTAGAGCTAGCTGAAAGACGATAGGCTACATTATCAGAAATGGGGCCTGTCATTGTGCCCTTAACAATTTGCGTACCATAGTTACCTAATGTGGTTTCAATTAAGCCACCCATTTCGCCTTCAGGGGCTTTAGTAGTAATACTGATAACACCTGCAGAGGCGTTTTTGCCAAATAATGTTGACTGTGGACCACTGAGAACTTCAACACGCTCTAAGTTAGGTAAATCAGCCAGTGATGAAGACGAACGGGATCTTGGTACGCCATCAATAAGAACTAATACCGCAGGTTCAATACCTGGGTTATTAGCACCATTACCAAAACCACGAATGGTAAAGTTGGTTTGTGCTGAGCTTTGTAATTGAGAAACTCGCAATGATGGTACTGCTGTTTGCAGATCAATGAGATCAACAATACTTGATTGCTTAATAGTCTCGGCACTGGTTACGGAAACAGTCATAGGAACATCTTGGAGAGACTGTTCTCTTTTGTTGGCTGTAACGGTGATTTCTTCTATTTCGGCTTGTGCAGACCCAGCAGTTAAAAATGCTGATAGCGCAAGCGAAACGTATAGATACTTCTGTTTAAAACGTTTCATAACATACCCCTATATTGTGAAAATCAAGAATAAACGTGCGGTTAGTTAGTTTTTCCCTTGTTGTTAAATGCTTTTCCATAAGCGCATCGTCAGCTTCTTTCCTATTATTTTTTTAATACTTCCTAGTCATGGACGAACCTTAAAAAAGGTCATACATTTAATGCCCAAGGTTAAAGCTATCACAAATAAGCAGTGGTTGCATAGTACAGTTTGCAACTAGTTGGATCGGATTATGTGGTGTTTTGGTGAGGATTTTGGTTATTAAGTACAAGTACTTAATGTGGGTGTTATTTGGGAGCCACCCATTAAAATAAAAATTCTGATAACAATATAACAACGCAATCAATCAATATAACCACAGCAAATATCAGCTTCAAGGGTGATTTTTTGAATAATTTTTCACTACTAGGTTGCTTAATATTGGATTCAATAAACTTAGCGGCTTTAACTCCATAGCGACCGCCCAAGATTACGCCAGGTACTGTGTACATCAGTAATTCTAGGGGAATACCGCCAAGATCTAAGTGGAAGATAAAGCCAGCAATCGAACTCACTGCCAAAACCGCTACTCCGGTGCCAATGGCTTTATCAAGTCTTAGTCTGTAAAAAAACAAAAGATATAGGGCTACCACCTCTCCAACGCCAATGGCTGTCCAGCCAGTAACTAAACCTCCAGCCAAGGCTAATAGACCATAGAAAATAGATACCCTATTTAGCGAGAAATTAGCTTTTACCTGTGGATCGGTAACTTTTAATTGTATCTCTAAAACCAAGGCAAAAAATACACCTAGCGAAATAACTGCGAACAAAGGCTTTATAAAGCCTGATGGGACTGCCAGAACATAGGTTGCAAGCCATACGCCAAAGATACTCGCAGTTGAGGCTATAAAAAACGCGCTTTTATCGATATATTTTCGCCCCCAGGTTAATGCTCCAGAGGTCATCCCAAAAGCTTGAGTTGCAATGCTTAACTTTAGAGCCAGGGGAGGTGCTAGTTGGTAAACGAAAATAAATAGCGGCATAAATAAAAATCCGCCACCAATAGCGGTAGCGTTAGCCACTGATGCAGCAATAAATGCCACCATGGTTAGAAGGATTTTCGAGCCAAATACAAAGCTACTTAATGTCACGAGTAAAATAGCGATTAATATTTTCAACCAAACTTTAGTTACTGATTGGTTGCTAATGACATTGTTCATTGATTATCCGAAAAGCCCTGCTTTTAATATGTTACTGTTTGAATATAGCCAGTGTAGTAATTATGTGTGGAGTGTTAAGTTCAAATGTACTTTTTTGATTATTTAGTTGATTCTACTCTAGCATAGAGTTGTTGCCAAAAAGAATGTTTTACAGCAAGTCTTTTATGCAGGTGTTGTAAATTGATCCTTACGAAATACATGGCAATATCAATGTGTTTGAAAATTAAGCGACATGTCAGCTTTGTCGCATAAATAAGCTAATTAGCCCATATAACACTTAAATAGCTTGTAATTCTGTTCTTTTTTCCTTACAAAGGGTGGTGGGAAATTTCTTCTGCGATCCTAGCCGCTGCAGGTACTCTTGTAGCCGGTCAGGCAATTGCTGAGGCAAATTCAATAGATGAGGTTGTGGTTACAGGTATCCGCGGCAGTCTTGAGAGAGCCATGGATATTAAACGTGACTCGGCTGGTGTTGTTGATGCGATTTCTGCAGAGGATATGGGTAAGTTCCCAGATACTAACTTAGCTGAATCACTTCAGAGAAATACAGGTGTATCTATCAACCGTGTTAACGGTGAAGGTTCTGAGGTTACTGTTCGTGGCTTTGGTGGTGGATTCAACCTTGTAACCCTTAACGGACGTCAAATGCCGTCGGCTAATGTTGGTACTATTATAGTAGTCGCTTTATGTCGGATGATGAGGCGAGAGAAACGCTAGTCAGCAATCTTACTGGTGATATGATTACTGATCCCAGATTCATAAAATATCGCATGGGTAGTCGTCAGAAATTCTGGGATAAAAATTGTGTGGCACTGGTTTTATCTAGTGGTTTTATTGAGCCATTAGAGTCAACTAGTATCCACCTGGTCATGACCGCAATAATTCGATTGATTCGATTATTTCCTTTTAGCGACAAAACTGACGCTCTAGCTGATCGTTTCAACCAAGAAACGCGTAATGAAATAGAAACTATTAGAGACTTTATTATCCTGCACTACAAGCAAACACAACGTCAGGATAGCGATTTCTGGAACTTCTACAGGACTATGGATATACCGGAAACTCTTGCGCATCGTATGCAGATCTTTAAAGAGAATGGTTACGTCTGGCCAGATGATGTTGCTTTGTTTAGAGTGGATTCCTGGGTACAAGTGATGATGGGGCAGGGTTTAATGCCTGAAGGCCTTCATAACGCCGGAAAGCTATCGGGTACCAACCTTCAGCAGTCGTTAGCAAAAATAAAGTCTTCGATCGATAATACGGTTCAAAAGCTACCAACTCATCAGCAATTTATTGATCATTATTGCGCGGCGCCACAACAAGACTGATTGGCCAAAGAAAAGTGAAGATAATATGACCGGAAAAGTAGTAATTGTAGGAGGTGGAACAGCGGGTTGGTTAACTGCTGGGGTAATTGCTGCTCGTCATAATTCGCCTGCTGAAAACGAGCAGGGCATTTGTATAACTCTTCTTGAATCTCCTGATGTCGCCAATCTTGGCGTCGGAGAGGGTACATGGCCAACAATGCGAGATACTTTGCGGCAAATAGGTATTTCAGAAGTTGATTTCTTGCGCACCTGTGAGGTTAGTTTTAAGCAGGGTTCTCAATTTATTGGCTGGCAAAAGGGTGAACAGGAATCTTACTACCACCCCTTTAGTGCACCAGGCGGCTATGGTTCAATTAATCTTGCAGCTCATTGGCTAGACCGTAAATCTGAAAAGACTTTCGCTGAGGCAGTATGCCCTCAAAGCGCTGTCTGTGATATGGGGCTAGCACCGAAAAAGCCTCAAACACCTGAATATGCCTATAGCCTTAATTATGGCTATCATCTCAATGCCGGAAAATTTGTGGAGTTATTAAAACGTCATTGCGTTGAAAAGCTCGGTGTAGATTTTCAACTTGGGCATGTGGATAGTGTTGTATCCACAGAGGATGGTGATATTGAAGCGTTGAGCCTAACTGACGGAAAAAATATTGCCGGCGACCTATTTGTCGACTGCACTGGATTTAACGCGCTATTAATTGATAAGCATTACAAGGTACCATTTGTTTCACATAAAGATTGTTTGTTTAACGATACCGCACTGGTTATGCAGGCTGCTTATGCTGATGACAATTCACCCATAGCCTCCTGTACAAAATCTACTGCTCAGTCAAGTGGCTGGATTTGGGATATTGCACTGCCAACGAGAAGAGGAATTGGCCATGTGTTCTCTAGTTCACACATTTCGGATGAAGAGGCCGAAAAAGAACTGATGAATTACGTTGAAGCTGATCCTCATTTGGCAAAGCAGCAACCTAGACCGCGTAAAATTTCCTTTCAACCAGGACATAGACAGACCTTTTGGCACAAGAACTGTGTAGCCGTGGGTGTTTCGGCAGGTTTTGTTGAGCCTCTAGAGGCAAGCGCTCTGGTGCTGATTGAAAAATCAGCCGAATATATTAGTAACAACCTTCCTCAGGGCAAGCCAGAAATGGTAGTAGTTGCCAAGCGTTTTAATGAAATTATTCATAGGTACTGGGTTGAAATTATTGATTTTTTAAAGCTGCATTATGTTCTAAGTGAGCGTAAAGATTCCCAATATTGGCTAGATCATTCTAAACCTGAGTCATTGCCCCAAAGCCTTAACGATTCTTTGGCTCTTTGGAATACACATGTACCCTGGGTCTCCGATACTAGTAATCGAGCAGAGCTTTTTTCTGCGGCCAGTGTACAGTATGTTCTTTACGGTATGGGATTTGTCACAAAAATCAATAATAACCGCTACCGTAACTGGTCTAGGGATTCTAGAATAGCTGATCGACTTATGGGTGATAATCTAGGTATGGTAGAGGCTTTGATGGCCAGTCAGCCTAAGAATCGAGATTTACTAAACCTAGTTAGCGAGAATTAAGAAAATTCTATAAAGCTTGTCACGGTAAGCCGCCCAGTTTCAGGGCTTGGGTCAAAGTTATAATCTGGATTAATGATGCCTGAATGTAGGCTTGAGCCCCGATACATCAAAAGTCTATTGTAAACAGCCTTGTAGGAAGCAATTTCCTCATAATTCTCAGTGCTTCCGTGAATATACCCATTTGGTTGGTTTAGGGGATCATCAAACTGTTGTTGTAGGTTCTGTGTGTAATTGTCTGGAACTTCAGCTAAAACGTCAGCGTCAATAAGTTGAATAGCATCCATATATGTCAATGTCTGCGAAACCGCAACCGATGACAGCCCACTCAAAACCAATAATACACATGAACGTAATATATTTTTTACTAACATAACCTTCCCCATCTAGTAATTCATTTTTTAACTATAACAAAATGAATAGACTATAGGGCTAATACATAAGTATTAGATTGTGATGAATTAAAATATTTGTAGTTATGTTTGAATCAAGACGCTGGCCAATCGGTACAACGAATGGTACAACTAGATAATTATTTTCCTTAGAAACAAAAAAACGCCTGTAAAAACAGACGTTTAATCGTGTTATTTGGCGGACCGGACGGGAACCTATCACTTGTCCTATTTTGTTCTATATTTTCTTTCTATCCCTTTATGTATCTCACTTATTGCCTGTATTTGAGAAAAAACCATTCCGATACTGTCCTATCATTTATGACTGTTTATTACCGCCATCTTGTACCTAAAATTGTACCTAAAATTGATTATTTTTTGAACATAGTTATGCAATAATGAGTTTACTTTTTAGTCTTAGGTGATGATGTGGGTAACAAGATAACGCAAAAGGGATTTGAGAAGCTACTGAGAGACGCTGAGCAAAAGCCACATAACCTTGGTGATAAGCTTTATCTGGTCATCAGGGATCAGTCTCGTGACTTTTACTTTCGCTATACACTTAACGGTAAGACCCGTAAATACTCCCTTAAACCCTACAATGCTAAAACAAATACATTGGCTGATGCTCGACGCGAGGCGACCAGGCTTAATGGTTTGCTTTTACAGGGCATTGATCCTCATGAGCAACGTCACAAAGAAGAAGCAAGCAAACAGGCTGAGAAGCAAAAGAGGGCGGTTTTACAGCAATCTAAGGCCAATACCTTTGCCAAGATGGCCGAAGAGTTAATCGAAGACCGTGCCAGTCAGTGGAGTAATGCAAAATCACGCCCAACATGGGAGAACACCCTTAAGACTTATGCCTATCCTGTTATTGGCGACAGACCCATTGCAGAGATTACTAAAGCGGAAATTGTGAGTATTTTAAAGCCGATTTGGCATACTAAATATGAAACCGCGCGCAAGCTTCGACAGCGTATCGAGGCGGTATTTTCGCGGGCTATATTTTATGATTTAAGAAAAACAGCCAACCCGGCATCCTACAAGGATAATCTTGAAAATATTTTGCCAAAACCTCGTCAGCGGCAAATCAAACATCATCCTGCACTCAGCTATAAGCAACTACCTGCGTTTATGTCAGAACTTAAATTAATGCCAGGCTTTGGCGCGCGCGCATTAATGTTTTTGATATTAAATGCGGCTCGAACCACGGAAGTCAGAAAAGCGAAGTGGGATGAATTTGATTTTGAAAAGGGATTATGGGTAATACCTGTTGAAGAAGGGCGACTTGGGAAAACTAAAAAGCCTCATGTTGTGCCGTTAAGCACTCAGTCACTTGATCTTATAAAAGCCCTTTTTGATGAAAGATTATCCCACTATGTGTTTCCCAACACTCGATCAACCAGTCATCTTTCAGAAGCAGGTATGGATGCGGTATTAAAGCGCATGCAAAAGCAAACAGATTGGACAGATGATTTTGGTAACAACACTACCGTTCATGGTTTTAGGTCAACCATGCGTGACTTTATTGCAGAACAAACCGATTTTGAGGCAGAGACAGCCGAAACCGTTTTAGCACATAACGCAGGCAGTAAAGTCGAAAAAGCTTACCGCCGCGGTGATTTGCTAGAAAAGCGCAGACGCCTTATGCAGTATTATAGTGACTATGCGTTTGGTTAAGTTACATGCAGCAGGCTATTTTTTTTATTGCAGTACAATTTGTATATGTAATTTTACCAGCCCAATCAACATAGGCACCATAGCCAGATCTCCATCCGTTACATGAGATACTAGTTGAAGTGACCATCATACCAGATTTATCTTGGATGAAGTTTCCACCTACAGCTTCTATTAGAAGCCAAGCCGACCAATCTTCCATGGTTGCAGCTGCTTCTGCATTGTAGGGAGATTCTGCAAATTCTGTGGTATTACAAATATGACTGCCTGGAACAAAGTTATGACAGGCCTGTTGCATGGCGATAAGACCTTGCTCGCCATCCATAGAATCTGTTGAAAACCCCTGAAAAATGGCTTTAGTTGGCTGTTGCATGCTTTCAATGCGGGCATGGTTATCATTCACCGCCGCCTGAATAGCATCAAAGTTAGCATTCATTTGCGCGGCGCTGGTTACCTGTCCATCCTCAAATTGATTGGGTACATTAAGTTCCGACGCCAGAGCAATGGATGAGGTTAGTGTAAGGCTTAATAATAGTAATTTTTTCATTGTTATTTCCTATTTGCAGCAGGCGACTTTTTGTTGGGTTTCACAGGTGCGAGTTTCGAAATTTAAAACACTATTAACTGTTCCACCATATTTTGCAGCGTGGATAGAGCCCCAGCCATCGCAACCTCTGGATAGACCATCCATATTTAGATTGCCAATCCATTGAAATAGGGAAAGTGGTGATGATTGTATACGCTTACCAACGCCATCATAAGCGTCGGTTACGCCAGCTGTTGTTGGATGTTGTTCAGAAATCAACCAGGCCGAACCTTCTAAATTTTGTGCATTGGGATTATAAGGCGATAGGGCGATTTCAGTATCCTTGCAGACATGGCTGCCTGCAACTAGATTATGACAGGCTTGTTGCATAGCTAACATACCTTGGCCACCATCCATTGATTCAGCTGAAAACCCCTGGAAAACCACTTTTTGATTGCCAAGATTGGCTTCAATGATTGCGCGTTGGGCTTCTAGTTCCGCTTTAAGAGCCTGAAAGTTCTCATTCATTTGGCTGGCACTAGTAACCTGCCCATCCTCGAATTGATTAGGAATCTCAACCGCAAATACATTGGCTGAAAGTAAAAGAGCTAAAAGTGTATTAGTTAAAGATTTCATATTGGGTTCCTATTTGCAGCAGGCGACGGGAAGTTGTGAGCTACATTGTGTTGCGCCAATATCACCTTCATTTGTCAAAGTTAATCCATAATCCGAATTACTAGTCCAAGCATAGCAGCTGTTTTTCCCGTAGCCTTCTATGATTCCAGTTATATCAATAGTATTACTATTACCAGCTGTGCCGATATTGAATGGTCTCAACCATGCTTTATCGTTTAGATCAGTTAACAGTGCCTCATTGTATGATGATTCTAAAATATCCTTACTGCTACAAAAAAAACTTCCTGAATACCTATCCATGCAGGCTTTATTCATTGCCCCAATGCCAGCAGATCCATTGAAACTATTTTCAGAAAACCCAACAAGAATAGGTTTCGTGTTATTGGGAATGGATACACTTTCAAGTGAAGTAATTCTTGCTTCTAGTACCTCTAATTCCGCTTTAAGTGCCTGAAAGTTTTCATTCATTTGGCTGGCGCTAGTTACCTGCCCATCCTCGAATTGATTGGGTATTTCAAAGTCAGCCAAAGCAAAACTGCTAATGATTGTGCTCATTATAAAAATAGTTACTTTTTTCATTATTCGCTCCACGTTGATTCACCCCAAGTGAACCCTGAATTATTTGGTTTCCATTTTGTTTTGCCCCAATCAGATTCCCCCCAAACTTGTGCTTTGTGAAGGGTTGGGTCAAGTGCATAGGCATCACTTGAGTCTGCAATGCCATCATTATCATCATCTGTATCAGCATTGTTGCCAATACCATCGCCATCTGTATCGATTGTTTCTGATGCATTTCTGGGGAAGACATCCTCACTGTCTGCAACACCATCATTGTCGTCATCAGCATCTTCGTTATTACCGACGCTATCACCATCAAAATCTGCTATTTCTGCAGCATCGAATGGAAATAGATCAAAGTCATCATGAACTCCGTCTAAATCGCTATCAGAGGGTTTTAGTGCGCCTAAATGCAATAAAATGTCAGGCAACTGATTGCGATTGCTATCGTTAGCAATCACATCTTGAATAAGTTGGGTGTTATTTATTCCAAAAAGATACCGAAGAATCATTAGCCCATCGGTGAGTGCATCAAGATCACCGTTCAGATCAATATCATAGTAGCCACTCATTGAAATAATGCGTGATGTGATTTCTTCGTGAGATGTGAAACTTGCAGTGCTTGAAATAACATCTTGTACAAGAGTATTTTCTCTTAAGCCAAAAAAGTATCTCAAAATGAGAAGGCCATCTGTTAAGGCATCTGCATGCCCGTTTCCATCAAGGTCCATTGTGCCGCTGGGCATTGTATTTGTATTAAATTCTTCTAGTGCAGTTCTGCCATCAAGATCTTGATCGCTTGTGGCATCAGTGGGATTTTCGGGATTAAGGCCGTATTGTTGTTCCCAAAAATCGGGAAGACCATCATTGTCTGAATCAATGTAAAAGCTTACTGGATACGGCGATTCATCATTGGCATCACTTACGCCATCTCCGTCGGAATCAATCCATTCATTCAACGGGGCAGATGGCGCATTTGTTGAGAATGCTAAAATGGTTTCTTGATTATTGCTGTCTTTATTAAAAACTAAGGCAGAATTTTCAATAACTAAAACGTCCGACAAGCTATTGTCATTAGTGATTACATCTGCAAGAGAGGTTGTACTGTTAGCCCAATAACTTGAAAGGTTGATTAAATCACCCTGATCGGGTGCAAAGTCTTCTAAAACAACACTGCTTAGACTAGCTGCGTTGGCGGGTTTAAATATATCAGCGCCAGCACCACCTGAAATTGTTAAAAGACCAACTCCAGTTGAAGACCAACTAAAGGTGTCATTGCCTTCTTCACCATAAAGAACATCTGTTCCAGAAAATGAAGCATTAAGGATTACATCGTCACCAGTGCCTGCATATACGGTATTATCAGCATCATTGAGAATAATAGTATCGTTGCCCTGACCGACAATAATATTTTCGATGCCGCTAAGCTGATCTTCACCAATATCAACGCCGAAGGCAGTATTTTGTATAAGATCGACTGTAATCGGTGATAGGGCACTTGTGTAGCTAACGGTGTCGCTACCTGCACCACCCTCGTAGGTATCATCACCTAAACCACTTCCGCCAACAATTAAATCATTGCCCTCACCCGCTTGAACAATATCATCACCGTCACCGGTATAAATATAGTCATCACCACCGCCCGCATTAATTTCATCATTGCTAGCGTTTGCACCAAATATGAAATCGCTTTCGGCAGTGCCCCCGACATAAGCGTTTTGCAATGCAATACTTGCATCAATAAGATTTGCTTGTGTGCTGTCAAAGTGAATATTAAGGCCAAGTCCAGTTGTTTGGGGATTATCGGATGCGTAGGCAATGGTAACGATACGTTTCATGTCATCCTCTATTACACTAGCGACATAGGCAGACTGGGTTTGAGATAAGTTTTCGGGCGTCTCACATTGAGTGTCAGTTAGGGAGGCGATATCGCAACCAACGCCTATAAAATCAAAGCCCGATGCATTGCTGCTTGAAGAAAAGTTTATCGGAAAATTAGATATTTCTTCGGTAAAGCCGTCAAAAGTAAGTGTCATTAAATCAGTATGCGTGTTGCTGGGCCATTGACCATTGATTGATGCCCATGATGAAACTACGTAACTATCAGTTGTTGAAGAATTGTCCAAATCTGAATCATCTGAATAGTATATTTCTAGGTTAGGTTCTTCGACTTCAACTTTATCAGGGAAAAATACATTGATACTAGAATCAAAAGAGGCGTTAAGTGCCTCAAGGTCTGTTTTTTCAAACGTTACTTCATTGCCAGCAATATCAACAATATTTACATAACCAACCGTGAATGTACCCGGAGTAAAACCTGTTGTTAAGGGTATGATATTGTCAAAATCAACCGAAGTGCCCGAGCTGCCCTCAATAATCCATTTGTCCAATATTCCACCTTCAGGTCGATGAAGTCTAAGGTAAATACGTTCTACACCAGAAAGATTATCCGTAGCTTTGCCAGTAACCTTAATTACAGGGCGATCACTTTCATTATCATAAGAGGCGCTTAGCTTAAATTCTGCCAATTCGGATAACACTGAATCGCTGTTAGGGTTATCAAGGGTGAAGGTGGTTGGATTATCTGCAAGCCATTCATAGGACATTTGCGAATTACCAGCCAGATCGTAGAGTCTGATTGTGCCTACATTGTAGTCGCCCGAACTTGTGTATTCTGATTCGGTAAAATTAAATGCGAGGGTATTTTCATTAGTGACATAGGCGCTTGATTGAATGCTTTTCCCTGTAGGTGAAATTAATTCAAGTATCCCTCGGGTGCCAACCATGCCACTGCCTTCATCAGCTACATTAATTATTGCAGAAAGATTTGGTTTTCCTTCTTCATCTGTCGACCAGCCATCAGAAGTAAAAGATACAACTTCTGGTTTAATTGAATCTGAATTTGTATTAACTAGTTGAGTCGAAATATTAAAGCCTAGGGTTTCTAAAATTCCCTGATTAAAACGAACTTCAAGGCCGTCATTGTCAGTCAAACTGAAAGCTCTGATTATGTAAGAGCCAGATGCAGCTTGCTCATGCAGTGGAAAGCTCAAAGCAAAAGGATCGGCTGAATTAGTTCGTGTGGGATATACCCATGTTTGTTTCTCCTCCTCGAGCCAAAAAAGCAGCCCTGAAGAATATGTTTCGCTAAAGTTATCTGACACCGCAATGGAAAAGTTGAGGGATGGGATATCATTCTCGAAGGATACACAAAATTCTAGGCGTTCAATGTCAGGTTGCGCTGCAGTATCAGAAGAAATTGAGGAAATTCCGCTATTATTAGGGCACAAGTCATCGGTATCGAGCAAGCCATCCCCATCAGTGTCTTGGGAATATGCAATGGGTGAGAAAATCACTATTGTTAAAAGATATAGCAAACTTTTCATTCTTATATTCATACTAGAAATTATTTTTTATAATTGCATTATTCACAATGTAATACTTTGTTAGCTTTAAATCAAAAGTAATTCTTAATCTCGTCAATAAAACTATCGTTATTTGAAATTTCTTTGTTATGTTTAATAGGGTTTAGTACCTGGGATTGATTATTGTCATATAACGTAGTTACTTGTTTACTTATATCGTGGTGTTTTTCACATGCGCTAAAAAACTCCCCAGAGTTGCTTCTCTCCATGCCTGAAGGGAAATAGTTGTTTGAGCATTTTGTTGGGAGATTGTTTGCCAGTTGTTGGTCATTTGTTAGTGTGCTGTTTGAGAAATCTGTTGGCATGACAGCTATAGAAGATGATATGAGTCGGTTGTCCTTTTTGATCTCGCCAATAAAAGTAAATTGTTTTAATTTGCCCATATAGTCGTTAAATGCTGAAAGGCGAGGTGGAATAGCAAGTCCAGTCTTAAGCCAGAACTTGTAGAACCCATGGTTGGGAGTAACGCTAAATCTGTTCCCTGGGAGAGGATCACCTTTTCTATATTTTCCACTTTTTCTTTTTCTCTTTAAGTCAACATTAAAGTGAGTGTAATAGGGGCACATATCTTGCTCGCTTACAAACTGAAGCGTGATGCCAGGGAATCTATTTTTGTCATACCTTCCTGTTGTGAAGGATTTGTATTTTAAATGGGAGATAATCATGGTCTAAACAACATTATTATCAATTATTGATAAATCTCTGGCGCGGTGGTTTAGGTTTTGCATGTACTCCCGTATGTCACTTGCTAACCAGCCAGATGCCTGGCCACCAGGCAAAAGTTTGAAAGGTTTCGGAAACTTACCCTGCTGAATAAGATAATAGGTGTGTGACCTCGACCACGGAATAATGTCTTTAAGTTGTTTCCATCTCAAAACTATTGGGATGACTTTTTTGCTCTCATACTGCATTTTCTTGTCCTATATTTTTTGTATAGCAACAAGATAATCACTAATAAAAAATCAAAAAAGGGACATTGATGGGTTGATTTATAAGTGCTAAATGTCCCTACTCAGGATATTTAGTTAAAGATTCAGTTATGGGATAGGTTTTTTGATAAGCGTATTTATTTTGGATGCGTTTAATTTGTTTCTTTAGGTTTTCTTTCTGGTCTTCACTGATGCAGTAATGTTTAACAACATCAATTAATAATGCCATGATGGCGTTGCTTGGGAACCTTCCTTGCTTGTGATTTTCTATGTTTAGTATTCTATTTGAACGTGCAGTTATCTCTCTAATCATTAAATCAATGCGGGTGTAGTTGTAGACTTCCTTTGGAGTTTCACTTTCATAGACACCGTCGGCCAATTCACGCAACTCACTTAAAAAGGGGTTGATGTTTATGTTTTGCTTTTTGATTTCATTCAGTAGTTTATGCGCAGCATTTCTGACAGATTTGTTGGGCTTTTCGGTAGTTATATAACCTGCCTCCTCACCATAAAAATCAAAGTATTCAGGATCACAATACATTGCAACCCCTGAAGCGGCGGCTGAGACAATGGCTAATTCCAATAGTATTTGGTGGGGAATGTTGAAGAAAGGTAGATTGTATTTCTGAATATCATCGACTAGTAAAATGGTTGAGGTTGATCGGCTTATCATCTGCAAAAAAGATGAGTTACGAATAACTCTCATGAATGAGTGATTTTCTAATTCACTTAATGCAAAAATATGCTCCTCATCTGGATATACCCATGGGCAATAGTCGCCAGCCTGTAACAAATATGAATCTTGAAAAGATGCGTTTGTGAGTTTCAAAATGTCGTCTTTAGATGCATCTTTCTCAGTTGATGAAGCATTTCCATTTCTGTCTTTGTAATACTCGCCAAAGTCTTTGTGAAAATAATAATTTAATTTGGGTTTATGAACCTGATGGGTGAGCATAGAAAACTTCGGCTGAAGGTCTACGAAGATCAGAAGGTCAAAGCCTAGGCAAAAATCCCGAGCCATTTCGCCTAGTTCTTTGTATTTCCTTTCTTTCATTATCCTCAGGTCCTCCAGGTAATTTAGAAGTAAGATTAGTTTTTCTAAATTCTATTGCTAGGAAAGCTGCTTGCTTGCGAAATACCCACGGTTCAGTGACTCAAAGTACCTTTGGATAATATGCGAGGATTTAAGAGGGCACAAATCTAGTTCTAAATTAATGGGAGACGTCTTGTACCTAAAATTGTACCTATCGATGAAAGTAATAGGCCAGAAACAAAAAAACGCCTGTAAAAACAGACGTTTAATCGTGTTATTTGGCGGACCGGACGGGACTCGAACCCGCGACCTCCGGCGTGACAGGCCGGCATTCTAACCAGCTGAACTACCGGTCCACAATAACCTTTCTTCCTTGGTGGGTGGTACAGGGATTGAACCTGTGACCCTCGCCTTGTAAGGGCGATGCTCTACCAGCTGAGCTAACCACCCTCTGGGAAGAGGCGTGCATTCTACCGAACTGGTACCTACTGTCAAACATTTTCTGATGCTATATACATATCTTCTTCAGCAACCTAATATAGCGACCTTGAATAACAGGTAAATCCTTGCAAAAATTTTAAATGAATAAAGGGTTTATCCATTGACCAAAAGACAAAGTATATGGCAGTAGAAATAGGAAAATTCAATAATCTTCAGGTGGTTAAGAGCGCTGACCATGGCGTCTATGTTGATGGCGGTGAGGAGGGCACAATTCTGTTGCCTAACCGCTATGTGCCCGAAGGCACAGAGATAGATGATTGGGTTGATGTTTTTCTGTATTTTGATTCAGATGATTTGTTAATTGCGACTACTGAAACGCCTAAAGCCTTTATTGGCACTGTCGAGTTACTTAAGGTGATAGATACCAATCGCGTGGGTGCATTTTTAGATTGGGGTTTGCCAAAAGACTTATTGGTGCCTTACAGCGAACAGCATCACCCCATGAAAGAGGGTGAGTTCTATATGGTTTATGTTTTTCATGATCATACTACAGACCGCATTCTCGCATCCTCTAAACTTAATCTTTATTTTGAAGAGGAGGCTACTGATTTAGAGCCTCGCCAAAAAGTTGATTTAAGAGTCACGGATAAAACAGAGTTAGGCTACAAGGTATTAATTAATGACCAATATTTAGGGCTGATCTTTCATGGTGATGCTTTTCGCCCGCTAGCTTTGGGTGAAAGACTGCCCGGTTATATCAAAGCTATTCGTGAAGATGGAAAAATTGATGTCATTATTTCTCAGCATTCATCCGCGAGTAATAATGGTCTAGAAGACCAGATATTAGATTTTCTAAAAGCTTCTGGGGGTGAGTCAGACCTCACCGACAAAAGTAACCCTGATCTTATTTATAGCCAGTTTAAAGTGTCCAAGAAAAAGTACAAAAATGCCTTAGGTGCTCTATATAAGCGTAAGATGATTGTTATTTCACGCGAGAAAATATCCTTAGCGCAGGCTCATGAGCAGGCTGATAAACAGACTAAAGTGCAGGCAAAAGAAAAGCCCAAAGCACAGCCTAAAAAATCCAGTTCCATATGGGGCTAAGACCCTCTAAACTTAGTAATATGTAAAACCCTGACTTATTGCGGAGAGTTTGGATGTTTCGATTATTTATAATTATTTCTGTGTTTTTGTTTATTTCGGGGTGCTCAACCTATAAGCCGAAACAGGTTGATAATGTCTGCTCTATTTTTCTTGGTGAGATTGATTGGTATAAAAGTGCCAAAAGCGCACAAAAGCGTTGGGGGACACCCATCCATATCAGCATGGCGATTATGAAACAGGAATCCACCTTCCGGGCTAAAGTAAGACCCAAACGTCCAACATTTTTCTTTATTCCACTGCCGCGAAAATCATCTGCCTATGGTTATGCTCAGGCACAAAACCCCGCTTGGAATGATTACCGTAAAGATACTGGTAACTGGGGCCATGATCGCGATGATTTTGGTGATGCTATCAACTTTATCGGCTGGTATACCAATAAAAGTAACAAGAGACTGGGTGTTTCAAAATGGGATGCTTATCAACAGTATCTTGCTTATCACGAAGGTTGGGGTGGCTATGCCAGAGGTAGTTTTAAGAAAAAACCTAATTTAATCAAAGTAGCGAATAAGGTAAAACGTCAAGCAGCTGTTTATGGAGGCCAGTTAAAAGGCTGCAAATCTAAGCTTGATGAAAAGAGTAAAGGCTGGTTTTTTTGGTAAAAATGGCACTTTTCTCTATTTTTTTGCCATTTATGCCTATATTTTGTAAAAAAATGGACATAAATTAAGCCAAATCACTCAAAACACAATATGATGGGGCATCTGAATTAGCGGTTACACATTTTAGTGTCTGTTGAAACAGTAATATCTTTGTTGTGATTTTGCTTCAAAGGTTAGGCTAGCCCCGTTTCGAGGCTGGATATTTTTAAACACCTTAAACGGTATATATTTTTAATAGTGAGGTTAGTTATGTCGGATAGAGTTTCTGGCACTGTAAAGTGGTTCAACGACAGTAAAGGTTTTGGTTTTATTGAGCAAGAAGGCGGCGGTGACGTATTTGTACACCACAGTGCTATTCAAGCTGACGGTTTTAAGTCTTTGAAAGAAGGCCAAGCAGTAACTATGGAAGTTACTCAAGGTCAAAAAGGCGCACAAGCTGAGAACGTAGTTGGCGAATAATTTGTGAAATACCTTCGGGTATTCATTAAATTTGCTAGTTCGAAAAACCCGATAAGAAATTATCGGGTTTTTTTATGCGTGGAATAACCTGTAGGTATTGTTTAAAACGAATAATCAGCGCCAAATTTTAGTTTGCGATCAATTTTTTCATTTCCCTGTTCGGGTTGATTATCAATCGACCAATCCCATGAGATTTTGGTATCTAGTTTGTTGGTGACTGGAATGATAAATCCAATATCCGCCGACAACTGCGAATTATCTGAATCTTTCATAGAAACATTGAGTTGGTGGGAGTAAGCAAACGACACCCGCGTGTTAAGCTGTTTTTGGTAATTGCCGGACCAAACCAAAGCAATCCGCTCATCATCAATCGAGCTAAATAATTTATCATTTATCCAGGCTAAACCAATTTCTGTGGAGAGTTTACCATCTTCGGTTTTCCAAAACTGATACCCGAGATTTGTCCCCACGGATACCGATTGATCAATTTGACGTTTATCATCAGCGCCATAGAAAATATTATTACCCCAGTACCAGCTATCATCTATTGCCCAATCTATGCCATAGGCAATGCCAAAGTCTTTGATAGTTGCTACATTTTCTTGGCCAAGGGTTTCATAATTTATTTCTGTATTATGGGTTAGGTTACCCTGTTCAAGAGTAAGCAGTATGTTTAACTCTAGATCGTCGCGCTGTTCGTTACCGCCAAGATAAGATCCAGAGAGTCCAATATTACCGACATAAGCGCTCTTAATTTTTAGCGCTTCAGAGTTTGTATCTGAACTATTAATAGAGGCGATCTGCTGTGTTGGGATATTTAGTGTGCCAAAATTATCAGATTCCCAGGTCACAGAGGTTTCTGTTTGATCTATAACTGTACCTTGCAATGTATCGCCATTGGTTAAAACAATTTGGTCGCTGTGAGCTGGGTAGCTGTAAAAAACGCTAATGGTTGCAGCTATGACGGCTAGTGTTTTTGGTAGGTTCATGTTTGTTCTTTTCTCGCTTAGGGCTTGCCATTAAAAACTGTGAGTTAAAGGTTTCATGGTAGTAGTTGAATACTGTGTTTGGCTATGGGTGTGGAGTATAAGTACTTAAGCGTGAAAACGAAATGGTGTTTTTTGCTTTGCAACGGTCTGGCATTTTGTGGAACTGGGGGTTCGAACCTATTCTCCAGATGATGCAAATAAAAAAACCCCAGCCTATGGTTTGGGGTTTGGTGCGGTGCACCCGTCGGGAATATTCGCGGCTATGCCGCTCACCCCGTTGGGGTCGCCGTCGCTTTGCTTTGGCGATGTCTCGCGCTAGGCGCATCTTGTCGAACTAGGGGTTCGAACCTATTCTCCAGATGATGCAAATAAAAAATCCCAGCTTATGGTTTGGGGTTTGGTGCTTTTGGTTAAGTGTGGTGCACCCGTCGGGATTATTCGCGGCTATGCCGCTCACCCCGTTGGGGTCGCCGTCGCTTTGCTTTGGCGATGTCTCGCGCTAGGCGCTCGGCTCGTACCTATTCTCCAGATGATGCAAATAAAAAACCCCAGCTTAAAAGCTGGGGTTTGATATTTGGTGCACCCGGAGGGATTCGAACCCCCGACCAAGTGGTTCGAAGCCACCTACTCTATCCAGCTGAGCTACGGGTG
>Ga0206126_10002317_pt1 | contig 21005 bp, 15 predicted proteins | sample Helgoland_Spring_5_FD_148621 | JGI IMG/M metagenome (GOLD analysis project Ga0206126, IMG submission 148621) | Pelagic subsurface seawater microbial communities from Kabeltonne, Helgoland, North Sea - Helgoland_Spring_Bloom_20160412_1 | ecosystem: Environmental > Aquatic > Marine > Epipelagic ...
TAACATAAATACCATGACCGTAATTGCTACAGTAAACATCACCATCGGATACATTAAAGCACCTTTAATTTTTTTCTTAATTCTTTCTTTTTTTTCTAATGACTCAACTAGTTTTAATAAAAACACATCTAATTTACCACTAGCCTCTCCAGCTTTAATTAAATTTACATAAATATTGTCAAAAATTTTTGGATAACTTTCAAAACATTTTGATAAAGTTGTTCCTCCTTCAAGCTTTTTTTTAATCTCTACAACAATCTCTTTAAGTGAAGGATTGTCAAGTTGGTTGCCTAACATATCCAATACTTGAAGAATGGGTAAACCTGCTTTTACCATTGTTGCAAACTGTTTTGAAAAAATTACAATATCTTGAGGTTTAATTTTTTGCTTAAAAAAAGAAGATCCTTCACTTTTTTTCTTAGTTTTTTTATCTTTTTTTTTTTTAAATCTTATTAGATTAGTAATAATTAATTTTTGTTCTTTTAATTTGTGAGAAGCTTCATCTTGATTTAAGGCTTCTATTTCTCCTTCTACGTATTTACCTGCTGAAATACCCTTGTATGTATAAAATTCCATTAATTATAATTATGAACTTGATAGAACACGTTCAAATTCTCTGAAATTAAGATCTCCAGAAGCAATCATTCTTTTGCCCATTTCTTGCATAGTTTGAAAACCCTCTTTAATAGCAATTGCTTTTAACTCAGGTGTTGTTGCTTTCTTTAATATTGCTTCTTTAATAGGTTTTGTGACATTTAATATTTCATAAATTCCCATTCTTCCTTTGTAGCCAGAATTTTTACATTTTGGACAACCTTTGCCTTTAATGGCTTTAACTCTAGAAGCAAGTTCAGGGGTAAAACCAATATCAGTTAACACTTTTGGATTTACATCATCATCAGGCACTCTACAGTCAGTACAAGTTTTTCTAGCCAGTCTTTGAGCCAAAACAAGAGAGCATGCAGCACTTATTAAATAATCTGGTGTTCCCATATTTTGTAATCTTGTAATTGTGCTTGGGGCATCATTAGTGTGCAGAGTGCTAAACACCAAGTGTCCTGTAAGAGCTGCCTTTAAACCTATGTCAACCGTTTCCTTATCTCGCATCTCTCCTATTAAAATAATTTCTGGATCTTGACGCAAAAAAGATCTTAAAGCTGTAGAAAAACTATAACCAATATCATCTTTAATTTGAACTTGAGCCACTCCATCTAATTCATACTCAACTGGATCTTCGGCTGTTAAAATATTTAAATGAGGTTTGCTCACTTCTTTTAAAATACTATAAAGCGTTGTTGTTTTACCCGAGCCTGTAGGTCCTGTAACAAGTATTAGACCTTGTGTGCTGTGAATATTTTTTCTTAAAATTTTTAAATCAGTTTCGTCAAAATTTAATTGTTCAAGTGTAATATCTCCTGCATCTTTATTTAGAACACGCATTACAATTCTCTCGTTGTTTGCGGTTGGTAAAATTGATAAACGTAAATCAACTACCTTTCCTTCTATCTTAAAATTAATTGCACCATCTTGTGGTAGTCTTCTTTCGGCAATATCTAATTTACCCATTATTTTAAAACGAGTTACTACTGCTCCATAATTGTCATGTAAAAATTCTGTATAATGGTCTTGTACTAAAAGCATTCCATCTAATCTGTAACGAACTCTTGAATTAAATCGATAAGGTTCAATATGAATATCACTCACTCCTAATTTAATTGCTTCTGCTACAACAGCGGTACTGAATTTTATAACTTCAGACTCATTTTCTAATGCTTCAATATCTTCTTCTGGAGCTTTCTCGAGAACTTCTCCAACATCGCCTAATTCAGAATCAAAAGTTTTTATTTTTTCTCTATTATCCTTATTTTCTTTCCTAATTGTTGCTGTAGTTACATCCCCACTTTCACTAAGAAGTTTTTCGATAAATTCAGAAATTTGAGATACTTTAGCTGCATGTAACTCTATATTTTTTTTTGTTATAGCTTTTAAATTCCTCATTAAACCAAGTTTAGAACTGTCTGGTATTGCAATATGAAGTGTTTTGCCGTCAACTTTAAATGGAGCAACAAAATTCATATTTATATAATTAGAGGGAAGTACAGTTTTGATATCTTCAGTAATATTAACTTTTGATAAGTCTACTACTTCAAGATTTTGTTCTTTAACGAGTACATCTAAAATCTTATCTTCATCTGTAAGTTTAAGTTCAAAGACAGCATCAATTTGAGATTTGTTGCCCTCGCTACTTACTTTTTTAATATTTGGTAAATCTTTACCCGATATAATGTCATGATCGATTAAAACATTAATAAGATTAATTTCACTTTCTCTGCTGATTTTAAGCATTTTATAATATCCTTGGTGCTATAAATATTAATAGTTCATCCAGTTTGTCTGATTTACTTTTACCTTTGAATAGATTTCCTAGAACTGGTAAATTTCCAACACCCGGTGTCTGTGATTTGCTACTAAATACTTTATTCTTCTTAATTCCACCAATAACGACAATATCTCCATCTGCCACTAAAAGCTTTGTTGAAATTTCCATTTTATTTATTGATGGCTCACCAGCATTTGCTCTATTTACAGTGTTATTGTTGACCATAATTTCTAATAGCACGTTACCATCTCCAATAATACTCGGTGTAACTGTTAATTTTAATGCTGCTTCTTTAAATGAAGTATCTGCTCCTTCAGATCCAGTAGCTTGATAAGATATTTCCTCTCCTTGTGTGATTGTTGCAACTTGATTATCTAAAGTAAAAACTTTTGGATTAGATATAGTTTTACCTTTGCCCAACACTTCTAAAGCTGTAATTTCTGCTTTTAATACTGCTGATCCAGTTTGTCTTAAAATACCTATGCCACTTGTTGCACCAACTGCAGCAAAATCTGTTAAAGCATCAGACGCACTTCCTATGGCTGCTGATGAAGCGCCAGTTCCTGTTGAGGTAATACTGCTTGCACCTGTTCCACCTATTTTTTTACCCTTTCTTGAATATGCTCCACCCAACCTAGTTCCTAATGCTTGTTCAAAAGATGAATCTGCCTCTACGATAAATGCTTCAATTAAAACTTGTTTAGTTCTTACATCAATTTCTTTAATAACTTTATCAACTACATCTAAGTCTTTTTCTTTTCCTCTAACGATTATGGATCTTGTAGTTGTTTCTTCTGTTATTTGAATTGGAGAATAAGAAGAGTCTCCCACTGAAGTAAATAGTTCAGTTATAGTTTTTTTAGCTTGTGCAGGACTAATATAATAAAGTCTAAAAATTTCTGAGAGAATTGGCTCAACTGAATCCTCAAGTTCCACTTTTTTCTTAACAGCCGCAGCTCTCGTTGATTTATAAGTTTCTTGTCCAGTTAAAGTTGAGGGAGTGTGTACTCTTATAAGATTGCTTGCCACATCAATATCAGCTGCAAAATTCTTCATATCTAATAAAGCGTTGAATGCTTTATCCCATGGAACATCGACTAATTCTGCTGAAATAGCTCCTGCAACTTCATCGCCTACTAATATATTAATTTCTCCAATTTTACCCATTAAACTCATGGCTTCATTGTAATCTAAGTTTTGAAAATTAAGAGTTACCGATTGTTTTAAAAGTTGAAACTCGTCAGGTATAAGCAAGTAATTTCGTGTCTTCTGAGATGATATTTTTTTTCTTTTTTCTAATAAATCTGTATCCTCAATTCTAGGTTTTGGTCCCATTTCAACTGTTTTATCAACTTCAATTGTTCCAGATTTTTTAATATCCTCTTTTATTAAAGGAGTATTATGATTAAATGTCTTAGATTTACCAAGCTGACCAGATGCACAGCCAGTTAAGCTGAGTACTAAAAAAGAAAACAAAACAAATATTTTTATTAATCTAAAATTCATCAGTTTCCTTTATTTTATTTTTAAAATTAATTGTCATATAGGTATCATCTGCCTTTTGAAATACTGCTTCGTTAAGTGTCATATCAACTAACTTTACTCCATCACTTAATTCTTCATGTAATTGCAGAGTTATAATTTCACCTGAAGCATTAACTAAAGAAACATAACTCTCAAAAGATCCTGAAATAACTCCAACAAGTTTAAAATTATATAAACTCATTTCTTCACGATCCCCAGTTTGACCTGTTGAAATTATACTTGTTCCACTTCCACTTCCTAAAGAGGAGTTTCCAGCAAAAGGGTCATTTAAAGGTAATGGTTCCTCAGTATTTTTTCCCACATCGTGACTATCGGCTATTACATTGTTTGGAGTAATGCTCATAAAAAGCAACACCAGAAATAAGGTTATAGTTTTAAAAAAAATCATTTGCTAATCCTACAATAGTTAAAGTTCCATCAACTTTTATCGTGCCAGCTGAAGTTCCTTGCACAACTTTTATTGATTCTTCGTCAAAATTAAGCATTTTCTTTGACAGAGATATTTGTCTTTTAAATTTAATATAGCCTAAAAAATTACCTGTAATTTCAAAATCCACAGGAATTTTATAATAAGCTATATTTTTTACACTTTTCTTTTTGGTCGTCTTTTTCTTTTTCTTTTTCTTTTTATTTAAAATATCTGATCTACTAATTGCTTCTGGTTTTTTCTTTTCTATTTTTGAAATAACCAAACCATTTTGTCCAGCAAATTCACTTAGGGTTTGATAAAGCCCTTCAACTTCTGCTCTGGAATGAAATAATGTAGAATATTTTTCATAATCAGGTTCTAGTTTTTTTATCTTACTTTTGTTTGTTTTTATTTTTTTGGTGAATTCGATTATTTCATTTTGTTTAACAATCATATCATCTAGTTTAATTTTTTTCGAATTTACAATTGGATTTAAAATAGAATAGTAAATAATTAGAAAAAAAATAATTGCTCCGAAAGCAATTCCACTTTTTATAAGAGTCTTTTCGTCAGTAAAAGCTAAAACTTTTGCTTTTAAATCCTCTATTTTTAAATTATTTAAATCCATCTTTTTTATCCTTTTTTAATTTTAATAAAAATTTTAAAACCTTTGCTAGGTTGTCCCGTTGCATTAGAATTAGTTGGTAATTGCATTGAAGTTAACGATGCTTGTTGAATTAAATTTTTACTACTTAAATTACCAATTAACCTTAAAATATCTTGATCACTAGCAGCAACACCTTGAATTATAACTTGGCTTTTTCCGTTATAGTCTACAGACTCAAATTTTACTCTATTAGGAACACTCGATGCTATTTGCGCTAAAACTCTATAACTAATTTCTTTATTTGATTTTAAACTTTTACTTAATTTTAAAGTTTTTGTAATTAAACCCAACTCTTTAGTGCTTTTTGCTTTTTCTTTTGTTTTAACAACGTGCATTGAAAGAACATTTTCATAATTAGTTAATTTTTTGTTGTAGGAATGAATATTCCAAAAAGATAATGTGAAAAGTATTAAATAAATCCCTATTACTCCTCCTACCACCCCCTTAAATGCAAAATTTGAAACAGCTTTTATTTTCTTTTCTTTAATTAAACTTTTTCTATTTGGTAATAAGTTGATGTTTTTGACTGCAGTTACAAATTTGTAATACCCAAAGACATCTAATTTTCTAAAAGCAAGTCCAATAACTGTTGATAAATAAGATCGATTTTTTAAAGTAATAGCTTGTTTTAGTTGTTCTGGAACTTTCAAGCCATCTAGTGGATCAAATAAATTAAACCCTGTATTGATTAAATTTTTTCTAAAAATTCCTAAAAAAATATCTACATTTGGTAGGTTTGAAACTACTTTTATGTTTCTAATTCTTTTTTCATATTTAGTTTCAAAGTCCTGTATTGCTTGTTTTACTTGTGTACTAAACCTTCTACTTAAAGCTTCTCTTTCCTCATGATTCCCTGACTCTAGTAAAATTTTTCTATCCTGACCTCTTAAAAAAATATCAGTTATAATTGGATTATTATTATATAAAATCATTAAATAATTTTCATCTAAACCAAATTCTAATACTGCTGTTAAATTATTATCTTCTGCACTTTTAGAAATTTGATTAATTTGATCTACAGCTGATTTTAATGCAAAACATTTAACATCAATAATTACGGGATTAAGACCACTATTTTTAATTATGGAGGTATAATTGTTTATGTCAGACAATTTTGATGCAACAAATAAAATATCCATCGTATTTTCTTTTTGATTTCTATTTATTACTTGATGAAAAATAGAATAATCATCTAGGTTGTCAGTTAGTTGAACCAAATTTTCCCAAAGTGAATTAGTATCAATTGCTTTTGCTAATTCTTCTTCAGTCATTAACGGAGCTGTTACTACACGGATTATCGCACTTGTTACTGGAATTGCAATTGCAGCATTTGTTGTTACAATTTTTGCTTTTTGTAAAGCAATCGTTAATTCATTACTTACATGATTAGCATTTTCTAAAACTGAAGCTTCATCTGGTAAATCAATAGGATGTATAAAAAATTTATCAAGAACCCACTGATTTTCTTTATTGTTTGAAATCTGAGCTAATCTAATTTCTGTATTATTAAGTTCTATGCCTAAAATTTCTTCACCTTGAGCAGATTTTTTTCCAAGTCGTGCTTTAAAAAAACTCTCAACCTTTCCTACAAAATTATTTTTTCCTAGTGCAGAAATTTTATTTGTTAAATCTTTTTTATCAAAACTTATTTTTTTTAATTTAATACTTTTAAATTTTTCAAAAACACTTAAATTTATTTTTGACTCTGAAGCTTCTTTATTCTCAACTGAAGCAGCAACATTTTGTGAAGCAGTTACAGGTTCTGTTTGTTCTGGTAGTACAGATGGTTCTTCATTTATTTCTTCTATTGTTTCTTGATGAACCTGTTCTTCTTTTTTGTTTTCTGCATGAATGTCATCAAACCATTTTTCCAATATTGGTATAGCCTCTTCAAGATTGGGAGTTCCTGATGAAGAAATTTTTTGTTTTCCATCAATATAAATTCTGCCAACAAAGTTTTTTGATTTTAGCTCACCTTTATATTTATCTTGTCTAACATATATGTGTAACCTGCCATCTTTTTTGTGAATTAACTCGCGATCGTTATTTTCTTCAATTTTGGGTTGTGTTTCTTCTTGGTTTTCACCTGATGTCACAGAAGGATTATTTTCAGCAGAACTAGATTCACGCTGTGATTGATTCTCATCAACCTTGAGATTTTCATTAGTCTCTTCGTTATTATTAATATTGTCTTTATTATCTTCGTTCATAATTATTATAATAAAATTTTTTCTCTAACACCAAACTTAAGAATCTCTAACACAAAATAATAATGTAATCATAAGTTGTGGACCTAAAATGGGTGACGCATCAAAAATTCAAAAACATTTTAACAATTAATCTTTTAAAATTTTAAGAATTAAATTGAATCATAGGTTATGAAAATAAAATGCTTAATTTATTGAAATTGAAAATTGTGAAATTATCGATTTAAAATAGAAAGTATAAAAAATAAGAAGAAATATTTAATTTTATTATAAATTTTGCAATTTTTCGTTAAATAAACAAATTTGTTTGTGTTAGAGTAATTTTAACATTGTGTTAGAGTATTTTGATATTGTGTTAGAGTAATTTATCAAAATAAAAATTATTTTTTACTCAAAAAATCAATAAATATGATTTTTTTCATTTTTATCTTGAATTACAACTTTTGTGTTAGAGATATTAGTTTTGTGTTAGATAATAATTTTTAATTGTTAAATATCTATGATTTTATAAATTTATATTTATAAAAAAAGAGATCCCCATTTGCTCTAAATATGATCTATTCATATTTTAAAAAAATCTTCATTTTAAGGGATTTTTTTGTTTTTTTGATCCTTATCGACAAAAAGCATCAAAATAAAGCCTAAAATAAAGAAAATACTGATAGATAAGAGCCCTATTCTTTGAGAATAAAAGAAAGTCATGGTTCCAACCAATAAAGGTCCGGCAAATGCTGTAATTCGGCCTGAAAAGCTAAATAATCCAAAGCCACTTCCCTGATCGTCATCTTTTAATAATCCTGTCATCATAACACGACTTGCGCTTTGAATTGATCCTATAAAAAGAGATATAACCATAACATTGATAAAGAATTGTGCTTTAGTTTGCGCAATAATTGAAGAATAAAAAACACATAACGTTAATACGACAATACAAGTTAAAATAATAATTTTTGATGAAATTTTATCATTTAAATACCCACCTAACAAAACTCCTACGAATGCAACTAAGTTTGCAAAAATAGCTAATTTTAATAACTCTCCTGGAGTAAAACCAAAAACACCAGAGGCATAAACACCTCCTCCTGCAATTAAAACAATCAAAGCATCTGAATAGATCATTCTAGCTAAAAGAAACTTTCCAGTACTTGTAAATTTATTTTTCCATATCAATGCAATAAGTTTCTTAAAAACAGGAGTTGGATCGCTATTTTCTTTGTATTCAATATGATTTTTAAAGTAATTTATCATGGGATAAGAAAAAATTAAAAACCAAATCGCAGCAATAACAGGAATAAATCTTATATTTTCAAATTTACTTTTATCTAAACCAAAAGGAATAGTGTCAGGTAACACAAAAACATATAATGAAAATAATAATATTGGAACACATCCAATATATCCTAAAGCAAATGCAAATCCTGATGTTTTTCCAATATTGTTTTCATTTGAACAGCTTTTTAATAGTGAATTATAAAAAATCACAGCAGCTTCATAGAAATAATTTGATAGTAAAAAAATAATTAATGCATACCATATATAATCTACTGATGGTTTAGCAAACCAAAACAAGCTTGTGAATAAAATACAAAAGATAGTAAAGGTGTGTAATAAATTAATTTTACCTTTAGGTTCTTTGTCAGCTAAGTTTCCAAGTAAAGGACCCGTTACAGCAACTAGTATTCCACAAAGCCCAGCTGTCCACTGCCAGTACGCTGCCCCAAGTTGTGGATTGCCTACAATTTGATTTGCAAAGTATGCTGATGTGATAAATGTTACAACTATAATAGTATAAGCTGAATTAGCTAGGTCATACAGTGCATAAAACAATTTACTCACTATTTTTTGTCCATTTGCAATAATCTCTCGAGTGTCCCATTGGTCTTCCATCTTTTAACTAAGGTACTCGTATCTAATGTGGTTTTTGAAACAAATTCTTTATAAATTGTTTTATAAGCAGGCCCAAGTATAATTCCACTGACATCATCAATTTTTACTATTTCTTTTTGCTCAAGCTGTAATACTTTTCTACGAACAGTTTCTCTTGGTAAATGTAGTACTTCTGCAATACTAGCAAATGCCAATTTATTAATTTTGCTCAAATTAGACATAGACATTAAATCAAAATTTTTTTGAATTTCAGTAAATTTTTTAACTCCATCTTTGTTCAGGTGATAAAGTGAATGACTAACAACAACTTGAAGAATAATAAAAGTTTCAAAATCAATTTTTAAATTTTCTCTTATTCTTGAATAATAGGCTAATAAAAACATTAGCCAGTCATATAATCCTTTTGAAAAAGCTGGTTGATTAGCTCCCTTAATACCTTTTTTTTCCTCAGAAGAAATAGTCTTAATGTTTTCGTTTGTTTCTTTATCTGTCGTCATAGTAATGCGCCCATAATGGGTATAAATATCGCCTAAATTGGGTTTATGTCAACTTATACTTTTGTCTTGTAACCTTTATGAAGAAAAAATTACTATTATTGATACGATTTTTGTCCTTTTGATATATGAAATTTTATTCAGAAGATTGAACGAATGCCAACGTAGTCAATTGTGTTTTAAAATTTAGACAAAGAAATTGTAATTTGCATTTTAGTTTGCTTCTGATATTTTTTATACAGCTATGGAAATTATTATTAACTCACCAAACTTTTATTTGCATCTGCAAGACATGGCATTATTCATACAATACTCTATAGATGGATTTTTACATTTTGCTTCACAAATAAAAATTTAATTTGTGTATTACCTAGCATTATTTTTTTTTGGCATTATCTGTGGAAGCTTTGCTAATGTTTGTATTTATCGTTTACCTAAAAATAAAAGTATAGTTACAGGACGATCCTCTTGTCCTAACTGTAAAAAAAAAATTATTTGGTATGATAATATTCCACTACTATCTTTTATATTGTTAAAGAGTAAATGCAGATTTTGTAAAAAACTAATTAATTCACAATATTTTATAGTTGAATTAATCACTGCTATTAGTTTTGTATCAATCTATTATTTTTTTGGACTAACCCTTGCTGCTTTATTATTATCAATATTAAGTGTTTTTTTTATTATTATTTTTTTTATAGATTTAAAACATTTTATAATTCCAAATGAATTAACTTTTCCTTTAATGATTATGGGATTTTTCAAATCTTTTGATCCAAATTTAAATCAAACAATTTTTCCAAATTATATCAATTCTTTAATTGGGGGTGTCTTTGGTTATTTAATAATTTGGTTGATCATTTTTTTTTATAAAAAAGTTAGAAAAAAAGAGGGTATGGGTCTTGGTGATGCTAAATTATTAGCAGTAGTAGGTTTTTGGTTTGGCTGGTTTAGTATTCCTTTTACAATTTTTATGTCTTCTGTTGTTGCTCTAATATTTGTTTTGCCATCATTAATTACTAAATCTAGAAAGATGTCGTCTCAAATTCCTTTTGGACCTTATATTATTATTGCAGCTATTTTTTACGTATCCTTCTCCAACCAAATTAAAAGTTTTTTATTATAAAAAAAATTTTATTAGTAATTTTCTCTCCAAGATCTTCTGTAAGTAGTAACTTCTCCTGCATTAGTAGAGAGAATAAATAATGTATCTTCTTGTTCAGCAGGTCCTGCTACGTTACCATAAAGTGTGTCTGCAAATATTGTTAATTCAGACAATATTCCTCTGCTAACAAATAAACAATCCTCACCTGCTATTACCGCACCTAGTTCAGATGAATTATTAGTTCCACATTCATCATCAGCTGAACAAATAAACGCTTTACCTATATTACATTTATTTCCTTCAGGTGGTTCGTAAATTGGATAGAATACATTCCCTTTATAAACTGTAGGTGGTGCTGATACTTTTCTGAATCTTTTTGGCGCATTTGGATCCAATTTAATAACCCAAGCTTGTTCATTAGGTCCAGGACAAAGCCCTCCAGTGGTATCAATAGTGGTATCCACACAAACGTTTGTATCATCAATATCGTTAGCTGCATCTGCACCTTTCTTAGCCTCTTCCTCAAAGTTACCATCCGATTGTGCAGGAACATTAACTTCATTTAAGTGCTTAAAGTATGGAAATTCCTCATCTTTTATACCATATAAGATATTGTCCATCCCATTACTCCTGTCACCAATTCTTTGAAAGTCACCAGTTCCGCCAAAAAGCCAAAAATTATTTGTATCTCTTCCTATTGTGGCATCCATTGATTTATAACTATATCGACCATTTTCAACTGTTGCATTTAATTTGAATAATGTTGTTTGATCATAAAGTTCAGCATTATTAATTGTTTGGTTTGTTAAGTTAATTTTTGTAATTTTTCCTTCAAGATCATTAAAATAAACCATAGCTCCTCTCCAAGGAACACCTCGCGTTAAATCTGGTGTAATAACAACAGGGGTTGTTGGAAGTGCATTTGCTATATCACTAGTATCAGTGTCAATGATATTAATTGCTCCTTGATTAATCGCTGCACCAAAAATACTACCTGGATTTTCAAGATCTTCTAAATTTACAAGGAATACATTTGATCCTGAGCATACAAAAGTATTTCCCATGCCCCCTCCCATTACTGCCACATATTTATCATCATTAATATTTGCATCACCTTTTTGTGCAGGGATTCTAAATATTCTTGGTGTTGACCAAGTTTCTCCTAGTTGGCTATAGTCATATCCAACTGGGTCTGTACCAACTGATGAACATGAAGTTTGTAAAATAATTTGATTAGTTGATGCATCGCCTGTACCTACGTTGAAAGTTTTTTCAGCTCCAAAATCAACTTTCAGAAAACCATCAACCATACTAGCGCTTGCAAAATTTATTTTAACTTTATCTCCATTTATTATTTCAGTAACTACAAGATCATCTTGACTAACATTACCAGCACCATCTGAGGGAACCTCTATATCAAATATGAATGTTGAACCTGTAAAACAAGCTGCTGTTCCGTTAACTCTAAATGAACCAGAAGCTATAGCATTTGTTTGGCAAGCAGCGATGGCATCTTGTTGAGTACAGCTATTGTCATCTTCACAAGTGTCTGAGTCAGCAGCATCTGCTGTATTTTGGTTTTCAGATGCTATTTTAGCTTCTTCTGAATTATCTATATTTATAGTTGCTTGAGTATATTGATATTCTGTAATCTGACCCGTGTTATCAGCTACTAAAACTTTACTATTTACATGATCATTAAAAACTGAATACATATGCAGAGGTCCTTGACCACCATTGATAATGGGATTAGTAACATCTAATACAGAAAAACCAGCTCCTCCTCTCCCATAGGGAATCATTAATATAGTACGCCAGCTTTTACCTTCTTCATAAGCTCCATCTGCATTTAGTCCTTGTATATACATGTCATGAACAACTGGTGAACCATCAACACCAAAAATTGGATTAGTGCCACCTGGATCCCCTGCAAATTTTCCATCATAAGCTTTATTTATTATCGTTGGTAGTTTTGATGCAATGAAAGGAGGTATAAAAGCCCACTCCTCTTCTCCTGTAGTTGAATTAAATGCATGTAGCATTCCATCATTTGCTCCCGCATAAATAACGTTTTGTCTAGATTGATTTGCACTAACAAAAGATTGGTAATTGTTTTTAGCTCTCCAATAAGCCTCTTGATTGACATCTGTAAAATTTGAATTTGCATCTGGAGGTCCAACTTCTACCAGTTGTGAATTATAAACATCGCCCAATAAATGCGCTCTTTTTTCAATTATATTGCAGTCTCCATCATAATCAAAATAATCTATACCTCGAACAAAGTTAATTAATCCCTTAATATCATCATTTATTCCATCTTCTACATCATCAGCACTTGAACAATTGGATGTGGTATTATGATAATCTAAAATTGAATTTCCAGTTAAATCAAAAAGACTTTCTATATCTGATAAATATTTGTCATCTGTTGTCCAATTATTCCAATTTCCTATATATGAGTTGTCTGGCAGAGTAGTCCAAATGTTTCTCTCGTTACTCCTATTTTTTAATTTTTCTGCTGCATTCCAATTTTCTTCACTTGATTCTGTATTTAAAGATCCATCACCTTTAACACTTTGTCTACTGATAGTTCCTCGCCATTCTCCATACTGAATATATTCAAACTGTGCTTGGTATAAAGAACCCCCTTCTTGAATGGTTGCGGTAATTGATGGAGCGGTAAAAGATAATTTTTCAGCTATAATTTGTTGTATTTTGCTTGCTAGCTCTGTCTTTAACATTTGAGGAGTGTCTGCATCTATTCTTGCTTGACAATCTGGTGAGCCTGCATCGTCACATGAACCAGCAAGTGCCATTGCATCAAATTTTCTAAGTCCTGAAGCATTAAGTCCACCACCATAAGCAACTACTAGAGTTTTTACACCCAAATTTTGTCTCAATGATCGAATTTTTTCTACTGCTTGTTCACCATGTGTCCATTCACCATCACCAATAACAATTACATAACTTATTTGGCAGTCAGCTTCTTCAGCTTCACTACCTTCTAAATTTAATGCATCTTTGTGTTGCTCAAAATATTCATCAGCTAGTTGTGCAAAAGCATTAGCATCTGTTCCCCATTGTAAAGATGTAGCATCAAGTGCCTCAGGTATTTGTGCAGCACCCTCTTTGCTAATTCCTACAGATATACCTGAGTCACTGTTAAAAAGTTGAGATCTTCCTTCTGGATGCTCTCCAATCCAGCCTCTATAATAATCACAACCATCAACGACATGGCAGTAATATCCTTTACCTACTGTATTTATATTACCTTTTCCTTCACCTAATACCCCGGCATTCCAAAACCCATAACCAAAATTAGCTCCTGCAGTTAACGAAGAGTCGGATGCAACTGCTTTGATAGCTCTCTTAGCTCCTTCAAATCTAGTCTCTTTTTTTCCACCATATTCAGCCTGCCATGAAGTATCAATATTGGCTACTGTAAATTTGTTTTCATCAAATTCTTGAATCGTTGCTTTATTATCTGACACCCACACTTTTGTAGAAGTAACAAACAAAGCTTTTGGACCCTTCAAATTAACTTCGGCTGCACTAAGTGCACCAGCGCTGGCGGTATTTTCAGCTTCACTATCTCTTCCTGCAAGTGTGACTGAGGTTAATGTGCTATCTCCTGTAAGACTTACTTTTTGAACTACATCTTTATTAGAACTTGCAACATACATTATAGAATCGCTATCTGGAGAAACCTGAATTGCCTCAGCTTTTCGATGAGAAGTGTTTGAACTGCCTTGTCTATAATATCTATCATGGTCTTCATCACTAGGACAATAATTGTCTCCAGTTTTTGTTAGTGCATATCCATAGATGTGTCCTTGGAAGGTATAATATATAAAGCCTCCACTATTATCGACCGTAAGGTCAAATCCTTTTTCAATGATATTACCCAAATTTCCACCATAATCACTTCCACAAGTTGAAGTGTTACCTGTCGTTAAATTTTTAGTATAAAAACGTTTTCGCATGCCATTTTGAAACACTTTTCCAGATGCAAATAAATGATCTTCACCACCAATAGTTCTTACTTCCATCGCCAAAGGTCTAAAATTTCCAAGCTCAGCATTAGTAATAACTTCAATACATTCTCCAGATGTATTAATTCCTACAATTTTTGGATTACTGCCTTGGTCAGTACCATAAATCACATCCCCTGATACACCCAAAACACTAGTTGCAAGACTTAAGTGCCGTATAGAACCAACTATAGAATTATTAGTTCCATCTAAAGTACATGTATCCCCTGCAGAACCTCTAAAATTTCTGTTACCTAATGGATTGGCAGTTGTAGGTGCAAAAGATGGATCAACGGTATTGTCAGCTGTTAAAATTTTTATAAAGCCTAAATTTCCTTCACCTACAATTAGGTTACCTGCTGAATCTTCTACAATATCATTTGGATTATCAATTCCACTACCCGAACTAAGTTTTCTATTCATGCTAGCAGAGCTATCTAAAAGTATTAATATGTTAGCTGGAACATCTCCTGCACCCGAGCCTGGAGGCAAAGGTTTAGAGATAGCATTTTGATTTAATACAACAAGTACAATAAACAAATTGCTAATTATAATTTTTAAAAACTTATACATTTTTTATTATTCCTTTTACTCAATAATTAAATAATCTTTATATTCTGCATTTGATATTTGTAATTCTTCAATTAAAAATTTTTTTCTGTAGTACCACTTACCGTATATAATTTCTTTACCACCAATTTTCCACGCTTTGTAACCTGTCCAGTCTGGTCTACTACTATTTTCAATTTTACCATAATTGCTGATTACATAATTATAAAGTAACTGTTTTTTACTTTCCTCATTATCTGTTCCATTTAATACTCCAATTATAATTCCAGCAATTTTATCATTTACAATAAACGCTCGAATAAAAGAATTACCTAGATTTGAATTAGGACAAAAACGATCAATCTCTGCTGAAACAGTTGTGACATCATTTGGTTCCTCTACATTTTCTTCATCTGTCTCGATGGGTCCAAAATACTTTTCAATTTGAGATTTGTTGCCACCAATGTTGATAGAAAGGAAATCACATGCAAAACTAGCTTTGTTTAAAACTAAAAGAAATACCAAGGAAATGGATGTTATCTTTAATATCTGCATAATTTTTTTTAAAATTTTATTCATATTTTAATTTGGCATAACCATCACTGTTTCTAACGGAATAATTATTTCTTCCTCACCATCATAATCATCAAGTTCAGTACCTTGGGCAACCATAATTCCGCAGGCATATATCTTATAAGCTGTTCCTAATGATTGAGAATTATTAGAGGTTTTTTTAATACTTGAACCGGTTCCAAGATAAGGTGCACTTCCAATATTAACTGAAAAAAATTCATACCTAAATCTTTTTAAATATTCTTTTTCTTTTGTAAGCTTTTCCATAACCTTGACATCATCTGTGGCAAGAGAATCTACATCACTCGGAGTTCCAAAAATAGGCTCAATCAGCTTTCCAAAATTTTGATTGACAATATGATGGGTTACTTGAAAAACTACTTCAACTTCATCTATAAAATCTTTTCTTTTAATATTTCTAAAGCTTCTAAAACAATTTGTTTCTGTAACATCAATTTCGTTTATTGGTAATGATCTGCCTGTTATATCTCTAACACCAGTCGAACCCCATGGTCCCAAAAATTGATTAATTATTTTTTTTTCTCCTTCTAAAAGGCCTGTTTCTGCTACATAAAATGCTTGCTGGTATTGATCACTAGTATTGTTACTTTGATGATCTCCTGAAGAAATAACTATTAAAGCTCCACCCATAAGTGACATCACAAGCAAAAGTATAAGTGACAGAACTAGAGCAAATCCTTTTTCATTTTTATTCATCATTTTTATCCTTAACTACCAATATTTCTAGTATTCACAGTGACGACAACCGAGTCTCTTAAATACTTATCCAAAAATTCACGTGTTCTTTCTCCAAGTCCTTTTACAAGTCTTGGATTGTCATCTTTTGCATTAAATCTATAAAACTCATTTTTTGATCTAAAAGTTAATCTTATGTCTACAGCTTTAATATTATAAAGATCCACTCTACTACTAGTGTCTGGTCTTGGAGGAGGATTGATAGTTCTTCCTTGCTCATCAAAAACTATAAACTCCATATCCACTAAGTGATCTCTAATCAATTCACCAGAGAAACATTCAGCACAACTACTTGACCAGTTACCTGTTACACTTTCACTAGACTGTATCCAACTTTGTTTTGATTTATAAACGGCATAATATTCATTATCCCCACTTGGTTTAGCGTAGTAAGTAACTCTATATCGTTTGTAAGGTTGTGCATCATTTTGATTAAAGTCCCCGTAGACAATATGAATTTTGTCACAACATAAATCTGCTTCATCGTTTTTAGATATAGCTGTGTCTGACTCTGCTGCATCTCCTAATTCATCTTTTATTACTATAATTGGATCATGACTTGTTTCTATATCGCTACTACCCGAAATATATTCAAGGTTATCTTGTTTTGATATATCATCAGTGTTTACACCATAATGATATTTAAAGCCCGCTAACCTAATATCTCTAATCAACATTGCAATAATATCTCTTCCAGAACGACTAATTTTTGCACGGTCTGTGACTTGAGTATAACTACTATTTACAATGCTATAAGTTGTATACATCGCTCCCATCATAATAGCTGAGATAACCACTCCAATCATAATTTCTATTAGAGTTATTCCAGCAATATCTTTTAATTTATTTTTTTTAATCATTATTTAAGTGTGTAATCAGCAGTGAAATATAAAAATCTTCTTTTCTTTCCATCGTTCATATTAACTTGCACTCTTCCTATAAACATCTCATCATAAACTTCAGCATGAATATCTGACTCGTCTTCCTCATATGATGAGGTATAGTCACATCCTGTTTTACATATTTGAAAAATTTTTACATCTTTAATATCTTTTTCACTTTTACATTTAAGGTATCTGTCAGTTTTAAAAATGCTATTCCATTTTTCTTTTTTATTTTCCGCAGCATCTTCTACAACTGTCTCATAAATTGGTTTAATTGAGTCAATGGTATTTTTTTTTGGACCACATGCTTCGATCCGTTCAAAACTAGTATCTGTTATTTTGTGAGCTATAATATCTTCTGCTATCATGCTTACTAAATAGTTTGCCTTGGTTCTTTCGCTAGAGCTATCAATAGATTGAATCGAAAAGTTCACCATTTGAAAAATAGCAACAAATCCTATTCCTATAATTGCGGTGGAGATTAAAGACTCTAAAAGAGTGATTCCTGATTGTTTTTTTCTTTTATTTGAAAATTTAATCATTTTATTTATTGTAAAATCCATTCTGATTTAGATTTGCTCCATTTTTCTAGAGTAATATTGCCAAATCTAGACCAATTTAATGCAAATAAATTATCTTGATTTAGATCGTTTGGATCTCCATTATCTTTAACATTGCATTTTATTTCTTTACCTTCACAAATATAAAACGCTCCCGATGAATCAAACTTCTCAGCAGTGCTATACCAAGACCCATCTTTAGAAAAACAAACGGTTCCTGACTTGTCTTCAAAATTTACTGCTATATCGTCAAATTTTAACTCGGCCACTTCTAATTTATTATTAGGTATCATTTCTACTACTTCTTCTTCGGTTTCTGGATCTATTGTTACAATTATTTTGGAGGATCCTTTATCATCCCAATCCTGATCCTTAGCACATCTTGAAGTTTGGTCTTTATTCCAATCATCCTTACTATCATTAATTTTTGATGAAAGGTTACTCAATTTCATTCCCTTCGAGATAACTTCTACCTCGCCTGTTTCTAATGCTGTTACTTCTACTTGGACAAATCCATATAATCCTCTTTGAACTTGAGAATTAATATTTGTGAATAAACTTTTTATTTTTACGGCGGCTCCCCTTACTTCTCTTGCTTTTTTCCAAGACGAAAAATTTGGATAAGCTGCTGCTGAAATTACTGATATAATTGCAATCACAACTAAAAGCTCTATGAGGTTAAAACCTTTAATGTTCTTTTCCTGCACTTGCATCAATTTTCCCATTATTAACAAGTTCTTCTAAAGATTTTTGCATTGTAATCATACCATCACGAACTGAAGTTTGCATGATACTTGGGATTTGGTGAATTTTAGCTTCACGTATTAAGTTTTGGATTGGAGCTGTACACTTCATAACTTCAAAAGCAGCCACTCGGCCTTGACCATCTTTTGTTTTTAATAATCTTTGAGTTACTACCATTTTTAATGAAGTAGAAATTTGTGCACGAATTTGTGCTTGTTGTTCTGGAGGAAATACATCAATAATTCTATTAATAGTATTGGGTGCTCCACTAGTATGCAATGTTCCAAAAACTAAATGACCTGTTTCTGCAGCAGTTAAGGCTAGACCAACTGTTTCAAGATCTCGCATCTCACCAACTAAAATAACATCTGGATCTTCACGCAAAGCTGCTTTTAAAGCACTTGCAAATGATTGCGTTTGTTTTCCAACTTCACGCTGTGAAACAATACTTTTTGCATCTTTATGCACAAACTCTACCGGATCTTCAACTGTAATAATATGTGCTGTTCTTGTTTTATTAATTTCATTAATAATTGCAGCAAGCGTAGTTGATTTTCCAGACCCTGTTGGTCCAGTGACTAGAACTAATCCTTTATGCATATCAATAATATCATAAAGAACGTCTGGTAAATCAAATTGTGACATTTCAGGAATGACACTTTCTACTCTTCTAAGAACTGCAGCGGGTCCATTAATTGTTTTATAAAAGTTAGCTCTAAATCTTAATCCACTTAACATTACAGCAGAATCTAATTCATGTGTTTCTTGGAATTTTTTTGTTTCTGTTTCATTGCAATTTGTTGACATAAGATCTTGAAGATCTTGTGTTTTTACAACAATATCTTTAACTGTAACTACTTCACCTGTTTGTCTGTAAGCTAACGGTGAGCCACTTCGAATATGAAAATCTGAGATTTTTTTATTATTTTTTGCTAATTCTTCTAATTTTTCAAACATCTATATTTTTTACACAATAAACAAGGGTATTACCATTAGAGGTCACCCAATTTGGGCTAGCTAAAAGTCAAATAAAAAATCTCTTATGTATTAATAGAATTTAATGCTCAAAATTTTAAAAGAACCTAAATCTACAAAACTCTTAAATAATTTTTTTTTTAGAAAAAATAGAGAACTAATTGTAATAGAACTATTAAAATTATTTTTTTTAATAGCTAGTATAATAGTTTTTCTCGAGACGACAGCTAAAGCTCAAGCTACTCTAACATCTGATATCTCAATAAGACCTCTAGCATCGTTCACAACTGACTCAGAAGGAGATCAAATTGTGAACGATGCTTTTCAAGATCCAACTGGTTTAGCTTTTAGTAATGATGGTAGAAAAGTTTTTGTATCCAATAGATATTTAAACAATGCTCATAAATGTTTAAAAATGATGACTCTTTCAACTCCTTACGATTTAAGAACCGCTTCTTTGGTTGTGGACCAAGCTGATCCACTAGTATCAAAAGTAGGTCTGACAGATGTCTCTAATGATACAAAATGTACAGATATTAAATTCAGCAAAGATGGACTTAAACTGTTTTTAGGAAACATAACGGGAAAAATTCATGGATTTGAATTGGCTAAACCATTTGATCTTACAGGTTTAACTTATTCAAATAATGTAACAAGTGACCTTGGTGGAGATGCAACCTTTAGCTTTAGTAATGATGGAAAAAAACTTATTTATTTAGATGGTACTAGAGAGGGTCAACATATTGATGAATACAGTTTGTCAACCGCCTACGATCTTACATCTATAACTTTGGTCAATACCACAGACTTAAGAACAACTGCTAATGTATCGAGTGGTAAAGATTATGGATGGGCTGTAGAATTTAGCCAAGATGGAATGACAATGTTTGTTTTAATACTTGATGATACTAACAATAATAACACAAGCTTAGATACTGTTTTTCAATTTAGTTTGACTACATCTTTTTCAACGAGCACTGCAACTATGATAGGTTCAGTTACTTTACCTGAAGAATTAAGTTTAAGAACTTTTGGAATAGCCTTTAGTGGTATGGGAGATAAACTATATATTGTTAATGATTTAGGTCCAAAGGTTGCTGGTACTGGTGCAGATGTTGTTACGCAAGTAAGTTTATCTTGTAACTATGGTTTAGTTGCCTGTGTATCTGACCCAAGATCAAGCTTAGGTACTCAAGTTCAATTGGCAAAAAATAATATAAGTATGAACACTTCAATAAT
>Ga0206126_10002318_pt1 | contig 21002 bp, 23 predicted proteins | sample Helgoland_Spring_5_FD_148621 | JGI IMG/M metagenome (GOLD analysis project Ga0206126, IMG submission 148621) | Pelagic subsurface seawater microbial communities from Kabeltonne, Helgoland, North Sea - Helgoland_Spring_Bloom_20160412_1 | ecosystem: Environmental > Aquatic > Marine > Epipelagic ...
CTGAACCATTGTCCGGGTCGCCAATCAGATAGTTGAATCATATAACGTTCTACAGTGTCTGGGTCTTCAAAGTTCCATTTCTCTAATTTATCCATATGCAAGTTCCATACTTGACCTGGATTCTGTACATGAATTCTAGTCATCATGTCATCTAAGCCAAATGAATCTGCTATTGCTTGTAAATTAGCAGGGACTTCCCAATTAAGATTACTAACTACGTAGTCAACACCATAGCCAGTCTTTTCTAAGTCATAGTCTTCTTGTATGAATTCATCTTCACCTCTGACTTTAGATTCTTTCTTAGGATTACCTCTTGTACGCCAGGTTGCTTCTTTAGACTCTGCTACTAGTTGATCTAACTGTGACTGTTCTAATGCTAAATGTAATTGTCCTACTCTATCGACTGTATCATATAGAGGATGCATCAACTCAGGGTCAAAATGATAGTTGCTTCTTAGTTTTAATTGTTCCCAACTGCTTTGTGTCATAATATTATTTTTACTTTAATGTCTTTTTCTTTATAGTTTTGTTGATATTTCTCATCAGGAGTATTGATGCTTGTCCAGTCTGCTAATTGAACATTGTTATATACTTCTTTACCTGTATGATCATACCATGCTTTCATTATATCTCTATTCTGATCGTCTATGATCTTACTCATTTCTTTTAGATTTACGTAGTATTTATGATACAAAGGATACGTGATATCAAAATGTCCACATCTTACCCACCAACCTAAACATGCATCATCATCTCTGTGAACTAATACTATAGGACAGTCTGGCCAATTCTCTTTGAGAAAATCTATATGATGTGCAAATACATGACTCTTAACAATACGCACACCTTCGCCTGAGAAAGGTCTGTCAAACTCTGCTTCACATTCTTCTTTTGTGTATTTGTTCAGATCATCAAAGAAATCTCCAAACTCCATACCTGGATCAAAGTATGCACCAATATGCATCAAGTCTAATTCTCCGCCTGCATCATGCCAATATTCTCTTTCTTCACTAGCATCACTTTGGTCTATTGAATCACTATAGTAAATGTTTTTACATACACTGCTCCACTTAGAACCTGGGGCACCTGCTACAAATATATACTTCATATGTTTCTCTCTTTTTTAGTTTTAATACCGTCTAACACTTCTTTGTCAAGCCAATATTCTTCTACATACTTGACATACTTGTGATTAGAGTCTTTATCTATGAACTTCATTATGTCTGGATTGTCATATGCAATTGGAAAGTCTAACACTTTGCTAATATACTTTAGATAATGAGCCTTGTGTAAGAAGAATGCTTCATGGTCTAAGAAATGCGTGTCATAGTCTAACAGATTGTCATAGTAATAGTCAAGTGCTATAGGCATAGTGACTTCTTTTCTGACTCTAAGTTGTTGTGCTTCGTTGATGTTCTTGTCTCTCACAATGATACCAATAGTCACATCAATACCGAGTTGTTTACATTCGTCTGCAAACTCTTTGATCTTGGGAACATAACGTACACCGTCATACATGAACGGACAACTAACGTTTGCTACCCAATAGTCATATTCACTGAAGTCAAAGTCTTTTAGTTTCTCTGGATGCACCCAATACTCAGCAAACGTTTCTTCGTCACTCGGTATCCAATATTTGTCACTGAGTTCTTTCCAACCACCTACGTCATCATGTAGACTAAACAGTCTGCTGAACAGATGATTGCCAGAACCTTGAGGTCCTGTGATGATTAAGAGTTTCTTATTTGTGATATCGTTGCTGTCCAACATAAGTCCTGATCTTTAATGGGTTGACTTCATCAGTAGGACCTGTGCCACTGTCTGGAGACCATACAAACACAATTACGTCTTCATCTTCACAGATAAAGTTATGTAAACAGTTTCTACGCATAAAGAATATATCACCTTCGTTAATATCATAGAACTCTTTATTGTCTAGTTCTATTTTACCGTTGCCTCTGATGACTAGTCCAACTCTGTGAGAAGGATGCGTGTGTAATGTTTGATACATGTGAGCAGGGAAATGAACATAGTTGATAACAGGGTCACCTAATCTTCCTGGATTGATTGCAGTAGTGTTTGTGCCACCGTCCATGTAACTTAAGTTACCCATGTCTAAACAATCTTGTATAAACAGACGAGTTTCTAATAAACTAAGTCCAGGAAAATCAATGATACATGCAGAACTATTTTCTTCACATTCTACAACAAAAGAGTCCCTGGTATTGACACACCCATACTTGTATGATAACGAGATATCTTTGCCTTCAAAACTAGCATATCTCATCATAACATATGCCATGCCTATTGGCGTATAATTTTTAACTTCGTTTGATTCTACTTTGATAATTTTTAGATTCCAACGATCTTTTATGTCTAACTCTCCAAAAACGTTTGTCATGCCTTTCATTACAATTCTCCTTTGGTTTTTATTTCTTCACGTATTTTAGTTGCACTTATATCATGTGTAGCATCATCAAATACTTCTTGTTCAATTTTATATCCTACATCACGTCCATAAGTAATGTTTAATAAGTTTGGTACAACTTGTATTCTTACCTTGCCAGAAAAATCACACAATGTTTCTAGTAAGTTTCCTGCAACTTCTGATGCTGGAAAAGGATTACTTTCGTCTGTTGGCATATCTCTGATCATTAAAAATACTTGTTCATGTTTTGCTAATGCTCTATCAAACAATGCTTGATGACCATCATGCCATGGCTGAAATCTACCAAGCATTTGTGTAGTGGGTGCTTGATTGTCCCAAATAAATCGTTGTCCAATTTCATATGCAAGAATCTTAGCATCTACATCACCACGTTGTTCAGTGACAATTGCATCTGCTTCTGCAGGTCTTTCAAACAATTTGTTGGTGTCTTCGTATTCACCTTCTGTAATTGTATCCATAAAAATAGTATAGTCAGCATTGAATTCAGCCCTAGCATTAATGAAAGGACATATGAAATCTGCTATAGCAATTTTACCGTTGCTTTCTGCATCTTCACATAGCGTTTTCATACGATTGTTCTGTCTTATTCTACCTTCTTCAGTAAAATCCCAATCATCGGCATCTTTTCTTACTGCATCTGCATTGAACCAAGCAACTTTGTCACCTAGATACTTCTCTAATCGTTCTGCTAGATATGTTTTACCACTTCCTGGTAATCCAAAAATTAGCACTTTCATTGTATAAAACTCCTTAAATCGTTAGGCAGAACTGCTTTTTCCATTCTTTCAGGATGCCAAACTATTCCCCAAACTTTTCTATTTTTATGTCTAAATGCTTCTATACTTCCATCGTCTGCATGAGCAATCGCATTTAAGTCTGCTCCGACTTCTTTTATTTGATTCATATGAAAACTATTTACTTCATGTTCTTGGTCTTCTAAAATAACTTTGTGAGTAGTGTTGTAATGATTTTCTATTGTGCCGTTGACACCTTGCTCTAATTCGTTTATAAAGAATGCTCCGTGACAAACACCTAGTACAGGCTTGTCTTGTATATAACATTGCGTTAATACTTTTGTTTCTACTAAGACTCTATGAGGACTGGCGTCTCCACCAGTAAAGATAACCATATCTAAGTCACTGACTATTTTTTTATAGTCTTGGTCTATGATATTAGGTATACAAAAAAGCGTATGACCGCTTAGTAGGTTGTACCAACCATGTTCTAAGCAATCATACGCCGTGTTGTTATAATGTAAAATCCTCTGTGAGAGACCGATTTTCATTACATTGATACTACCAGCCGTATGCTTCCGATACTAATTTTTGACCTTCTGCATTATGAGTAGTGTTCTTGCATGAGATTGCATACAAGTCTTTACGCATTTCAGAAACTAATGCTTCAACACGTGCTTGTGTTTCTGCATCACCAACTAGAGTTTCTAGTTTCATAGCACCGATTGTGCTGTGGAAGCCTTCATCTTTAGCAATTTTAGCATAACGAGTTGAGATAAACTCATCTTCGATTACGTCTGCCATTGTGTTCCAAACTGCTTCTGCACGACCTTCAGCAACTAACTGATAAGCGGCAAGAGCGGCTGGATCAGAATCAGCATCATACTTTTCTAAAAGGCTTGCACCTTTAGCAGTAGGCTTTGCTTCTTCAGCGGCAATTGCTTTTGCAACATCGACTTCTTCACCAGTGATGTGTTCGATAACTTCTTTAACTAAGCGGAAATGAATTGCTTCATCGTTTGCTTGTTTAGTTAAGTTTTGAAGTTCAATTGGATCTGCATCAGCAGGCATAGATGCAATGTTATTGCTGATCTCTACCATGTTCATTCTTTCATTAACCATACGTCCAACAAAATGCTCTACTAGAGCCTCCTGATTAGGCATATCATTAAAGTAGTCTGCAACGTTTAACTGACTTGCTTTGAATAATGCTTCGTTGCCTTTGGCAATGTCTGCAACAAATTCTTTATTTGATTTCATGTTACTCTCCTTTATAAAGTTTTTATGATTGATATATCAAGTAGTAATTATACAATTACTAATACTATTTATCTCCGGCGACAAGAAAAATATACGTACTCTACAAAAAATATAAATAATATTAGAAATTCAAAAGTATTTATACATTCTTTGACAATAGGCAAAAAATAATTATGAACAGCAAAATTTTTAAGTTAGTAATAGAAAATTTAGAAGAGGCGTTAAACTTACCTAAGTATGAAAACGTAACTTCAAATCTTAATGAAAACACAACGTTTGAAGAAATGGGAATAACTCCTGTTAAGTTTGAGAAGTTCCAAGAAGACATCTTAGAGACTATGAGTTTAAAGTCTGCAAGGATACGTTGGGAAGGAACAATAGCATCTGTCGTAGATCAATTAGATATCAAATACTCTACTATGTTTTTTGGTGAGATTTGGAAACCGATAACAGAAAAATATAGTTACACTGGCTGGGCATTAGTTGATGAAGTTAAGAAACTTAACCCTAAGGCAGTATTAGACGTAGGCTGTGGTTACAATCAGTTCAAAGAACGCATACCAAACTTGATCGGCATTGATCCTTATAACAACATGTCAGACTATCAAGTTGACGTTTTAGAATATGCAAACGTTGATGAACACTTTGATGCAATCATAGCATTAGGGTCAATTAACTTTAATAGTATTGAAGATATCAGAGTAAGATTAGCAAACTGTAACAAGTTACTTGCTAAAGGTGGTAAGATGTTCTTTAGAGTCAATCCTGGTATTCAACACAAGAACGGGCCTTGGGTAGAAGTATTTGAGTGGAGTTTTGAAGTTGCTCACAACTTTGCTAAAGAGTTTGGATTAGAACTAGAGACGTTCAAACAAGATTCAAACGACAGAAAGTATTTTGTTTACAGTAAACCTGTTTAAATTAGATAGTTTAGTTGACTTGTCTGTGTAGTCGTAGTGAGTCTACCATTTCGATCATATAACGTAATTGTATATTGCGTTTGAATAACTTTATCACCGTCTGGTGTACCAATTATTTTTTGAACAGTTTGTGTTCTACGGGTAGACGTAGATATTGCTGATATAGGTTGAATAGAGTCGATGTTAACCTGTCTTAACTAAACGCAGACTTCCGATTCTATAGTCTGGAATGTTATACATACGATTCATCAATCGTCTGGCTTCAAAGTGTGTTTGTGCTGTTACAGTAAACTCCATGTTTCCTGTATACCCTGGCTGTTTTACGAAGACTGTGGCCGCATATAGATGATATGGTTTAGCAACTTCGGATGCTCTCATGTTATTTCTTCTTTGGACTTAATATTGATACAATGTTTTCAAACTCTTCTTGGCCTGTAATTGCCGCCTCTTGCATCTTCTCTCTCATTTCTGGCTTCATGTCCAAATAGTTTGTAAGAAAAATATTTAGATCAACAACAGAAAATTTATGCTTGTCTCCATTTTCAAAATGGATATCATGGTCTCCATCAACATCTAATGCTTTTTTAACTTGCATTAAAATATGTGGAACTTTGTCTTTGTCTGGGTCTTCAGGTTTCTCATCTTCATCAGAATCCCAATCATCTTCATCATCATAGTCATCAGCATCTGGACGTCTTTTACGTTCTTCTCCAAGACCAGATAGTTTTGCTATCTCATCTATTTGATCATCTTCTTCTTTCATTTTTGATGAACGTTGTGTATCATATGTAAGTGGCGATTGTCCACCATATGAACCTGAACCATCTGCTTCATGTACTGTATCACCTTCCTCTGGGCCAGAATCATAGCCCAATCGTACACTTTCCCATTCATCTGCCCACTCTGGATATTCTTTAGCAAATTCTTCTTTACTTAATTCATTTGCGGCGGCATGAATTTCTCCCATCTTGCCTTCATCAGTTCTTTCTTTACCAGACAGTCTCATAATGTCTTCTAATGCTTCATCGACTTTAGGGTCTTTGCGTTTAGGAGTAATGATTTCCCCTGTACCTTGGCATTTTGAACAATCTGTGCTTGGACCAGATGAAGTTATACAACTACATACTTGAGGATTGCCCCCTTCTGGTTTTGTATGACCGTGTGCTGGATCGTATGTCTTTTTGTCTCTTTCTGTACTATGATTACTATTAGTAGTTGGCTTCTTTGCTTCGTAAGTGTTAGTATCACCACGTGCATCACTAGCAATACCCATTACCATACCAGGAGAACCGTCTCCCTTGTATGAGTTTTCACTCAAATAGTTTAATCCTGCGGTTTTAGTGTACTTTTCCATAATAGTATTTATCTATTCTCTAGTTTATAGTGCAAGTTTCTTCTCAATATAATCTTGTATAAATTGCATATGCGAATCTAAGTCACTCTGATTAAAGGGTTGAATCGTATCGTCAGACAATTCTTTGCTAAATTGCTTAGTATAAAGATCATCTATGGTATATTTATTTGTTGTGAGGTATCTGTGATAATAAAATGTACTTGCTCCAACATTGTCTACTAACTTTTTGTTATTTTGCAGTTCATCAAATAATACAAATGCTTCCCAAAGATTCATTGTATCATGTGACCATTTTAATCTATTAGATTTAACTACTTGGTTGATAGCATTCGATGCAGTTTTCGGATTTAATTCTGACTCGTCTATTGCCGCCATTTCTTCATCTGTCATTTCACGGAACAACCCTTCTTCTTTCCAAGTACGATCAAATTCAGATGGACTTGTTGTCATAGCACTAGTTGTTGGCCCTGCTATGTATAACGGAGTGATTGACCAAGAATGGCCTGGCATATTTTCTAACACCCAATCAACGCCAGCCATAAATGTTTCTTTTGTTTCATATGGCAATCCAACAATCAATGAGATAGTACACTTGAAGTCTCCTCTCCCTGCTTCTTTATCTCTAAAGAAATCTTGCACTTCAAGTAACCCTTCTTTTAACTTGTCTGTATTGATACCTTTACCTATAGATTTTCCTGCAGGTTGATAAAATGATTCTATACCATAGTAATGTGTTCTCAAACCCATATCATACATATCTTGCCATGTTTCAGGTTTATTAACTATCAAGTCTGCTCTAACGTAGCCTGCTAAATGCACATCGAATGGTAAACTTTTTACTACTTCAGCACATTTGGCTAACTTTTCTGGATTGTCATTGATTGTCTCATCACTTACAGTATAAGTTGTAAGTCCCCATTTATTATAGTTGTCTAACAGTTCTTCTTTTAGACTTTCTGCACAACGAGAGTGATCTCCTTTGACTCCTAATATAGGGAAACTGCAAAACTTACATTTAAACTTACAACCACGTGCTAGTTCAAGTGTTAATACTTCTTGTGGTTGAATAAAATCTCTTTCTTCGTATGTAACTCTTGCATTAGGCATGGGCCAGGCTGGATAATCATGTTTGCAGTCTATTACATTTAAAACTTTACCGCCTATATGTTTTCTTTGTATCTTTAAAGTATTGAATTCACCTTTAAAATATTTAAATAACTCAACAATGGCATATTCACCATAACCACTAACATAGTAATCTAAATCGTATGCTTGAATTGCTGATACATTGTGGGCACCTCCAACAAATTTAAGTTGGGGATATCTTTCTTTTAATGTTGCTATAGTTTGAAGCATTTCATGCAATTGATCTACATCAACATTTTGACCTATATGACTTAGTGCAAACATACCAGAAATACCGACAACTAATGTGTCTTCTCTTACACGTTTATGAAATAATTTTAATAACTGTATGCGAGTCCATGCTGGCCAAAAATCAATAACTTCTACATCATAGCCTTGTTCTCTAAGGTACGTGGCGATCATGTGTCCGCCCGGTGATCTTTTTATGCAGGGCCAGCCTTTATTCAGTAGTTCATCATCTACTTCTAAAAGTGCTTGTGGTTCATGCCTTTCCATGTTACCACCTAGCATGATCATATGCCCTTTAGATTTTGTCATTGGTTTAATTTCTTAAAAATGTACTTTTGTATAAATTGTGTATGATCATCTATATCATTGTAATTTATTGGCTGAATTGCATCATCTGATACTTCATTACTAAATTGTTTTGTATAAATGTCATCTATAGTATATTTATTTGTAGTAAGGTATCTGTGATAATAAAATATTCCTGGTCTTGTGTTTTTTACTAAATCTTCATCATTTAAAATTTCATCAAATACTTTAAATGCTTCCCAAATATTCATAGTACTGTGTGCCCATTTTAATCTATTAGACTTAACTAATTGATCGACTGTATGTTGTGCAGTATTAGGATTTAATTCTGACTCATCTACTCCCATTTCTTCATTTGTCATTTCATGGAAGATACCTGATTCTCTCCAAGTACGATCAAATTCTGATGAATGATTCATTATCGGTGTCTTGTCATTGGCCATATACAAAGGGCTAATTGCATAAGAGTAGCCAGGGAACTTAGTCTTAAGCCAGTTAATGCCATCTAAGAATGTCTCTCTTGTTTCTTCTGGCAATCCGATAATCATTGATATTTCACAATGATAGTCCCCTCTTCCTTCTTCTTTATTCTTAAACCAATCTTGTACTTTAAGTAATCCTTCTTTAAGTTTATCAGTGTTAATACCTTTCCCTACAATCTTTCCTGCTGGTTGATGAAACGTTTCTATGCCATAATAGTGTGATCGTAAACCCATATCATAGATATCTTGCCAAGTCTCAGGTTTGTTTACTAATAAGTCAGCCCTAACAAAACCAGATAGATGTGGCTGAAAAGGCAATTCTCTAATTGCATTAGCATGTTTGGCTAACTTTTCTGGACTATCATTAATTGTTTCATCACTAACTGTATAATTGGTAACTCCCCAACGAGTATAATTATCTAAGAGTTCTTCTTTAAGACTGTCAGCACACCTTGAATGATCTCCCTTAACTCCTAATATAGGATAAGAACAAAACTTACATTTAAACTTGCAACCACGTGCTAGTTCTAATGTTAATACTTCTTGTGGTTCTATGTAATCTCGTTCTTCATACTTGACAGCGGCATTAGGCATAGGGAATGCAGGATAATCATTTTGACAATCTATCATGTTTATAGTGCCACCACCTACTTTTTTCTGTTGAATCTTTAGTGTATTGAATTCTCCTTTAAAGTATTTGAATAATTCAACAATGGCATATTCACCATAACCACTAACGTAATAATCTAAATTGTATACTGTTAGTGCTGATAAGTTTTGTGCACCGCCTACGAATTTAACTTGAGGATATAAATCTTTCAAATAATCCATAGTTTTAATCATCTCTATAACTTTATTTTGAGACTTTCCATCTTTCCCCATTTGACCCAATGTAAACATTGATGATAGGCCAATGGCTAACGTATCTTCTCTTATGTTCTGATGAAAAAATTGTAATAGTTGTAAACGAGTCCATGCAGGCCAGAAGTCTAAGACTTCTACATCATAACCTTGTTCTCTGAGATATGTAGCAATGCGATGACCACCGGGAGATCGTTTGATACTAGGCCATAGACTTTTAGAAAGATCATCTTGGCCTTTAAAAGTAACATCACTGGCGTCATGTCTTTCCATGAGTCCGCCTAGCATGATCATATGCCCCTTCGACATATATTATCTCTGGATTGATAAGAAAGGATTCGCTATATACTGTCCTGTTTCACTAACTAGTCCTTTTTCTAACTCATCAAACATCTCGTCTGTTAGATATCTTCTACGCAATTCAGATTTTTCAAATCTACCCCATAGATGAACTTCTACAGGAACATCTCCTTCAAGTTCTAGTATAGCATTCATACGATGTCTGCCTTCATGTCCTGTTACTCTAGTTGGATAAGTAAAATCTGCTGGTTCATCTTCCCAGCCATCTGGTATCTCTATGCTTAAGAATGGACTACCGATGCCTTCTCCTGACTTTATCTTCTGTACAAGTTCTTGGTATCCAGATGATCGATAGTCACCTAATGGCTTTGCTAATTTTAAAAATGTAGTAGGCTTCATCATTGTTCTGAAACCCATATAATCTACGTTAGAGTTATTGGGTGTAGAGCCTAAGCCTCGTTCATTGTCTAGTTTATATTCGTCTAAAATTTTATCTGGTACTTCAAACTGCCATACTGTTGCTTTACCGTTCTTAGCCATCATTGCTGTAAGTCTTGTGTTACCGCCTACAAGTTCTTTGTATCCATCACTATATACTGCAACGATAGGCATTTCTACTTTACCACTTTTTAATTGTGCTGTTGCACGTTTTTGTTTTTGTGGATCCAATGTTTTAAAACTGTCAACATCTGCCGCATCTGTGTTGTTGATATCTTTAGCACTTACAATAGTGGTTGCTTTTCCTTTACTGGCAAGTTCGACCCAACCGTCTTTGCCTAATTTTTTAAACTCTGGATAGCGGTTTGCTTCTTCCCATTCATAATCAAAGTTTGGTCGTATAAATGCTTCTTTCTTACCGTCAACAAAGTTTTCTAATGCTGATACACTTGCAGGTACAGGTGCATCTGTAGGCAAAAAGAATTTGTGTTTGCCTTTAGATGCTTTTTTAAGTTTATAAGCAGGCATAGTTTTGTAATCAGGTATCCCTGCAAAGCCTTCTGCTAAACCGTTTGGCAATTCCCACGGTCCGTAAGTCTTAAATTTGCTTACCATCTTAGACATTTCTTGTCTTGTATATCGTTTGAATTCGTTTGTGTTGTTAGGATTAATGTTGCCTGCTTTGTAGTAATCTTCTTTACGCATTACAATGTTTCTACCATTGCTTTTGTCAATAACTACATCACCAATTTCATTCCAAGCATGACCATGCTTAACTCCTTCGATCTCACCTTGACCAGTAACAACAGCATGTACTAGTGTCATGTTGTCCATGTGATCTTTGCCGAAAGGGTTAGAACCCATCAATTCTTTTAGAGCAGATTCAAAACAATCCCCGCCATCATCTACTGATTCTTTAAAGATGCCTTTTTGTTTGTTTGTTCTTTTATCTTTGTATTTTGCTTTAGGAACTTTGAGATTCTTTTTGCCATAGATATCGCCTATAGTGTGACGTTTCGCACCATATCTAACATCTAATTCAGTGAGAAACTCAAAGGCTCTCATTAGTCTAGCAATACCATGTATGCTTTAGGATTGTGTTTTATAAACCAATCTATGCCTTTTCTAACATCTTTGTATAAACGTTCTGCTTCTTTGTGTTCACCTTTTTGTGACATTTTTTCTGCCGTCATAGTTGAACCCATGATTACATCATAGACTGCTATCTCTTGTGGGTCAAGTTCAATAGAAGCACCGCTAAATGGGTTTTGTATCATTTCTGGTTCGTCATCTAATATTTCTGCATTAAATGGCATTGGTCTTTCTTTCATCTTTTCTTGCCAAGATTCTTTTAATGTGCCAGATAATTTCCTAATACGATTTAACTCGTCATAATCTAATTCTTTCATGTTATTCTCCGTATGGTTTCTCACCTGTCAAGTATGGCTTTGAGAACCATAATTGAAACCACTCGGGCGTACCAGGTTGTATGTTCTTTTCTTTCATTATACTTGATATTTGATTAGCAGTCTTTGATATGTTTGAACCCATCGACCCATCACCTTCTTCTACTGGCTGATAGACACCCGCTAGTTGTTTGATTTCTTCTATCGCATCAACTTTCTTATATAAGAACTCACTTGTTCTTGGAAACTTCTTACCTTCTTCTAGTTGTTCTTCTGTACCACCATCTAAAATCATATCAATAATTCCGCTTATGACTGATTCTTTTTCATCATTAGCAAAATATTCATCTGGTAATGAATCAATTACTTCTTGTGCTTTTGGATCGCCTTCTATTGGTTCTCTATTATCAAACTGTCCCATCTGAGGATCGTAATACATTGTAAATTCGCCACCCTCATATGTGAACCTACCAAACAATGAATAGCCTCTCTCTACTTCACTCCATGTGTAATTATGGCCTGCGGGTGTTGTTAGTTGTTCTTTTTCGCCATGCTGAGGGAAGTCTCCGCGTATGAGATCACCTTCTTCAATGGTTTTCTTTGAGCCTACTTTTGGTATTTTGTTTTTACCTGTCTTTAATACCCGTGATGTCATTTCAGAAAGTTCATCATACTTATCTTGTGACACTTTCCAACCACCATCGAATCTTTTAAAACCTAAGTCTAGTAGTTTTTGATTAGAATAACTGCCTTTTAAAGGCCATGGTTGATTGTCCCAAATAGTTTTCATTTTTGGTTTGTAACTACGTTTGGCTTTCTGATTTGCATAGTAAGCCTTATCGCCTAATGATTCATATACATCTTTAGAACGCATACGTTACTCCCTAGATGTCTTAAGTATACTGCGGATCATCCATTGATGTTTGTTGTGAGCATCTAAACGTTCAGCAATAAAATTAGAAATACCATATTGTTTTGCTTCTTCAGAAAAATCATAGCATATATTTAAGTGACTTATAATAATTTCATTATCATTGTATAGTTCAGCCATCATCAAATGTGCTTTAGGTATTTTTAATTGATCAGGAATAAGTGAAAGTTCAGAATAACGTGCAATAGATCCTGGCGTGTATGCTTCTAAGGTACGAATGTATTCAGCAGTTCTATCAATTGCGTTTTCATACACTTCGTTGTTTAACTCGTCAAAGAATTTGTGATACTGTGGGAAATTAGAACCTTCAACATTCCAGTGAAAGTTTTGTGCTTTAATCACAAAAGCATATGATGTTGCTAATAATGTTTTAAGACTGTCTGTGAGCATTGTAATCGTTCCTGTTACATGTATTTATCGATTAGTTCTTCTATCGTAGCATTTACTTTGATAACGGGAACAGCAGGTGTCTTAAAAAATCCACTTTTTATTAATTTGTTATATGCATCATATCTATGATGTCCATTTACAATATAACCCATTTTATCAATGACCATAGGTTTATGTTTACCGTTCTTTAGCATCTCTATGCTTTTCTTTACAAGACCCTTGACACGTTCATCCTGTACAGGTTTTAGTTTAGATATATCAACATTAAATTCTGTTAATTCATAATTTGAATCTTTAAAATCTTTTATATTAAGTTGAGGAAGTTCGTCTCTTGCCCAAAGTTTATCTTCCTCACTTAAGATGATACCAAAATTGTTGTCTAATAAATCTTCTATGTTAGTATCGTAGTCTACGACTTTAAAATCTTTGTCTATCAGTAATGCTACATTGTCTGCATAACCGTGATTTTCACCACTAAGTATTTGCATGCCATGGCTGATTTTTATAACATCTTGTTGGTATTCCCAAGCGTTTATGATGTCTTCTTTTTTGCTTTGTGTAATTTCTATAGGTTCTTTATTCTCTACAAACGCTAGTTCTTTTTGATTGCCTGGAGACAATACCGGATTAGGGTTGTCAGATTTTACTTTAGGACCTCCTGGTGTTAAAACATGACATAATTTAGAACGATGTCCTCTAATTACACTAGCAATCCATTTGCCTTCTGCCATAATAACATCTGCATCAATTACGACTGTAGGTTGAGATACATAGCCAGAAGTATTGATCCACTTTTGATATTCTAAGTCTGACATCTTAATAAATTTACTTGGTTGTATTTTTAAATTCCATTCTTTATTAATACGATTGATAGCAGATGGTGGCAATTGCGATAGTATAAACATATTATCAGTGTTTTGCAATAACCCATAATTAGATAAATTTTTAGTAGTTACATATGATACATTGCTAATAAACATTTGACCTTCATATGCATGACTAGCATATTTACGCAATACTTCTCTTTGTAAGTCTTGTGGCCAATCTTTTTCATTCATCATCTTTTTCATTTTTTGATGATCAGTGAACATTTCACCTTGTTCTTCAGTTGTCAATGACATCTGTCTTTGCACTGGACTATTATATTTGAACTTATCATTTTCTTCTTCGTATGTAGATGGGTAAGGAAGACCTAATGATGAACCGCCGGCACCTGCAGAACCTGCTGTGCCTCCCCCAGATGATCCGCCCATGCCTTCATCTAAGTCGGAGAAGTCATGGGTATTGGTCTTAGTACGAGAAAATTGTGGATTGAAGGGTTCTTTATATTTGAATCTTTTGGGATTGATATGTTGACCATACTGATAAATTGGTGGCCAATCATTAGGCTCCCAATTTGTTCCATCGTCTCGGGCTCTTATTCTATCAGCCAAATCATCGTCTGTTGTTTCATCTATACCATCTTTAAACAATGTGTTGAGAAGCATCGCCATTATCTCCTCTTCATGTGCAACATATCGATCTCGGCCTTTAGTTACTTGTAGTATATCTCCATTGTGAGAAATAGTGTAACCATTTTGTTTTAATTGTGCTGTGATAGAATTAGCAAGTTCTTTCATTTTTTGAGTTGCCATACCATAACTATTAAGATTATAATAATCTAGTAGCATTTCTAATATAGCATGAGGAAGATCAGATAGAGGATGTTCTTTGAATAAACCGACTACTTCGTTTTCTTGCAATTCACGTAATCGCATAAGATACCTTAATTATCTTATATCACAACTTTGAGTTGCATAACCAATGTCTTTGATATCATCTTTGCCTGGGAGTCCATCAAAGTCAACATCGCCTTTACCTATGTCTAGTCGTGTTTTATGATTGGCAATACGTCTCTTAACATCTTTCATTTTTTCTTTGTCACCACACTCGTTTGCTTTTGCGTAAACTTGTGTTAATTGTTGTAATTGATGACTGTTATCCCATACTTTTTCTGCCATATTTCTATCAATCTTCCAAATGCCTGCTACTAAAAGCATTCCCAATATTCCCATGCGAATATTACCGTTGCCTTCTTCTAGTTCCATAGATTCAGATAATTCAAATATCTTACTTGCCATTTTTCCCAACATAGCAATATCAGCATTTTCCATTTTCTTTTTGTTTGCATCACTTATCTGATCATAAGCATTTACTAATGCACTTGCAGTAAATAAATCCATTACTACACCATCTATTTTTTGATGCTGTTTATTCTTGTACACATCTTGTACGATTTGAAATGGAGTTGGTGTATTTAGGCCTTCTGTTAATCCTTGCAAGATCCTTGATTCATTTGTTTTATTACTCACGTTTTTTGCCTTCCCTTTTCTATTTTTATTTGGATCATTACGTCTTTTCTTTTTGACGGCCGCTCCGATTGCTTTTTTACCGCCAGATGCTCTTAAACTTGCGGCTTTACTTTTACTTAAACACTTAGGCTTTGCTTTACCTTTAGTTTCTCCACACTTGCCTGTTCTATTACCTGAGCCATCATAGGCGTCCCAGCCACCTCCACCTGCTCCGCCATCTTTGCCTTTGCCGAACCAAGCCTTTAAATCTTCTTCTACTGCTTCTACTGATTCTTTCTTAACACAATTGTTGACAGTCTTGCCGAACATTTTCTTTGTGCCTTTCTTTTCATAGCCTTTCCAACAACGTTGACCTTCATCAACTGAAGAAATACACTTTGCCATTTCTTTGCACTTGCTACAACGACCTACATTATCCTCAATTTCGCCTTCGATAGGAGCATCACAGCAATTACTGACTTTACTTTTTCCTTCGCTAACAGTATCTTCTTTTGTTGTTGTCTTTCCCCAATTCTTGGCACCAACTTTACGACATTTAACTAAAGCACCACTAGCATATGCACTAGGCCATACTTTGTATCTGCTTTTTACTTTGTGATAACATGCATCTTTCTCGCCTGCGGCTTCATCGAATTGTGCTTCTGTTAACTGTTCGCCTTCTTTGTCTTTGTCTGCTTTATTAGGCTGATTATACATTCCTGTATCTTTAGGTTTAGACTTTGATTTTTCTCTTTTCTTTGCTCTGTCTTTGCTATCTACACCAAAGATTTTGTTAAAGGCTTCTTGGTCATACATGCCCTCGTCTAACTCTAATTCTTCTACTTTGTATTGTAAGTCACGTACATAATCTTCAAACGGTTCTTCCATTTTATAGACAGCGGATTCTAAATTGTTAAATGCTTCTCTTACATCATCTTCAACATAGTCAAGTTCTTTTTCTGAAAGACCTATGGCTTGAGCCATACTCTGCATCTTACTGTAAATCTCCATAACTAATTCGTCTTGTTGAAGATATTTTATATTTTTTGTTATGTCTTGGATTGCTTGATTGAATTGTCTACCTCTCATATCGGTACGTGTACCTAAGATAGACTCTACTTTATCTAGTTTACGGCGAAGTTCGCTCTCCGCAGATTGCTCTTCTTCGTTGTATAATCCTTCTAATATCGAACTCATTTATCCAACTCCGGATGTTGACTGTAATTGACCACCTGGGTAACTTGAACTAGGTCCTCCATATGGTTCTTTGTCTAATTTATTTCTTGTATTGATACGATCATCTGCACCATTGCCATATGCGGCTAATTGATCTTCATGCATTTGAGTTTCGTATTGTAAGGATTCTTTAACTGAATTGAGATAGTCATTTGCTAGAGTAATGTAAGACTGCATCCAACCTTTAATACCTTCTTCTTCACTTCTATCTTTAAGATATCGCATAATGTCTTGTGCATTTTGTGCTGTAGCAAAGAGATCACTCTTAGCCATTTTGACTTCATGGTCTACTCTGCTTTCCCCGTGAGGTACGAATCCAGATTTACGATCTCTTTTCTTTGAGCCTGGGATAACAAGAACTTCTTTTTCCATCACATCTTCTTCAGTGACATTGGCTTCTTTAAGATTCATTTGCTTACGTGCTTGGACAGAATTAGCGTATTTGCCCTTTGATTTTTTACCTGTCAGTAAGTTATCACCCTTACGAGTATGAGTTTTTCCTATAGGAGCGACTACTGGTGCGACACTGCCTGAAGATGTTGACCCTGCAGATGCAGTCTCTGTGATTTCATTAAACTTCATTGATACAATCCTTAATTAATATAAGTATTTATCAATAACGTTGATGTACTAGGGAAAACCTCCCTAGATAATTTTATTGTGCTGGATGTGATGATGCATGTATAACACCATCAAAGTGCAAAATGTCATGTCCAGTTCTATGTAAAACAGAAAGTCTTACTTTTTGGATCATTAGTTTTCTGAATTCATGGTTAATGCCTGTAGGGTACTCTGAGTCTGCAGGGTGATCTATACACTCTTCGTGCCCATACCACATTTCTTCTAATGCAGTCAGTGCTATGTTTACTCCTGGTTTGTCATCATCGTAATAACATGTTAGACTTCCGACAAAACCGCCTGCACCTGAAACGATTTTATTTTTGTTTTGATTTTGAGTATATAGAGACATTTTATCCTTTTGTTTGATTGTTTATACTATATATTATACAACCTTTTGGGTATAATGTCAAGCCTTTTTACCCAAAAAGTTTACAATCCTTCAAATAAATTTGCAGATTGAGCAGTCGATACTGCTTCAGGAGCAACAAAGTCTGCATCTGTAGTCAACCATGTATCAGAATCAGTGTGAATTACTCTATACTTGTGTTTGTTTGTGTAAACACTTCTAAAATCATCAATACAACAATCGTCCCTATTAAGTGATGTAATATAATCAGAATACTTTATCGTTGAATGCTGTAATATACCAGCCTTAGAAGATGTTGATTGAATAGAATTGAATGAATCAAATGTATCTATCCACATCTTAGCAATTTCGTTCTCTCGTTGTTGATAATACTCTAATGCACCTGTAGCATAATAACTTTCAGCAGTTGGGAATTCATTATATAGTTGTTCTACAAGAATAGATAAGTCATTCTTATTAGCATCAAAGTAATACTTAGCAGGATGATTATTTAACCAACGCATATCTGAAAGTCCTACTGTAGGCAATTGCATCAGTTGTTCTTGGAATGCCATACCAAAACTTTCACCAATCGCAACATTCAATGCAACTCTCGCACTTGCAATAAAGTCTACCTTCTCTTGTCCAATGATGCTTGTTTTAATTTCATATTCAGCACCAATCTCTTTAAGACTTGCTTCAAACTTCTTTGCACCAGGTGCATTTGTTAGAATCTTTGCAGGCAAACCTGTTGCTTTAATTACTTCTAAGAATGTCTTAGCACCTTTTCTGTCTTCGTTTGTACCGATGAATAATACACCCTTACGTTCATAATCATACTTTTGTAATAGAGCAGTTTCTGAAGTAAAGATAGGAAGTTCTACGCCATTACATGCATCAGCATTGAATTGACTTTGTGTCCCTACAACATTGTCTGTTTGATTTGCTAACAGCATAGACTCTCTCACAGACTCTAAGAACGGGTCTGTAGTGACTCCTGAGAACACTTGAGTTTCGTAATGAGTATAGTTAATAATTTGTATGCATTTTTCTAAACCCATTTCAGAGATAACACGATAACTCTCATGTGAATTACAAACAATAGAGTCATACAGATTAGTTTCTAATGCTTTAAGCATTGCATTTCTGAAATTAATCTGACGTTCTAGGTTGTAACTATCTCCACCAAACATATAAGTTGCATTATGTTTAGAATAACTCATAGAGTCAGTGTAAATAAATGAGGCACCATAATTCTTTAGTGTCTGCATGAACTCACCATTCTTTTTAGGATTATAAAGATCAATGATAATGTCTACTTTGACATTTGCTTTTGTCATTTCTCTTACAAAGCCTAACGCAAATTGACCTATGCCACCATGAGGCTTAAGTCCTTGCGTTGATATTACAAATGCTATGCGTTTGTTATACATGTCTCTCCCATACCCAAGCACCGGCACCAAGATATCTAACCTTTTTGCCACCTGCTTTTTCTGTGTACTCGTCTTGTACGTTTACACCTTCTCTAAAAAATTCTCGGTCTGTCTTGCTAGGATTGTCTGCTAACCAAAGTTTCTTAGCATCTATCATTAAGTAATAACCGTCATTATTCATTCTTATTGAGTCACCTTATGTTTTTGTATTCTACAAACACCATTGTCTAGTTCAGTGTCACCTAGATAGTACTTCAATTCACTAGCATCTTTATTGTGCAGAGTTTCTACTCGCATTTCAAACTTGCCCATGCCCATGTCAGTCCATTCAGTTTCTGATACAAAAGTACTAAGAGCAAAGAACATATCACGTTCTTTATTGTATGCAAAGAACATACCATATCCTGTCTTGTTAGAACCACTAGACCATTTAGTTTTACCGAATGTTGTTTTTACTTCGAGTGAACTAATATCATTGTTGTCACGGTCTTTGATTAAGATATCATATTTGCCTTGATTACCTGCTTGTTCTGCTCTGTAATCAAACTTGTATTCATCAAATGTGTTATTAAGTTCAACACAAGTAAACGCACTAATCATATGATGTATTGTCGCAGATACGTAATTGTCATCTGTATCTTTAAACCAATTGACTCCTGGATAGTCTTCAGTCAATGCGGCTGATTGAATACTACGTAGATTCTTGTAAACAGCATTAATAACTTTAATAAAGTTTATTGAGTTTAATGCCTCATCCATGAAGTCTTGCTGAGGGAAGCCAGAAACAAAGTTTGCTTCTCTAAATGCTTGCCATTGCCATTTATGCAACTGAGCCACAGCATAAGATTTAGCAGGGCTTGTAAGATCGCTATATAAGTCATCTCTTGGTTCAACAAAACAGTCTTTGTCTTTGTAAGTTTTAGCATAGCCAAATCTGATATCTTCAATAAGTTTATAAGTATCAGATGTAATACCTGCATTTTTAATAATAGCCATAAACTGCTTTCTAGGTATATTATGATCTGATGTTCTCATGTCGATGTTAAAGCCTTCGACAGTATTTTCTATGAATTCTCTAGCATAAGTGTATCTACCATGTACAGTAGTGTTCACTCTAGTATTTGATATACCATGCTCACGCATTACAGCAGGATGATACGGATCTATCTCTCCCTCAGCAGGCATGTCTTCAGTTCTAGGCAATCTATTGATTGGAATTTCAACAGCACCTAATTGACGAAGTTGTTCTGTCCTAGTATGTCCACTGATAATCATACTAGAGCCTACATACATTGTGATAGGTTCACGTAATCCTTGAGTTTTGATACTATCGCAAAGATCGTTCTTTTCTTCTACTACTGATTGCTCACTATCAGAACGCCATCCTTTGTTTAAAGGATGCTCGATAACATCATCTATGCTGATTACTTCGGTACATGTACCAGTAAATGCTATGCCTTTTCTGTCTCTTGTTTTTAAAGTTGTCATAATAGTCCTTAAGAAAGTAGTTCTTTTTGTGTAGTAATTTCATAGCCTAGTCCTTCAAAGAACTTAACTGCCCATTCTCTTTTACGCTTGGCATCATAACGATTCTCAAATATGCCAAGAACATTAAATGGCTTAGATTGATTAGTTATGTGAGTTAATGTGAAACCTGTTCTAGTTTCATCTAGTATACAATTAGACTCATGTGTATGTCTGGATTGTATGGCTACTTTATTGCTGTTGATTCGATAGGTAACAGCATACCCTGTTTTTATTTTTGTCATTATTAGTTTTCCTGTAATTAAAATTAGCGTTATTGCTAAAATGTACAATCTATTATACTACC
>Ga0206126_10002321_pt1 | contig 20979 bp, 20 predicted proteins | sample Helgoland_Spring_5_FD_148621 | JGI IMG/M metagenome (GOLD analysis project Ga0206126, IMG submission 148621) | Pelagic subsurface seawater microbial communities from Kabeltonne, Helgoland, North Sea - Helgoland_Spring_Bloom_20160412_1 | ecosystem: Environmental > Aquatic > Marine > Epipelagic ...
GTACAGGAGGTCAAGGGACTACAGGAGGTCAAGGGACTACAGGGACTACAGGAGGTCAAGGGACTACAGGAGGTCAAGGGACTACAGGGACTACAGGAACTCAAGGTGAAACAGGGACTCAAGGAACTAACGGAACTCAAGGTGAAACAGGAACTCAAGGTGAAACAGGGACTCAAGGAACTAACGGAACCCAAGGTGAAACAGGGACTCAAGGAACCCAAGGTGAAACAGGCGCTCAAGGTGAAACAGGCGCTCAAGGTGAAACAGGCAGTAAAGGCAGTCAGGGTGAAACTGGAGCTCAGGGAACTATTGGTTCTCAAGGAACTAAAGGAACTCAAGGAACTACTGGTTCAGGGACACAGGGGGTGACGGGAAAAAACGGCAACGAAGTAATATTAGTACATTCATCTCATTGTCCGAGTAATACTATTAAATATTACTCAACTGGTTGGTCAGAATTTAACTCTGGTTTAAGATGTTCATTTACTACAAATAGTAATACTTCAAAGTTAAAAGTTGTAGTTAAAACACCTTTATTAAGACCAAAAAATAGTTCAAGTAGTTGGGTAGTTAATGGTATTTATAATATAACCACATCGAGTTATTTATCAGTTCATTATACAGCTAATACAAATGTGTACTATAGACAAAATCATACTGATATATTTTATATTGATGCATCGGGAAACACGTATTATAATTTAACATTACATGTAAAATCAACACAAAATTATAGTTATGCGTATGTAGGCGCTGGTTCTTCATCAAGCTCTACATTAAGATATCCTTGTGCAAAAATGATAGTATATGAATTAGAAACAAGTAGTGGAGGTGGTGGTAGTTAAATAAAAATATATATATATATTAATATTTATAATGGGTGATTTAATTGAAGGTTCTGTTCCTCCGATCGAGGTATCATTAGATTTAATTAGAATGAAAAGGAATGAATTATTAAGTAATTGTGATTTTGTTTTAATGTCAGATTATCCAATTACAGATGATAAGCGATCAGAATGGAGAAATTATAGACAGACTCTAAGGGATATTACCAATACAATAGATACAAGTTCATTAGTAATAGTAGTAGATGATACGTGTGAATTAGATATTGGAGGATTCACTTGGCCTACTCCACCATCATAATTTAATATTTTCGTAATAAATAAAATTATAATTTCTTACTTTTACTAAATGTATGAAAACTTAGTAAAAACTATAATAAATGATTATAATGGATTGATAAAACCTCTGATAATACCGTGTGAGTTAACAGGTGGGACAGGAATATGTAATCCTTCAATATTAGTTGAAGATGATAAAATACATTTAATTTTAAGGCATGTTGAATATACTCTCTATATTTGTGAAAATGAGCAAAAGTATCAGAGTGCGAATCAGGGTCCTTTATCTTATTATCATCGCGAAGATAAGAATGAACTAAAGACCAATAATTATTATTGTGAATTAGATAAAGATAGTTTAGAAATTAAAAGATGTCATAAAATAGATACATCTGAATTAGATGAAGAACCAATTTGGACATTTATTGGATTGGAAGATGCTCGTTTAGTGAAATGGTATAACAAATATTATCTTTGTGGAGTTAGGAGAGATACGACTACAAATGGTCAGGGGAGAATGGAATTATCTGAAATAGAAATTGGAGTAGATTCTATTAAAGAAATTAATAGGTCTAGGATAGAAGTTGAAAATAAAGATTCATATTGTGAGAAGAATTGGATGCCCATTTTAAGTGAACCATTTCATTTCGTAAAATGGACAGATCCAACAGAAGTAGTCAATGTAGATTTAGAGACTAATTTTGCTCAAAGAATATCTCATAAAGAAAAGAAATATAATACTAGATATGATATTAGAGGTGGCAGTCCATTGATAGATTGGTTTGACAATACTTACTTATGTATAACTCATGAAGTAGATTTCACATTAAAAAATCAGAATGGTCATAAAAATGCTTCTTATTATCATAGATTTGTAGTTTTCAATAAAGATTATGAAATAATTATAATGACAGAACCTTTTAATTTTATGACAGGGAAAATAGAGTTTTGTATAGGATTAGAAAGATATAAAAATGATATTCTGATAGCATTCGGTTTCCAAGATAATGGTTCATATTTAGTAAAAGTTAATGCAAATAGTATTAAAGAGTTTATAGGAGATGTGTTAAAACATGAAGAATAAATTATCTCTAAAAATAATGAAGATAAATGGTTATTATATAAACTTAGAACACAGAAAGGATAGAAATAAACATTTTATAGATAACATAAAGAAGTATGATTTTTTTAGTGAGATAAAAAGGTATGAAGCCGTATATAATAAAGATTGTGGTGCTATTGGTTGTGTTAAATCTCATATAAATGTCCTTGAATTATGTTTACAACAGAATGATAATTATTATTTAATAATGGAAGATGATTTTAGTATATTTCATGAAAAGAATTTAAGAAAGTTTATTGATAGTTTTACTAATATAAAAAATAAAAATTGGGATGTAATTACATTAACGCCTTGTGGAGATACAATTAATTGTGATACTATAAAAGATTATTGTAGAATTAAAAATAATTTAGCTACATCTGGATATATAATAAAAAAAGATAAAATAAATATATTGTTAGATAGTTTCAAAGAATCACTAAAATTATTAATAGAAACTGGGGATGTTAAAAGATATATATTAGATAGACATTGGTTTAAAATACAAGATAAAATAAAGTTTTATTATTTTAAGGAACTATTTGGAACTCAATTAAATGGATTTTCTGATATAAAAAATGATTATACTTCTAATAGAGATAAATTATTTATTAATAATGATTATAAAAAACTTTTAATAAATGAATATTTAATAAATCTAATAAATGAACCTTACGATGATATTAATAATTTCAAATTAGCATATGAATATGAAGAACTTGGTCAAACGGGGGCTGCCTTGTCATATTATTTAAGATGTGCAGAGTATACTAGTAATGATGATTTATCTTATGAGTGTCTTTTAAGACTGTCAAAATGTCTATCTAAACAAGGAAATCGTGAGTTTAAAGAGTTAACGTGTTTAGAACATGCTATATCTATAAGACCAGATCGTCCTGAAGCATATTATATTATGAGTTTGTATCATAGTTTTCGGGGTAATTGGTTAAAATCATATATGTATGCTTGTATTGGATTAAAATGTATAGATTTACTGGATAATAATGAAAATAAACTTATGAAGGATATTGGATATTTTGATAAATATCAGCTATTATTCCAAAAAGCATATTCAGGATATAATAAAGGAAAGTTGAAAGAATCACAAATGATATATTATGATCTACTTGAAAATTATAAATTGGGTGATAATCTAAGAAATATTATTATGAAAAATTTAAATTATTCAAAAGGATTTCAAAAAATCCCAAAAATTATACACCAGACTTGGGAATATAAATATGATGAATTAAATGAAGATATGAAAATATATGTTGATAGTTGGAAAACTCATAATAGTAATTATGAACATATTCTTTATGACAAAAATGATCGTATAAGTTTCATAAGAGAGAATTTTGATGATAATGTATTAAACACATACAATAAATTAAAACCGGGAGCTTTTAAATGTGATCTTTGGAGATATTGTATATTATATATTTATGGAGGATACTATGTGGATTTAGATACATTATGTTTAGATAGTCTCGATAAACTACCTAGTTCAAACTTTTTATGTTCGATTGATATATCTTGGGACGAAAATGGATCATATCAATTAGCAAATGGATTTATAGGAAGTAATAAAGGTAATCCTATATTGAAATTGTGTATTGATTATATAGTTGATATAGTTATGAATGATAGTATAAAAATTATTCTTCCTATTGACATTTCTGGTCCAGGATGTTTAGGAATATGTATGAATAGATATCTTAGAAATACTGAAAAATCTATCTTTACACAATATGGTTTTACTGATAATAATAATATTTTTCTCCTTAATTTTGATAAAGATACAGAGTATATGGGAATATCTAATGAAAATATATGGATACTTCAAAACAAGAATGGTAATATGAGTTTAAAAGATGCGTATGGTAATGAGTGTAAGAAAATAAAAGATTATTTTGATTGGGGGAAAATTGGTCACGGATTGGTTGTTAAGAAAAAATTATTGAATGATTTATCAGTTATAAATAAAAATTTACCTGAATTAATAGTTATTGATAATTTTTACAAAGATCCAGATAGTATAAGAAAAAGAGCGTTAGATCTAGAGTTTTTATCAGAAGAGAATCACGGGGCAGTAGGATTTAGGTGTGAACGAGGTAGATTATTAAGCGATGAAGCTAAAGATTATTTTGAGAAAATATTGGGGAAAAAGATAAAATTGGGGAATAATATTGGTGAATGGTCTTATTCAACTAATGGGTGTTTTCAGTGGTGTAATAAAGATACGAGAATAGTATATCATAGTGATTCTCAAGAATATGCTGGTATTGTATTTTTAACTCCTGATGCTCCTGTAAATTGCGGAACTAGTATTTTTAGACATAAAAAATACAAAATAAAAGATAATTCTATTTGGTCTAAATCGGATTGGTCTGATGGTAATATAATGAATGATCCTCATTTAGATAAGAACTTATGGGAAGAAGTTGATAGAATTGGTAATATTTACAATAGATTGATATTATTTAAATCTCATAATGTTCACGCTGTAAGTGAGTATTTTGGAGAAACTATAAATGATTCAAGATTATTTCAATTATTCTTTTTTGATATTGAATAATTTAATGTTTGAATCTCACCCCATATTTTTCAGTTATTTCATGATCTATCTTTCTTGTTTTACCTCCTAAAATATATGAATACATGCGAGCTAATCCCCAACTTTGTGCGGTTTGATTTGGTCTTGAACCCGATGAATAATAAGCTCCCATACCTTTCTTTTTTATCTGTAAAAGTGCTTTTCTAGGTATACCTACCGCTTTACTAATGTCTTTAATTGTTTTTACTCCGGGATACAAAGTGTGAAACTTTTGTGTCCAACTACTCTTTTTAGACTTGAATGATTTTAGCTTCGGTCTTGGAACATATTTATTTGTCTTCTTTTTACTTTTGTTACTCTTATAACTCTTTCGAGCTTTCAAGATATTCTTCTTTTGTGTTATTCTATCTTTTCTAGATAAACCTGAAAGATATCTTTTAGGAATCATATTTTTTAATATATATTAATAGTAGATTAAAACTTATGAATACTTTAAATAATCGTGGATTAAATAATATACTTCTTTATTCGGGGAAATATGATACTAAATCTACTCAACCTTTTGTAGTGAACAATGATTTTTACTATCTTACAAGAATAGATATTCCTAATTTACTCATATTTTTATACAGAGGAGGAACCCATATCGTGAATATGAATATAGTTGATAGTTTTCATTCTCAAGATGAGAATAATGAATTGTTAAAAAAAAGATTCAGTAGAGTTGAGTTTGTTAATATGAAAGAACTCACGAATATTATTGGACAAAGAAGAGTTAGGAGTTTAAGTAATATCTCTATACTTAATTTATCATTAAATATTGAAACTCAAAGTTTAGAGAAAAAGCTGCATAAGATGAGATTGATTAAAAGACCCTATGAAAAGAAAAAGATAAGAAGAGCGTGTCAAATAACTAGTGAGGCTCTTATTAAAACTATGAAGATGATAAGGCCTGCTATGCAAATACAAAGTGTTGTAGATTTTTTCATGAGTGAATTATTAAAGGAAGGTTCAAGAGAGTATTCTTTTTTACCTATAGTTTCACAAAATAGAAATAATTCAATCCTACATTATGATAGAAGAAAGAACTATATAAAACGTGATTCTTTTGTACTAATGGATGTGGGAGGTCAATATGATCATTACTGTTCTGATATAACGAGAACATTTCCTATATCAGGGAGATTTACAGGTCCTCAAGAAGAAGTTTATACAGCAGTCTTAAGAACTCTTAAATATGCTACGGGATTAGTGAAACCAGGTTTAAGATGGATTACATTAATAAATAAGGTAAATCAGTTTATGTATAATGAACTCAAAAATCTAAATCTTTTTAGTGAGAGACAAAGTATCAAGATAATGAACTTATTAATGCCTCATTCTATAGGTCACAGTGTTGGATTAGACAATCACGATGTTGGTGATTTAATAATCTTAAAAGAAAATATGGTGATAGCATTAGAACCGGGTATTTATTTTAAAAATGAAATGATGAATAATAATGGTTTCAATAAAGAAACTTTAAGAAGATATATGAGTATGGGTGGTATAAGAATTGAAGATACAATCTTAGTAACTAAAAAAGGTTCAAGAGTTCTTTCAAATGTTCCTAAAGAGATTAAAGAATTAACTAGAATGTTATCTAATGAATAATTATATATATATGAACTATGGAATGCCAATAGAGGAAACAGATGAATCACATCTTTATGGAGGTCACGAATATCCTCGAGAATATTATGATAATGATATTAACTATACACAATATAATGAAATAGAAGATAATATATATACAAATGTTTTTCTTTGGACTCTGTCAATGTTCACTTTCACATACTGTAGTATTTCATTGATAAACGCTTGTAAAGGATTAACAAATAATAGGAGAGATACTGATCTTGATCACAGATTATTAGAGACACCTATTCAGTGTACAGATATTCAGTGTACAGATATTCAGTGTACAGATATTCAATACACTGATTATGAAAATATAGATACTTGTTCCGTATGTCTTTATGGATATAAAGAGGGAGAATCGTTAGTTAAATTAAACTGTTCTCATATATATCATAAAGAATGTATATTTGACTGGTTTAAAAAGAGTAGAAATTGTCCTCTATGTAGATTGTCTGTTTAGAGATTCTTTCTTCTAGTATTTCTTCTAGTATTACGTTTATTTTTCTTTTTAGATTTATTATTCTTTTTCTTAGTATTAGACTTATTTAATGGAGCATTTACCATTAGATTATAATTTTTAGGAGATAATTTATTCATAATTCTAAGAGTTCTTAACAATTCTAAATAGTAATTTGTATTGATATTATAATTCATATGCATGTTAATATTATTCTTATCATATAGCGATGTTTTCACAACTTTTGAGTGTAATTTACAAACATATGATCTATTATCTCCTAAACTGTATGAGATATTTAAGAAACCTTTATTGTCTTCATACATCGTAGTGGGGAAGAATATTAATTCTTGTTTGGATTCTCTACTTGGTAATTGAAAAAAGGGACTCAACTTAGTTATCTCTTTCTTTTTCATATCTAAGGTGAAAAAGAAACCTAAATAAAGTTTCACATATTTCTTGAAATATTCTTTATCTTCTTTATCATACAGAGAGTCTTTTAATGCTGGAATAAGATACTTATTTATTTCTGTATCTCCTCTATAATCTAAGACAGCATGACCTAATCCCAAGAACATTTTCCCAAACGGGATTAAATTGCTACTATTTCTCATATGAAAATGTAAATCTCCAAAACTATGTTCAATACGACTGATTATTTTATCATTTTTGTTAATAATCATTTTACAACCGAACTCTTTATCAACTTCCATAATTTTTAAAGGATTGATATCATATATCATGTGAAGTTTATTCTTGTATGTGAATGGTCCCCAATTCTTTTCAAAATTACTGGAAAGTGTTTCACATAAGGTAAACTTAGGTGTCTTGTAGTTTAGCTTATTAGAATCTATCTTAGCCACATACATAAGTCTTCTTCTAGGATCTTTATCTAAATCATCTATTTCATTAATAAGGATGTATATCTCATCTTTATAGTAAAAAAGTCTAGGATCTTCAGGTCCCTCAGATATAGCATCTTTGTGTTCAATAATTCTGTTTTTGTATTCTTTAAACTCTAGTAATTTACCCTTTAATAATTCTGTATCTATATCAACGATCTTTTGTTTAATCTTTTTGTAGTTACTATTAAAAATTGAGAGTATGATAAAATTTAGTCCATCCCATGAACGCACATTACCATACCATCCTCTACTTGCTACTAAGAAGTTATTAGTATTTCTTATAGGCATGACAGAACTATTAAAGATAGTAATTTTTTTACTATTCAACATTGAATTACCTCTTTTTATCTCATCAGTTAAACTGATACAACTAAGTTCAAGTTCATTATTTTTGAAACTACTCATTATAAATTAGCGTTTATTTTATTTCAGAGTTCATTTTATTTTATTCTTGAAATATAAAATATAATGTATTTTATAAATGAAGACAGGGATTAGGATTGATGGAAAATATGTTGTGAAAAGAGGAAATCAGTTTTATCTTACAGATGTATCTGATAAAGATGTATTGGATGAGAAGAAAGATAGAGATTTGAAAAAGTACAAGAAAAAAGTCACTATGAAAGTTAAGAGACTTATGAAAATGAACAAGATTAAAGATGGAGAGAATGTTAATTTCTCTACAAAACGTTCAAAAAAGAAAATTATGAAGGTTGGTGGGTGGTGAGGAAAAACGACTCAGACTTTCAAGGGTGGTGCTAAACGTCGTAGAAAGACTAATAGAAAGCGCTGCTCATGAAAGAAAAAGAAACCGCTAAGAACTGTCAAGAAGATGACTGGTGGTTGACCCCGTTCAGACTCAAAAGGAGTAACTACCGAAGGTAATGTCCAATAAATTATTCATAAAGATCCGTGACGATAGTTTATTACAAGTTTGATAAACTAACTGAGATATAGTATGGATAATTTACTTAAAAAAAGGAATCTATATAATAATATTGAATATAGTGAAATAATGGAGCTACGCATTCTTTGTGATAATGATGATGTAAAGCAAATGTATGAGAATCATAATCATTTTCATGATGGTGATTCAGGGTTAGATCTATATTTTCATGAAAATGTAGAACTACCACCTAAATCTTTTGGAACTCTTGTATCATTTGGTATTAAGTGTGAAGGATTAAAGCATGGAAATAATATTACATATTATTTGTATCCAAGATCTTCTATCTCTAAGACACCTATGAGAATGAGTAATAGTGTGGGTATAATTGATGCGGGATACAGGGGTAATATCATGGCTGCTCTAGATAATCATAGTGATAAACCATATTTTATTGAAAAGGGAACGCGTTTGTTTCAGATCTGTTGTCCAATTCTTTCTCAGATAAATATGAAGATTGTAGATGAACTAAGTGATACATCTAGAGGCACAGGAGGATTTGGGAGCACCGGTAAGTGATCTTAATAAAAAATTTGATTACGCATTAAAAGAAGTCCTTTTAAACAATTATAGTAAGAGAACATAAAGAGAGGTAAAATCTCTCTCTTAAACTTGAGAGAAGCTACGGGTGAAACTATGAACTCACCTTGCAGTCCAGCTGTGCCTTCCTCGGTATCTATTTCTGACCTGACTACGAAACTCCTTGAGAGAGAACCGTCCAGGTATTGGGGGATCTTAAATGTCCTTTCAACGGATCAATCTTTGGAGGAAAAAGCGGCACTCAAGAAGAAGTTGAACGAGACTTCCTACGAGGTGTGGGAATCTAATCATGTATTCGCTTTGTGTCGACTCGTTGGTCCGATAAATCAGAGTGTAAAAGATGGGGAGTATGATATTGACACTTGGTATGGGTCGCGTAATCTAGGGGGGATTGATCAAGATCTTTCCGTCTCTCTCTTTAAGATGATGGTGGATTGTGGGGCTGACATTCTAGCTAAGGATTACTATGAAAATGATATAGTAGAGTTTCTTTCCCACCCAGAAAACAGTGTGTTCCACCGAAAAAACAACGAGGAGTTTGTAATGGTTGTAAAGAGTATGGTGGTTGAAGAGGGTGTCCCCCCATAAATGTACAAAGATAGGATTATTTCATAGGTAAGTTTATTAGGATAGTTTAATTTTTTATGTTCTTTTTATATTAAATTTGATATGAATAATATATGATTTACTATATGATAAAGATTGAGAGTAATTCTTCAATAAAAGATAAGATGGATACTCAAAAGAAAGTTAAAAAGCAAAGATGCCCTTTAAGTGGGTGTAATAAGAAACTAGATATGACGTGTATAAACTGTTGTGAATGCAATTTGAGGTTCTGTTTCCAACACATGAACAGACACAGTCACAATTGTTGTGAGATTGTTAAGACTAAAGAAAGAAAAAAAGAGGAGTTAAAAGCTTCTAATCCTAAGGTTCAAGAATCTACACTAGAGAAGATATGATTGTTTATTAGAATGGGTCATAATAGTTAAGTTTTCTTCATTTCATCTTTATCTTAATCATTGCGTTATTGAATCGTTTTTCACTTAATCCACACTTATCCACTAAGAAAGTTTTTAGTTCTTCAGGATTAATAAGACTAGCACTCTTTTTTATGTCATTCTCAATAATCTTCTTATCATAAATCTTAAATAACTCTCTTGATGTTTTAACTTTATCAAGATAATCTGATTCAACCTTTTTATAACTCTCTACAAAGTTCTCAATGGTTTTATGTTCTTTAATCTTCTGATAAGATTTATTGGGACCGATTCCTTTAATATTCTCACAATAATCACAACCAGACATGATACAAATATCAAGGAACTCTTCAAATGTAATATTCATACCCTCAAGGATCTTCTGCATATTGATTGTTGAAAGAACATCTTTTCTCTTAATACTTTTATCAATGTTTGAACGAACTAATAGAGGAGTTCCAAAAGCTAAAGAGTCCATGTCCTCCGTAACTACCCCATCAACATATCCCATCTTACAGAGTTCACTGGCATAACCCTCTGCCTCTCCGTCTGCTTGAATGTATGAGATGCCCATTAGAGAAAGAAGTTTCTTTACATCATCTACATCTTCTTTAGTCATTCGGAATGATTGTGTTTTATATTTCTCTTTCTTTTCTTTATCTTCTGATTCATTCATTAGTTTCTTTAGAGCATCAGATTTATCTCTCCGTGATTTCAGAACACTATTCTTAGCATCAGGAGGTTTCCCATCAAATATATAAATTGGTTCAATTCCTACTGCTAAGTAGTTGATCGACTTTTGAAAGATTCCTATAATGTGTCCATAACTCTTACCTTCTTTACTAGATTTTACCGAAAAAGCCATCTTGTAAATGAAAAGACTAGCATCAATTGCTAATCTTTTTTCAGAAAGCGTATGTAGATTTATACTTTCAATTGATTCAGGTGCGTATTTTTGAATAAGACCAGTTAGTCCTTTTATACCCATGGTATATTATCTTTGTAATAGTTGTTAATATAATTCTTTGTTTAAATCAAATTTGTTTGAATGCGATAATTTAAATAGTTCATAAACTATAATTTAAATAGTTCTATGGATATCATAACTAATAAGTTACTTGAAACTTTAAAAAAAGAAATTAATAATGAGGAGAATTCACAGACTTTAAAAAGAGATATTATAAAACCACTTATTGAGAATATCTTATCAGAGATTTACCCATATATTTTAGTTGTAGGGAGTATTTTCTTAATCTTGTTTATATGTATCATTTCTATATTCATATTGAATATAAAGATTTATTATCATAGTTAATATATAGTATATACAATGTCTGAACTTGAAAAAAGTTTAACTTCATGGGTAAGTGTTGATAAACGTATTTCTCTTTTGAACAATGATATTAAGATTCTAAAAGATAAACGTGAACAACTAGGAGAGATATTAACTGTATCTTTAAAAGAAAATGATCTAGAAAATAAGAAGTTTGATTTTCCTCATCTAGAAAGAAGAATTGTATTCTCTGATAAAACTTCACAAGAAGGTATAACATATAAATATCTACAAGAATGTTTTGATGAATACTTTAATGATCCTCAAAAGTCTCAAGAACTCTTGAATATTATTAAGAAAAATAGAAAGAAAACTACTAAAAGTGTTCTAAGAGGAGAAAACCTTTAGATTTTAATCTACCCTATTTTATGAAAGACTATATTTTAAGAAAAAAGAATGGTAAAGGATTTCTTTACTTTAAAGACAATAAATCTTTAAGTCCTAGTTCATCTATTGTAAAAGAATATTTAGAAGGACTATATGTTGCTCCTGCTTACAGAGATGTTAAAATATTCCCTCCTAATAAAAAGGTGAGAGCAATAGGTACAGATGAAAGAGATCGAAAACAATACATTTATCATAAAGATTATAGGAAAAAATCTAATAAGAAAAAATACGTTCAACTGTATACATTCGGTAAGAAATATAAAGAAATTATGGGTAAGATAGATAGTGATTTATCTTCTTTTAGAGATGATAAAAATAAACAAATTGCTATGATTTTAAAAATGATAGATGAATGTAATTTTCGTGTAGGGAATGATAAATATCTAAAAGAAAATAAATCACACGGCGTGTGTACTCTTAATACTGAACATGTTACTCTAAAAAAGAACAGAGTTAATATAACTTTCAGAGGGAAAAAAGGAGTTACAAATGCGTGTGAAATAAAAGATAATCTTTTAAAAAAACATATTAAGCAAAAAGTTAAAACACAAAAGAAAAAAGATAGACTTTTTACATATCGCTCAAATAATCGTTATGCAAGTATTCGAGCGAGTGATGTGAATAATTATCTCAAACAGTTCGGAGATATTAGTGCGAAAAACTTCAGGACTTGGAGAGCTAATGTAGATCTTTTAAAATTATTAGTCCTTAATGAAGAGAATAAGAATAATACATATTTAAAAGAGTGTATAAAGAGTGTTGCGCATAATCTTCATCATACACCTGAAATATGTAAAAAGAATTATCTTAATGAAGATATCTTGAAAATGTATACAAAAGACAAAATAAAGTTCTTTTCACATTTCAATACAAGGACAGAAGAGAAACTTCAAAAACAATTATTAGAGTTCTTGAAAAAGACCTATCTTTAGTAAAAATCTAATATATATATATATACATACATGGCTAAGCGGACCAGTAGTGCGTATCATACGTAATAGTATTATTACTTATCCACACAGGGTTGGCAATTTTAATCTCTAACAACAACACGTTTCATCTTACCATTCTTCCCCTGTGTTTCTTGCCATGTTCCAATCTTATCACCCATCTCATCATCTTCCAAGATCTCATAAACATTTGGAGGATCACTTGTATCAATATAATATTCTTTTTTCCTATATTTAATAATACTGAGTTCTTCTTCTTCTGAATCACTCGGTTCTTTATCTAAGAGTGATTCTGTTTCATCACCTTCATCATTAGTTTTATCATCTTTTTCATCATTATCTGAAGATGATGGTGTTATAACTGGATCACCAGTTAAAAGTAACTCTTCTTCAGATTTAGATCGTGTAAGTTTAGGTTCTTCTTTTACAGGTTCTTTCTCTACTTCCTCTTTAACTACCATCTCAACATTAGTTTTCTTATCTTTTTTAGATAGGAGCTTATTCAATCTATCAATTTCATTACTCTTCGCCATAATCTCATTTGACTGTGCTTTTAACATATCGTGACGCTCACTATTACTCTTTTCCTTCTTTATTTCAACCATTTCACCCCTCAGCTTAGCAAGTTCAGTTTGTAATTCAGCTATATCACATTCTTTAGATTCTATTATATCATTAAGTTCAGAAATCTGTTTTTCATGATCTTCTACTAATTCTACTAAAGAACTATTCACATTACTTTGTTCTTCTAAGTCTTTTCCATTCTTGATCTTCTCTTCTGTATAGCGTGTAACACTATCCTGATAAGCTTTCAGTAATTTAGTAGTTAGAGAGTTGAGTTCATTTTTTATCTGAACAATATCTTTATCAACCATTTCCATTTTCTATCTATTTATTTATAATACTTCAGAATACCTTAAATAATTTTAACGTATTATATTATATAGAATGTTCGTTAAGAAACACTGTACTTTGAATAAGAAAAGATTACCTTATAGTTGTTTAACAAAGAAATCTTTGATAAAGGTGGCGAAGAAACTCAGTAAAGTAACAAAAAAGAAGATACCTATTCATCGTAATAATCTTAAAAAAACATATAATCTTATGGCCAAAATTATCAAAGATGAATATAAATGTAATACAGAAATATGCTGGGTAAAAATTAAGAAACTATTTGATGGATTGTCGGGAAGAGATAAAAAGATATTCAGAAAACATTTTAAACCTAAATTACCTAAAGAGGTCCAGGAAGATTACAAAGCGTGGTTAAGTAATTTTGATATAGATGAAGTAATGGAAGGTTTAAAACTTGAACATAAAGACTTTTATTATTATTCAGCAACTCCTATAGATTTTCATAAATGCTCTGTGAGTGATCTTTGTTCGATTGATATTAGAAAACATCATAAGAAAAATAAAAAGAAAATTGGTATCGTTTTTAATACAGATAAAAGTAATGGACCCGGACAACACTGGATCGCGATGTATATCGATATGTTAGGTGTAAACTTAGATAATGAAGGAATCTATTATTTTGATTCATATAGCGCATCGGTTCCTCAGCAAATTAAAGATCTTATAGAAAAGTTAAAAACTCAGGGGAAAGATTTAGATTTAGATTTTATTGTAACAAATAACAATCATTCAGTTCAAAGAAATAATTATGCGTGTGGCTACTATTGTATGCATTTTATTGAGAATATGTTAAGAGGTACAAACTTTCAAGAGTATTCAAAGAAAATATCTGACAGTCTTATGGAAAATTATAGAGGTAAGTGTTTTATACATCCTAATGAAATAAAATAAAATAGTATTATATATATAATGAACTTACTAGAATATTATATTGGTGATGATCCATATACATCATTATTACAATTGATAATAATTATATTGTCGGCGCTTATATTAAGATATGTTTACAGTGATAATAAAAAAATAGATGAATTGAAAGATCATATAAAAACATTAGATAAAGAATGTCCCGAATGTCCTGATTGTAAATGTGAGAGTGATTTAAGTAAATGCCCCGATTGTGTTTGCCCCGATAGAACAGCGGATATAACCGAAAATAATGGTCCTAATTTTCCCATGAATAGTGGTTTAACATGTCCGGAAGTCACATGTCCATCGGTAAAAGATATTGTTGATGGATTATTTCCCGGCAGGAATATGGGTATAACCGCCTCTGGTAAATATCATGATATAAACTCATATGAAGATGGAACCCTTTTATCTGCTTACAGTAATTTTAGTAATCTAGTTGATTCGGGTGAAGATATGAGAATGAAAGGTTCTCCTGATTTACCCGATGATACTGAAAATGATACCACATCAAAGATGAATATGGGTAATATAAATACAGGATCTTCATCTAATTCTCCAAATATAGCTTCTCAGACTGAAGATGTAATATCATCATCCCCTGGTGTCATGGGTGACAGCGATAGTCAAGTAAGCGCAACAGGAGGGGAGTCAATGGGAGAAGTTTCGGGGTCACCGGTATCATCCTAATATTATTTTTAACATTATTATCTAATTTAATATATTATGATAGATATTCTTAAAAAACTAAAAAGTTTTCCAAGTATTATGCTTTACGTTAATATTATTCTGATTATGTATATATATAGTCAGAAAAATATAAAGAGAACTATTTCAAGTATAAACAATGAGATATATAATAGTAAAAATAATTTGATATACATATCTATTGTAGCACTAGTAGGATTAACAGTATTATTTGGACTTTTAGGTTTTCTTTATAATTACAGAGAGGTTATAGTAGGAGGGGGTATAGGTGTATTTGTATTATGGTTAATATATGCTATTATATATTTTTATCATTTACATCTATCTATCGGCTATATTCAACAAAGAGGTAACGAAGTTACACAAGAATACAAAAATACCCAAATAAACAATTACTTACTGAAGAATATAAGTATAATTGTTTTATGTGTGTTTATGTTTTACATAGGAATGACAACACATTCTATAAGAGGTAAAAGGGGATTAACAGGATTTATTGGATTATATATGATATACATTTTTATGAAGATTTGGGATTTCACCATTGAACAAGATATATTTAGTGATGCGAATAGAGATAAATTAAAAGGATTCTGGAATAGATATACCTATATTTATTCTTTGTTGATACTAATATCTGTATTTAATTTAATATTCAATATTAAAATATATGAAATAGGTTCTCTTTTTTACTTGATTGCTATTTCGGTATATAATATGTGGATTGTAACAAGAAATAATACATTGGTTTCAAGTTTTAGTGAAATACTTTTTCCAACTGTATTATTTATCTTTTATGCTATTTTGAACTTCAAAGAATTTCAAGAAAATAATATAAATACTAAATTTGTTTATGGGTTGGGTTTCTTGATAACAGTATTCCTGATATATATAATAACAAATACAGAAGATATAAAAATAAAATCTTTTATAACCATCTTTTTGGTAGTTATTTACAATATTTTAGCCATAATATATGGTGGTAAAGACTGTGATATTTCTGGTTTTAAACTTCTTAAAAGAGCACTAAAATGGACGATTTTGATTGTTATAATAATATTTGTATTGTGGAAAGATTTCTTTCAAACTTCTATTAATGATAATTTACAAGAAATACAAGATTCAAGTGGAGGAGAAAGTAATTTAACGGATACAGAAGAACTAGAAAGAAAATTAAGAATAGACAAACAAAATAATCGTTCTGAAATAAATGAAGAAGATAGAAATGATGAGCGTGTTCAATTACAATCAAAAGTAAATCGTTTATATGAATCTAGAGCTAGAAGAGATTTGTAAAGTTTTACAATATTTAAAACTTAATTTATAATTATTATAAAATGAGCTCACTTTACGATAAATATTATTCAAAAATAAATAAAGATTATATTTATGATTTAGCATGTAATATAATAAAAGACGAATATAATACAGATATTTCACAAGACAAATATTTTAGAGATATGTACGAAAAGAATATAGTGGATGCTTTCAATGACACTGATACAGATAATATTGTAGTATTAAATCGTAAATTATTGTATTTACAACTGAATACTTACAAATCATATAATGATAAAAATATTAATAAAAATGATACATCCATGATATTAAATGGATCTGATAGAATTATAGATGATAATGATTCCATTTATGATTTTAAAATAAAGACACGTGAGGGAGAGTATACCTTAGATTTTCTTTTACTATCAAAAGAAGAAAATATTATGTTTAGTAATCCACTACTTATTCTGAATATTAACAAATCAGATATATATTTTAAGTTATTATCTTCATATGATCTCAATAATAGAACCTTTTTAGAATATATTCCTATAAATAATAAAAAAATACGTTTAACAAGAATAACCGAAATACAGATAAAAAACTCTTTGAATTATTCATTTAAAAAGAAAGGTTATACAAATATAACAGCCCATATAACAGATGAAAATGAAGAGTTTATTAAAGTTTCCGAAAACGATTATAAAATTGGAGATACTATAAAAATTAATAATCAACTTTCAATTATTAAAAATATCCGTAATAATAAAGAGATATTCTTAGATAACATAAAAGATTATGAGATAAAGATAGATGAAAAGATAATAAATATCAGTGAAAGTCCCATATTGATACTAAAAAATTAATTGTCAAACTCATATAATTCATCTTCATATACAATAAATTGTTTAGCAGTCCATTCCTCTTTTTCATCATATTTTATCATCGTTCTTATTTTTTTTTCAACATTTTCAGAATAGAAAAAAGTATCATTCATATTATACTTAATTTTATGAGCTATTTTATCACAAGATAGTATATCATCTAAACTAGGGAAGTTTTTGTCCAATATATGATCACCATATTTAGAGATATCATAAATATCTTGATATACCGAGAAATATTTTCCTAGTTCATCTGTTAGTTCATGTTTACCTTCAAAGAATACATGTGCTTCCATTTTATCAGAATCTAATTCACACATAAGTCTAGAGTTTTCTTTCAAGTATCTTATATCAATATCATCTGTAATATTTCTATAGTAATAATATTTATCATTATCACCTAATAATATATGATTATCAGGTTTTATGAACTCATGAAATGTAGCTTTGATTTGTTGTCTATCAATATAAATAAGTTCACTAGATGTAATTCCTGGGAAATATGAGATTTCATTCTCTAAAGAATTACTAAATCTTATACATTTTTCATTCAAAGATCTATCATCTCGAGTATGGGGAATACAGTCTAAAGCGGAAGTTTTTATAATCTCAGTTATTTTTTCAGATATTTTGAACTTATTTTCCATTAGTTCAAATATACTAATATCAATAGCATTTCCTATTGTAAGAATAGCATCTATTGTATCTTTAGTATCCTTATTCTTAGATTTACTTAATTCTTCAACAAACTTGTCAATATTCATCTCTCCAATATTATCCCATTCTTTGATAGAATCATATATTTCTATTGCGTTTTTACCTTTTGGTAAAACAGAGAGATATATATATTCTTCTACTGTTCTTTCTTTAGGTTCTAGATCATCATGAGAGTGTAAACGTATAGCTCGTCCAAAAACCTGATTGATACGAACATTGTTCCAATAAGGTTCTAAAATATGAACTTGTCTTACACATGTTAATGATATTCCCTCAGCACCCGATTCAGAAATTAATATTAATTGAATATATTCCCCATATTTGTTATCTATATGATTGAATGCTTCTTTATTCTTTTTTCTTTCAGTATCTTTTTCTTGTCCGCTAATAAAGGTATATCTTAACCTTTTATCATAAACACTATTATTTGGATCATATTTAGTATATCCATTAATTTTTAGTACTTCTTCAAATGCTTCTAAACCAGCATCGCCTCTGAACTGACTGTATACTAATGCTTTTCCTTTAGGAGTATCACCAGATTTATATTTATCAATATTCTCTAAGATTTTATACATTTTAGGAGATAAGTATTTCAAATTGTTTTCAAACTGTAAAGATTTAGTTCTTTCTAATTCAGAATAAACTTCTCTCTTCTCTTCACTTTTTATATCACCATTCTTCTGATATCTGAAATCATCATTCGCATATACTATATTTGAATCCTGTCTGGTACGTATATTATAATCTTTAATCTGGTCATCACTCTCTCCAAATATCCTTTTCTTTCTATTGTATTCTTCTTTCTTTTTTTCATCTGACCAAGATCTTATATATTTCTCCAATTGAATCTTAGTCATGGGACATAATACTATGTTCATACTCTTACCGATTGTATAATCTTCAAATATTTCAACTCTTTCTTCTGGTGCTTTTATAGTGGGCATTGTAACAACTTTAGCACGATCAATAGGATAATAAGAAGTTAATCCCATCAACATTCTCCTTAAGAGTGTTTTTTTAGAATCCGGAATTTCTAGTGATTCATCAAAGAAATACTCCATAAACTTTTCATTATTTGTAAGATCTAATATGTCATTATTCACAAATAAATCAAATAATTTTTGCTTACGATTAAATACCAGATTTAATGATTTATTAAAAACTACTTCTTTATCTTTCTCTATATCTAAGGCTTGTTTCATTGTAGGAACTATTACATCCTCTTTGAATAATTTCTTTAAAATATAAAATATTTCTTTGATAAAATCTTCATAACTATAATCATGCTCTTTTCCTGTATAAATTAATCCATTTTCAGGATTTCTTACAGAAACAAAATTGGTTGTATTTTGTGTAAATGATATCAAAGTTTGTCCTTCCGTCTTTTTTACAAAAAACAAATCAATTGGAGATAATACTTCATAAATAATCTTATTCAATTCGTGAGTAATATCATCCGTATCTTTAGATGAGTTGATACTAAAAGTATATACTCTTATTGCTCCCTTCAACATATTATAAAGAATAGCTATTTCACATGGTTTGTTAATAATAGGAGTTCCCGATAAGAATACAAGTTTTATCTTTTCCGCATTAATAATCCATTCATAAAATTGTCTTGAAGGACCACTATTATTTAATATCTTTCTTACAAAATTATGGACCTCATCAATTATGATAACTTCATTATGAAATGGAGAATCTATATTGTAGTTTTCTCTATTATATTTGAGACTTTCATCTAATTCTCGAACAATTTCTCCATTTCTAGTTTGTGATATTTTGACTTCCTCTTCATTCATGAAATCATATAATTCTTGAATATCTAAATCTGTACTTTCATTTAAATTGTCTTCTTCATATCCAGTTATCCTTGGTAATGGATTATAATGTACAAAATTATATTTGAGAAGTATAATCTCACTTGTTTGCTCTGATAAAACAGTTTTCTCATATTCATTAAGACTATCATATTTTCTCCCAGATTCATCGGGGATCCAAAATCCATATGCTTTTATCAAATCACTCTCTATTTTTTTGTATTCATCATTCAATTGTTTCATTAGATTTTCAGGTTTGACACCTACAAAATTACTCACAATATCTTTTTTAACAATAGCTTTACTTTTATTAAATACTCTCTTCACTATCTTAGGAGTAATTTTGTATTTCTTGAAAAGGTTTACACGAGTATCTTTATCTTTATCAATTTCTGTAAATGGAATTAATCTCCAAAGAGTATTTTTCATGTCTATTTCATTTTTACCCCATTTTTTAATCTCTTTGATAAACTCTCCCTCTAAAGATGCGGGAAGTAAAGTTCTTATCCTTAAGTCCTGTGAAAGATTTTCTGCTGTAGATATAGCACTTGCAGTTTTACCGGTTCCTAAACCATGATATACTAGTAATCCCCTATATGGTGTTTCTAATGATAAATAATTTTTTACAAGGACTTGATAAACATCTAAAAACTCTTCATCTTTAGTTTTTCTTAAGATTTCTTTGTAATATCCATCGTTGATGAACTGAACAAATGATTTCCTGTGAGAACTTATATATTTTACATTTGTATATTCTTCATTATCTTTATTTACCTTTTTA
>Ga0206126_10002323_pt1 | contig 20968 bp, 10 predicted proteins | sample Helgoland_Spring_5_FD_148621 | JGI IMG/M metagenome (GOLD analysis project Ga0206126, IMG submission 148621) | Pelagic subsurface seawater microbial communities from Kabeltonne, Helgoland, North Sea - Helgoland_Spring_Bloom_20160412_1 | ecosystem: Environmental > Aquatic > Marine > Epipelagic ...
GAACGGCATCAGCTAGTTGCTGTACCTCATCCATGTTTATAAAATCAGCATAACTGGCTTCTTCATCATCTTTACTCACAACGGCTTCATCGGATGAAACCTCACTCAGCAGTGTATCTTGATCATGATCCTCACTAAGCTCTTGATCATCCTCAGAATCTGGTGAGAACCCCTCACTAGGCTCCATTATTTTCTCATCCTCTGGCGCCTCCATCACACGGCTTGACTCCACTGCCGCCAAAGACGCCGATATTTGGTCATCGAGAGATGTTTCTTGCTCATCAAGCTCATCGGACACCTCAGAATGAATTTTTTCTTCAGGGACGGCACTAATCAGCGTCACGCTAAGGTCTCCGTTCATCGAAGGATCAGTAGCAACTCCGAATAGGACCTGTGAATCTGACGGAATATGCTTGGAGAGGCTTTGCATCAGCAACTCCACTTCATAGAGGGTGAGGCTCTCATCACCGCAAACATGTATAAGCACGCTCGTCGCGTTAGTGAGCAGATGCCCCTTATCCAGTAAGGGGCTGTTGAGTGCATTCTCAATAGCCTGCTGTGAGCGGTTTTCTCCTTGGCCGGATCCAGAACCAAAAAGGCAACGCGAGCGCGTTGTATTGAGTGCACTCATCAGGTCAGCAAGCCCGATATTGATTAATCCCGGCCGAACAACTAGCCGTGTCACTGCTTTAACAGCCTCAGAAATCATTGTATCACATGCAGCAAAGGCCTCATGGACACCTTGCTTAGCGAGCACAAGCTCACCCATACGATCATTATCAAAGGTGACAACAGCATTGGCCAAGACAGATAATTCATTGAGTGCCGTATCTGCTTGCTCTCTGCGGCGTTGCCCTTCGAAGCCAAAAGGCATTGTCGCAAAAACGACCACGAACGCTCCTTCTTCACGAGCAATACGCACAATCAAAGGGGCAGCACCAGACCCCGTGCCTCCACCTAAGCCGACACATAAAAAAACCATTTTTCTACCGCGAAGCGCATCGCGCAGCTCATGCTCAACTTCCTGTGCCGCACGCGCACCCAACTCAGGATCCCCTCCGGCACCAAGCCCCTTGGTTAATTTCTTGCCCAAATGAATTTTCTCGGCCGCCACCGAGCTTGATAAGGTGCGTAGGTCAGTGTTCACACAGGTCATCTCAGGACCAGCCAGACCATCCAATGTAGCTCGATCAAGCATGTTGGCTCCTGCCCCACCGAGCCCAATAATTTTGACGGACGACTCAGGAATGGTTTGTTGAGGATCGCGATTGTATGAGATCATGGCGTATTATGTATAAATCTTGGCTACAGTGTTCAGTAAAAAGTTAAGAAATCTTTACCAAAAAGTATTTCTACTGGCGAGCATAGAATACTGTTTTTGATGTCACACGCTAGCAAGCCATGATTACATAGCCCGCTGGTATATTTGCCAGCACCGGATTGGCCTCGCCTACTATATCAGTCTGGAAATGAGACCCGGCACTACGCTGTCCCATGCCCATGCGCGAGTTGCGGCAACAACCAGCTCCTCGTCACTCAATCTTGGGTAAATATGTTTCTTCTCAAGCACCACCGCTGCCATCGCCGCGGCTTGCAGGTTCGTAGTCAACGTGAGTACCTGAGCGCAGGCAGCGATTCCTAGTGAGGCCATCGCGATACTGATGACCCACATCACAGGCAGCTTACCCACCAGCAAAGCAAAGACACACACAACAAGGGTGAAAATAGGAAAAGCATGTCCAAACCGCAACGCCCAGCGACGCCTAGCCACAGATTTTGGGTCTCTTAAAGATAAGAAGTATAGGCCTACTCGCAATACGACCTGCCCGTGGTCTGCTATGCTTTTACCACTTGCGAGCTCAGGCGTGAGCGTGAGCCAGCCATCGCCACTCGCTGCTGACCCAGCCCACTCGCGCTTTTTGATGCGCAGCTCGGCATCACCGAGCTCCATTGCTGTCAGCATGCGCTTAGCCAGCGCCGTACCGTCACCTGACAATTCGCGCTCGCGAGACAACTTCAAAATGCGGTCCGCATTTAACTTTCGCAATATCAATGCAACAAGCAGTGGAAGCAAAGACAGAAACAATAACAAGCGGTGCATGATCAGAAAAAGAAGATCGAAGCATCATCAGCGAGCCCTCGTTGGTAAAGGGTCATTTTTAAAATGTTGATATTGCTTACTCAATTGTTGGTAGTTCGCATAGACCATACGAAGACTTCGAGGACTCCCAGCGGCATTAGATATAGTTCCCGCTATCGCTTTTTCAGACCACAGCAGCGCTTGTTCTCTATCACCCTTGGCAAACCACACCTCTGCCATTGTATCAAGATAAGCACCTTGATTCGGCCTCATAGAAACCGCGATCTGGGCATTAGCATGTGCCTCATCTAAATACCTTACCGCCCTCGAAGCTAACCACGCCGCTGTGTTATGAACATTATGAGATCGCGGGTAATCTTTGCAGACCTTAGTAATGTGATCGTAGCAATCATCGAACCATTCATTATATGTCTTAGTGGGAATTTCATTACGTAGGGCTGGGAAAAAATCATCCGCAAGCACCCCATCCCCCGGAATCATTTGACGTGCAGTTTCAAGCCTTCGCATGCCCTCTACGTATCGTCCCTGCTTCAGCATCATCATTCCGTGACAAAACTCAGTCTGGTAACAAGCCTTGAGAGCATCATGCGTGTGCACTGAGCTCCTGAGCATGATGAATCGGGCAAAGACCTCGCTGATAGACCATGCTTTTTGCCACTCTCCTCTGGCATACAATGATCGGCTGTTACTTGCCAAAAGCTCCACCGCCCATACATAGTCATCAAGATCCTCATCGTCGAAATCAGCAATCATGGCTGCTAAGGTCCAAAGCTCTATTGCTTGATGCTCATAGCCTACAGCATACAAATATTCACCATAGTCGGTCAAGCTATCCGGATCACCAAGGCAAAGCTGCATGACCCGACTGAAGACTTCCTCGGCATTCTCATGACGGCCTAATTTTTGCAGTGCAACATACCACTTGATAAGGTTGCCCCGGTCTAGGGGTCGCCGCACAGCACCAGCTGCAAGCACTGGCTCTACCTTCTCCCAACGAAGCAAATTATAATTGATATCATCTCGAGATAATTGGATGACACTACTCCTATCCAGATAGGTATCCATCATTTGAGATGCTGCATTCAAGTCATTACGCGCAATGCACAGCTTGTAGAGTGTATCGATGAGCAGGACTTCTTGATTGTTTGCTATCATCTCATCCTCACCAAGCTCACGCAAAAGCCCGTTATGAATCTTTGATGCTTGATCATCAGGATCAGGGAGCAGTCCTGCAAGAAATCCCAGTTGATCTAGCGATGCTCCATGATCATCGCCATTACGCTTGATTAGATGAGTCCATATGCAATCACGCATCGAACGCTCCATATGGCCGATCATTTTTTCGACTATCTCAGTAAGCTGCCCTTGATTCGCTCCACCCTGCTCGATCTTCTGCTTGATGAAATGAACTCCCAACGGGGCCATACCGCCTTTCAGCATAGCCTCAACCTGATCACTCCACCCTTTATCTTGCTCATCAAGCAAGCTCATCATAGGAGAGAGAACATCAACCGCATGCTGCGACTCCCCTCTACTATAGAGAAAACCAGCTAACATCATCACTTGCTGAGCTGCCTCATCACGCCCACTCCAGCCTTCCTTCAGCTCCCCAATACGCTTGCCGACCCATTCTGTATACGGAGGCTTTGCATGCTTCTCTATACCCAAAACCTTCAAGCTTCGAGATGGCATCTCAGCGACATCATAATAGTAAAAAGCAGCATTTGAATTACTACTCTCGAGTAGATTCAGTGCCTGCTCACGAAATCCATTTACCGCGAGGCATCGAATTACGAATGAGAGTTTTGCTTGACCAGCTTCGATACCCCTCCAGTTCTCACTTTCCAACTTGGCCTCAGCATCTTTGCCCTCAATCTTCAATTGCTGTAACTTACATCCCCATTGGTAGATAGCATCACCTTCCGCCGCCGAGCTCTTCAGCCACTGCGATGCATCGCCGTCAAGCACCCGCAATAAATCGGTTGTCCTCGACATGCCCGCCTTCTCAGCTTCAGCAATCGCCGCTTTAAGATCACCATTGCATCGATGCAGCCACATCCTCCATCGTGCTGCAACTTGGCCTTTCGTATCAGCAGATTTCTTCAGTTCAAGCGCAAGCTGACCTCTCTGTATGACGTGAAATGCCCGCGTGCGCATGTGCAAATCTGTGTCTCCCATCAAGCCCATGATCTCAGCAACCTGTTGCTCGTCCCCACCTGCTATCGCGTTCCTCAGTGCAGCTTGGACATGAGGCCAAGAGACCTCGGCCATAACTCGTTGAACATCCGGATCACCATCCAGCCTACTGAGATGCATCACTTGCTTCCACTGGCCAATCTCGATAAGCTTGTGTGTAATTAGTATTTTACCATTATAGGTGCTTTCAAAAAACTTCATTACTAGCTCTTTTGCTTCTTGTGGGGAATCAAACAACAAACCGGCCGAAATATAGCGAATCAACTCTTCAGCACGGTCGGAAGCCTCAATATCATCACTCAAAGCGACACGACGCAAGGTGGGCAATGCCTCAGCACCAAGTTTCCATAGATCCGCCGTTGCTTGTTCACGCAACTCATACGATTCTTCACTCAGCTTAAGGGCCAGATCGTCAATGTAGCTGTCAGATTCGGCATGACGAGCGTCAGCATCCTGCGGTGCTTTTACCGACTCTGCTGAAGCACCACAAAAAAACAATGCAATCGTCAACAGACAAGCAAGACAGATTGTCCGAGCTTGGAACTGCAGCTTGGTTGATTTTGAATTTTCGGAATGAAGCTTTATGTTCATTGCTTGTGCTTGTTTCATCCTACTTGCTCCCATCGAAGCTATCAAGATGTTGATTTAACCATGAGGAGATATCAGCGAAAATCCTCTCCTTTTGATGATCATACATCAAAAGATGATATGATCCAGGATAGTAATGGTGGGTTGAACTTACCAGCGAGTCAAAGTTACGACAAAAATCGTTTACCTTGTCTTGTTGGGTAAACACATCTTTGCCCCCATGGAGAACCAAGACAGGGCATGAGACTGTCGATGCCGCAGCATCCATGGATTGAGCAAGATCGCCAAGTTTGACTAACAAACGTAGTGTATATCGTTGTATATACCACTCATTTTTTGCCGCTTGCTGCTCATGATTGTCGTCTTCGGTAACTACTGGGCGACGTCCGTCGGAGAGAGACTCAAGTGATATTCTAGCAACCGGAAAGAATAATGCCGCACATTTTGCGGCAGCGAGCTTCCACGGCGGCAACTCGGAATCCACCTCAATAATCGGCGAGGAGATTGCCATTGCAAAAGGTCGTCGCTCTTGCGCCAAGTAATGATACGCATGCATGACAATGAGGGAGCCCATGCTTTCGCCAAACCATATGATTTTTGATTTAGGATGTTTCTCACGCACTAAGCCTGTGAAGGTGTCGAGATCGTTATACCATTGTTCAACTCGCCTTATATCTCCACGCCTTTGTCGCCTAGTATCCATACCTTGACCTCTTGTTTCAGCAGCATAAAGTGCCACGTCATGCCGCTTTTTCATCAGGTAATCTGCCAAATTCTTATAATCACCGGAATGCCCAGAGATGCCATGAACACCGATAATCACTAAGGCTGGATCCTTCTTCCCGGCCGATTGAGGCAACCATTTGCGGTAACCAAACTCTTCATTATCGTAGCTTATGTAGTGGTCTTTCTTGAGCTGTGGATCCCCTCCCCCTGCAGGCGCATAGCTAATCGTGGTGGCGCACGAGGAAAGGAGTAGAGCCCAAGCAAAGGTCGCAAAAAACTGCAACTTTACGCCTCGTTTAAGAAAATAATTCACCATCAACTCATCGCAAGTTTGAAGGCAAACAAAGCTGATTGCAAGCACCCATGAGGCGCTCACCGAAGCAAAGAAATCCGAGATTGCTTGATTATTTGCCCGCTGAGTGCTTGTCTGCTTGTGTGTTACAAATTGTATTCAATGAAATTAGTGCTGCTGAGATATCGCGCATGGACACCATGGATCAGCTAGAGCTTCTCGATGCCTTTAGGGTATCAGAATCTGACCTCATTGAATTGGATGAGAATCAAGAGCATGAATGTTTCGGAAAAATCACCAGAAACGGCAAAACTCTCTATCGGTTTCGCGCCAATGACTCTCGAATCTACTTTGAAGTGGCTAATAATTTGGTAATCGTACACCGAGTGCTCCACAAGAATACATTCTCTGACTTCCTGTTTAGGTCAAAAATGCCGATTTCAGAGGATGAGCAATTGGCCGAATCCAAGCACTTCTGGAAGCTGATCGACGAAGGCCGAAATGCACGCCGCATGTAGTGAACTTATCACCTCCTCACTAACTTTTTCTCCTTCCCAAACCCGCATTGCGAGTGGTATAGTAGTATTTAATCTATGTTGCGTAAAATAATTCACGCCATCGTCTTTGTAACTATCGCTTCCATGGTCATTTCCATATTAGTGAACAACGATCCTGATGACGCATCCAAGCAAGCAGCACAGCTCCCCGCGCTCTTAATCGCAGCCCTTTATGTAGGGTTCATGTTTGTGATGTATGCTCTTCCCGTGATCACAAGCAAGGCAAGCAATGCTGTCCTCGCTTCCAATGAAACCATAACCAGAGCTCCTATTCAATTTGCTCAGGCCGCTTACGCACGCGGTGACTACATTGAGGCAATCTCCTTATACCGAACCGTTGCAGAAGATGAGCCAGACAACCGACTGCCGTGGGTTGAAATTGCTAAAATTCAAAACGATCAATTGGAAGATTCAGAAGTGGCTATCAACACCCTTAAAACTGCTCTTGAAGAAAAAGAATGGCCTGCTGATGATGCTGCTTTTTTCATGGGACGCATTGCTGAGATTTACCTCGATCAACTAGGCGACAAGGAAATGTGCTCTGCCATCCTTGAGCAGATCATTGAAACCTTTCCCGAATCTCAGTATTCTGCCAGTGCCCACCATAGACTCAATGAATTAGCCAAGTCAGAAGCTGAAGAGAAAGCTCAGGGCTGACTCAGAACTCAAGTAGGCCATCTTGATAATCCGTTAGATTGGCGTAAGATCTTCTTGCCGCCACACCCAACTAGTCTAACATTGCCATGTGCTTGACTCTAACAAATTAAAGGGCTGGCTCGCACTATTCCCCCTCTGGCCGTTATTGCTGGGAGTCATATCAGGCATTCTCATTGGAGAACACATCGCCACTTACCAATACCCTAACTTTAATATTGGGCTACTCTCTATCAGTATTGCTAGCATTGCCAGTATTGCCTGCGCTTTTTTTGTTCGCAACATTACGCTCACCCTATTTTTCGTCTCAACACTCCTCGCACTAGGCATTCATGGGCCAAGGGTAAAAAGTCTCAATGATTGGGCTCAACTTACTAAGGCTCAGCATTTTCGCCAAATGGGTAGCGTTGAAGGAGTTGTTATTGCTACAGGCTCCAATGGAAATGGACCCTTTCTGGTCTGGGTTGATACACTGACGACCGATATTGAGGCTGAGACGATGCCTCCGGCATCAGACATGGTCATCCAATTGAGAAGAAACTTCTTTCATCAAGAGAAAATCAAATACGGTGACATCATCAAGACATCCGGCCCCATTGAGCCCATTCGACCTGCACGCAACCCACATGCATTTAATCAACAAGCGTGGCTTTATCGTCAGGGAGTAAACCTAAGTATTACATCGCAGAACCCTGTTGAGATTTCGGGGGTGAGCCTCAGGCACCAAGCCCTTCGCATCATGGATGAATGGCGTCAGTCTATTCGTCAGAGAATCACCTCAGGCTTGGACACCAATAGCCAACCCGCTCAGCTGATTCGAGCTGTCGTGCTAGGAGAGCGGCCAGAACGAACATCCAAGATGATCGATAACTTTCGTAACAGTGGAACGCTCCATGTCTTTGCCGTAAGCGGACTACACGTCGGTATGGTAGGAACCATCATTGGTTGCCTTCTCTGGTTTTTACGAGTTCCTCGTTGGATGCTCATCGGTGGCATCATCATAGCAATGACCACTTATGCCGCAACGACCGGCCTGCGCCCTCCTTCAGTGCGGGCAGTCATCATGGCAACAGTGTTTCTCACCGGCTTTCTCATCAGAAGAAGGCCTTCCCTAATCAACAGTCTTGGAGCTAGTGCAATTATCGTATTACTCTGGGATGGCCATCAGCTCTACACCCCTGGGTTCCAGCTATCATACGGAGTTCTTCTGGCACTCGCACTTGCGACCACATTCTGGATTCGTGTGCTCAAACCCATGGCTCAAATTGACCCCTTTATGCCGCGGGTGCTACTTACATCATGGCAAGAGCGCTTTCTAGGATGGAAAAAATGGTTGCGAAACTCACTCGCTGTATCGATGGCGGCTTGGATGGGTTCGGCTCCACTCATATGGATTCATTTTGGGATCATCACTCCCATTGCCGTGATCGCAGGCATTCCCTTGATGCTGATGGTTTTCATCATCCTTGCCTTAGCCATGCTCTCAATCTCAGTGGGGGCTCTCTGGCAACCCGCGGGTAATTCTGTCAATTACATCAACTCATGGGTAGCGAGATCAACCTATCAGACTGCCGCTGCCTTCGCGCACATTCCTGGTAGCCATTGGCATCATAGGCCTCAACGACTGGATAAAGGTCTCATTATTGTTTTCGATATCCCTCACGGAGGAGCAGCCAATCTAATCGATGTTGGAGGCTGTATTTTATTGGATAGCGGTCGTGAGGATACTTTTCGTCGGCATGTGTTACCAGCATTGGAGGCACTCAAAATCAGGCCCGACTCACTCATCATCAGTCACGCTGATTCCAAACACAGTGGAGGCATGAGCGATTGCCTGAATCATTTCTCCCCCAAGCAAGCGCTCATTCCTCGCACCGACTCACTGAGCAAAAGCTATCGGTATTTCATCGAAAGATCCAAACATGCTAACTGCGAACTGATCACACCTCATTCAGGTCAGGTATTTGCGATTGAACCCGGAGTATCATTGGAAATTTTACATGCCCCCGTTGAGCTCAGCGGTAAGGGCCGAGCTGATGACAGCGGCTTAGTGATCCGACTTCATTGGCATAATTGGAAAATCATGTTCACGGGAGATGCTGGGTTCATTACTGAAACTAGATTATTAAAATCAGGCATGGACTTGAAAGCTGATGTCATCATCTGCGGCAGAAACAGATCTGATTTTACCGGCAGAGAGGCGTTTTATAAGGCGGTATCACCTCGAGCCATCATAACTAGCCATGCAGATTTTCCAGAAAATGAGCAAATCCCTGATAGCTGGTTCAAACTGACGGCAGCTCTCGACATCATCACAATCGACCAGCAACAGTCAGGCGCTGTGATACTAAAGATCGAAGGAGAAAAGCTTACCCTGACCCCAACTCTGAAAAGTGCTCGAGCCATTACCCTCGAGCCATTAGACCAAGGCTAGTGACAATTCGATGGACAATCTGGTAGTAAGGCATCAATTTGACCTGCAGTAATTAACCACCTCAGCAACCCATCGTACGAAAAAATTTCAGCCTTCTTCTTGCTCTGCGCTACCTCAATCCACTGCGCACCCATGTCTCGGTCATTACACTGATCTCGTTGGCTGGTGTGGCTATTGGGGTGATGGTCCTGATCGTCGTTCTATCGGTATTTGGAGGATTTGAACAGCTCGTTAAAGATCGTGTACTGAGCTACACTCCTCACATCAACATAGAGCGTATTGCACCGTGGCCAGACAGCGAGGAATTCCCCGATTATAATGCTGAGCTAGAGTGGCGAGCCGTTGAGGAATCGATGTCTGCAATGGAGGGCATAGAGAGTGCCTACGCTCTGGTCAACGACTGGGTGCTACTCGACCGCGCTGGAGCTGTTGCCCCAGCAGCGATGCAAGCTATCGATACTGCCAATGAGGCACAGCTCAAATCACTCCAAGATCTCATCGAACCAGGTAATGGCAGCGCAGATATGGGCATGGGAGAAACTGCTGTCATTTCCTCAATCACAGCAGAACGCTTTGGCATCGTAGTCGGTGATACAATTCAAATCCATACCAACCGAAACCTCAAACAGGTGCAGCCCATTCTTGAGCGTATTGGTCAGGACCCTCTGCATCAAATAATTGCCGAAGAGCTGAGTCAAATCCGAACTCACCTACAGAAAATCTACACCCAAGCCGACAAACAAGAGATCATCGCTATTACCGATTTACAGCAACTATATTATGACCGTCTCTACCCGATCATGGATCGCAATATACGTAATGCTGAGAGAATGGCCGTAGACGATCTTCTGCTTCACCTTGAGCAGGGAGAGCGCAGCACAGCAAAGCCTGATGATAGCGGTGATTATGTTTTCGAGCCTGGTCATATGGCCCAATCGCTAGTGTTACTCGATAAGCTCAAACAGATCAACACGGACAAGGCCGACATTGAGGACATCAAACATATGAAAACGGTAGTGTTGCCCAAGGACCTGACCGTTATTGGCATTTACCAAGCAACGAGGCACGCAGCTAGCCCAGACGTCTTTGTGCCGCTACCTGTTGGCCAGGACCTCACTGGACTTGGAGCAGGAGTACGCGGTATCGCACTACGCCTCAAGGATCCCTATCTCGCAGCTGAAATCCTCAATGAGCTCGTCCACCCCAACCTCCCAAATGATAATGCTTGGGTAGCACGCACTTGGATGCAAGATCACCAACAGCAATTCGCCCTCATCAAAACCCAACGTCAGCTGCTAACATTTTCTTTATCGTTTATCATGATGGTATCCGCCTTCTCCATCATGGCGGTCATGTTCACCGTCACGATTCAGAAGAAGCGCGAAATTGGTGTCATGAAAGCTCTAGGAGCTGCACCTGCGCAGCTTGTGCGCGTCTTCCTCTATCAAGGAATTATTATTGGACTCTTTGGCGGTATTCTTGGTTTAGGGCTCGGCTACCTTGTGATCGAAAACCGACAACTCATTCTCGACCTCTTTGCCTCATGGGGATTTGACCCTTTCCCCTCTGAGTTTAACGGCTTTGACGGCTTACCTGCAGATATCCAAATGATGGAATTTATCGGAGTCTTTTCCTTTGCCTTTGTCATGTGTGTGATCGCCACACTCGTACCAGCTATCATTGCCTCTCGCAGCGATGCGGCCAAATCACTTCGCAACATGTAGCCTAGTTCGAAGAACTGCTGAATAAATGCTACTTTCACACTTGAGTCTTGATTCTTCGGGCCAGATTCTTGACCCTCCTTTGTAATGAAAGACATCGTGTACTTTGACCTCGAAACCCAGAGAAGCTTTGGTGATGTTGGAGGCGCAAAGAACAAAGATAAGATGGGAATATCAGTGGGTGTTGCTTACTCCACACGCACAGGCCAATATCACATCTTTGGAGAAGACCAGACAGATGCGCTGGTAGAAATGCTTGTGAAGGCTGACCTTGTTGTCGGCTACAATCACATTTATTTCGATTACCCAGTACTCCAAGGATACACAATTCTCGACCTCCCTAATCAAACTCTCAACCTTGATATGCTCATCGAGGTGGAAAAAATACTTGGGCATCGTCTCAAGTTGGACTCCATCGCCTCAGCCACTCTCGGAATGGGTAAGTCTGCTGACGGTCTCGATGCTCTCAGATGGTGGCAAGAGTATAAAAAAACACGCGATCCTGAACCGATGATGAAGATTGCGGAATATTGCTGCTACGATGTAAAGGTTACAAAAGAGGTGTATGAATATGCCATTAAGAATGGTCATTTGAAATATAAGGACCGCAATGGTAACGTTGCCGAAGTCGAGGTCGACTGGCAGTAGCACGCTCTTGACGGGAATCACCCAACAAGGCACGCGCCTAAAAATCAGGCAAAAAAAGCCCGGCATCACATCATGTGACCCGGGCTTGTGATTTTTAGGTGTCGAAGTAAATCGCTTTATGCAGATTCTTCACCCGCTGTTATGGGCTTTGCCTGAAGAGGCAACTCCTCAACGGCAACGGATCCATCAGCGTCAGCGCCTTCCGCATTCTCAGCGCCTTCTTCAGGCTCTTCTTGCTGTGGCTCAGGCTCTTCAACAGTGAACTCAATATCCACATCACGATGCTGGTGGAATCCAGTTCCTGCAGGAATAAGGTGACCCATGATGACGTTCTCTTTGAAGCCACGGAGGTGATCAACACGCCCGATAGTTGACGCATCGGTAAGCACACGTGTGGTGTCCTGGAACGATGCTGCTGAGATAAAGGATTCAGTCTCAAGAGATGCTTTCGTGATGCCGAGCAATACTGGCTCGGACTCAGCGGCAGCACCACCTTGCGAGATGACTTCCTCATTGGCTTTCTTAAAGGTGGTACGATCAATTTGATCACCCCACAGGAATTCAGTATCACCTGGCTCGGTAATCTTCACTTTGCGTAACATCTGGCGGATGACGATCTCAATATGCTTGTCATTGATTTCTACACCTTGCAGACGATAAACACGCTGAACCTCGTTGGTGAGGTGCTCTTGAAGTGCTTGCGCACCACATGCCTCCAACAAGTCGTCTGGAGATACTGGACCTTCGGTAATCTGATCACCACGATGAAGGAAGTCTCCTTCTCCTACGATGATGTGCTTACCCATAGGAACCAAATGATCCGCATGCTCACCAGTGTCCATATCAGTTACGATAACCTTCTTCTTACCACGGACATTGGGGCCATAAGATACCTCTCCGTCGATCTTGGCGATAGTGCACGCATCTTTCGGACGACGCGCTTCGAAGAGTTCTGCAATACGTGGCAAACCACCAGTAATATCACCAGTCTTGGAGATCTTACGTGGGGTTCTCGCAAGTTGAGCACCACCTTTGACACTAGCACCTTCTTTTACAGAAAGGTGAGCACCTACAGGAATAGAGTAGCTTGCGAGGACCTCTGAGGTCTTCTTGTCAACAATGACAATCTGGGGGTGGAGGTCTTCTTTATGCTCGGTGACTACCATACCCTTCTTGCCTGTCTCCTTGTCGGTTTCAGACTGCACGGTAATACCCTTGATCATGTCGCGGAATTCAACTTTACCAGGCTTCTCGGTGAGAATTGGCACGTTGTATGGATCCCATGTTACGAAGACTTGACCTTTTTTAACCTTCTCACCGTCTGGGACTGAAATAGCCGATCCCATTACGAGATTGTATGACTCAAGCTCGAGTCCGTCTTTGTCACGAATAGCGATAGCTCCCTTTTTGTTGAGTGCAACAAAGTTACCCTCAGCATCCTTGACCGCACGAACGTCTTTGTAGACAACCGTGCCGCCGCTCTTCGCCTTAATGATTGGCTGCTTGAACGAGGATGATGCAACACCACCAACGTGGAAAGTACGCATAGTCAACTGAGTTCCTGGCTCACCGATGGACTGAGCGGCAACGATACCTACAGCCTCACCAAGCTTAGCAACCTCACCAGATGCAAGGTTGAGTCCATAACACTTCTGACAACATCCGCGATCTGCTTCACAAGTCAGCGTGGAACGAATCTTGAGACGTTCGAAACCGAGGTCTTCGATTTTGTTCGCTTCATGTTCACCGATCAGTTGTCCCACTTCGAGGATGACATTTCCACTTACTGGGTCAGTCACCTTTTCACCGGAAACGCGGCCGTAGATGCGGGACGACAGTGACGCTGCCTCCTCATCGTTCTCAATAATAGGCTCGGCAGTGATACCGTTGACAGTGCCACAATCTTCCTCAAAGACGATAACGTCCTGAGAAACATCGACCAGCTTACGTGTCATGTATCCTGAGTCAGCGGTCTTAAGCGCAGTATCAGCCAGTCCTTTACGAGCACCGTGAGTGGAGATGAAGTATTCCAACACAGAGAGGCCCTCACGGAAGTTAGAGGTAATAGGACGCTCGATAATATCACCAGATGGCTTGGCCATGAGACCACGCATTCCAGAAAGCTGCTTAATCTGCTGCTTGTTACCACGAGCTCCGGAATCAACCATCAAGAACAATGGGTTAACGATCTTGTCTCCCTCGTTGTGTTCGAGCTTGCGGTAGAGTGCGTCAGCGATGTTGTCTGATGCGTGAGTCCAAATGTCGATTACCTGCTGGTAGCGCTCATTGTCTGTAATCACACCATTACGATATTGCTTGGTTACCTTCTCAAGCTCAGCATACGCCTTCTCGAGTTCAGGCTTTTTCTCTTCAGGAACGACCATGTCGATAATTCCAATAGAAATTCCAGAGCGTGTTGCCTCCATAAAGCCGAGGCCTTTGAGGGCATCGAGCACCTTCACCGTCTCAGCTTGACCAGCGCACTGGTAGCAACGCCAGATGATGTCGCCGATCTGCTTCTTGCCCACATTGAAGTTCAAGAAACCTAGACCAGAAGGCCAGATCTCATTGAAGCGGACACGACCTGGAGTGGTCTCGATAATCTTTTTCTCATGGTCACCAAAGAATGTCTTCTCTTCTTTGCCGTAATCAGGGTTACGCAAGCGAATCCAGTCATGATACTTTACCTTGCGGCTAGCAATTGCAAACTCGACTTCGGTCGTGTTCTCAAACAGCGGTAAGTGAACGTCCTTACGTGCCTCAAGCTCCTTCGCAGTCAACTGACGAGCGTAGGTAAGGTAGTAAGAACCAAGAATAATATCCTGTGATGGCACCGTAATTGGCTTACCACTTGCAGGTGAGAAGATATTATTAGGAGCGAGCATCAGCTGACGCGCCTCCATCTGAGCTTCTACCGACAGTGGCACGTGCACTGCCATTTGGTCGCCATCAAAGTCAGCGTTGTAGGCAGTACAAACCAGTGGGTGCACACGCAGAGCAGATCCCTCGATAAGCACAGGCTCAAATGCCTGGATAGAGAGACGGTGCAAGGTGGGCGCACGGTTGAGCATGACGGGGTGTCCCTTGGTCACCTCTTCGAGGATATCCCAGACCTCAGTGGTCTTGCGGTCAATCATCTTCTTCGCACTACGCACGGTATGACAGTAGCCAAGCTCCTTGAGTCGGCGAATGATGAATGGCTCAAAGAGTGTAAGCGCCATTTTCTTGGGCAAACCACACTGGTTGAGCTTCAACTCAGGTCCGATCACAATGACAGAACGTCCTGAGTAGTCTACACGCTTACCAAGAAGGTTTTGACGGAAACGTCCACCTTTACCCTTGAGCATGTCAGAGAGTGATTTCAGTGCACGGTTACCAGCACCAGTGACAGCACGACCGTGGCGACCATTGTCAAACAATGCGTCCACAGCCTCTTGCAACATACGCTTCTCATTACGAATAATCACATCCGGGGTCTTGAGCTTGAGAAGGTTCTTCAAGCGGTTGTTCCGGTTGATCACACGACGGTAGAGGTCGTTAAGGTCAGAGGTAGCAAAACGTCCACCTTCCAATGGCACCAGCGGACGAAGGTCCGGTGGAATAACAGGAAGCACGTTCATGATCATCCACTCAGGGCGGGTATTGCTTTGAGCAAATCCGCGGGCAAGCTTGATTCGCTTGGCGAGCTTCTTCTTTGTCTGCTTGGAGCGAGTGTTCAGCATCTCTTCTTCAAGCTGAGTAGTTAGCTCGGCTAGGTTGACTCCAGTAAGCAATGATTGAAGTGCCTCAGCACCCATCTCTGCTTTGAAGTTTGCTTCGCCGTAGGCATCTTCAGCATCAAAGTATTCACTTTCACTGAGAAGCTGTCCTAGCTGAAGATCCGTGCTGCCGACATCAGTCACAACAAAGTCCTCATAGTAAATGATTCGCTCAAGCTGACGTGCAGCCAAGTCGAGAACCAAGCCAATACGGCTGGGCATACATTTGTAGAACCAGATGTGTGATACAGGAACAGCCAATTCAATATGACCCATGCGCTCACGACGCACACGGGATAGAGTCACCTCGACACCACAGCGGTCACAGACGACGCCCTTGTGTTTGATGCGCTTGTATTTTCCGCAAGCACACTCCCAGTCACGGGTTGGACCAAAGATGCGCTCACAGAAGAGCCCGCCTTTTTCTGGCTTGAATGTGCGGTAATTGATTGTTTCGGGGTTCAACACTTCACCGCTTGACCAAGATCTAATGATCTCTGGTGATGCAACGGTAATGGCGACATGATCGAACTGCTCGGGCTTTTCATTAACTCCGAAAAGTTCACGCAGGTTATTTTCAACGCTCATAATGGTAAATAGTAAGTATTAAGTTAAATAGTTAGGTTGTGTTGTTTATCTGCGGTTAGAGTGTGAGGTCATCGAGTGAGAATTCCGCACCTCCCTGTTTAGGTTGCCCACCGCTTCCCGGTCTGACATCCAAACATAGAGACTGCATTTCTTTCATCAGAACGTTGAAGGACTCCGGTGTGCCTGCCTCGAGGTTATTATCCCCTTTGACAATGGCTTCGTAGATCCTTGTGCGGCCCTGAACATCATCAGACTTCACAGTAAGAATTTCCTGAAGGGTGTATGCGGCACCATAAGCTTCAAGTGCCCAAACCTCCATCTCACCGAATCGCTGGCCACCGTATTGAGCCTTACCACCAAGCGGCTGCTGGGTGACGAGACTGTATGGACCAACGGCACGAGCGTGAATCTTGTCGGCGACGAGGTGTCCCAACTTGAGCATATAAATCATACCCACCACGACTGGGTTCTGGAATGCTTCACCAGTGCGGCCGTCATAGAGGGTCGACTTACCCGCGGTGGTGCCGTCTTTACCGTCACCAATCCAAGTAAATCCGTCGACCTTCTTAGCTTCGCTCATGAACTTCCAAATTTCAGACTCAGGAATACCGTCGAAAATCGGAGTAGCTACTGTGAACCCAAGGGCTTTTGCTGCAACTCCAAGGTGAGTTTCAAGAACCTGTCCAACGTTCATACGAGATGGCACACCAAGTGGGTTCAGGCAGATCTCCACTGGAGTTCCATCACTGAGGTAAGGCATGTCTTCTTCGGGTACGATCGTTGCAACAACTCCTTTGTTACCGTGGCGACCAGCCATCTTGTCACCAACACTGAGCTTACGCTTAGCTGCAACAAAGACTTTAACTTCTTTAATGGCACCTGGATCAATTTCTTCACCACTCTCGAGCTGGTCGAGACGACGCTCACGATCTGTGTCAAGCTCACCAAAGCGGCTTTCGAAAGTCGCGATAATCTCAAGAATCTTGTTACGAATAGGTGATGGATCGATCTCAATGTGATCGTAGATTGACGCCAGCTTGCGAAGCAGTGTCTTGGTAATCTTGCGGTTAGCAGGAATGATAATTTCACCGGTTTGGGCATTCACAACATCGAGAGGAATTTTCTCACCGAGAAGAATGTCAGAGAGTTTCTCTGTCAGCTGCTCAGTGAGCTGATCTTTCTTCTTCTTGTAATCATCGTTGATCTTTTTGACCTGCTTCTTGAGCTTAACTGGATCCAACTCATTCTCGCGCTTACGAGCGAGGCCATGAGTAACAACCCTGATGTCCTGAACAATACCGGTGCAACCTGATGGGACACGGAGTGATGTATCCTTAACATCAGCCGCTTTCTCACCAAAGATAGCACGCAGCAAGCGCTCTTCAGGCGCCAGCTCTGTTTCGCTCTTCGGTGTAATCTTACCGACTAGAATGTCTCCGGGCTTCACTTCTGCTCCGACGCGGATAATACCATCGTGGTCGAGGTTTTTGAGGGCCTCGTCTCCAACGTTAGGAATATCACGTGTGATTTCCTCTGGTCCAAGTTTGGTGTCACGTGCGGCACACTCAAACTCAGAAATATGAATCGAGGTGTAAATGTCTTCTTTGACAACCTTTTCGGAGATGACGATAGCATCCTCAAAGTTGTATCCATTCCAGGGCATGAATGCCACTAGGATGTTACGTCCAAGAGCAAGCTCACCACCCTCTGTGTTGGGACCATCTGCAAGCACATCACCAACCTTGACCTTGTCTCCGCGTTTGCAGATAGGCTTCTGGTTGAGACAAGTGCCAGCGTTAGAGCGCATAAATTTACGCAATGGATAAGCAAAAATACCTTTAGCAGGATTACTCTTTACTGCGGTCATTTCACTGAGGAACTTTTCGTCTGAGACAGGAAGCTCACCGTCTTTGGTCGTAATAATGACTTCAGCCGTAGCTGCAGCAATTACTCCATCGGCCTCAGCAACAATAACGGCGCGTGAGTCCTCTGCAGCCTTGGCTTCAAGCCCAGTTCCAACAAGCGGAGCGTCAGAAATAAGCAATGGAACGCCCTGACGTTGCATGTTCGCGCCCATAAGCGCACGGTTAGCATCGTCGTGCTCAAGGAAAGGAATAATACCAGCAGCAACAGATACGAGCTGCTTGGGAGATACATCCATGTATTGAACCGTCTTAGGATCAACCTCAATAAATTCACCACTCTCACGAGCCGTGATTTTCTCAGTTAGGAAATTACCTTTTTTATCAATTGGGTTGTTTGCCTGAGCAATGAGGAACTCTTCCTCCTGATCGGCAGTCACATATTCAATCTGATTGCTGACCTTACCATTCTTAACCAAACGGTATGGAGTCTCAATAAAGCCAAACTCGTTGATGCGAGCATAGGTGCAGAGTGAGTTGATCAATCCAATATTAGGCCCTTCCGGAGTCTCAATCGGGCAGATACGTCCGTAGTGGGACGTGTGCACGTCACGCACTTCGAAACCTGCACGGTCGCGGTTAAGTCCACCCGGTCCCAGTGCTGACAAGCGTCGCTTGTGCGTCAACTCTGCAAGCGGGTTGGTCTGATCCATGAACTGTGAGAGCTGAGAGCGCCCGAAGAAGTCACGAATTACAGCACTGAGTGCCTTAGGGTTGATGAGCTTTTGCGGAGTCATACCCTCCAAGTTCACATCAAAGAGTGTCATGCGCTCTTTGACCAGACGCTCAGTACGAGCTAATCCAACACGGCACTGATTGCCGAGCAGCTCACCTACGGCACGCACACGACGCGATCCGAGGTGATCAATATCATCAAGCATTCCCTCACCTTTCTTCAGGCGGAGGAGATATTTAACAGCACCCAGGAAGTCATCAGGAACCATGACGCGTGCCTTGGGATCAACATCAAGCTTAAGCTTTTGATTGATTTTGTAGCGCCCTACACGGGTCAGATCGTAGCGCTTCTCATCAAAGAAAAGACGCTCAAGAAGAGCTTTAGCATTGGTAACAGTTGGTGGGTCACCCGGGCGAAGCTTACGGTAAATATCCTTAAGTGCAGACTCCTCATCGTGAGCGGGGTCTTTCTTGAGAGATTTGAGCAGAATCTCGTCTTCGCGAGCGTCGATAACGTCGACCGTTTTGTAACCGAGCTCAATGAGCTGGTTGACGTTACCAATCGTCATTGGCTCGTAGGCCTTAACGATAACAACTTCATCATCAAGAATGTCTTCAAAGGTTACTTTTTGAGCAAGTTCTTCCTCATCATTGGCTTTGATGATCTTCTTCAGATCAAGCTTCTCAATGTTGTAGAAGTGCTCACAGAGGTCACGATCCGTAGGCCAGCCCATGGCGCGGAGGAATGTGGTTGCGAGGAATTTACGACGACGACGACGTCTGTCGAGGTAGACGTAGAGCAAGTCATTGGTGTCAAATTGTGTTTCCAACCATGACCCACGGTCTGGAATAATGCGGAAAGAGTTGAGAGTTTTGCCATTCAAGTGAGTAGACGTCTCGAAACAAATACCAGGTGAACGGTGAAGCTGTGATACAATCACTCGCTCAGCTCCGTTGATTACGAAGGTGCCACGGCGAGTCATCATTGGCATTTCGCCCATGTATACACGCTCTTTCTTAGTGCCACTCTCATCCTTAAGCTTGAAGGTCACGTAGAGGCCAGCGCTGAAAGTCTCTCCCGTTTGGAGTGCCTCGAGCGCAGTCGCCTTGGGCTCTTCGATATCGTATGCAATAAATTCTAAAGTAATGGCCTCATCATAACTTTTGATGGGGAAAATCTCGCGAAACACTGCCTGAAGTCCTGAGTCATCACGCTGTGATGCTGCTATATCTCTCTGGAGGAAATCCTCATAGGATTTGCTTTGAACCTCGATCAAGTTTGGTGGTTCGATGACCTCATCAATTGTTCCGTAGTAGCGTCGTTCTGCCATAATAATAATTGGGTATGAGCTTTGGTAAGCTTAGTGCTGGGTGCTTTTTGGGCTGTTAACTTTAATCGGGATGAATGCGTTTAGGCTGAAAATATTGCTGTCGTGCGCTGTATTTTTAGCTGCTTGCCGTAGGCAGATTTGCCCGCACTGTTACCAGTCCGGGCGATGATGCTTACAATTGTCGTCTCGATTTGAGTTGGGATTGATTCATTACCAAGGAACGTCTCCCCTGGTGATTGTGATGTAGTTTAAAAGAAACCGAAGCTTCTTGATGGTTGGGATGACTGACTTGTGTGCGGCACTTAGACCATAATGGCCCAGAGGCACCGCACACAAAGAAAGTCTATGTGTGCGTAGAACTGGTATGTCCTACAGAACTCAAGTATTACTACTTAAGCTCAACCTTGGCACCAGCTTCTTCAAGCTTAGCCTTGGCTGCGTCTGCGTCTTCCTTGGAAGCTGCCTCAAGTACGGGAGCGGGAGCGCTCTCGACAAGTTTCTTGGCATCAGCAAGGCCGAGTCCACTAGCAACTTCGCGCACTGCCTTAATGACAGCGATCTTGTTACCACCGGCTTCAGCGAGCACGACGTCGAATTCAGTCTTTTCCTCAGCAGCAGCTCCTGCATCACCACCACCGGCGGCAACTGCAACAGCAGCGGGAGCAGCGGCGGAAACGCCCCACTCTTCTTCGAGGGATTTTACAAGCTCAGCGGCTTCAAGCACGGTGAGTTTGCCCAGTTCTTCAGCTATTTTTGTTAAGTCAGCCATTTTGTTTT
>Ga0206126_10002325_pt1 | contig 20966 bp, 14 predicted proteins | sample Helgoland_Spring_5_FD_148621 | JGI IMG/M metagenome (GOLD analysis project Ga0206126, IMG submission 148621) | Pelagic subsurface seawater microbial communities from Kabeltonne, Helgoland, North Sea - Helgoland_Spring_Bloom_20160412_1 | ecosystem: Environmental > Aquatic > Marine > Epipelagic ...
GCCAAATAAAGACCATTTTGGGAGCTGGCCATTGGTTACATGCAGAAAATCCTCAGCAATTTCATCAAATTGTTGTGGATTTTTTATAACATTGCAAAGTAAAATGTATTGTACACACCCAATAATTACATAATTAATAAAATTTGAGTGTTATATAAGCTATATTTATAAAAATTAATCTTTAACTAAACGTAAACAATTATGAAAAAAGTATTACTCCTCACGGTGTTATTTCTTGCAACGGCTGTTACTTATGCCGGTGGGTATAGGGTGAGTCTTCAAGGAAACAAAGCCTTGGCTATGGGTCATACAGGTGTTGCTGTAATTAACAGTAGTGAACTTGTATTTTTTAACCCAGCAGGGTTAGTGTACCTAGAAAACAAATTAAGTGTATCTGTTGGCGCCCATGGTGTTCTTGCAGATGTTTCTTACCAAAACTCTGCAACAGGAGAAACCGCAATGACAGAGGCTGGTGTTGGTACACCATTTTATGCATATATATCTTACCAGGCTAACGATTGGCTTGCATTTGGTTTAGGGATTTATACCCCTTACGGAAGTACTGTTGAATATGAAGATGACTGGGCTGGATCTCACCTTGTTAATAATATAGCGCTTCAGGCTATTTTTGTACAACCAAGTGTATCTATTAAAATTACTGACAAATTTAGTGTTGGTGGAGGACCAATCTACGCAACAGGTGGTGTTAACTTTAACAAAAACCTTAACAGAACTCTTGTAGATCTTGATGGAGAAAGATCTGAGGTAACTTTGGAGCAAACTGGAATTAGTAACTGGGGTTGGACCGCAAGTGCTATGTTAAAAGCTTCTGAGAATTTAACTGTTGGTGCTAATTACCGCTCAGAAATTATTCTAAGCGCAGAAGATGGAGATGCTACCTTCGAGAATGTACCTAACTCTCCACTAACTCCTTTCTCAGACACAACCTTTAGTGCAGATTTACCACTTCCTGCAGAACTTACAATGGGTCTTTCTTACAAGCACAATGATTTCTTGTTTGCTTTTGATTACAACATGACCTACTGGAGTGCCTATGAATCTTTAGCTGTTGTTTTTGGAAATGACACACCAGATTCTGTACTTCTTAGAAATTACAGAGATGCGTCTACCTACAGATTTGGAGTACAGTACGAGGCATCAGAGTCTTTCACCCTAAGAGGTGGATACTACTTTGACGAATCTCCTGTACAATCAGGATATTTTGCACCAGAGACTCCTCGTAACGATAGTAACGGTTATACAGCTGGTTTAACCTTTAAAGTTGGTGACCGCCTAGAAATTGATGCTTCTTTCTTGTACTTACAATTTGATGAAGTAGATGCTTCTTATGATTACTTCGTTGAAGGATCTGGAGGACCTGCTGGTTTAATTAATCAGTACTCAAGTTTTGGAGGAACCTATAAATCAAGTGTATTTGTACCAGGTTTGGGTATCACTTACAAACTTTAATTTAAAAAAAACTAATTAATATGAAAAATACTATAAAATTTATGATTGGTTTGCTTGCCATTGGTTTGGTGAGTTGTGAGCCAGAATTTGAAAATGCAGTAACCGATGAAGGTTTCTACGACGCAGGAGATGCAGATTTCTCAAACTATGTATCCTTAGGAAATTCTTTAACCGCAGGATACGCTGATGGTGCATTATATATGTCTGGACAAGAAGATTCTTATCCTAATATTATGGCCGAGCAGTTTGGTTTTGTTGGCGGCGGAGATTTTACCCAGCCACTTACCTCAGATAACTTAGGAGGTCTATTGTATGGTGGTGTTCAAATCTCAGGTAATAGACTAGTTTTATCTGCAGATGAGAATGGGAATCCTTTTCCAACACCATTAGACGGAACACCTATGACAGATGTAACAACAAGTGCTACAGGACCTTTTAATAATATGGGAGTACCAGGAGCAAAAAGTTATCATCTTGTAACTCCAGGTTATGGATCTGTTGCTGGTGTGGCAAACGGAACTGCAAACCCTTGGTTTGCAAGATTTGCAACCAGCGAGTCAACAACTGTTCTTGCAGATGCAGTTTCTTTGAATCCAACCTTCTTTAGTTTGTGGATTGGAAACAATGATATTTTAGGATATGCTACCTCTGGTGGTTCTGGTGTTGATCAAGCAGGAAACTTTGATCCATCAACTTATGGTGGTAATGATATCACAGATCCTAATGTATTTGCAGCGGCATACAGCGCTCAAGTAGACGCGCTTGTAGCTGGTGGAGCTAAAGGAGTTTTATTAAACATCCCAGATGTAACATCTATTCCTTACTTTACAACAGTACCAACGCGATCTATCCCATTAGATGCTGCAACAGCGGGAGCCGTTAATGCACAGTTTGCATTATATAATGGTGCACTAGGACAATTAGTTGCAGGTGGGTTTATTTCTGCAGAAGAAGCTGCTATTCGCGCAATTAATTTTGTAGAAGGTGTAAACTACCCTATCATGACAGATGTAGATTTAACAGATGTAACAGCCATTCTTATAGGAGCTGGTTTAGACCCGCAAACGGCTGCACTTTTAGGTCAATTACGTCAAGTAAAAAGTGATGATTTAGTGGTGTTAACAGCATCTTCTGTATTAGGTACAGTGCCAGACCCTTCAAATCCATTAGGTATTGTAGGGGTTTCACTGCCGCTTCCAAACTCTTTAGTGTTGTCATCAACAGAGCAAGCTCGTGTTGCTACTGCTGGAGCATCATATAATGCTATTATTGAAGGATTAGCTGCTGCTAATGAGCTTGGATACGGAGACATGAAATCTGCTTTGGCAGAAGTTGCTGCAAATGGCGCCTTTTACAATGGAGGTGTATTAACATCAACTTATGTAACAGGTGGTGCTTTTTCTTTAGATGGAGTTCATCCATCTCCAAGAGGATATGCCTTTACTGCAAATACAATTATTGATGTAATTAACACAACCTATAATGCTTCTATCCCAAAAGTGGATATTGGTACCTATGGTACAGTTACTTTGCACAACAATTAGGTAGCATTTAATACAGTTTAAAAAACCCCAGATATAAATTCTATCTGGGGTTTTTTTTATGCCTTTATATGCTGTAAGGATGTTCTTTTTTCAAGCTAACTATAGGGATGTAGTTATTGTATCCTAAAGGTAATTACAGGCATGTTGGCATGATTTACTAAATCCTCGCTTATACTACCGTTAAAAAAGTGTGAAAGCCCCCTGCGTCCATGGGTGCTAGTTCCTATTAGTTTTGCGCCTTTCATTTTAGCAAATTGCAAAATACCATCCTCAACAGAGTAGGCGTTGTGTATGTTGATGGTGTGGTTTTCTTGTTTTGAATCTTTAATAAAATCTTGCATGAGTTTATTTGCCTGCTCTGTAGTTTTAAATCCTGCAGGCGTGTTTACGTATAGTAAATGCATTTTTGCATCCATGGCTTTAGCAAACTTTTGAGCCTGGGTAAAACTCCAACGACTCTCTTCTCCAAAATCTGTGGCAAATACAAAATCTTTAATGTTAAAATCTGTATGCTCGTTTTTAATCACCAAAACAGGTATGTTGGCAGTGCGCACTACCTTTTCTGTATTGCTACCAATAAAGAGTTCTTTAAACCCATTAGCGCCATGAGAGCCCATGACAATAAGGTCAATGTCTTTTTCTTCTACGGTTCTATTAATATCACTATATATTTGGTCATGCCCAATCGCCTCATGTATCTCAATAGGGCCTAGATAGTCTTTTTTTAAAAGCGCTTCAAAGCTTTTTTCTGCCAGTTTTATAAAGTATAAAGACTCTGGCATGCTTGCGTTGTTTTGCACCCCGCGAATTTGAGATGGCATGTCCAGGGAGTGTAAGAGGTAAATTTCACTATTGTGCTTGGTTGCAATCTCTACAGCTACTTTTAATGCATTTTCTGCTTGTGATGAAAAATCTGTGGGAACAAGGATGCGTTTCATAGGCTGTATATTAGGATTAATAAAAATTTCTTACATGAAGATACAAAAAAATAATGTGCTGCGCTAAGGTTTTTTAATATCAAATAAAGTACTATATTTGCACAGAATTTATGATGAGAAAAGGAGGGGACAGCTAGTCCCCTCTTTTTATAACCAAAATTTAATGAGAGAAAAAGTCACCCAATTATTAAATGAAGCATTAAAAGAACATACCCATTTGTTCTTGATTGATATGGAAATTGCTTCAGATAATAAAATTGCTGTTATTATAGACGGTGATCAGGGAGTAAGAGTAGAAGATTGTATTGCAATAAGTAGGGCTATAGAGCATAATTTAGATAGAGAAGAAGAAGATTTCTCTTTAGATGTTCTTTCTGCGGGTGTTTCACGCCCACTTAGCTTGCCAAGGCAGTACAAGAAAAATTTAGGTAGAAACCTGCAAGTAAAAACAACACAGGGCCAAACCATAGAAGGTAAGATTACACAAACAACAGATACCGAGGTAACCCTAGAGTGGAAAGCTCGTGAGCCAAAGCCTGTTGGAAAAGGAAAAGTAACGGTTCAAAAACAAGCGGTACTTCCTTACACAGATATTGTAGAAGCAAAAGTTATGGTAACATTTAATTAAAATGATATGGAAAATTTAGCGTTAATTGATTCGTTTTCAGAATTTAAAGACGATAAACAGATTGATAGAGTAACCCTGATGGCGATACTTGAAGATGTTTTTAGAAATGCTCTAAAGAAAAAATACGGGAGTGATGATAATTTTGATATTATTGTAAATCCCGACAAAGGAGATTTAGAGATTTGGAGAAACAGAGTAGTTGTTGCAGACCAAGACGTGATGGATCCCAACGAGGAAATATCATTGACGGAGGCTAGAAAAATCGAAGATGATTTTGAAGTTGGCGAGGATGTTTCTGAGGAAGTAAAGCTAATGCAACTAGGACGTCGTTCTATTTTAGCATTAAGGCAGAACTTGATTTCAAAAATACATGAGCATGATAACACCATTATCTATAAGCAATTTAAAGACTTAGAAGGTGAAATCTATACGGCAGAGGTACATCACATTCGTCACAGAGCAATTATATTGTTGGATGATGAAGGAAATGAGATTATCTTGCCAAAAGACAAACAGATCCCTTCAGACTTCTTTAGAAAAGGAGATAACGTTCGCGGAATTATTGAGAGTGTTGAGTTAAAAGGAAACAAGCCGGCCATTGTTATGTCACGTGCGAATCCTGTATTTTTGGAGAAATTGTTTGAACAAGAGATTCCAGAAGTTTTTGACGGCTTAATTACCGTAAAAAAAGTGGTGCGTATCCCTGGAGAAAAGGCGAAAGTAGCCGTAGAGAGCTATGATGATCGTATCGATCCTGTTGGTGCCTGTGTGGGTATGAAAGGTTCGAGAATACACGGTATTGTTCGTGAATTAGGGAATGAAAACATTGATGTAATTAATTACACAACCAATTTAAACTTATTTATAACACGCGCCCTGAGCCCTGCGAAGGTAACTTCTATTAAGATAAATGAAGAGACCAAGCGTGCTGAGGTTATTCTGCGTCCTGAGGAGGTAAGTAAGGCTATTGGTCGTGGAGGACACAACATTAGACTTGCAGGCCAGTTAACAGGGTATGAAATTGATGTATTGCGTGAAGGAGCAGAAGAAGATGTAGAATTAAGAGAATTTAGTGATGAAATAGAGGAGTGGATCATCGCAGAATTTCACAAAATAGGCCTTGATACAGCCAAGAGTGTATTAGATTATGATTTTAATGACTTAGTGAAACGTACCGACCTTGAGGAGGAAACGATTCAAGAGGTTATCAATATATTGAAAGAAGAATTTGACGAGTAGGATACATATTAGTATTTTTATCATCAAGATTTAAAGTAGTTAAAAAGAACAGACAAGCATTTTTATGGCTGAAGTAAAATCGATACGACTCAATAAGGTACTTAAGGAGTTTAACATCTCTCTAGATCGCGCGGTAGATTTTTTAAAATCTAAAAGCATAGAGATAGAGGCGCGCCCGACTGCAAAAATTTCTGACACAGAATACAAACTCTTATCAGAAGGATTTGCAAAGGACAAAGAGAAAAAAGTAGAGTCCAAGGAAGTAGGCGAAGAGAAACGTAAAGAGAAAGAAGAGCTCTTTAATGATCGCGAGCGTGAACGCGAAGAGCAAGAGAAGCGAAAGGCCGAAGCCGATGCTGCTGCAAAACTTGCTGCAGAAAATGCTGCTGCAGAAAAAGCCGCCGCTGCTGCTGCTCAAAAAGTGGTAGAAGCAAAAGCAACGCTAAAAGGCCCAAAGAAAGTTGGAAAAGTTGACCTTGATGCCAAGGGTAATGTAAAGCCAAAAGAAGAACAAGCTCCTGAGGTACAGGTTTCTGAGGACAAAAAAGACACCTTAGATGTTCAGCCAGAGACTACCACCAAAAAAGAAACAGCCAAAAAGATTGCAACTCCACTAGATAAAGAAGCTGCAAAGGCTGTAAAAACAAAAAAAGAGGCTCCAGTTACTAAAGACATTGAGCCAGAAGCTCCTGTTCTAGATGAATCGGTGACAACTCAGTATAAAAAATTAAATGGGCCTAACTTTACAGGACAAAAAATTGATTTAACTCAATTTAAAAAACCAGAAAAGAAAAAACCTGCTCCAGGAGCACCAGGCGATAAAAAAGGGCGTAGACGTCGTATCACTAAAGAAGCTCCAAAAGGGGGTTCACCGGCAAATGCACGAGAGAAAAGAGGCCCAGTAAGAAGAGTGGTTCAACGAGCCAATGTTCCAAAAGCAGAGCCTACCGAGGAAGATATCCAAAAGCAAGTAAGGGAAACCTTAGAAAAACTTAAAGGAAAATCTTCTAAAGGAAAAGGTGTTAAGTATAGAAGAGAGAAACGTGATATTCATCGTCAAAAAACAGAAGATGAATTAGCACAACAAGCAATAGATAACAAGGTCTTAAAAGTGACCGAATTTGTTACCGCTAGTGAAGTAGCTACCATGATGGATACACCTGTTACAGGAATTATTTCTGCATGTATGTCTTTGGGTATGATGGTAACAATGAACCAACGCTTAGATGCAGAAACAATTTCTATTGTTGCAGAAGAGTTTGGATATGAAGTAGAGTTTATCACTGCAGATATTGAAGAGTCTATCCAGGAAGTTGAAGATGCTCCAGAAGATTTGCAAGTAAGAGCTCCTATTGTAACGGTAATGGGTCATGTTGATCATGGTAAAACATCGTTACTTGATTACATTCGTGAAGAGAATGTAATTGCAGGAGAGTCTGGGGGTATCACCCAACATATTGGTGCTTACGGTGTAGAATTGCAGGATGGTCAAAAAATGGCTTTTCTTGATACACCAGGTCACGAGGCCTTTACAGCCATGCGTGCAAGGGGTGCTCAAGTAACAGATTTAGCTATTATTGTAGTGGCGGCAGATGATGCCATTATGCCACAAACAAAAGAAGCAATTAGTCATGCCCAAGCGGCAGGAGTGCCAATTGTTTTTGCAATTAATAAAATAGATAAGCCAGATGCTAATCCAGAAAAAATTAAAGAACAATTAGCGCAAATGAATCTTCTTGTTGAAGATTGGGGTGGTAAGATACAATCCCACGATATCTCAGCAAAGACAGGAGAAGGTGTGCCAGAATTACTTGAAAAAGTATTACTTGAGGCAGAACTTTTGGAGCTAAAAGCCAATCCAGACAAAATCGCAAATGGTACCATTGTAGAAGCATTCCTAGACAAAGGTCGAGGATATGTTTCAACAATTTTAGTACAAGGAGGTACCCTTAAAATTGGAGATTACGTATTGGCAGGTCAGCACAGTGGTAAAGTTAAAGCCATGCATGATGAGAGAGGCAAGAAAGTAAATCAGGCAGGGCCTTCAACGCCAGTTTCTATTTTAGGTTTAACAGGAGCCCCTCAAGCAGGAGATAAATTCAATGTATTTGAAGACGAGCGTGAAGCAAAAGATATTGCAGGTCGTCGTACTCAATTACAACGTGAGCAATCTGTTCGTACACAGCGTCATATTACCCTTGATGAAATTGGACGTCGTATCGCACTTGGAGACTTTAAAGAATTAAACATTATCTTGAAAGGTGATGTTGATGGATCTGTAGAGGCATTGACGGATAGTTTACAGAAATTATCTACCGAAGAGATACAGGTAAATATTATACATAAAGCTGTTGGGCCTATCACAGAGAGTGATGTATTGCTGGCCTCTGCATCAGACGCTATTATTATTGGATTTAATGTAAGGCCAATGGGTAATGCTAGACAAATTGCTGATAAAGAAGAGATTGATATCCGTACTTACAGTATCATATACGCAGCAATTAATGACCTTAAAGATGCAATGGAAGGAATGTTGTCTCCAGAGATGAAAGAGGAGATTACAGGTACTGCAGAAATACGCGAAACCTTTAAGATTTCTAAGGTAGGTACTATTGCAGGTTGTATGGTATTGACTGGAAAAATTATTCGCAACGCAGGTATACGTTTAATTCGTGAAGGTGTTGTTATATACACTGGAGAATTAGACAGTCTTAAACGATTTAAAGACGATGCTAAAGAAGTTGCAAAAGGATATGATTGTGGTATGCAGGTTAAAAACTACAATGATATTAAAGAAGGTGATGTTATAGAAAGTTTCCACGAAGTAGCCGTGAAGAAAAAACTAAAATAACACAGAGCACTACTATAATTTGAGTAATAAAAAAGCGCTAGATTCATGCATGAATCTAGCGCTTTTTTGTTGAGGAGTGTTTTATTTTTTTTCTAGTATAAATGCGCCAGAAAACCCTCTCTTAATTTCAATTAATGCTCTATCTGCCTGAATTCTTGTGGCAAAATTTCCTGCCCATACTTTGTAGTTTGGCGTTTCATACTCTATAGAAGCAGGCCATGTTCCATAGGTTCTTCTGTATTTTTTTAAGGTAGTATTTGCCATCTCAAGGTTCCCATAAAATAACTGGATGGTATAGCCTTCATCCATTTTGTTTTCGCTTTCTAAACTCTTTTTTATAGTGAGTAGTTCATTAATTTGAGCATCAGCATTTATGGTAACAGTGCCGGGTTGGGCTACAGAAGATTGTGTTAAAAAAACGAGTAAAATACTGAGAATAAATAGGTTAAATGTGTTGCGATTTTTCATAGTATATAGTTGTTACTGCAAATGTACAAGAGTTTCTCTTGTTGAAGACTAAATTTATTATTTAGAACAATTATAAATTAAGATTATACAAAATAATTAGATTTCAAATTTCGTCTTTATGTAGTACTTTTGCACAGTTATTTATGGCGTAGTAAATGGCCTGATATTTAAGATAAATCACTAACCAATTACGTGCCAAACTATTGACGAAAATTAACATTAGTATGCAAAAGGTGAATTTAAGAAGACTTTCCTCAATTTTGTCAGTAGTAACCTTAGCCCTCGCGTTATCGTTATCTACAAATGTATTGGCTCAAGCTACTCCCGCAGATGATGCTGCTGCAGTTTCTGCCAATGGTGGTGATGCCGCCCTGGGTGAAAAATTATTTAAGGCAAATTGTGCCGCTTGTCACAAACTGTACAAAAAGGCTACCGGCCCTGCTTTGTATGGTGTTGGAGATAAGTATGAGAAAGAGTGGTTGTACAGTTGGATCAAAAACAGTGCTGCGCTAATTGCCACTGGTGATTCTCGTGCCAATGCCATTTTTGAAGAGTACAACAAATCTGCAATGAATGTTTTTCCGGGTCTTAGCGACAAAGACATTGATGATATTGTAGCTTACACTTATACAGAGAAAAAAGTATCAGTTGCTCCGGCTGCTTTGCCAGGTGCTAAAGATGCAGGTTCTGGAAACGGCGTTTCAAACAACATCATACTAGGGATACTTACCTTGGTATTTTTGCTGTTGGTTACCATACTATTTTTGGTAACAAAAACACTAAATAAATTTGCAGTTGCAAATGGAGTTGCTCTTCCAGTTAGAGAGCACAGTAAGCCTATCTGGAAATCATTTATAGAAAACCAGTTTTTACTTTTAGTAACAGCTGTTATATTTTTATTAGGCTCTGCATATTTTATATACGGCGGCCTTATGAGTGTTGGAATAGACCAAGGATATGCTCCTGTTCAGCCAATACATTATTCTCATAGAATTCACGCTGGATCAAATGAGATTGATTGTAACTACTGTCACTCATCTGCAAGAAAGAGTAAACATTCTGGTATTCCTTCATTAAACGTTTGTATGAACTGTCATAAGAGTATTGGTGAAGTTGCAGAAGGTGTTCAGGCAGAAGGTTTGGCAGAATACGGAGTTGATTACAACAAAGAAATTCAAAAACTATACAAAGCTGTTGGTTGGGATGAAGAGAACCAAAAGTACACAGGTGAGACAGAGCCAGTGAAATGGGTTCGTATTCACAACCTGCCAGACTTTGCTTATTTCAATCACTCACAACACGTTACTGTTGCTGGTGTAGATTGTCAGAAATGTCACGGTCCTGTAGAAGAGATGGAGATTATGTACCAATACTCGCCCTTAACAATGGGTTGGTGTATTGATTGTCACCGTGAAACAAATGTCAAGGTTCAGGGCAATGATTACTACAATAAAATACATGAAGAGTTATCCAAGAAATATGGAGTAGAGCAGTTAACAGCTGCGCAAATGGGTGGATTGGAATGTGGTAAGTGTCACTACTAATTCAATAATAATAAATTAAAAATTTTAAAAACGAAAAACGATTCTAGATTGAAGTTTAGTATTTCTCAACAAGAAACGTAGTTCGCACATCGAAATTATATAATATGGCATCAAACAAGAAATACTGGAAAAGTGTTGAGGAGCTAGATGAAAACAGCACTATTGTTGAGGCATTACAGCAAAACGAATTTGTTACAGATATACCAACAGATGAGTTTTTGGGTGATAAAGAAACCCTAGAGGCTTCATCAACTACGCGTCGTGATTTCTTAAAGTACGTTGGTTTTACAACTGCTGCAGCATCATTGGCAGCTTGTGAAGGACCCGTAATTAAATCAATTCCTTACGTTGTTGCACCAGATGAGATCGTTCCAGGTGTAGCAAATTATTATGCAAGTACCATAGCAGATGGTTTTGATTTTGCAAACGTACTGGTTAAAACTCGTGAAGGCCGTCCTATCAAAATAGAACGAAACGACTTAGCAAACAACAGTGGTAGTGTAAACGCAAGAGTACATGCTTCTGTGTTGTCATTGTATGATAACAATAGATTAAAAGCACCACAACTTGCTGGTAAAGATGTTTCTTGGACAGATTTTGATGCAGCTGTTGCAGGAAAACTAAACCAGATGCAGGGCAAAGATGTTGTTTTATTAACGCAGACATTTGCGAGTCCATCTACTTCAAAATTAATTAAAGAATTTACTAGCAAATTTCCAAACGTACGTCATGTAGTGTATGATACAGTTTCTTGCTCTGAAGCTTTAGATGCATTTCAGGCTGTTTACGGAACAAGAGCAATGGCAGATTATGACTTTAGCAAGGCTGAGGTGATTGTATCTGTAGGAGCAGACTTCCTTGGAGATTGGCAAGGTGGTGGCTATGACGCTAGTTACACAAAAGGACATGTGCCAAGCAATGGTAAAATGTCTCGTCATGTTCAGTTTGAAGCTAACATGTCATTAACAGGAGCAAATGCAGATACTCGTGTGCCTGCAACTCCATCACAACAATTACAAATTTTAAAGGCGTTAACTGGTGGTAGCACTTCTGGTTTGCCAGAGAATATTGCAACTGCAGTTGCCAGCGCAAAAGCTGAGTTAGCAGCAGCAGGGAATAAAGGTGTTATCGTTACAGGATTACCAAGTGTTGCGGCACAAAAAATGGCACTTGTAGCAAATGCAAATAGCGTTGTAATGGATGCTGTTTCTCCAAAAATGACACGACAAGGTAGCGCTTCTCAAGTTGCCGGTGTTATGCAGGGTGTTATTAGCGGAAGTGTGAAAGGATTGATTACAGTGGGAGTTGATCCTGTGTATTCTTTGCCAAACAATGAACAATTTGCTGCAGGATATCAGAAATTAGAAATGTCTTTGGCATTTTCAATGAAGAAAGACGCTACGGCATCTTTAGCACAAATGGTTGCTGCAACCCCTCATTATCTAGAATCTTGGGGAGATGCACAAATCAAAAAAGGTTCTTTTAGTTTAACACAACCTACCATTCGTCCTTTGTTTAATACAAGACAGTTTCAAGACTGTCTGCTTGTATGGACAGCAAACGATGCAGCATATAACGATTACATCAAACAGACTTGGTCTGGGGTGTTGGCAGGAACTTCCTGGAATAAGGCATTAGAAGCAGGTATTGTTACCTCTGCTACAAATGTATCAAACGAATCGCTTTCTACAGAAAAGACATCTGTTGATACAAGCGGCTCAAATGCAAGTTTAGACGCTGGTTTAAAACAAGGTGATTTAGAGCTTACATTGTATACAAAAACAAGTTTAGGTGATGGGCAACAGGCTAACAACCCTTGGTTACAAGAAATGCCAGATCCTATTACAAGAGCCACTTGGGATAACTATATAACTGTTTCAAAGGCAGATGCAGCTAGCATGGGTCTAGTTAACGAAAATGTAGCCAATGGTGGTTTAAATGGTAGCTATGTAAATGTTACTATGAATGGTGTTGTGATTCAAAACGTACCCGTTTTAATTCAGCCAGGGCAAGCAAAAGGTTCTGTTGGTTTAGCACTTGGTTATGGAAAAACAGCCGCTGTTCAACAAGAAATGCAAACAGGTGTAAATGCCTATGCATTATATAACGATTTCTCATCTGTACAACGTGTTTCTTTAGAGAAAGCATCTGGAATGCATGAATTTGCATGTGTACAGTTGCATAACACGATGATGGGTAGAGATATTATTCGTGAGACAACATTAGAGATATTTAATACCACCAAAGCAAATAGAGATGGTGAGTATGCTTGGAATCCTGTATTAAAGGTTTCTAGAGATCACGAAGAAATTCCAGTAACCTCTCCAGAGGCAGATTTATGGACATCTTTTGATCGCTCTGTTGGGCATCATTTTAATTTATCCATAGACTTAAACGCCTGTACGGGTTGTGGAGCTTGTGTAATTGCATGTCATGCAGAAAACAATGTTCCAGTTGTTGGAAAGCAAGAAATGCGTAAGAGTCGTGATATGCACTGGTTGCGTATCGATAGATATTACTCATCAGAAGAAAGTTTTGATGGAGATGAGTCTAAGAAAATAAACATGTCTGGCCTGGGTGAGTCACTATCTCAATTTGCAGAATTGGAAGATCCATCTGCAAACCCACAGGTAGCATTTCAGCCGGTTATGTGTCAACACTGTAATCATGCTCCATGTGAGACTGTTTGTCCAGTAGCGGCAACCACTCATAGTAGACAAGGTCAAAACCACATGGCGTATAACCGTTGTGTAGGTACAAGATACTGTGCAAACAACTGTCCTTATAAGGTACGTCGTTTTAACTGGTTCTTGTACAATGAGAATGATGAGTTTGACTACCACATGAATAATGATTTAGGTAGAATGGTCCTTAACCCAGATGTGAATGTTCGTTCTAGAGGGGTTATGGAAAAATGTTCTATGTGTATTCAAAAAACACAATTATCAATCCTTGAGGCAAAACGAGATGGGCGTCCAGTAAAAGATGCAGAATTTCAGACAGCTTGTTCTTCAGCATGTGATAAAGGAGCAATGGTCTTTGGAGATATCAATGATCATGATAGTGAAGTATATAAAGAGAAAAAAGATAAGCGAATGTATCACTTGTTAGAAGCCGTTGGAACACAACCTAACGTATTCTATCAAACAAAGGTGAGAAATTCAAAAAAAGCGTAACTAACTAAGAAATAGTATATAAAATATGGCGTCGCATTACGAAGCACCTATTAGAAGACCCTTAGTTATAGGAGATAAGAACTACCACGATGTTACCATCGATGTAGCCGCTCCTGTTGAAGGTAAAGCCAACAAATCATGGTGGATTGTATTCACTATTGCTCTTGTTGCATTTGGATGGGGATTAGGTTGTATTATTTACACCGTATCTACCGGTATTGGAGTTTGGGGATTAAACAAGACCGTAGGTTGGGCTTGGGATATTACCAATTTTGTATGGTGGGTAGGTATTGGTCACGCAGGAACTTTGATTTCTGCAGTACTGTTACTTTTCCGTCAGAAGTGGAGAATGGCAATTAACCGCTCAGCAGAGGCGATGACTATCTTCTCTGTAATACAAGCAGGTTTGTTCCCAATTATACACATGGGACGTCCTTGGCTAGCATACTGGGTACTGCCAATTCCAAATCAATTTGGGTCTTTGTGGGTAAACTTTAACTCTCCTTTGTTGTGGGATGTATTTGCAATTTCTACATATCTTTCTGTATCACTGGTTTTCTGGTGGACAGGACTTTTACCAGATTTCGCAATGATTCGTGATAGAGCAGTAACTCCTTTTACAAAAAAGATTTACGGTATTCTTTCTTTTGGATGGAGTGGACGTGCAAAAGACTGGCAACGCTTTGAAGAGGTATCTCTGGTATTGGCAGGTTTGGCTACACCACTTGTACTTTCTGTACACACCATTGTATCTTTTGATTTTGCTACTTCTGTTATACCTGGATGGCATACTACTATTTTCCCTCCATATTTTGTAGCTGGAGCAATTTTCTCTGGTTTTGCAATGGTAAACACACTTTTGATTATCATGAGAAAGGTGTCTAAACTAGAAGATTACATAACCATTCAGCACATTGAACTTATGAATATTGTTATTATGCTTACAGGTTCTATTGTTGGTGTTGCATACATCACAGAGCTGTTTATTGCATGGTACTCTGGAGTAGAGTACGAACAGTATGCGTTTTTAAATAGAGCTACTGGACCCTACTGGTGGGCCTATTGGGCAATGATGTCTTGTAATGTGTTTTCTCCGCAGTTTATGTGGTTTAAAAAATTACGTACAAGTATCATGTTCTCCTTTTTTATCTCTATTGTAGTAAACATAGGAATGTGGTTTGAGCGTTTTGTAATTATCGTTACCTCATTACATCGTGATTACTTGCCATCTTCTTGGACCATGTTCTCACCAACTTTTGTTGACATAGGTATTTTTATAGGAACCATAGGATTTTTCTTTGTGTTGTTCCTGCTATACGCTAGAACCTTCCCTGTAATTGCTCAGGCAGAGGTGAAATCTATCTTAAAGAGTTCTGGGTCAAAATTCAAATCCTTACGTGAAAAGCATGGAGATGATGTAAAACATTATGATGTTGTAACACCTGCTGCAACCCCAGTAAAATCATCAAAAAGCGGCTATGATCAAGGTAAGTTAAAGACCTTGCTAGCTACACTAGGAAGTTTTGATGCAGCTACTCAAAGCCCTGATGATCTTAAGAAAATTACAGGTGTTGGACCAGTATTACAAAAGAAATTAAATGCTATGGGATTATTTACTTTTCAGCAGATAAGTAAAATGACCAATCAAGAGTATGATTTATTCGATGAAATTTTAGGCGAGTTACCAGGAAGAGCAAAGCGCGATGACTGGGCAGGACAAGCTTCTAAACTTAAAAACAACTAGTATGGCTTCCAAAGTGATACATGCAATTTATAACGATGATGATATTTTAATGCATGCGGTTAAACAAACGCGCGCAGCTCACTATCATATCGAAGAAGTCTACACACCTTTTCCGGTGCATGGGCTAGATAAAGTAATGGGTCTTGAGCCTACACGTATTGCCATTACGGCTTTTATGTACGGTATTGTAGGACTTGCAGTTGCAATTACAATGATGAATTTCATTATGATTGAAGATTGGCCTCAAGATATTGGTGGTAAGCCAAGTTTTAGCTACATCGAAAACATGCCTGCTTTTGTACCAATTATGTTTGAGTTGACTGTGTTTTTTGCAGCCCATTTAATGGTAATTACTTTTTATATGAGAAGTAAACTATGGCCATTCAAAAAAGCAGAAAATCCTGATGTAAGAACAACCGATGACCATTTTTTAATGGCTGTTGATGCTTCGCACCATGATATAGACAAAATGTCTAAGTTCTTGCAAGATACAGGAGCTGTTGAAATTAGTATAGTAGAATCTGATGATGATCATTAATATGAAAAAGATACTCCATATAAGTATTGCTTTAATAGCATTGATAGTATTGGTTTCTTGCGGAGGCGACACCAAGCCTAGCTACCAATATATGCCAAACATGTATGAGCCTGTAGGATATGAAACCTATGGTGAGTACGAAGTTTTTCCTGGAGGGCAAGAAGCAATGTTACCAGTTTTGGGAACCGTACCAAGAGGATACGCTCCCTATGATTATCCAGACACAACAAAAGGCTCAGATGCTGCCAAAAAAGATTTGAAAAACCCATTAGAGGTTACTCAAAAAAACTTGGACGCTGGTAAGAATTTGTACACGATTTTCTGTGCTGTTTGTCACGGAGATAAAGGAGATGGAAATGGGATTTTAATGCAGCGTGAAAAGATATTAGGAATTCCTAGTTATGCTGCACCTGGAAGATTAATTACCCCAGGTGGTGTGTATCATGTACAGATGTATGGCTTAAACTCTATGGGATCTTATGCATCTCAGACCAATGAGTTAGAACGTTGGCAAATTACCCAGCATGTGATGAACTTAAAAGCAACATTAGAAGGAACTGCGCTTTTAGTACCTGAGGTTGTAGATGAGTCTGAGGCTGAACAAAACCACAACGAACAAACACACTAACAAAAGAACAATAGAATAGCTTAGATATGAATTATACGCTACCTAATAAACTTAAATTATTTGCTATCATATTGATGGTGCTTGGTGCTGTTGGTATTGGCGCAGGATTTTTGTCTGCTCCAGGGTCTACTGCAGAGGTAAAACAAATGATGGCGGCACATGGTGATGATCACGGTGAGGCCGCAAACGAGAGTCACGACACAATCAAAGACAGCCATGATGATGCTGCTCATGGAGCCTCTCATGACGCTGCAGACGAGCAGAAACACCTAGAGCATACCTTACATCAACTACAAAACAGACCTTGGTCTGCCTTGTATGTTGCTTGTTTCTTTTTCTTTATGATTGCACTTGGAGCCTTGGCTTTTTATGCAGTAAATTTTGCTGCTCAGGCCGGTTGGTCTCCAGTACTTTTTAGAGTAATGGAAGCCATTACGGCATATTTAGTGCCTGGTGGAATCATTATGTTTGTTTTGTTAGGTTTATCAGGATTCCATATCAACCATCTATTTGTATGGGCAGATCCAGAGGTTGTTGCACATGATGTACTTCTTCAAGGTAAAGCTGGTTGGCTCAACGGAACATGGATGCTAATAAGAGCTGCTATATTTTTAGGTGGTTGGATTACTTACCGTCACTTTGCAGTTAAGTTTTCTCGTGCAGGTGATACCGCAAAAGAAAATGACTACAGTAACTTTAAAAAGACCTTCAGAATTTCAGCTGGGTTCTTAGTATTCTTTTTATACACCGAGTCTATGATGTCTTGGGATTGGATTATGAGCTTTGACCCACACTGGTTCTCAACTTTATTTGGTTGGTATGTTCTTGCTGGAATGATGGTGTGTGCTATAACAACAATTGCTCTGATTACAATATTTTTAAAATCTCAAGGATATCTTGAAATAGTAAATGACAGTCACATCCATGATTTGGCAAAGTTTATGTTTGGCTTTAGTATTTTCTGGACCTACTTATGGTTCTCTCAATTTATGTTGATTTGGTACGCAAACATACCTGAAGAGGTTACCTATTTCATGACGCGTATAGAAGATTTTAACCTGCCATTCTTTGGTATGTTGGCAATGAACTTTTTATTCCCGCTATTGCTGTTAATGAACAGTGATTACAAACGTGTTAATTGGTTTGTAGTACTAACAGGTATTGTAATACTTGTAGGACATTATATAGATATTTTTGTGATGGTTATGCCTGGAACAGTTGGAAAAAGCTGGTTTATAGGAATACCAGAAATAGGGTCTATTTTATTTTTCTTAGGTCTTTTTATTCTTGTTGTTTTTACAGCATTAACAAAAGCGCCTTTAGTGTTGAAAAACAACCCTTTCATGAAAGAAAGTAAAAATTATCATTATTAATTATTTAGAAGACCAATAACGATGACCGCATTTTTAATTGTATTAGTAATTATTCTCTTCGGAATCACTGTATTACAGATGGGTAAGATTTTTGGAATGTCAAAAACCCCGGAACAGTTAGGTGAATCTTCAGAGATTGCTTCAGACAAAGACAACAATATCAACGGATGGTTGATGCTAATGTTTGTGTTTGTTACCTATGCTATATTAATTGTTTCATTCTGGAAATGGGGAGAGGTTTTATTGCCTAAAGCCGCTTCAGAGCATGGACAAGGAATTGACGATTTATGGTTAATTTCTATGGTACTTATTTTCTTTGTAGGGTTTATTACACTTTGGTTGTTAAGCTATTTTGCTTTCAAATACAGAGGAAATAAAAACAGGCGTGCTTTATATTTTGCAGATAATGATAAGTTAGAGTTTATCTGGACCGTAATTCCTGTAATTGTTTTAGCAGGACTTATTATCTATGGTCTATTTACCTGGACAGACATCATGAATGTTAGTGAAGATGATGATCCAATGATTGTTGAGTTGTATGCCTATCAGTTTGATTGGAGAGCTCGTTACAGTGGTGAAGATAACACACTGGGTGAGGCCAATGTGCGTTTAATTGAAGGAGCAAACCAATTGGGTGTAGACACCTCAGATCCTAACGCACAGGATGATGTTGTTGTTAATGAACTTCACTTACCCCTGGGTAGAAAAATATTATTTAAAATGCGTTCTCAGGATGTATTGCACTCAGCGTATATGCCACACTTTAGAGCGCAAATGAATTGTGTTCCTGGTATGATTACACAATTTGCCTTTACGCCCTCTGTAACCACAGAGCAAATGAGATTGGATGAAGAGGTTATGGGTAAAGTAAGTAGAATTAATACTATTAGAAGAAAGAATTCTTTAGAATTAATGGCTAAAGGCGAAGAAGCATTGGAGCCTTACGAGTTTGATTACCTATTGCTTTGCAACAAGATTTGTGGTACCAATCACTACAACATGCAAATGAAAATTATTGTTGAAACTCAAGAAGAGTATGACGCTTGGATTGCACAACAAGCAACCATAGCTACATCCCTAAATAAATAAAAAAACGAGCTAAGATATGTCAGCACACGCAGAAGAACACGCAGTAGATGATCACGGGCATCACCACAAAGAGACATTTGTAACTAAATATATTTTTAGTACAGACCATAAAATGATTTCTAAGCAATACCTTATAACAGGTTTGTTTATGGGGATTATTGGTATTGCGATGTCTATTTTGATGAGAATGCAGCTTGCTTGGCCAGAAGAGCCATTTGTAATATTCGAAATGTTACTGGGTAAATGGGCAGAAGGTGGCGTTATGGACCCTAGTGTATATCTTGCACTGGTTACCATTCACGGAACTATCATGGTTTTCTTTGTATTAACCGCCGGTCTTAGTGGTACTTTTAGTAACCTACTTATTCCATTGCAAATTGGGGCAAGAGATATGGCATCAGGATTCCTAAACATGGTTTCTTATTGGTTGTTTTTCTTATCAAGTTTAATCATGGTTATGTCATTATTTGTTGAAGCAGGACCTGCTTCGGCAGGTTGGACTATATACCCACCTCTTAGTGCGTTGCCTCAGGCAATTCCAGGTTCTGGTGCGGGTATGACGCTGTGGCTTGTTTCTATGGCAATATTCATTGCATCTTCTTTGTTGGGGTCTTTAAATTATGTGGTAACGGTTATAAACTTAAGAACAAAAGGAATGCGTATGACGCGTCTTCCTCTTACTATATGGGCTTTCTTTGTAACAGCTATTATTGGTATTGTATCTTTCCCTGTACTTTTATCTGCAGCGCTTATGCTTATTATGGATAGAAGTTTTGGTACTTCTTTCTTCTTGTCAGACATTTTTATTGCCGGAGAGGTATTGCATAACCAAGGAGGTTCACCAGTATTATTTGAACACTTATTTTGGTTCTTAGGTCACCCTGAGGTGTATATTGTTATACTACCTGCCATGGGTATGGTTTCAGAAATATTAGCTACAAATTCTCGTAAGCCAGTGTTTGGTTACAGAGCCATGGTTGCTTCAATTCTAGCCATTGCATTTCTGTCAACCATCGTATGGGGTCACCATATGTTTATCTCTGGCATGAATCCATTTTTAGGATCTGTATTTACTTTTACAACTCTATTAATTGCCATTCCATCTGCGGTAAAATCTTTTAACTGGATTACAACTCTTTGGAGGGGGAACTTGCAGATGAATCCTGCCATGTTATTTTCTATTGGTTTTGTATCAACATTTATCACTGGAGGATTAACGGGTATTATCTTGGGAGATAGTGCACTAGATATTAATGTTCATGATACGTATTTTGTAGTGGCTCACTTTCATTTAGTGATGGGTATATCTGCATTGTATGGCTTATTTGCTGGGGTATACCACTGGTTCCCAAAAATGTTTGAGGGACGCATGCTCAATAAAAACTTAGGCTTTGTTCATTTCTGGATTACTGTTATTGGCGCATATGGAGTATTCTTCCCAATGCACTTTATAGGTATGGCAGGACTACCTAGACGTTACTATACAAACACTGCTTTTCCTTATTTTGATGATCTAGCAGATGTAAATGTTGTGATAACCATTTTTGCTATTATAACTGCAGGAGCACAAATAGTGTTTTTATACAACTTCATTCACTCTATGTATTATGGAAAGAAAGGACCTAAAAACCCATGGAATTCTACTACACTAGAATGGACCGCTGAGGTAAAACACATTCATGGTAACTGGGATGGTCCTCTTCCAGAGGTACATCGTTGGCCTTATGATTATAGTA
>Ga0206126_10002326_pt1 | contig 20964 bp, 17 predicted proteins | sample Helgoland_Spring_5_FD_148621 | JGI IMG/M metagenome (GOLD analysis project Ga0206126, IMG submission 148621) | Pelagic subsurface seawater microbial communities from Kabeltonne, Helgoland, North Sea - Helgoland_Spring_Bloom_20160412_1 | ecosystem: Environmental > Aquatic > Marine > Epipelagic ...
TGATAAGTCCGCGCTTTCCCGCCATTAGGTTGTTTGACATACTCAGTCCCCACAGTGATTTTAAATGTTATCTTTTCGACGTTTAGGCGATTGCGCATCCTGCATCAAGGGATCGTAGCATTAGAGGGTTTGGCGTCGAGCTGAGCTTGCCTTAGCTTAAGGCGAGGCTATATAACACCAAGTCGCTTTGTTAGGAACGCCAATGACTCGTCTAAATCCGGAAAACAGTGGAAAATTTGCAGGGGAAAACCCTTTTCTCATTGCCCAGAACTGGCTGCAAGAAGCGGAGGCGTCGGAGCCCAATGACCCGAATGCAATAGCCCTTTCGACAGTAGATACCGAAGGAATGCCGAATATAAGAATGGTTTTGCTCAAGGGGATCGAAGAAGATGCGTTTGTGTTCTACACAAATTATGAGAGCGCAAAGGCGGTTGAACTCGATAGTGCGGGCAAAGTTGCATTTGTCATGCATTGGAAATCCTTGCGCCGACAAATACGCGTCCGTGGCTCAGTTGTTCGAGAAGATGGGCCGAAGGCGGATGAATACTTCGCATCACGTTCGTTGAAAAGCAGGCTTGGAGCATGGGCATCTCGACAAAGCCGGCCTTTAAAGAACCGTGCGTCTCTTTTGGCAGAAGTCGCAACAGTTACCGCAAAGCATGGTGCGAATCCGCAAAGACCACCGTTTTGGGGCGGATATCGCGTGACACCGACAGAGATAGAATTTTGGGCCGATGGTGACTTTAGGTTGCATGACAGGTTCGTGTGGCGCCGTGAGAATGACGTTTCAGCGTGGGCAGTGAAACGACTTAATCCTTGAATTTACCTTAGCTTAAAGAGAAATTAGTTTTATTTTGATTTGAAATGGAAATGGTGAAATGCGCATGACTGCTAAATGCCGTGGGCCTGCAACGAAAGAATAGCAGTGACGAGTGAGTTAGAAGACAAAGAACGCGTATCCGGTTTGGTTAAGTGGTTTGACCCGGTAAAGGGTTTTGGCTTTGTCGTCTCCGATGCAGGCGGACCAGATATTTTGCTTCACGTAAATGTCTTGAGGAATTTTGGACAAAACTCCGTAGCAGCGGCATCGCGCATCTTAGTTGACGTACAGAATACAGAACGCGGTGTGCAGGCTCTTGAGGTCATTAGTCTTGAACCACCTGAAGGTATTGAATGCGAACTGCTGGATGATCTTTCTGATGTAGAGCTCAGTAAGATTGAACAACTTCCCTTAGAGCCTGCTCGCGTGAAATGGTTCGACAAGGGGAAGGGATTTGGTTTCGCAAATATCTTTGGTCAGAACGAAGATATCTTCCTTCACGTCGAAGTGCTTCGTCGTTTTGGTCTTTCCGATTTACAACCTGGTGAAGCCTTGGCCATTCGCGTGATCGACGGCAAGCGCGGCAAGATGGCCGCGGCAGTACAGGCCTGGGAAACGGCACTGCCGAGCGTGACCTAATGGTTCGCGCAGCATTGGCAATTTTCTTTGTTTGGGTAATGTCAAATTCTGCGTCTGCAACTTGCCGCGTTGATTCAGTCTACCTTCGGGGGGATTGGGGGCAGGCGAGGTTTTCAATTGAAATTGCTGACACAGTTTCATCCCAACAACTTGGGCTGATGGATCGCCCAAGCATGCCGTTATCTTCGGGAATGCTATTCATTTACGATTCTCCGAGACCGCTTTCATTTTGGATGAGAAACACACTCATTCCGTTGGATATGCTTTTTATTGATTCTAAGGGAATCGTTACGCACATCCATCACATGGCAAAACCTTTAGACGAGACGCCGATTGTTGGTGGACTTGGGATTGCGGTGCTTGAAATCAACGGTGGTTTGGCCAAATCCATGGGTATTTCCGTTGGAACGGAGCTGCGCCATCAATCTTTTGAAAAAGGTGACCCTTCTTGGTCGTGTTAGGGGTTTTCAATCCGGATTACCTTGTCTAAAGAGTGGCTATGGTTCGGGGCGTGGCGCAGCCTGGTAGCGCACCTGTTTTGGGTACAGGGGGTCGGAGGTTCGAATCCTCTCGCCCCGACCATCAACACCAGTTCGACTGGGCATCAAGGCGGCACTTTATGTGCTGCCTTTTGTTGTTTTCGGCACAATTATTCAAAATGTAGTAGTGGAGTGATTCACCTTTCTGCTTCCCCTAAAGGTCGAATTAGGGGCATGGCAGCACAATTAGGCAGATGGCAGGCCTTGGGTTGTGACCTTTTTACCGTGAACAGATTGTTGCCAGTTGTCAAAATAGGTTCCGGATTGACCTGTGGATAACTTAAGATATGACTTCATCCACTGAAGCTAAATAAGCCAAGACTCTCAATAAAAATCAATTACCTTATCGCTTATCTTTTTGATATCCATTGGGGACAGTTTTTGTATGAATCAATTGGCAGCGATGCCGCGTTTCGCGTCTAAATTGGTCAAGCCCCTAAACATCAAAAAAATCATAAAAATTTCGTTGACCAACTAGGCTCAAATACGTCAAGTTGTGCATTAAGACAGAGGCACCACTAGATTTAGTGTTGAAAAGCTAAAGCGTGCATATAATGTAAAATCAGGGGTCGGCGCGAAATCGATCAAATGTGCGTTGGAATTGGCTAAGTCAAAACCGCCTGTCTGTTTTTACGATTTCTGCTGTGAATGCTGAAGCTCTCCGCAAGCGGTGAGCTCTTTATTAAAAACGCTGGAATATGGGGCTGCGACATGAAAATTGAACGTAAATTTACCACGGCTGGAAAAGATGCATATGCATCGCTGGATTTTATCACTACGGTTTCTGAAATCCGTAATCCGGATGGAACGATCGTGTTTCACCTCGACAACGTCGAAGTGCCAAACAGCTGGAGTCAAGTTGCCAGCGATGTGATCGCGCAAAAGTACTTTCGGAAAGCTGGCGTGCCTTCGCGCATGAAGAGAGTAAAAGAGAAGAATGTCCCTGAATTCCTTTGGCGCTCTGTTCCTGATGGCGACGACGTTGAGTTCGGAGGGGAAACTTCTTCCAAACAAGTTTTTGATCGCCTTGCTGGTGCATGGACATATTGGGGTTGGAAAGGTGGTTACTTCACCACTGAAGCTGACGCACAATCCTACTTCGACGAAATGCGCTATATGTTGGCATCCCAACGTTCGGCGCCAAACTCCCCACAATGGTTCAACACAGGTCTTCACTGGGCATACGGCATCGACGGTCCAGCCCAAGGACACCATTACGTCGATTACAAAACTGGCGTTCTGACAAAATCCACTTCCTCATACGAACACCCACAGCCGCACGCTTGCTTTATTCAATCTGTTTCTGACGATCTGGTGAATGATGGTGGCATTATGGACCTTTGGGTTCGTGAAGCGCGTTTGTTCAAATATGGCTCTGGGACAGGCACGAACTTCTCGTCCTTGCGTGGAGCAGGCGAGAACCTATCTGGTGGCGGTAAATCATCCGGCTTGATGGGCTTCCTGAAAATCGGTGACCGTGCAGCCGGTGCGATTAAATCGGGTGGCACAACACGTCGCGCGGCCAAAATGGTTATCGTTGATGCAGATCACCCCGATATTCAGGATTTCATCAACTGGAAAGTGATTGAAGAGCAGAAAGTGGCGTCCATCGTTGCTGGCTCTAAAATGCACGAACAGAAATTGAACGCGATCTTTGCGGCAATCAAAGCGTGGGACGGCGCAGTTGCCGATGCTTATGAACCAAAGGTAAACCCACAGCTAAAAGAAGCGGTGCGTGACGCGAAAAAAGTCGCGATCCCAGAAACATACGTCAAACGCGTATTGGACTATGCAAAACAGGGTCACACGTCTATTGAATTCCCAACATACGACACCGATTGGGATTCCGAGGCGTACTCATCGGTTTCAGGACAAAACTCTAATAACTCTATCCGCGTGACGAACGCGTTCTTGACTGCTGTTGAGAAAGACGCAGATTGGGAATTAATTAATCGTAAAGACGGTCAAATCACAAAAACTATTAAAGCACGCGACTTGTGGGAACAAGTTGGACACGCTGCTTGGGCTTGTGCTGACCCGGGCATCCAATATCACGACACTGTAAACGAATGGCACACTTGCCCAGAAGATGGTGCGATCCGCGGATCTAACCCATGTTCTGAATACATGTTCCTGGACGACACGGCCTGCAACTTGGCTTCTATGAACTTGCTTACCTTTCTGAAGGATGGCGAATTCCAGATCGAAGACTACATGCACACCGCGCGCTTGTGGACCGTGACATTGGAAATCTCCGTAATGATGGCGCAATTCCCATCTAAAGAGATCGCACAGCGCTCATACGACTTCCGCACTTTGGGTTTGGGCTATGCGAACATCGGCGGTTTGCTGATGAACATGGGCTATTCATACGACAGTGACGAGGGCCGCGCGCTTTGTGGTGCTTTGACAGCTGTCATGACTGGTGTTGCATACGCAACTTCCGCTGAGATGGCGGGCGAATTGGGCGCGTTCTCTGGCTATAAGAAAAACGAAGAGCACATGTTGCGTGTCATGCGTAACCACCGCAAAGCGGCCCACGGTTCTGTTGATGGATATGAAGCACTTGCAGTGAAGCCAGTGCCTTTGGATCACGCCAACTGCCCAGATGCACGCTTGATCGACATGGCAATGTCCACTTGGGACGAAGCCTTGCAGCTTGGTGAAAAGCACGGTTACCGCAACGCACAGACTTCGGTTATTGCCCCGACGGGCACAATCGGTTTGGTCATGGATTGCGATACAACAGGGATTGAGCCAGACTTTGCTTTGGTAAAATTTAAGAAATTAGCTGGTGGCGGCTACTTTAAGATTATCAACCAATCTGTTCCAGCAGCATTAGAAAAGCAGGGTTACGGTTCCGCGCAAATCGAAGAAATAGTTGCTTATGCGGTTGGTCACGGTTCCATAGGCAATGCGCCGGGGATCAACCACACCACATTGGCAGGTCACGGTTTTGGACCAAATGAATTGGCAAAAGTTGATGCGGCCCTAGAAAGTGCCTTCGACATTCGCTTTGTGTTCAACCAGTGGACTTTGGGCGAAGAATTCTGCACCCAAGTCCTTGGTATTCCAGAAGCTAAGCTGAACGATCCAACATTTGATTTGCTGAAATCCCTTGGTTTCTCCAAAGCTGACGTTGACGCGGCCAACAACCACGTATGTGGGACAATGACCGTTGAGGGTGCACCGCACCTGAAAGAAGAGCACTACAGCATCTTTGATTGTGCAAACCCATGCGGCAAAACTGGTAAGCGTTACCTATCCGTCAATAGCCACATTTATATGATGGCTGCGGCGCAATCGTTTATCTCTGGTGCGATCTCTAAAACGATCAACATGCCAAACGATGCGACGATTGAAGACTGTCAAAAGGCCTATGAATTGTCATGGTCTCTGGGCGTGAAAGCAAATGCGTTGTACCGCGATGGTTCCAAACTATCACAACCACTTGCTGCATCTTTGGTCGAAGACGACGACGACGCACAAGAAATCTTCGAGAGTGGCTCTAACCACGAAAAAGCAACTGTCCTTGCTGAGAAGATCGTTGAGAAAATTATCGTTAAAGAGATCATCAAGTCGCACCGCGAAAAGATGCCTCAGCGTCGCAAGGGTTATACGCAAAAAGCCAACGTTGGGGGGCACAAGGTCTACCTGCGTACGGGCGAATATGAAGACGGCAATCTTGGTGAAATCTTTATTGATATGCACAAAGAGGGCGCAGGCTTCCGCGCTATGATGAACAACTTCGCGATCGCAGTGTCTGTTGGTCTTCAGTACGGCGTGCCACTCGAAGAGTTTGTTGATGCTTTCACATTCACTAAATTTGAGCCAGCAGGCATGGTTCAGGGCAACGATAGCATCAAATCCGCTACATCGATCCTTGATTACATTTTCCGCGAACTAGCGGTGTCCTACCTTGATCGTACTGATCTGGCCCATGTCCAACCTGAAGGTGCGTCTTTCGATAGCCTAGGCGGCGGTGAGCAAACTGGCGCAAGCAATGTGTCAGAAGTTTCGGACACAACAGCGAACAAGTCCTTGGAAGTGCTAAAACAAATCAGCTCTACAGGTTACTTACGCAAGCGTCTGCCACAAGACCTTGTCGTCCTGCAGGGTGGTATGGGTGACGCAAATGCACAGCTTGCTGGCGCAGATCCGGTTGGTGCTATCCAAACTCTGGTTCCAGAAGTGGCGACTGCTGTTTCCACTGGATCAAGCACTGCAATCAGCAGCGGTGGCGTGGCAATGGACGCGCGGGTCAAAGCTAAGATGCAGGGCTATGAGGGCGAAGCTTGTGGCGAATGTGGGAACTATACTTTGGTGCGCAACGGCACTTGTATGAAGTGTAACACATGCGGCGGCACATCAGGTTGTAGCTAAGAAATTAAGGATCCGGGGCGGGTGCGCTCGCCCCTGACGCTGACTGAGCCACAGGCATAAAACAAATAGAGCGGTATTCATAACTGAGCTCGGTAAGCGAACCTAGGGGCACCCACGTGGTGCCCCTTTTTTATTGATCTCAAAGGCTAAAATCGAATTTGAGTTGGCGAGTTGATCCAAGCATGTTGATTTTGGCACCCATGACGGTTTCAGCTTTCAGTACCACTTCGGCAGCCGCGCGAGCATCTTCGCCTGCATCATGGTGCTGAAACTCTAGCCCAAGTGCTGTTTTGAGATGTCCCAAGCCGTGACCGCCATTGCCTTTGAACTCAGGCCATGCTCGTCGGGCGATCTTGACGCTATCGAACCACACTGACTTTAAGACCGGTTGCCCACTCAGTTTACAGGCAGCACCGAACGCTTTTTCATCAAAGCGACTGTGTTGGACAAGGGAGTGCGTTTCCATCGTTTGGCGCAGTTGAGGCAGTACTTCTGCGAAATCTGGCGCACCAAAGACCGTGCTGGCATCGATGCCGTGCAAACGTGTATTCCCATCACCGAAAGGGGATCTGGGATCAATGTAGGTGCTGTATGTGTCGATTGAGCCGTCGAACTGCACAAAAGCGAGTCCAATTTGGCAGATGCTTGCGCTTTCATAACCAGCGGTTTCCACGTCAACAGCAATGAACCTTACGTTGCCTGGTTTTGGTGCGGTGAATTTTGGTTGTTGTTGGCTTGGTATGTCGTTTTTTTGGTCCATACCGAAGTTTGACATGTTTTTGCACGTGGTACAAAGGGGATCTGCAAATTTGAGGCTGCGGAAAGCAGATCAAATACTGGTACATCTCCCAGAAAAAGTGAATACTTCGACGCAAATGATGAGGCGTAATACCCCCTGCGCCGACTCTATCCTAAAACAGAGGTGCGACCTTGAATATCCTATTCATAATGTACGACCAACTGCGTTTTGACTATCTAAGCTGCGCAGGCCACCCGCACCTGGAAACGCCAAATTTTGATCGTATGGCAGCCCAGGGCGTCAGGTTTACTAACGCTTATGCCCAATCCACCATTTGTGGTGCTAGTCGGATGAGCTTTTACACAGGCCGCTATGTGTCCTCGCACGGAGCTGCATGGAACGGTTTTCCTTTGCGGGTTGGTGAACAGACTCTGGGCGATCATCTGCGCAAAGCCGGTATGGAATGCTGGCTCATTGGTAAAACGCATATGAAGGCCGACGCTGAAGGTATGGCGAGGCTTGGTCTGGCGCCTGACAGTGAGATTGGTGCGCGCCAAGCTGAATGTGGTTTTGATGCTTGGATCAGGGATGATGGTCTTTGGGGATCTGGGCCTGATGGTTTTTACGACGAAAAACGTTCGCCCTATAACGAATATCTGAAAGACAAAGGGTATGAGTCTGAAAATCCGTGGGCAGATTTTGCCAATGCAGGCATTGATGACGACGGGAACAAGGCAACAGGTTGGATGTTTGATAATGCCGACAAGCCGGCCAATATTCGCGAAGAAGACAGCGAGACGCCATGGTTAACACGGCAAACCATCAATTTCATGGATCAAGCGCGCGACACCGGCAAAGGCCCATGGTGTGCCCACGTCAGCTTTATAAAGCCGCATTGGCCCTACATCGTACCAGCGCCTTACCACAACATGTTTGGTGAACAGCATGTGTTTGCTCCAGTGCGCGATGATGTGGAACAGATAGATCCGCAGCCAGTCTTTGGCGCGTACATGCAAAATAAGATCGCAACCGCATTTCAAAGCGAAGAGGTTCGTCAAAAGGTAATCCCAGCCTACATGGGGCTGATCAAACAATGCGATGACCAGCTTGGTGTGTTGCTTGATCACCTTGAGGAAACGGATCAGTTGAAAGACACGATGATTGTTCTAACATCTGATCACGGTGACTATTTGGGCGACCACTGGTTAGGTGAAAAAGACCTATTTCATGACCCATCTGTAAAAATTCCGATGATCGTTTTTGATCCGCGCAAAGAGGCAGACGCAACACGCGGCACCACAAATGATGCGCTGGTAGAAGCAATTGATCTGGTCCCAACATTTGTCGACGCAGCTGGCGGGACGGTTGAGAAGAACATCCTTGAGGGGCGCTCGCTCGTACCATTGCTCAACGGCGAAAAGCCGGAATGGCGCGAAATTGCGATTTCAGAGTTCGACTATTCACCAACACCGCAAGGCGTGAAACTTGGATTAGAACCCAATGACTGCCGTTTGTTTATGGTGTTTGATGGTCGCTACAAACTGATGCATGCGATGGGTGGATTACGTCCAATGCTATTTGACCTGCAAGAAGATCCTGATGAGTTGAATGATCTTGCAAAGGGTGAGGGGCATGATGACATATTTGAGATGATGTATGCGCATTTGGCCCATTGGGGGCGTCGTAATGCACAGCGTGTCACCAAGACAGATGAGGATATTATCAACATGCGCGGAAAATCTCTGCGCAAAGGTATCCTGCCATTTATGGTGGATGGCAGTGAGGTTCCCGAAGAGTTGTTGGAAAAATACAGCGGACCAGCAACACAACGATACGTTGAGGACTGAAGGTACCCATAATTTTCAATAATCTTGATTATGGGGATATCTGAACTGTGATATCCCAGTGATCTTCACGTGGGAAATTTAGGTGAAGGGACGATTGTGCCTTCGGAGGTGATAAAGCCGATTTGATACCCCTCACTTTGGGCTGCCCCGTCAAGTGTAAGTGTATCGCCATCTTCGATGAAAGTTCGCGTTTCACCAGTATCGAGCGTGATTGGCTCTTTACCGCACCACTTGATCGAAAGTTTCAAGAGCCGCTGGGAGGAGATGATGTTCAGACACTCAAACGCTGCCTATGCGCTTTAATGAAAAATCCGTAAATCAAGGAGTTAGATTGCGAATGCAGCGCGATATTGCGTTGGCGTTTGACCACGCGCGGCACGGAACCTTTTAGAAAAGTATGATGGGTCGCTGTAACCAAACTGGTAACCGATCTCTGCGACGGGCATTCGTGTAAATGCCAATAGACGGCAGGCCTCATTCATCGTCGACCGTTCAATGTATGCACCAGCACCGCGACCGGTGGCCTTGCGGCATAACCTGCTAAGGTGCCCAGTGCTAACGCCAAGGAGTGCGGCGTAGTCAGCTGCGCTTAGTCCCAATTTTTGATGTTGCAGAATGAGTGCATCAAAGTCTGCAAGCCGTGGATCGGAGGGCATGAATTGAGTGCTAGGCGCCAAGCTAGCAATCGTCCCGAGAACGGCATGGGCCAATCCAACTGCAATTTGTTGGCGAAATATCTGTGACGTGTTCAGGGTCTCAGACAATGTGTTGGTGAGGCTGGCGAGCTGCGGCATTACTTTACCTGAAAAGAATCGATCCAAGGCAGAGGGTAAGGCGTTTGACTTTGGGCCAATCGATGCGAGAATGGGTTGGGGGAATGAAATGATCTTTCCGTCAGTATGCGGCGCAACGTCAAAGCCATGCACGCACTGTGCTGGAACATACAGAAAATCACCATCCGAAAGATTTATCGTTGCATCATCAATTTTTGCCAAAACGGCTCCCCTTGTTATCTCGAACAACTGAGCCATTTGGGCGTGACGATGTGTTGGTATTAACCATTTATGTGTGGGGGCACGCGCAAGAAAGGTTTCACAATGCACCACGTCTGGGAAGTGCGTTGTCTCGCCCAGCAGGGTGAAGTTGGGTGTTTCAATCATGCACGAATGTTACCAGTCATTGCACGGCGCGTCTATTCAAAGGAAGCGTTTGTCCTGTTACGTTTTGGGAAAAGGCGTTGAATAGGATCTGAACATGAAAACTCAAGTTGCCATCATTGGCGGCGGGCCATCTGGATTATTGTTGTCACAGCTTTTGAACAAAGCAGGTGTAGCTACAGTGGTATTGGAGCGCTCAAGCCGTGCGCATGTCGAGGGACGCATTAGGGCAGGTGTGCTTGAAACGGGTACAGTACAGATGTTGCATGAGGCTGGTGTCGGCGATCGCTTAGATTGTGAGGGTATCCCACATGGTGGATGCTATCTGACAGATGACGATCTAATGGTTCGGATCAATTTCAAAGAGCTGACTGGAAAACAGGTTGTTGTCTATGGACAAACTGAAGTGACGGCCGACCTATATAATGCGCAAGATGCGATAGGGGCTACGGTACTGCACGATGTTAGCGATGTTGTGATCAATGATGCTGACAGTGATGCACCCTATGTCGAGTTCACCAAAGATGGTGTGAGGCAACGGTTAGATTGCGGCTATGTTGCAGGGTGTGACGGCTTTCATGGTGTCAGCCGGACTACTATCCCGGAAGAAAAGCGGCGGGCATTTGAACGTGTTTATCCGTTTGGATGGCTAGGCGTGCTGTCTCGGACGCCGCCTGCCAACCATGAGTTGATCTATGCAAATTCAGGCAATGGGTTTGCACTGGCATCTATGCGGAATGAAAACTTAAGTCGCTATTATGTACAGGTTCCATTGACGGATAAAGTTGAAGATTGGAGTGACGATCGGTTCTGGGATAAACTGAAACAGTGTTTACCCTTTAATATCAGCAGTTCGATGGTAACAGGCCCGTCGATTGAGAAATCGATTGCGCCGTTGCGTTCATTTGTGAGTGAGCCGCTGCGTTGGGGCCGTTTGTTTCTTGTTGGCGATGCTGCCCATATTGTACCGCCAACAGGTGCCAAGGGTTTGAACCTTGCTGTGTCAGATGTGTTTTACTTGCACCAAGGCTTGATTGATGTCCTGCAAAAAGGGGACGCTTCGGGCATCGATGCTTATTCTAAACGTGCCCTTGCTAGAATTTGGAAAGCGATGCGTTTCAGTTGGCAAATGACAACGATGTTGCATCAGTTTGAAGGTGAAGACAGCTTTGCCGCACAAATGCGCAAAGCAACGCTAGCACAGCTTTCGCAATCGGAAACTGCCCGCCGCGAGTTGGCTGAGAATTACATTGGGTTGCCCTATTAGCCAAGTTTTGTCGGATATCTGGTGGATAGATACTTTGTTGGGGACCTTGGGTCAGGCAATTGATAGGCAGGCGAGGTCCATTAAGCCCTCCAGAACGAAACAGCTCTGTCAAACTCTATGTTGTAAAAGTCTTTTCCCTCTGTTGAGGTTGATGTCGGGGACACTAAGCCAACCCTCTCTACGCAATTGAAGAAACCGGGTGCGGGTAATCCGCCGCGTGCTTTGCTGATCACAAGTGACGCGATCAATGGGTGGCCTGATTCTGCGTCTTCTTCGATCAGTTTCTCAAGCGTTATCGTTACTTGATGAATTGTATGTGGGGGCAGTAAGTTTCGTGCTTTTGCAAGGGCTTGATAAGTGATCGGTTCCCCCAATTTAGCAATTTTCTTTCAGTTCGTTACGCGCATTTTTTTCGGGGCTCATCACAGCTTCGATGACTGGTTTGTTGGATTTTGTATTTTGCATTTTTGAATCTTAAGGGCTGTAAACAATCAAATTGCTTGGATGAGCGGCCGCGCGTCAATTCACCATAGTACTTGAGGGCAAACTGGGCGCCCTCAATTCTAGAGATACTGGTCTTTGGGTTTAGTTGGCTAACACCCCACCCGTGATCGATTAATGGATCGTGTGCGTTCAAGAAACTGGCTTTGAGATATTTGACGGAAAGGTGCTAAATAACCAATTGGCCTTAGTAGAAGAGAAGGTGTTTGGCAAAGGGTAGGGGTAATTGAGCAAAGGCTTAAGCAAAAAAATTCAGCCGATTTCTCGGAAAAGTAATTTTTGAAATCAATCAAATCATATGAAGTGATTGGCTCCCGCGGTAGGGGTCGAACCTACGACAAATTGATTAACAGTCAACTGCTCTACCACTGAGCTACGCGGGATTGGTATGGCTGATATAGCGAGGGTGTTTTGCCTCGTCCAGAGGCTTTTTCGCATTTTTCGAAAATAATTTGGCTTAGATGCTATAATCGAATGAATTGGGTATCTTCGGATAGTTTTCCAAGGGCAGAAACTTCGGATTGTCCTACCAAATCAATAAGATGCGCGAGGACGTTGCGAGTAGCGGCGCCTAGTAAGGCTGGTGGCGTTTCGGTGTAAATGGCCTTGGCTAACTCTTGCGCGGTAGCGGGTGCGTCTTCTAACAGCTCTAGAATGGACTCCTCTCGGTTGAAGCGATGCTCTATCAACCAATCAAGTCGCTCAGTGGGGTCTTTAACAGGACCACCGTGGCCCGGATAAAACACACGCCAATTGTGATCTTCCAATTTTGCGCAAGATTCCATGAAGTCGGTCAGATCTCCGTCTGGTGGCGACACCAGCGAGCTGGCCCAACCCATCACGTGATCGGCTGTAAAACACATATCTTTCCATGCCAGACAGATGTGGTTCCCGATGTGGCCCGGTGTATGAATCACCTCAAGCTGCCAATCACTACCGTTAATGTAGTCGCCGTCTCCCACAATGTGATCTGGTTTGAAATTGTGGTCGATCCCTTCACCGCCGCCAACCATGCCTGTTTCAGCAAGTTTGACCATCGCCTCGCTGCGTCCGGCGGTGGCATCCCCGAATGCGATGACGGGCGCACCTGTAGATTCGGCCAGCGCGCGCGCAAGTGGAGAGTGATCAAGGTGAGTGTGGGTCACTATAATACGTGTAATCTTTTGCTTTGGTCCGACTGCATCCAGAATGGCCTGAAGATGCATGCCGTCATCGGGCCCAGGATCAATTACCGCCAGATCAGTTGTGCCGATCAGATAGGTGTTTGTTCCACGATAGGTCATCGGGGAGGGGTTCGGGGCCACGATACGGCGCACCCCAGATTCAAGGGCTTCAGCAATGCCTACTTGGGGATCGAAATCATCTGGTGGCGTCATGGGATGGGTCTTTCGCTTGGGGCTTGAGATGCTTATGGTTTAGTTATGATCTTTAATTGGCTCAAACACTATATGCCGCGCAGTCTATATGGACGCGCCGCGATGATCCTTTTGCTGCCTGTTGTTGTCTTGCAGCTGGTCGTTACGGTCGTTTTCATGCAGCGTCACTTTGAAGGCGTCACGATGCAGATGTCCACAACTGTTGCGCGCGAGGTTGAACTGGTGTTGTCGGGAGTGCCAGAGACAACTTTAGATGTTCTTGATATACGTGTCGCTGACGTTTCACGAGACGTATTGTCGGAACCCAAAACACGCCTTTGGTATGACTTTTCGGGTGTAATTATTACGCGAAACCTGAACAAGATTTTGCCCCAGATCAAAGTGATTGACCTTTATAACGATGATATTGTGCGTTTGGTTGCGGATGTAGACGGACAAGCCAAAGAGATTATTTTCGATCGCAGCCGTATTTCGGCTGCCAAACCCCATCAGTTGTTCGTCAATATGATGTTCTATGGATTTCTTTTTACCCTGATTGCCCTTGTTTATTTGCGCAATCAGTTGCGCCCAATTAAACGTTTGGCAACCGCGGCTGAGGCTTTTGGGCGTGGCCGGAATATGCCGTTTTCGCCTGCTGGCGCAACAGAGGTGCGGTCTGCAGGCACTGCTTTTGTTGATATGCGCAACCGAATTGAACGCCAAATTGAAACGCGAACGTTGATGTTGTCGGGGGTTAGTCATGATTTACGCACGCCACTAACGCGTATGCGTTTGGCGCTTGCTATGCTTGATGACGACGAGCGTGAGCCGCTGGAACTAGACGTCGATGAAATGCAGGGCATGATAGACGCCTTCCTTGAGTTTTCAAAAGGTGGGCAGGCGATGGAACCTGAAACGGTTGTCGTCCAAACTTGGATTGAACAGGTTGTTGCAGACTGCGCACGCGCGGGATGCGACGTGTCTTTGGTACACAGTGAGGGCGAAGGAACTGTGATGCTGCGTCTTGGCGGGATGCGCCGAGCGCTGGACAATTTAATTGGAAATGCTGTGCGTTATGGCTCAAGCGCCGAAGTTTCGATGGTGTTAACAGACAAGTTCTTGCGTCTGCGTGTGGAAGACGATGGCCCTGGCATTCCCGAAAATCGCCGCGCTGAGGCGCAGCGTCCGTTCACGCGGCTTGATACGTCGCGCAATCAGGACAAGGGTGGCAGCGTTGGCCTTGGGCTAGCGATTGCAACCGATATCGCACGTGCCCATGGTGGCGTGTTGCGATTGGGTGAAAGCGAGCGTTTGGGTGGCTTGCGTGCGGACATTGTGATTGCGCGTTGATTGTTAAACGATTGGCTCGAACGAATTTACAAAAATCTTGACCAATGCGCCAGCTTGTCGACCGCTGATAATGGGCCCTTATGGTGCCGAATTTAGGGGTATTCAGTCTATAAATTACCAATGTTCGTATCCATCTAACCCTTTGTAATATCAAGAAAGATGTCGAAATATGGTAGGCCCGGTAGGACTTGAACCTACGACAAAAGCGTTATGAGCGCTCTGCTCTAACCAACTGAGCTACAGGCCCGCCATACTCTTTGGGTAATCGGGGTATGCACGAAGGTCAAGCCTTAGCGTTGCACAAATCGCTACAATGTCGTAACTCGCGCCCATAGTCTTTTTCAACGCTGGAGCCACGCCCATGAGCACTCAAAAAAACGGGATCACCTATGCAGATGCAGGTGTTGATATTGATGCGGGTAATGAACTGGTTGATCGCATCAAACCCGCTGCAAAACGCACGACACGCCCTGGTGTGATGTCGGGGCTGGGTGGCTTTGGCGCGATGTTTGATCTTAAAGGGGCAGGGTACAAAGACCCGATCTTAGTGGCTGCTACCGACGGTGTTGGCACCAAGCTGCGTATCGCGATTGATACAGGGAACGTGGACGGCGTTGGTATCGATCTGGTCGCCATGTGCGTCAACGATCTGGTCTGCCAAGGCGCAGAGCCACTGTTTTTCCTAGATTATTTCGCGACTGGCAGGCTAGAGCTGGACCAAGCGACCCGCATTATCGAAGGTATTGCAAAGGGATGCGAGCTATCTGGTTGTGCATTGATTGGTGGCGAAACTGCTGAAATGCCAGGGATGTATCCTGCGGGCGATTTTGATCTTGCTGGTTTCTCTGTTGGTGCGATGGAACGTGGCGCTGAGTTGCCCAAGGACGTGGCTGAGGGTGATGTGCTCTTGGGCCTAACCTCTTCTGGTTTGCACTCAAACGGATACTCATTGGTTCGTAAATTGGTTGAGCATTCCGGCTTAGCATGGGGCGATGATTGCCCATGGGCTGAAGGAACGTTGGGCGAGGCCTTGTTGGCCCCAACAACCTTGTACGTCAAAGGTGCGGTTGCTGCGATGAATGACGTGAATGCACTGGCCCATATCACCGGTGGTGGCCTCACTGAAAACCTCCCACGTGTCCTGACAGAGGGCATGGGCGCTGACATCAACTTGGATGCTTGGGAACTGCCTGCAGTTTTCAGATGGTTGACTGCACAGGGTGGCATGGAAGAAGCTGAATTGCTCAAAACCTTTAACTGCGGCATTGGTATGATTGCTGTTGTTCCTGCAGATAAGGTTGAAACAGCAAGTGCTGCATTCACGGATGCAGGACACGGTGTTGTTGAAATGGGCCATATTAATAAGGGCGAAGGCGTCTCTTACAAGGGCTCGCTTCTGTGACAAAACGGGCTGCTATATTTGTCTCCGGAGGGGGATCAAATATGAAGGCATTGGTGCAGGACATGCAGGGGGATCACCCTGCGCGTCCATGTGTCATTGTCTCAAACAACCACGATGCTGGTGGTATTGCATGGGCCAAAGAGCAGGGGATCGCGACCGAGGTTGTGGATCACCGTCCTTTTGGCAAAGACCGTGCCGCGTTTGAAGCGGAGCTGTCCAAAGCGTTAGACCGGCATTCCCCTGACATGATCTGTTTGGCAGGTTTTATGCGGGTTCTGACGGCAGGTTTTGTGACACCGTGGCATGGCAAAATGCTGAACATCCATCCATCGCTTTTGCCCAAATATAAGGGGCTGCACACCCATGCGCGCGCTTTGGAATCGGGTGACAAAACCCATGGCTGTACGGTCCATGAAGTGACGCCGCTGCTGGATGATGGGCCTATTTGGGGGCAGGCCACAATTGACGTTTTGGACGATGATAACACTGATACTTTGGCAGCTCGAATATTGACCCAAGAACACAAATTATACCCTGCTGTGTTACGTCGGTATTGCGCCGGTCTGACGTCGGTGCTGTACCTATAGATTGCGATGCTGGTATTCGTTTGTGCGATGGTGTACCCACGTCTCGAATATTAACTTTGTGGACGACAAATAGAGCATGATCACGATTACAACGACCGAGACTTTGGCCGAATATTGCACTCAAGCCCGTCAACATGACTATGTCACGATCGACACAGAGTTCCTGCGCGAACGCACCTACTATTCCAAACTTTGTCTAATTCAACTTGCGATGCCCGGCACCGATGCTAGCAACGCGGTTTTGGTTGATCCATTGGTTGAAGGCCTATCACTTGAGCCGCTCTATGAGCTTTTCCGCGACACCTCTGTTGTCAAAGTATTCCATGCGGCGCGCCAAGATCTCGAAATCTTCTTTGTGGATGCACAGGTGTTTCCTGAGCCGCTGTTCGATACTCAAGTGGCTGCGATGGTGTGTGGTTTTGGCGAACAGGTTGGATATGAGACGCTGGTGAAAAAGATCGCGCGTGAGCAGGTCGATAAATCATCCCGTTTCACCGATTGGTCACGCCGTCCATTGACCGATGCGCAAAAGATTTATGCGATCGGCGACGTGACCCACCTGCGTCAGGTTTATGAGTTTCTTGCCAAGAAATTGGAAGAAAACAACCGCAGCCACTGGGTTCAAGAAGAGTTGGGTATTTTGACCAACCCTGACACCTATATTATTAAACCGATTGATGCGTGGAAACGGGTTAAGACCCGCACATCTACCGCAAAATTTATGGCGGTTGTTCAAATGCTGGCTGCCTTTCGCGAAGAATACGCACAAAGCCGCAATGTCCCGCGCAACCGTGTTTACAAGGATGATGCACTGGTCGAATTGGCCAGCAACAAGCCAAAGACCATGGAAGACCTAAACCGTTCACGGCTTCTGCTACGTGAAGCACGTCGCGGCGACATTGCTGATGGTATTTTAGCGGCTGTTGTTAAGGGCGTTGGTATGCCTGCAGATCGTGCGCCAAAGCCTGTTGGTGGGCGTGAGAAACTGCAAGTAAACCCAGCCTTGGCTGATTTGCTGCGTGTGCTTTTAAAAGCCAAAACTGAAAGTGCCGGTGTTGCGGCCAAGTTGATCGCTTCGGCTGCAGATTTGGACGCGATGGCGGGTGGCATGCGTAATGTTGCCGCTGTGTCTGGCTGGCGTGCAGAGGTGTTTGGCGAAGATGCCTTACGCCTTTGTGAAGGTAAGATCGCATTGGCGGCTGTGGGAAATGACGTAAAAGTTGTTCCACTTGACTGATTGGGTCAGGATCGATTGATCCTAACCGTTTCAACCTTTGAAACTAATTCGTAATCAGCGACGGAGCGATGTTTGTGCGTTGCGAGCACCATCCACGCGAATGCTACGCACCCCTGCTAGCTTTTGATCCGTCAAAGCAAGTGCCGCAGCGACTGTGCGCATATGTGTTGAGCCGACGCCTTCGGTGAACTCTGGGCGCACACCTTCCAAGCGATATGCTAGAACACCGTTGATCGGTGTTTCGTCTTCTGTTGTTGGAGTGAGTTGTACAAGGTATACGCCTTGAACTGCGGTCAGGCCCGACGTGCGGATAACGGCACCACCTGGAGCGCGTTCGATGACCAGATTAGTCACTTGATCGATTAGCTTTCCAAGATAGACAACATCGCTGTCTTAGCTTTGGAATAACCCCCGGCTTGATTCCTGAATCAACGGATTGATGTTTAATGATTGTTCTGGAGCCAAATTGGATAAGCGATTTTTGCCAAACTAATTAACGGGATTTATGACTCTGTCGCGGATTGTGACACATGCACCAAGCGCCAAAGCCGAAATAAGAACTGTCGTTGTCAAAACACGCATGAGGCTGCCCGCACTGTTGTTTCCATGATTGGCAGCCTATCGCAGTGGTTTTGAAAAGAGCGCGGCGCGAAAAGGGTGTGGACCTTTTGGGAGGTGCGCACTACCTAACGAAGGCACAGTAGATGAGGGTACGATGTCCAGTCCAGACTTTGAAGAGATCGTTGAAGATTTTGAATTCCTAGACGACTGGGAAGATCGCTATCGGTTTGTGATAGATATGGGCAAAGCGATGGATCCTTTGCCTGATGCGCTGAAGGCACCTGCCACCAAAGTAGACGGATGCGCCAGCCAAGTGTGGTTGCACCCAACGGTCGCTGACGGCGTATTTACCTTTGACGGCGAAAGCGATGCGATGATCGTGCGCGGCTTGGTTGCGGTATTGCGCAAGCTATACAACGGTTTGACCTTGGAAGAAGTTTTGGCCGTGGATGCACACGGCGAAATGGCACGCCTTGGGCTAAACGATCATTTGTCAGCGCAGCGTTCTAACGGCGTGCGCGCGATGATTGAGCGTATTCGTCTGGTCGCTTCGGCCAGTTAAAGCGCCTTTAGCGTTACTTCTAGATCACCGTATCCTGTGAGGCGGCGTTCAAACGCGAGTCCAAGCGTTTCAGCGGCTTCTTTCGCCTTTTCCGTTAGGGCGGGATCGTCTGTTTGGGCCTGATAAACCAGTTTTTCGTAGTTCCCAAAATACATGTCGCGCAGCTCTGGGTGGCGATCTAAGCCCATTGGCTTAATGATGAAGGCCTCAAACTGGCGGACCAAAAAGTCAGTGAGGTAGAAGGCAGTGAATTCACTTTCACTTATGTCTGCAAACCTTTCATTTCCCTCGAAAAAACTGTAACAATGTGGGCCTAACACCATCTGTACGCCCAATTCATCACAGGCGGTTTGCAGCAATCCACCGGTCCCACAATCAGCGTAAACCACAAAGATTTCGTCGTATGATGCGCGATGTTTGGCCACCGCCCCGATCACAGCTTCAGTGATCTTTTCAGGGTAAAGGTGCAGCTTGGCAGGTAAACAGGTCAGATCCATATGATCCCAGCCATTGGCTTTTTTTAGGTCCAGTATTTCGCGCGCCAATGCACCACAAGCAATCAAAAGGATACGGCCAGCGGCCATTTCCGTCAGTCCATTTTCTGTCAGTTCTGCATCACTGATTTGGGTCATAGTATTACCTTACGAAAAAGGCCTGCCGCGATCTACATCGCAACAGGCCCAAATCTAGAAGTTGGTCTTGGACCTAAGCGGACATTTGGTTGTGCTTGCGGTCCATAAATTCTTTTGCGGTTTCAACAGCTACGGCTGCGTCACGGCAATAGGCGTCTGCGCCAATAGCTTTGCCAAATTCTTCGTTTAGCGGGGCGCCGCCAACAAGGACAACGTAGTCATCGCGAATACCTTGTTCGATCATCGTGTCGATCACGACTTTCATATACGGCATCGTGGTGGTGAGTAGGGCAGACATACCAAGAATATCAGGGCCTTCCTCTTCCATCGCTTCAAGGTAGGCCTCGACAGCGTTGTTGATGCCAAGATCGACAACTTCAAAGCCAGCGCCTTCCATCATCATACCAACAAGGTTTTTACCAATATCGTGGATGTCGCCTTTGACGGTGCCGATGACCATCTTACCGACGCGCGGCGCGCCTGTTTCAGCCAACAATGGCTTGAGGATGAACATGCCACCCTTCATTGCATTTGCGGCCAACAGAACCTCTGGAACGAACAAGATACCATCGCGGAAATCTGCGCCAACAATTGTCATGCCGCCAACCAGAGCTTTGGTCAGAATGTCATAAGGTGCCCAATCTCTTGAAAGCAGGATGTTCACACCTTCTTCGATCTCTTCTTTGAGGCCGTCGTAAAGGTCGTCAAACATCTGTTGAACCAGTTCTTCGTCGTCCAGTTCAGCTAGGATGATATCTGCGTCGTCTGACATGTAAGTGTCCTTTGCAAAAGGTAGGGGCGGGCCCTGTCGTTAATTCAGTTTTGTCAGAATGTCGCAGTGTAACTTTTCATTTTGCGACATTGGTGATGCTGTGCGCGACCTCGCGCTTGCATTTAAGACTGTTTTTGACAGGAATAACTGGAAATTCAAACAATAAACTGGACCACTGTTGGGCCGTTTTCTGTCATTATTTTCATGAAGATGGCGCAGATTTACGAATATTGCCACTTCGATGTCTCAGTCCGCCCACGTGAGGGGGCGAACAACGGTTGTTTTCAAGCGATCTTAGTTAGTTTTTTGACGGCTGCGGCGTGTTCTGCGTGGGCCTGGTTCATTGTCACCAGTTCCGTCTGTTGCAGACGAAAAAGCCCCCAGTTTTGCGATGATTTCATCAAGGCTGGGTGCTTGAGCCATTGTGCGTGTGTCCAAAGCTTCGCGCATTGCGAGAAGGTGCTTTGGCATCGTGCCACAACACCCACCGATGATTTTGGCACCACAGGCGCGCGCCATCACAGCATAATCGGCCATCAGTTCTGGTGTGCCGTCGTAGTGAATGTGGCCCTCAACATATTTTGGGATACCGGCATTGCCCTTGGCGATAATAG
>Ga0206126_10002328_pt1 | contig 20954 bp, 19 predicted proteins | sample Helgoland_Spring_5_FD_148621 | JGI IMG/M metagenome (GOLD analysis project Ga0206126, IMG submission 148621) | Pelagic subsurface seawater microbial communities from Kabeltonne, Helgoland, North Sea - Helgoland_Spring_Bloom_20160412_1 | ecosystem: Environmental > Aquatic > Marine > Epipelagic ...
CAACATAAGCGCCGAGGTTCACAAAGGATGGCATCAAAACAACCCCCGGCGCGATATAGGCAGATTTACGCACCACACAGCTTGGTACCGCGCGAAAACCGGCAGTCGTCCATTGATTGTCGCCCCAACCTTTGAACTTGCTGTCGACTTTATCCCACCAGCCACCACCCTGCGGACCGCCATCGTGCTGTTCCATGTCCTTGATCCGAAAGCCAAGCAAAACGGCCTTTTTGGCCCACTGGTTGACATGCCAGCTGCCATCGCCCTGCTTTTCGGCCACGCGCAATCCGCCGCCATCCAGAGCGTTCAGCGTGTCTTCGATGGCCTCTCGGGTTTCTCCGGTGGTCGCAGGCGTGATGGTGTCGCGAACCTCCCATGCGGCTTCGATGGCGGTTTCAAGCTGGGCGTTGGACATCTGGAATCTCCTGAAAAAGCGTCGCGGCGCTTAGACAACAAAGTGCAGCGCCATGCAATGACATCTGGGCAATAGCGATTAAGCGCGCTAGGCCTTACGCACAGCAACACGGAGCGCATCCATGAAAGACGACAGAAACAGCCCATTTCGGGATGCCTATAGCGACCGTCAGTCAGCGGCCGGTGTACCGGACACGCCGCAGACCCGTTCGCCAGCTTACACGCTCGCGTTTGCTGACAACGAATTCATGTGCCGCAATGAGTTACGCCCGGTCCGGCTGCAACTTGAACTGCTGAAACCAGAACTGATGATGAACGAAGCGGGAATTGAATCGACGATCGTTCTGTTCGGTGGCGCACGCATCCCTGACCCGGAAAACAAGGGTCGGGCACGCACCGAGACTTTGGCCAATCTTTCCCGTTTTTACACAGAGGCCCGTGTGTTTGCACGGCTCATGACAGAGCGCGCGATCCGAAGCGGTGGACGCGAAAACGTTGTTGTGACGGGTGGCGGCCCGGGCGTCATGGAGGCAGGCAATCGCGGTGCGTTTGATGCAGGCGGACACTCTATTGGCCTCAATATTGTGCTGCCCCACGAACAGGCGCCAAACGCCTATGTCACCCCCGACCTCAGCTTTAACTTCCACTACTTTGCCATACGCAAGATGCACTTTTTGATGCGTGCCCGTGCGGTCTGTGTTTTTCCGGGTGGCTTTGGCACCCTGGACGAGATGTTCGAGTCGCTGACCCTGATCCAGACGGGCCGAATGCAACGTGTACCATTCCTGCTGTTTGGTCGCGCGTTCTGGGAAAAGATCATCAACTGGGAGGCACTGGCCGATGCGGGCACCATCTCGGAAGCTGACCTTGACCTATTCCGCTTTGTCGAAACGGCCCGAGAGGCTATCGATGTGATCGACAACTGGGGGCCCGCCGAAGCCCGAAACGAGATCCCCGGTCGTTAACGCGTTTCGCGGTTTTCTGAAAATACCCCACGCGCCGAAACGCAGCGCGAGACACAGAATAAGCGACGTAACACAAACTCGACACTCTGGAGTGCGGCAATCGTTGCACGGGTGCTGCTCTAGGAGACAATACGCACACGATTATAAATGCCGGTATTCATTGATCTGCGTGAAGGCCAGACGTTTCTTGAGCCAAGGCCATAGCCACTTGCGCAGCCCACGTGTCATAAACCAATGGGCCAGGATGAAACCCATCAGTCGCCATCGCGTTTTGGTCCATTGGAAAAGTGAGGGAAGTATAAGTTATGTTACCCCGTTCATCCGCAAACTCGCGCAGGACTTTATCAAATTGAAGCGCGCGACGCCCCAGCACCAAACGTAGTGGCGCTGGCAACAGGGGGAATTCGCCCAGTGATGGCAAGCCGGACACACAGATTTTAGTTACACCAAACCGTGTTTCAAGCATGTTCAGAAGTGCGGTGTAATGCCTGCGCCAGTTGCGTTCTGAAACGCCGTTCTTGCTGTCATTAACACCCAGAGCGATCACTGCCGCATCAAATGGTTCATCCACAACATCATCCAGCATCCGCAACAGGCTGCCAGCCGTGGCCCCAGATTTAGCCACCAGTTTCCAGGACACAAAATGATGCTCGGCCAAACGTACCTCAAGCCGACCCGGAAGCGCATCCGTCAGGTGACCCACACCGACGCCCGCGGCTGAAGAATCGCCAACAATCAAGATACGTAACGGCGGACCATGACCCGCCGATCCAGTCCGCGCCCCTGATGCTTCGGGCAATTTCTGTGCCCGCATCACGACCCAAAGCGCCTGAAGCAAGATCACTGGAAAAGCCATAAGAAATAGTACCCGCCCGATCATGTCAGCCCTGCCACACTTTCCAACTGAAAGCTGTCTCTCGCTAGGTTATCCAATCGCATCAAAACCCGGCCATCCATTTTAGCTGCCTGCCAAAACCATCATTTGAACGGCGCCAGAATTACTCGGGTGAAGCAAGTCACAACCGGCAGCCCTTGGGAATAACGCGGTATGATCTGCGCCAAGCGCAGTATACGAAAATTCATATGTCTGAAATCCCATAGATCTCAAGATATCTGAGCGGCTGTAATCAAGCTCAACCCAACCCTGCCTCCTCGGCGATCTGTCTGCGGGATTTTCGAGCACGCTCAGTCGCTGACTTCAACTGACCACAAGCGGCCATGATGTCTTCGCCGCGTGGCGTGCGGATTGGGCTGGCATAACCGGCATGATAGATGATGTTTGCAAAGGCGCGGATACGGTTGTTGGAACTGCGTGTATAAGGTGCCCCGGGCCATTCGTTGAATGGGATCAGGTTGATCTTGGCTGGAATACCGTCAATCAGCTCTACCAACCGATGCGCATCTTCATCACTGTCATTCACCCCGTTCAACATGACATACTCAAAGGTGATGCGTTCTGAATTGCTGACTTTGGGATAAGCGCGCAACGCCTTTAACAGCGTTTCGATATTCCAGCGCTTGTTGATCGGCACCAGTTTATCGCGCACGTCGTCTGTGGTGGCGTGAAAGGACACCGCCAATTGACAACCGATCTCTTCTGCTGTCCGCGCGATCTCGGGCACTACGCCCGAGGTGCTGAGGGTGATCCGACGACGTGACAGTTGAATACCTTCGGGGTCCATCGCAATCTTCATCGCGTCGCGCACGTTTTCAAAATTATAAAGTGGCTCGCCCATGCCCATGAGCACGATGTTCGACAACAGGCGGGTCTCGTCCTTGGGGGCACCGGGAACCGGCCACTCACCCAGATCATCGCGTGCCATCATGAGCTGGCCCACAATCTCGCCAGCGGTCAGGTTTCGCACCAGCTTTTGCGTGCCCGTATGGCAGAATGAACACGTCAGCGTGCAGCCCACCTGAGACGATATACACAACGTACCGCGGTTCTCTTCGGGAATATAAACAACCTCAACTTCATGGCCGCCGGTAATTCGCACCAGCCATTTACGGGTGCCATCCCCGCTCACCTGTTTCGACACAACTTCAGGAATCTCGATGACAAATTTTTCGGCCAGTTCGGCGCGATACGCCTTGCTTAGATTTGTCATCAGAGAAAAGTCGCGCGCACCCCACTGGTAAATCCATTGCCAGATCTGACCAACGCGCATCTTGGCCTGTCGCTCGGGCGTACCGTTGGAAATCAGCACATCCCGCATAGCCGCACGGGTGAGGCCCACAAGGTTCACAGGCCCATCCGGCAATTTGCGAGGGATGGTCATTACATCCTGAGTAATTGGCGCGTCAGCCATAATACAGATCCATAAAATTACTGGTTGATGCGGCTATATAAGAAAAGTGCATGCAATAAAAAGAGATTCAACACCGCATTTATTTTTGCCTGAACATCCCCGTGGTCTGGGGGTCAGCCCGCAATGAAGCTGTTAATCTTTATCGCACTTAAAACATCTTTAGCGGGGATAGCTTTCAATATATCGGGCTTATCCTTCGCAGCGTCCTTCGGCATCCTCGACGGCAGCTGTGAACCCAAGTAACGAAAACGTATCTTTGGTTGTCGTGCCCCGGCTCGAAATGCCGGTAACGACAGCTTCGGCCCCTCGCTTCATGGCAGTAACGATCTTGGCATCGTCCGCTTTGGTCGCAGGCCAAGCCCATTCGCCTTCTGTAAATAGCTCGAATTCGCTACCCTTGATATTTACGTTCACCGTCGATCCCGACCGGAATGGATATCCACCAGTAAAGGCGACCTGCCCCTTGGCATCTGCGCTGGGGCGGTAAAAAACCATCAGCAGGATCTGTCCGCGCGTTGCCGCCACAACACGGCCGTCACGGGTGTTCACAGATTTCTTGGCCGTCGCGACGCTCCAGCATTCTGTCGGATTATCCTCGACAAAAACGCTCCAATCCGTTTTTGCCGCAACTCGGTTGGTGCTTTGATCCTGCGCCAAAGCCGTTCCAGCCATAAATAAAAATGCGCCAAGACCTATAGAAATTTTAAAAATTAGTCCCATGCCGCAGCCTCCAAGCTGTCCAACCTCAATGCCAGTTGCACACCCCGGGCGCACCATTTTCGGCGCATTCTCTTGCAAGGGCAGCAATTCTTCTCGACAATTGGCACACTAACGCGAAAGGCGCGACGCAGGAAAGCTGAATTGGCAGAATTTCGCGCAATTGTGAGGAAAATAATGACACAATCCGCACCTCTAGCCGAAATCTGGCGTGGTCCATTCCTCGAGAGCATACATCGCGGCCATGCCGTGGTCTGCGATGACACAGGCCAGATCGTACACTCTTGGGGCGATCCAAAGGCAGTTTTTCTGCCGCGTTCGTCTTCCAAGATGATCCAGGCATTGCCGCTAATTGAAAGCGGTGCAGCGGCAGCGTACGGGCTGACGTCCCAACATCTGGCGCTTGCCTGTGCTTCTCACAATGGGGCTGCCATACACACCGATCGGGTCAACGCATGGATGTCGAGCATCGGCAAAGTTGATGATGACTTCCGTTGCGGCCCACATGAACCCGGCGATATCGATGCTCGAGAAATACTGATCCGCGCAGAACAATCTCCGTGTCAGGTCCACAATAATTGCTCGGGCAAGCACGCGGGCTTTCTGACTCTGGCAAAACATCTGGGCGCGGGCGCCGAATATGTCGATCCAAAACATCCTGTGCAACTGGCCTGCCTCGAAGCATTTGAACGCACCACGTGCGAAACGTCACCAGGCTATGCCATTGATGGATGCTCTGCCCCGAATTTTGCCTGCACAATACACGGCATGGCCCGCGCGATGGCACGCTTCGCCAGCGCCGATGCACAATCAGCCCACGGGCAACTGCGCAATGCCATGGCCCAACACCCGGACCTTGTTGCAGGCGAAGGGCGGGCATGTACACGGCTGATGCGGGCAATGAACGGTAAAGTCGCGATCAAAACAGGTGCCGAAGGATATTTTATTGCGATTCTGCCAGAACAGCGCATGGGCGTTGCTCTTAAAATTGACGACGGCGCAACCCGCGCCAGCGAATGCGCGATTGCGCAAATCTTAGTTAAAATCGGTGCGCTTGATCCCAACCATCCAGAGGCATTGGCCTATACAAATGGACCAATCCTGAACCGCCGGAATATAGAGACGGGCCATCTGCGGGCTGCGCCACCGTTGCTGTAACGGGGCCAGTAAGCGCTGACACATGTACTCTATTATATTTCAATGATGGGTGCGACTACGACGGTTCCACTTGCGTCGGCTACCATCGGACAAGCCTTTGCCATTTCACAGGCCTCTTGTGCCGATTCGGCGCTGACAACAGTATACCCTGATATTGGGTTTGTTCCGCCATCAAGGCTAACCCCCGCCATGCTCACGATCATCGACCTTCCAACGGGATTGCCGCCATTTATTAATGACGCGCCCATATTCCTAAACCACTTTGACCAGGCGGCCATGGCCTTTTCACCCTCTTGCCGGGTCTCTGGGGTAGTCCCGCCATGATACGCAAATAGAAATTTTGGCATTTCAGACTCCGTATGAATAGCAATTGACGCAACGTAACATAATGTGACGCTAATGCGCATCCTTTTTTTAAATGGTCAGAAGTTTGCCTAAATTGTGCGACAATCATGAGGCATCACAAATGTCAGTGATGGCCCTTAGCCCAATACAAATTCGGATCGGGCAAAGCCCTGCAGGTACAAAAGCGCCGTCAGATCACCAAAGTTCACCCGCAGATCACATTGCGCAGCAACGCTTGGCTTGGCGTGCAGGGCCACGCCCATGCCAGCGCGGTGCAACATGCCCAAATCATTGGCCCCATCCCCAACCGCCAGTACGTCCGCATCGCTCAATCCGAGCCGTCCGGTAATCTCGACCAGCGCATTGATCTTGGCCTGTTGTCCCAGAATTGGGTTGCCAACGTGACCGGTTAAAATACCATTTTCCATCAAAAGGGTGTTTGCACGATTTTCATGAAAACCGAGATGGTCTGAAACGACAGCGGTAAATGCCGTGAACCCGCCCGACACCAAAGCTGCATGCCCGCCCTGTGCCTTCATCGTCGCCAACAGGGTTGCGCCGCCCGGCATATAACTGATGCGTGTTGCCAACACCTCGGCTATCACGGTTTCAGGCAAACCTTTTAGCAGGCCAACCCGCTCACGCAGGGCGGCTTCGAAATCAAGTTCACCATTCATGGCCCGGGCGGTGATATCCTTGACCCGGTCACCAACACCGGCGACTTCAGCCAGTTCGTCAATGCACTCTTGCTCGATCATGGTGCTATCCATGTCGGCAAGCAGCATCGCCTTGCGGCGGCCCTCTGCGGGCTGGATAGCCAGATCAACGCCCAGCCCCTGCAACTCTGCCCAAGCGTCCCATTGGCGGTCCGGAACACTGGGCAAGGGGAATTCCGCCGCTTCGTCAGGGGCCAGCCAGTGCACTGTCCCGCCACCCCACGCATCGCGCAAACTATCGACAAGCGCCGTGTCCAGAGCAGGCGCATCAGGGTTTGTCAAAAGGGTGCAAACATACATGAGATATCGTTTCCGAAAGGCGACACCTCTGCCGCAAATAAAGTATCAAGCGGCGCTATAGCCCCCAAAACAGACTTGCGCCACCCCGATGCACCGCGTATGCGCAACAGTGGGACACCCTTCCCCAACGAAGGGCGATTATCTGTAAGGATAGCAGAAATGGCTATAACTCAACCGGTCACGCGGCCGGAAAACCCGCGTTTTTCCTCTGGCCCTTGCGCCAAACCTTCCACTCACAATTTAGCTGCTTTGGCCGATGCACCGCTCGGTCGATCGCACCGTGCTGCCGTGGGCAAGGCCAAGCTTAAACAGGCCATTGATCAGACCCGCGCCATCCTCAATGTGCCCGATGACTACCGGATTGGTATTGTGCCGGCTTCGGATACTGGCGCTTATGAACTGGCAATGTGGTCCTTGCTGGGCGAGCGTCACACCGAAATGGTGGCGTGGGAAAGCTTTGGCGCAGGCTGGGTCACAGACGTGGTCAAGCAGCTAAAAATTGATCATACAGTGCATATCGCAGACTACGGCGAAATCGTTGATATGGCGGCGCTCAACTACGATAATGACGTTTGCTTTACTTGGAATGGCACAACGTCTGGTGTGCGTATGCCCAATGGTAATGCCATTCCAGGCGACCGCGCTGGGCTAACCCTTTGCGATGCGACCTCTGCTGCTTTTGCGATGCATCTGCCTTGGGATAAACTGGATGTCACAACCTTTTCCTGGCAAAAGGTTCTTGGCGGTGAAGCGGCCCACGGCATGCTTATCCTCAGCCCCCGCGCAGTGGAACGGCTGGAAAGCTATACGCCAGCATGGCCGCTGCCCAAGATATTTCGCCTGACCAAAGGCGGCAAACTGATCGAAGGTATCTTTGTTGGCGAAACGATCAACACACCGTCGATGCTCGCGGTCGAAGATTATCTGTTCGCTCTCGATTGGGCGCAATCTGTAGGCGGGCTTAACGGTCTGATCGCACGCGCTGATGCCAATGCAGGGGCAATCGCCGATTTTGTGGCGACCCACGACTGGATCGATCATCTGTCCATTGATCCTGCAACACGGTCCACGACATCAGTCTGCCTCAAGTTTACCGATGCGCGGATCCCAGATGGCGCAGTCTTTGCCAAGGCCGTAGCCAAACGGTTGGCTGATGAAAACGTGGCGCTGGATGTAGGTGCCTATCGCGACGCGCCCCCTGGCTTGCGAATTTGGTGCGGTGGCACCGTCGAAACCTCTGATATTGAAGCGATGCTGCCCTGGCTGGCTTGGGCATTCGAGTCTGAAATCAACGCTTAAGCGGTCTGTATACGCATAAACACCATTTTTGTGCGCGTGACTGCGCGCACCTACTTCCACACGTTTAAAGGACCAAGAACATGGCCCCCAAAGTACTCATCTCTGACAAGCTTTCGCCCGCCGCAGTACAGATCTTCAAAGATCGTGGCATCGAGGTTGATTTCGAGCCAGACCTAGGCAAGGATAAAGACAAGCTTGCAGAAATCATCGGTCAATATGACGGCCTCGCAATCCGTTCTGCGACGCGTGTCACACCCACGATCCTCAAGAATGCCAGCAAACTTCAAGTGATTGGACGCGCGGGCATTGGAACAGACAATATCGACAAGGATGCGGCATCCCAAAAGGGTGTGATTGTCATGAACACGCCTTTTGGAAACATGATTACAACAGCCGAACATGCCATCGCCATGATGTTTGCAGTCGCGCGCCAAATTCCCGAAGCGTCACAATCCACCCATGCAGGTAAATGGGAAAAGTCCAAGTTCATGGGCACCGAATTGACCAATAAAACTCTGGGCGTTATTGGCGCTGGCAACATCGGCGGCATTGTCTGCGACCGAGCCCGGGGCCTCAAGATGAAGGTTCTGGCGTTTGACCCTTTTCTTGGCGAGGAAAAAGCGAACAAGATGGGTGTCGAAAAGGTCGAGCTTGAAGATCTGATAAAGCGGGCAGACTTCATTACTCTGCATGTGCCCAAGACAGAACAGACGGCTAACATGATCACTGCCGAACGTATCGCGATGATGAAGCCCGGCGTGCGTATTATCAACTGCGCTCGCGGCGGCCTGGTGGATGAAAAGGCGCTTGCCGAAGCCCTTAAGTCTGGCCATGTCGCTGGTGCTGCGTTTGACGTATTCGCTGAAGAACCTGCCAAGGAAAACGCTTTGTTCAACCTGCCGAACGTTGTTGTGACCCCGCACTTGGGCGCCGCGACAACCGAAGCCCAGGAAAACGTAGCCCTGCAGGTAGCCGAACAGATGTCGAATTATCTGCTGACAGGCGCGGTTGAAAACGCGCTCAATATGCCATCTGTCACAGCCGAAGAGGCAAAAGTCATGGGGCCTTGGGTAAAACTGGCGAGCCATCTGGGCAGCTTTACCGGTCAGATGACCGACGAACCAATCAAGGCGATCAATATACTTTACGACGGCACCGTCGCTGAAATGAACCTCGATGCACTGAACTGTTCGGTGATCGCGGGCATTATGAAACGCGCGAACCCGGACGTTAACATGGTCTCAGCCCCGGTGATCGCAAAGGAACGTGGCATACAAATTTCAACCACAAATCAAGACAAATCCGGCACCTTTGACGGCTATATCAAAATCACCGTTGTCACCGAAAAACGCGAGCGGTCAGTTGCAGGGACCGTATTCAGCGACGGCAAGCCGCGTTTCATCCAGATCAAAGGCATCAATATCGACGCCGAGATCGGGTCGAACATGCTTTATACCACCAACGTTGACGTGCCTGGAATCATCGGCCTTTTAGGTAATACGATGGGCAAAAACAGCGTGAACATCGCAAACTTTACCCTCGGCCGAAGCGAAGTCGGTGGCGAGGCCATTGCGCTGCTCTATGTTGACGAACCAATTCCAGCAGGCGTTTTGAACACGCTCGAAGGCACTGGGCAGTTTACACAAGTCAAACCATTGGCCTTCGACGTCGCCTAAGGCCACACGAACACATCCGGGGCTGGACAAACCCGCCCCGGATCGCGCTGGTCAGATGAAAATGAGAGGTTTCGGTTTGCCGCAACATGCACATGTTTGACAGTTACTTCATTTGCACGTCGCCTCGCAGTGGCAGCACGCTCCTTTGCACGCTTCTAGAGGATTGTCGCGCTGGCCACCCAGCCTCCTACTTTCACCGCCCCGAATTGACGGCATGGGCGCTCGGGCTGGGGCTCCCTGCGGATACTGCCCGCGCAGATCTATTTGAAGCTGCCAAAGCCACAAGCAAAGGCAATCGCCCGATCTGCGGAATCCGTTTGCAACAGGGTAGCCTTGCATTTTTTTGCGACCAACTGGCCCTCGAGAAGCCGGATCACGACAAGGATCAGTCCAGAATTACGGCCATCTTTGGCCGCACTGCCTTCATTTACCTGAATCGGACGGACAAAGTGGAACAGGCCGTATCCTTGGTTCGGGCTGAGCAATCCGGCCTCTGGCACCGAAACGCCGACGGATCAGACCTTGAACGCACCGGCACCCCGCAAGACCCGAATTACGACGCAGAAGCCATAAAAACCAGACAAGAAAGCCTGACCCAAATGGATCAAAACTGGGAGGACTGGTTTGCCGAAAACGGGATTTCTCCCTTGCGAGTCTCCTATTCGGCTCTCGCGTCCGATGTCATCGGGGTCGTGCAAGGTATTTTATCCGAGCTTGGTTTGCCCACGGCCCCTGCGCAAGCCTTATCTGCGCGGACAGTCAGGCTTGCAGATCACGTAAACGCAGACTGGATTGCACGGTTTCGCGCCCAGACCCGCTAGGCCCAACAAAGGACCACTCATGCCTCACCCCATCTATGCCATCGGCGACATCCATGGCCAAATGCACGAACTTGATCAGGCACTCACGCGAATCGCATCGGATGGTGGCAAAGATGCGCATATCGTGTTTCTGGGCGACTACACGGATCGTGGGTCAGACAGCCGCGCCGTGCTCGATACGCTGATCGAGGGGCAAAAGGCTGGCCGCAATTGGACCTTCCTAAAAGGAAATCATGACCGGATGTTTGAATGGTTCATGCAAGAACCGTTGCGTCACGATCCCTATCTTATAGTCGAGCTTTACTGGCTGCATGGCCGCCTCGGCGGTGACAAAACACTTGCCTCATACGGCGTTGATTCGGGCGGCACCCGGCGGGAAAAAGACGTATACGCTGACGCCCGCGCCGCTGTCCCTCAGGCGCATATAGACTTTTTATCAGGACTGACGCTGACCCATGAAACCGAGGAGCTGTTTTTCGTTCACGCCGGAATTCGGCCCATGGTTCCCCTCGCAGATCAGATCGAAGAAGATCTGATTTGGATCCGTCGTGAATTTCACGATCACTATGATGCACACCCAAAACTTATCGTGCACGGACATACGCCCGTTGATAACGCGACCCATTATGGGAACCGAGTAAATCTAGATACAGGTGCCGGATATGGCAAACCGCTCACAACGGCCGTGTTTGAGGGTGATCATGCTTGGACGCTTACGCCAAATGGGCGCGTGACCTTGACCCCATAAGTCGTTTTTCAACGCGCTCGTGCCGCGTTCTCAGGACCAATCCAAAACAACCTTTCCCGAAGATCCCGATTTCATCGCTGCAAACCCATCCGCAAAATTAGCCGCGCCAAAACGATGGGTAATTACAGCTGACACATCCAGCCCGTTCTCAAGCATCGCAATCATTTTGTACCAAGTCTCAAAGATCTCGCGGCCATAAACACCCTTGATAGTGATCGCCTTAAACACAATCCGCGACCAGTCCACGGGGCTTTTGCCCGGGGGGATACCCAGCATGGCAATGCGTCCGCCCATGGTCACTGTGTCCACCATCTGATCCAGTGCGGCCTGATTGCCCGACATCTCAAGGCCAACATCAAAGCCCTGCTTCATCTTCAATCGCGCCATAACTTCATTTAGATCTTCATTAGCCACATTGACCGGTAAGGCGTCGGCAACCTTGGCCGCCAACGCCAGCCTGTCCGGGTTCACATCCGTAATCACCACGTGTCGCGCACCCACATGGCGCGCCACTGCAGCCGCCATGATGCCAATCGGTCCAGCACCGGTGATTAGCACATCTTCTCCGATTAAGTCATAGCTCAAAGCCGTGTGCACAGCGTTTCCAAGCGGATCAAGGATGGCACCAATGTCATCTGAGATGTCATCTGGTAAGGGCACCACGTTAAATGCGGGCAGCCGCAGGTACTGGGCGAATGCACCTTGCTCATTCACGCCGATTCCGCGTGTGGCTGGGTCAAGGTGAAACTTTCCTGCACGGCTCTGACGCGAGGACTTACCAATCAGATGCCCTTCACCTGAACAGCGTTGACCAATCTTCAACCCTCTGACGTTACGGCCAATTTCCACGATATCCCCCGCAAATTCATGGCCTATGATCAACGGCACAGGCACTGTTGCCGCAGCCCATTCATCCCAGTTCCAAATGTGGATATCCGTTCCGCAAATTCCCGTCTTACTAACGTGTATCAACACATCATCAGGACCGATCTTTGGCACCGGAACAGTCTGCAGCCACAAACCTTCGCGTGCATGCGCTTTGACCAAAGCTTTCATTTCGTTGCTCATTTCAATATTCTTAACGCACGGCCAGCTGCCTCGAAGGCAGTTAGGCCAAAATCCAGATCATTGCGGGTCAATGCTGCATTCATCTGGGTGCGGATGCGTGCCTGCCCATGCGGCACCACCGGAAAGAAAAAGCCTGAGACATAAACCCCATCTTCAAACAAGTGCGCAGCCATATCTTGTGCCAGATGAGCATCGCCTAGCATTACAGGTACGATCGGATGTTCACCGGGCAACAGATCGAACCCAAGGCGCGTCAACCCGGCACGCCAATACACCGTGTTTTCACGTAATTGTGCTCGCAAGGCATCGCCGTCTTCAACAAGTCGGATCGCTTCAATACCTGCTGCAACAATAGCAGGCGGAAGCGCGTTCGAGAACAAATAGGGCCGTGCGCGCTGTCGGAGCAAGTCAATCACAGGCTGCGGTCCAGCGATATAGCCACCAACGGATCCACCCAGCGCTTTGCCCAACGTACCCGTCAGAATATCGACATCAACGCCTAAATACGCCGCTGTGCCCGCGCCTTTTGGCCCTATAAATCCAGTTGCGTGACAGTCATCCACCATCACCAACGCCTCGTACCGCTGCGCCAGCGCCGTGATCTCGGGCAGCTTTGCGAGATAACCGTCCATTGAAAACACACCGTCTGTTGCGATCATGATGTGTCGCGCGCCAGTGGCTCGCGCGGCGCGCAGCTGCGCCTCAAGATCACCCATATCTGAATTGGCATAGCGGTAGCGTCTGGCTTTGCACAACCGGATACCATCTATGATCGATGCGTGGTTCAGTGCGTCTGATATGATGGCATCATCCGGCCCTAAAAGCGGTTCAAACAAACCGCCGTTTGCATCAAAGCAGGCTGCAAACAAGATTGCATCATCCTTGCCTAGAAACTCTGCAAGGCTTTGTTCCAATGTGCGATGCAAATCCTGTGTGCCGCAGATAAATCGGACCGAGGCCATGCCAAACCCCTTATTTTCTAGTGCGTCCTTGGCGGCTTTGATCAAGTCAGGGTGATCAGCAAGGCCAAGGTAATTGTTGGCGCACAGATTCAGAACGCACGTGCCACCAACATCTATTCGCCCACCCTGTGGCGAAGTAATTAAACGCTCGCGCTTCATCATCCCGTCTGCGTCAATCTGCGCCAATATATCTGCAATGTGGGTCAGAAAAGCTCGGGTCATGTCTGAGACTCCTTTATGATAATATCTACCATAACGGATTTATTTCTTAAATAGAGGATTTTATAATTATAGAAAGTATTCCGCGAAGGTAAATTTATGCATTCTGTACCACAAGAAACGCCCGCGCAGCTTGGTCAGCGGAAATGTTGTGCGGTGCGTCGGCGGCATATCGCGCGGTATCACCCGGGCCGATCTGTTCTACAGCACTGCCGCTCGTGACGCGCAACGCCCCTTCGATTACAGTCAAATGTTCACGCGCGCCGCGCCGGTGCGGCTGGCTGTCCAAGACGCCCCCCGCGGAAAATCGCAGCTCATATAGTTCGTGATGTCCCGCTTCTTCGGGGGCGGACAGGATGCGAATCGTACAACCACTGCCAAGGGCGGCAATACTAGGTGCGTCGGCGGCACGCAGCACTTCGATCTGCTTCGCCTCATTCTGGTCAAGGAGACCGGAAAAATCGACCTGCAAAGCGCGCGTTAGGTTCCACAGCGTAGCTATCGTCGGCGAGGATTCGCCTCGTTCGATCTGGCTGACCATCGACCGGCTGACACCTGATAGCTTGGCCACGGCATCCAGACTTAAGCCTTGGGCACGCCGCGCCTTTTTCAGGCGTGCAGGCAGGAGAGATAAGATAGCGTCTGCTTCATCCGACATAACGGAAATGGACCTTGTCTTTGCATCCATGTCAAGGCAACCAGACTGGTCTTGAAACATCAATCGCCACAAAGATCACCACGATACGATCTGTTGGCGAGTATGGGTAACGCGGCCATGCCGCTTTCGGCCACTTCATTAGCAAGTAAATCCACAATGTGGCTGCTATGAAAGAGCAGCATCATTATGCAGAATGATCTGAAAGATCGGACGCGGTCAAAAACCCAAACCTTTGGCGCGTTAAATGATCCGATACATTACGGGTGTTTCATCAAATTTTCTAAACCAGAGTATGGATCAAAAGCATTAGCGAACAACCAATGACAAGACCAGCAGCCACGGCAAGCATTATCCAACGCCAAAAGCTCTTTCTCTTTGGCTCTTGAGTGTTCGATTGGGCGATCAGTGCCGCCTCGACCAAACCCGGCAAGCGCGGACCAAAGCGGGTCAAAACGCGCGCTGTTTTGTAGAGGTCAGTCAGGATCGCTTTGGGGCCAATGGATTTCTGAATGTAGTCGGTCACAACCGGCGATGCGACCTGCCAAATGTTTATATTTGGATTCAGCGAACGCGCGACCCCTTCGACAACAACCATCGTCCGTTGCAGCAATATCAGTTCAGTTCGTGTTTCCATCCCAAACCGTTCTGTTACCTCAAACAAGTAGTTCAAAAGCCGGCCCATCGAAATCTTGGTTGCATCCATGCCGAATATCGGTTCGCCCACCGCACGTAGCGCACGTGCAAATTCATCGACGTCCTTATCAGCAGGTACATATCCGGCTTCGAAATGCACCTCGGCCACACGTTTGTAATCCTTGCGGATAAAGCCGAACAGGATCTCGGCATAAACGCGCCTTGTATACTCATCGATATGGCCCATGATCCCAAAATCGTAGGCAATGATATCTCCATTGGGTGCAACCTTGAGATTGCCCTGATGCATATCAGCGTGGAAATACCCATCACGCAGCGCATGCAGCAGAAACAGTTTCAGAACGCGTTCGCTCAAATCGATCCGGTTATGACCGGCGGCATCAATGGCCGCATTGTCCCCCATGGGAACGCCGTCGGCCCATTCGAGTGTCATCACCCGGCGTGCGGAATATTCCCACCGGATCGCAGGCAGAACAAAGCCCGCATCATTCTTGGTATTGGCAGCGAACTCACCAGCCGCCGAGGATTCAAGGCGCAGGTCCAGCTCGCCCTGCACAACACCATCAAAATGCTCAATCACTTCGATAGGGCGGAGGCGTCGGGCACCGGGTGCAAAAATCTCGACGATCCGAGCGGCAAGATAGAATGCGTCGACGTCCTTGGCAAAAGCCCGCTCGATGTTTGGGCGTAGTACCTTGACTGCCACAGCTTCTCCGCCTTCCGTCAGACGTGCCTTGTGCACCTGTGCGATAGACGCAGCAGCAACCGGGGGGCTAAATTCTGAAAAGATCGTGTCGGGCGACACGCCAAGTTCACGCTGTACTTCGGCCTTGGCCTCTTCGGTCGAAAACGGTGGCAGTTTATCCTGCAAAACACGCAACTGCACTGCAAGCTCATCACCCACTACATCGGGCCGGGTACTAAGCACCTGGCCAAATTTGATATAGGCCGGCCCTAGCGCCGTTAGTGCCCGCGTTGCCGGTGGCATCGAAGGATCGCCCTTGTACCCAAGCCATTGAAACGGTTTGCCAAGCGCCTTGGCGACGAAACGCAGCGCTGGCGGCGCGTCGAACGCATCGAGAACGACGTTCATCGCGCCGGTGCGTTCAAGCGTGGCGCCAGTTCGGATCAAACGGATGATGTTGTGAGGGCCGCGCATTTTCTTAGATCTTCCATCCCGAATGCAAGGCCGCCACACCCATGGTAAGGTTGCGGTATTTGGCATTTTCAAACCCGGCATCGCGGATCATTGCAAGAAATGTCTCCTGATCTGGAAACTTGCGAATCGATTCGACCAAATACTGATAGCTGTCGCGGTCACCGGCGATCATTTTACCCATTTGCGGGATCACGTTAAAACTGTAAAGATCGTACAGCTTTTGCATGCCATCATTAGGCAGATGGCTAAATTCAAGCACAACAAGACGACCACCGGACTTCAGCACGCGGTAGGCTTCTGCCAAAGCATCTTGGGGCCGTGTCACGTTGCGTATGCCAAAGCTGATCGTGAAGACGTCAAAAGTATTGTCCTCGAACGGCAGCGCCATCGCATCACCCACCACCCAATCGATGCTGTCGGCCATCTTGTCCGCCTCTGCGCGTTTGCGGCCTTCGATCAACATCGGTTCGGTCAGATCCAGAACGGTCGCATGCCCAGAACCCGCCCGTTTCAGAAACTTGAATGAAATATCACCCGTTCCACCCGCTACATCCAATAGCTTTTGACCTGAGCGAGGAGCCAGCCAATCCATCATCGCCTCTTTCCAGATACGGTGGATTCCGACGCTCATGACATCGTTCATGATGTCATATTTACTGGCTACAGAGTTGAACACACCCTGCACGCGTCCAGCTTTCTGATCTTCGGGCACTGTCTCAAAGCCGAAATGCGTGGTTTTGTCGTCAGTCATGGGCTGGTCTTCCTAAACTCTCAGGCTTTGTTATAGAGCGCTGCCACACATACACAACGTAGCCCTTTTGCCGCAGGAGACCGCGCCATGCCCGAATTACCTGAAGTCGAAACCGTTCGCCGTGGCCTGACACCTGCGATGGAGGGGGCGGTAATTGTGCAGGCCGATGTAAACCGGCCCGATCTGCGCTGGCCTTTCCCACCCAACATGGCAGGGCGTTTGACCGGTCAAACCGTTCTTCGACTTAGACGCAGATCAAAATACATACTTATTGATCTAAGCTCTGCGGAAACGCTTTTGGTGCATCTGGGGATGTCAGGGCGAATGCTGGTATCTGGGGACCCTTTGGGACAATTTGCCCATGAACACCCAGCGGCAGAGAAACACGATCATGTTGTGCTGCATATGAACAACGGCGCGCGGATCACATTTAACGATCCAAGACGGTTCGGAGCTATGGACCTGTTGAACACAGCTGCCGCCGATCAGCACAAGCTTTTGGCTGTTCTCGGGCCAGAGCCGCTTGGGAATGATTTCCACGAAACCCACCTGATCAAAGCCTTTGCAGGCAAGAATACACCCATAAAATCCGCACTTCTTGACCAGAGAATCGTTGCAGGATTGGGCAATATTTATGTTTGTGAAGCATTGTTTCGCAGCAATATATCGCCGATACGCAAAGCAGGGCGCATCCGTGAACAACGTGTCGCTAGCCTTGTCCCAATCATCCGAGACGTGCTGGAAGAAGCGATAAAAGCAGGTGGTTCCAGCCTGCGCGATTTCCGACAAGCTGATGGAGAGCTTGGATATTTTCAACATAGATTTGACGTTTATGGCCGCGAGGGTGAACCCTGCCGTACAGCAGGATGCAACAAACAAATCAGCCGAATCGTGCAATCGGGGCGATCGTCTTTCTATTGCAAAGGTTGCCAATCATAGCTTGAAACGTGCCCGCTCCGTGGTAATGCTCTCCGCTAACAGCAACTGACGAAAGCACAGACATGGCTTACGAGACGATCATCGTCGAAATAGAAGATCACATTGCAAAGGTTACGCTGAACCGCCCAGATGCCCTCAATGCTTTGAACCAAGCACTTATGACAGAGCTGGCAGACGCGATGGGGGCTGCCCAAACTAACGACAAGGTCCGTTGCATTGTTCTAACGGGTTCGAACAAGGCCTTTGCCGCGGGTGCCGATATCGCGATGATGAAAGACAAATCTTATGTCGAAGTGTTTTCCGACGATCTTTTTGGTCCCGAAATCGACGCGCTTTCGCGGGTACGCAAACCAGTAATTGCGGCGGTGTCAGGCTACGCTCTGGGCGGCGGCTGCGAATTGGCGATGATGTGCGACTTTATCATAGCCTCAGATACGGCAAAGTTTGGTCAACCAGAAATCAACCTCGGTGTCATGGCGGGTATCGGCGGCACACAACGTTTGACCAGAGCCGTTGGAAAAGCCAAAGCCATGGATATGAACCTGACCGGTCGCTTTATGGACGCCGAAGAGGCCGAGCGCGCAGGGCTCGTTAGCCGTGTGGTACCAATCAAGAAGCTGATGGAAGAAGCGATGGGAGCAGCGCAAAAAATAGCTGAGAAGTCGATGATATCCGCGATGGCCGTCAAGGAAGCCGTAAACAGATCGTTTGAGGTGCCGCTGCGCGAAGGGCTGTTGTTCGAACGACGTGTTTTTCATTCCTTGTTTGCTACCGAGGATCAGAAAGAAGGGATGGCTGCGTTCATCGAGAAACGTCAGGCCCAGTTCCGCGACAAGTGATACAGACCTATGTTTGAGAAATATCTGTGTCCAGAATCTCGCTTTGGTTCATCCTGACGGTTTCCGGCGCTCATAAAAAGCTGGCTTATGGTTGACTCGCAATCAGCCCCCGCTTAAAGGAACGGCTTCTGAAACTACCGCACCAATAGATTGGGACGAGATAAAATGGCAAATACGCCTCAGGCCAAAAAGCGGGCCCGTCAAAACGAAAAACGCTTTCAAGTGAACAAAGCGCGCCGGTCGCGTATTCGTACGCATCTGCGCCGTGTCGAAGAAGCGATTGCATCTGGCGACAAAGATGCCGCTGGTGTCGCACTAAAAGCAGCTCAGCCAGAGTTGATGCGCGGTGTGACAAAGGGTGTTTATCACAAGAATACCGCAGCGCGCAAAATGTCGCGCCTGTCTGCGCGGATCAAAAATCTCGCATAACACGATTGTATTTGTGCAGTGTAAGAGCGTCGCATTTTTGCGGCGCTTTTTTTATCTCTGTGAAAACAGTGGGCCAATAGATTCTTTTCTAAAATCTTAGGAGTCAAGTTTGAAGTTTCCTAGACGGCCCACCGGGGAACTTGCTACCTAATATACAGCGACTCGATAATCGCGCTGGGAAGAGCTGGAACAATCTGCATCGTCAAAGCAGATCGACTGGGAATTATTTAGATTTGCGGTAGTATGACACTGTTTTCTAATCCATTCAGCATTTCTGCGAGCTTGACTTATCGGTCGGGATTGGTGAGTGGAATGGTGCGTTTCTGAAGTGTAGTTAACTGGCACTGACGTTGCGTCACATAGATTAAATATAATTGATCGGTACTCGCTGCACTCTGGCAGCGACGTGATCGCGTGCGGCCAGAGTTATGTAGACGGAATACCCCAGCGTGGCACGGTACACTGGGGCAGATGGCAGAAAGGGCGGTTGCTTTCGATGATGCAAGAACAATGGGGACAGCTGAGACACAAGCTGCTGAAGACGGTGGGCCAAAATAACTACACCACTTGGATCGAGCCACTCAAGTTTCGAGATTTGAACGACGGGATTGCAACATTTGATGTGCCAACAAATTTCATGGGCAACTACGTAAGCCAGAATTTTTCTGATCTTATCCTACACGAGCTTAAAGCTGCAGACGACAGTATCCGCAGACTTGGGTTTTCTGTGGCCACGAATGGAAAGGGTCGCCCAAGTGCAGTTGACACGTCCGCGCCATCGCCAGACACAGCACCCACCGTTCGCGCTAAATCTGCTTTGACGACCGCCCCACTTGATCACAGGTTCACGTTCGACAGTTTTGTCGTGGGCAAGCCGAACGAATTAGCCAATGCTGCTGCACGCCGCGTGGCAGAAGGTGGACCCGTGACTTTTAACCCGCTTTTCCTTTATGGGGGCGTAGGTTTGGGTAAAACACACCTGATGCATGCCATAGCTTGGGAATTGCGGGCCCGTCGTCCCAACCTGAATGTTTTATATCTGTCCGCCGAGCAGTTCATGTACCGTTTTGTCCAAGCACTACGCGATCGTAAGATGATGGATTTCAAATCCATCTTCCGGTCTGTTGACGTTCTGATGGTTGACGATGTGCAGTTCATAGCTGGAAAAGACAGCACACAAGAGGAATTCTTTCATACGTTCAATGCGCTCGTGGATCAGAATAAACAGATCATCATTTCTGCTGATCGCGCCCCAGGTGAAATCAAAGACCTAGAAGAGCGGGTTAAGTCGCGTCTGCAATGCGGCCTTGTCGCTGATTTGCACCCAACGGACTATGAATTGCGCCTTGGAATCTTGCAAAGCAAAGTTGAACAGCAACAGGTCAATTACCCCGATCTGTCTGTTGACGCCGGCGTGCTTGAATTTCTTGCACATCGTATCTCGACCAATGTTCGTGTGCTTGAGGGCGCGTTGACGCGACTCTTTGCTTTTGCCTCTTTGGTCGGTCGCCCAATCAATATGGAACTGACACAGGACTGTTTGGCTGATGTCTTGCGCGCCTCAGAACGTAAGATCACAGTCGAAGAAATTCAACGCAAAGTGTCGGATCACTACAACATTCGACTATCAGACATGATCGGGCCCAAACGCTTGCGCAGCTATGCCCGTCCGCGTCAGGTAGCGATGTATTTGTGCAAACAGATGACATCGCGGTCTCTGCCCGAAATTGGCCGCAGGTTTGGTGGGCGTGATCACACGACAGTGATGCATGGCGTCAAACGGATCGAAGAACTAAAGCAATCAGATG
>Ga0206126_10002340_pt1 | contig 20818 bp, 19 predicted proteins | sample Helgoland_Spring_5_FD_148621 | JGI IMG/M metagenome (GOLD analysis project Ga0206126, IMG submission 148621) | Pelagic subsurface seawater microbial communities from Kabeltonne, Helgoland, North Sea - Helgoland_Spring_Bloom_20160412_1 | ecosystem: Environmental > Aquatic > Marine > Epipelagic ...
TGTTCCACGAGCTTACTCCTTTTATTGATACCAGTTGAAATGGGGTCGCCAAAGAGAATATCAATGGCGGGGGAGAAAAAGCTGATAAAAGTCTTTAATACTAGGCTGGTTGCGGCCGTTGCTCTGGCTCTGGCTCTGGCTCTTGCTCTGGCAGTTTAGATTTGCTGTTGTTAAATCAGCGCACCCAGACAACCGGTTTTTTGCAGTAGCTCGTTGGTTTCCTGATGACTGTTGAGGGCGGCATATTTTTCCCGCAGTACCTGATAGGACTTGGCGTGATACTTCTGCGGCTTTTGCGTCCAGGTCTGGCCCTTTAGCTGCACTGAAAATTCCTCTTTGCCCTGGGCGATGGCTTCGGCGTTGGCTTGAGTCCAGGGCAAAAACAGCTCGCCGACTTGGCTTTTAATAAACGGCTTAAGTGTTGGTTTTAAGGTTTCCCAGGTTTCAAACTCGCCCTCAATGCGCGGCCACAGCATGCGCTGTATCCAGGCGAGTAGATTGGGCATTTTGGCTTCGATCAGGGCGCAGTTGGTGGGGTCTGTCGAGACATTATAGAGCTGCCCCCAAAGGCTAAAGTCGCCAAAGGAAGGGCGTCCACCCAGTAGATAGGCGCGAGACTCCAGGTGTACTTCGAGCTGCTCCAGTGCCAGATGCAATGAGGCTTCGATCTGGGGTGCAGTCTCTGGGTTCGAGCCGACAAACCAAACCCGCCCGGTCATGCGCTGACGCACCTGCTCGGTTAGCTCATCCAGCTGTTCGCTGCTGGCGTCTGGCTGCGTAAGCTGAGCAATGCGGCGGGCCGAGGCGATCTGATCAATATCTCGAGCCCAGCGGCAGTGGAACATCCATTTATTGCCCCATTCATCACCCAACTCTTCTAGTAGAGTGGAGACAAAGTTGACGGTTTTATCCTCTGGATAAATGCTCTCTTGGGGGTGCTGTGCTTCAAGTTGCTCAATCACCAGGGTTGAATCCTGCGAGCCTTGCAGCTGTGGGCTAACCACCAGGGGAATAATTGGCAGCTTGGCAAATTTGGCAAACTCCGCCATGGTCTCGGCGCTGCGAATAATCCACTGGTGGGGAATCCGTTTAAAGCGAAAATAGGAGCGCAGCTTGACGGAATAGGGCGAGAGTTCGGCACCATAAATACGGTATTTATGGCTTGAAATATCAGCTGAAAGATCAGTCATGGGACGCTCCTGAGCGCTCTTGGACACTCTTTAATTGGCTAGCCTAGTTGAGGCTAGCTCTGATGATATCCGCATGAGATTGACGCAACATCATCTTATTGATGCCATAGACCGGCGGCAGCTGGGCTAACTGAGTTGCATGCTCAATGGCTCGGGGCAGCACCTCTTCGGCACTAACAAGCTCATCAAAGAAGCCCGCTTCAAGGGCGGTTTCGGGGCTGAACATATGGGACTGAATAGCACACATGGTTTGAAAGCGCGGCGATAGTCGCGACTTAACTAGCTCAATACCAAAGGCCGGTAAAATCATATCAATAGCGGTTTCATTGAGGGCAATCTTAAACTCGCCATGAACGCCAATGCGGGTATCTGAGGCCAGCAACATCATGCCGCCGGCAGCAATGGCATGGCCGGTACAGGCAGTCACTACTGGCTGGGGGTGGCTGAATAGTCTCAACAGTAAGGCTGCGCCTTTATTCACTAGGGCGGGTAGAAGCTGGTCATCGGCTGGCTGAGCAGCGGTTTCTGCAGACACCTCTTTGAGGTTAAAGCCGGCTGAGAGCAGACCTGGGCGACCGTGAATAACCACCGCAGAGGCCTCTTTTTCGGCGCGATCCAGGAGTTCGTTAAGTCGGTCGACAGTGGCATGACTCAAGGAGTTCACTTTGCCATCGTCCCAGTTAAAAATTGCTACGTCGCCTTGCTGAGTGTATTCAATCATTGCTCGCCTCTCTGTCATTTTTGTTTTATTAAAAATATTAATTTCCACCATCCTAGGTGAGCGGCTAATCCTTTGACAGGATTAAATCTGACCGCTTAGCCACAGGGGTTCTAGTGAGTTTGTTGTAATGGCGGCGGCAGTAAAAGTGGCAGGGGCCGGTAGCCATTGCGGCGCACTGATCGCTCCACCTGGCCGGGTAAAAAATTGAATAGGGGTAGGCAGCGCAGGCCGGCTATTTTAAGACCGCGAGATGTCCAGTTATTGCAGGTATTGAGGCACATATAGATACCCCGGGACTGGAAAAATATTTCACCACTGTCTCTGGTGCGCACCTTGATCAGCTGCTGGGATCTATCCATCTTAAAATGTCGCGAGATAAACGCCACCACTGCGTCGATTACCCCAAGATTAGTGTCGATGCTGTAGGTGCGACTGGTGGCGCTGTGGTGTTTGCTAATGTCGGCAATGCCGAGCACGGCAATCGTGGCTCTGGTTGGCAGTAGTAGTGCGCGAAGACCGAGAAGCAGAGTTTGCTGGGTCGAGCCATAATAGCGATAGTCGCCCCAGCCAATTCGTGCCCACTCTGTATCCTGCAACTGTTCAGCCAGTTCTGGTAAAGCCCGCAGCAATATCACACTGGGGACTACCAGGTGGGTATGGATGCCATCGCGGGAAAAATAGAGTTGTGAGTTTGCCATAGCTTTATATTTGAACAGTTTTATTTATTGTAGGTAATTCTCTGAATCAGATTACCTTTTTTTGGGAATACTGGGAATAGTTGTTCTACACTACTAAGCTGTCGCGGCATTTGCCACTATAGGGTATTGTTGGAAATTGCCTGATTGCCGTACATTGCCCTTCGATAAGCGGTTACTGGGCTAGTGAATCTCAAGGAGTTATGCAATTGCAATTAGAAGACAACAGTTTACTTAAAACTCAGGCCCATATTAATGGCCAGTGGTTAGATGCAGATAGCGGTGAAACCTTAGCGGTGACCAATCCGGCCACTGGCGTAACAATCGCCGAAGTGGCCAAGTGCGGCACTGCTGAAACCCGACGCATGATCGAAGCTGCAGCTGTGGCGCAAAAGCAGTGGGCCAAGTCCACTATCAAAGAGCGTGCTGCTGTACTGCGTCGCTGGTTTGATCTGGTCTTGGAAAATCATGAAGATCTGGCACAAATACTCACCGCGGAACAGGGCAAGCCCCTGGCTGAGGCCCGCGGCGAAGTGGCCTATGGTGCTAGCTATATAGAGTGGTTCTCTGAAGAGTCGAAGCGTGTTTATGGCGACACCATCCCCCAACCTTCCAATGACAAGCGCATAGTGGTGATCAAGCAGCCGGTAGGGGTTGTTGCCTGTATCACGCCGTGGAATTTCCCCAATGCCATGCTCACTCGCAAGATCGCCCCAGCCATTGCCGCGGGCTGTGCCGTGGTCTGTAAACCGGCCAATGCGACACCGCTATCAGCCCTAGCGCTTATGGAACTTGCTGTCCGTGCGGGTTTTCCTCCGGGTTTGATGAATATAGTCACAGGTCGAACGGCTCAGATTGGCGCCGAGTTAACTGGCAATCCAACAGTGCGCAAAGTCACTTTTACAGGCTCCACGCCAGTGGGCAAGCAACTCATAGCTGAATGCGCTGAGACCGTTAAGCGCACCTCCATGGAGCTGGGTGGCAATGCCCCGTTTATTGTTTTTGATGATGCGGATATTGATGCCGCGGTGCAGGGCGCCTTGGCTTCAAAGTATCGCAATGCCGGACAGACCTGTGTCTGTTCCAATCGCATTATTGTTCAGGCTGGAATCTATGATGAATTTGTTAGCAAGCTGACTGTCGCCACGGAAAAGCTAGTCATAGGTGATGGCACCGAGGAGGGGGTCACTGTTGGTCCGCTGATCGATGAGAAGGCAGCTAATACTGTCTGTGACTTTATTGATGATGCAGTGGCCAAGGGCGCTAAAGTTGCTCTGGGTGGCGGTCGCAGCGATCTCGGCGGGTCCTTTGTCTTGCCGACGATTCTCACAGATGTCAGCCGCGATATGCGGGTGTTCTCCGAGGAGATTTTTGGCCCAGTGGCGCCGGTATTTAAATTCGAAACCGAAGCCGAAGTGGTGGAAATGGCCAATGACACGGAGTTTGGTTTAGCGGCTTATTTTTACTCCAGAGATATAGGTCGCGTGTGGCGTGTTGCCGAGCAACTTGAGTACGGTATGATCGGCATCAATGAGGGGGTGCTCTCCAACGAGATGGCACCCTTCGGCGGGGTTAAAGAATCAGGTAGCGGCCGAGAGGGATCCAAGTACGGCATGGACGACTATATGGTGATGAAATATATCTGCATGGGCGGTATAGATAAGTAGCAAGTAGCAAGGAACAGGACAATGAAACCCTCAACCCATCTAATTTACCCAACCACCAACTTTAAGGCCATAGAGCAGATTAGCCTTGAGCGCGGTGAAGGCTGTTATGTATGGGATGATCAGGGCAACAAATATCTTGAAGGCATGGCCGGGCTCTGGTGCACGGCGCTGGGCTATGGCAACCAGGAAATTATTCAGACTGCCACTGAGCAGATGAGCAAGCTGACCTTTAGCCATATGTTTGGCGGTAAGACACATTCAGTGGGAATCGAACTGGCAGACAAGCTGGCTGAGATGATTCCCATGGCGGATGCGGTGCTCTCTTTTGGTAACTCCGGCAGTGATGCCAATGACACCCATATTAAATTACTGCGCTATTACCACGAGGCGATCGGCAAGCCGGAGCGGCGTAAAATTATTGCCCGTGAACGCTCTTACCATGGGGTAACGATCGCCTCGGCAGCGCTCACTGGATTGCCAGTAACCCAGGCACACTTTGATTTGCCAGTGGATGCATTGGGAATCTTGCGCACGGATCATCCCCATTATTATCGCGGCAAAATAGGCAGCGAGAGCGAGGCTGAATTTGTCCAGCGCATTGTCGGCAATCTAGAAACGATGATACTGCAAGAGGGTCCCGAGACTATTGCGGCTTTTATTGCTGAGCCGATTACCGGTGCCAGCGGCGTGATTGTACCGCCAGAGGATTATTATCCCAAGGTTCAGGCACTGCTAAATAAGCACGGCATCATGTTCTGGGCCGATGAGGTGATCACTGGCTTTGGTCGCACGGGAAAGGATTTTGGTTGTACTACCATGGGCATTGACGCGCCGGATATGATGACGTTTGCCAAGCAGCTGTCGTCAGCCTATATGCCCATCAGTGCCTCGGCAATTCGCAGTGATATGTATGAGGCAATGATTGACCAGAGCGCCGCTGCTGGTGCCTTTGGTCATGGCTATACCTATTCCGGCCACCCTGTGGCTTGCGCCGTGGCGCTCAAGGTTTTAGAAATTTATCAACGCGATGATATCTTCGGCAAAGCCGCGATTACTGGCGAGTACTTGCAACAGCGTCTGGCGGAGTTTGCCGATCATCCCTTGGTAGGTGAAGTTCGCGGTAGTGGCCTTATCGGCGCCCTTGAGTTGGTTGCAAATAAACAAACCGGTCAGGCCTTCGCCAATGGTGCTGTCGGCGCCTATGCGCAAAAAGCGGTGCAGGATAGGGGGGTGATATTGCGTACTGTAGCCGGTTCCAGTTTGGCATTCTGCCCGCCACTAATTATCACTACAGCGCAGATCGATGAAATTATTGCGGCTACTTCTAAGGCCCTTGATCAGACACTTGAGTATTGCCGAAAAGAGCAACTTCTGCTTTAGGGATTGTTGTAGCAATGGTTTTGGCAATTAGTCTGGATTCGTCTAAACCGAAAAATCAATCTTACAATCGAGTCTCCGCGTACGCTTTATAGTGCTATGCGGTTATACTCAGGCATTAAAAATCCGATTATTTAAATCTGCTTAGGAATAACAATAAAAATGATAAAGTCCTTTGAAAATAAAACTGTCATTATTACTGGCGCATCCGCCGGTGTTGGCGCGGCCTGCGTCCGTCTATTTGCCGGCCATAAAGCTAAATTGGTTCTAGTGGCCCGCGGTGAAGCCGCTCTAAATACCATTGCCGACGAGCTGCGCTCCCAGTGCGAAGTGCTGACTGTGGTAATGAATGTGGCGAGCAATGAAGACTGTTTAACCCTGCTGGAAAAAGCCGAGGCGGCCTTTGGCGCTGTGCATGTGATTATCAATAACGCTGGTATGCATGCGCGGGGTGATCTCAAAACCATTTCGCCAGCGGATGTTGCCGCCATGGTAGACATTAATATGCGCGCGCCACTGCTGCTTTCCTGTGTGGCAATTCCCTATCTTCTGCGTGCCGGTGAAGGGGCCATTGTCAATGTTGGTTCGCTGGCCGGCCGTGCGCCGCTTCAGGGTGCCGCAACCTACAGTGCCACTAAAGCCGGATTGCGCGCCTTTAGCTATGCTCTGGCAGATGAGCTCCGTGACAGTGGTATCAGCGTAGGCTCGGTGTCTCCTGGTCCAATCGATACCGGATTTATTATGGATGAGATCGATGCAGTGGAAGATATTGTTTTCTCTCAGCCCATGAGTAGTGCAGAGCAGGTTGCCAATGGAATCTTGGCTGTGGCTTCGGGAGACGAGATCGAAGTGGTGTTGCCGGCGACTAGTGCCAAACTCACCCATATCAGTTATCTGTTTCCCAAATTGCGCCGCCGTCTGCGTCCCAAGCTCTATGAGCAGGGCCGTAAAAACAAAGACAAGTACCGTAATCGCCAGGTGACCAAGTAGAGGTGATTGCAGGACATTATGAAACTTAACTATTCCCTTCAGTGCGGCGAACAACAGGAAAGCAGTCCAGCGGTTATCCTGATTCACGGGATGTTTGGCTCACTGAGCAACCTGGGGGTGCTGGCGCGTTCCTTAGTCGCGGATTATCGAGTTATCAGCGTGGATCTGCGCAATCATGGTGACTCGCCTCATGAGTCGTTGATGGATCTGCCCTCCATGGCCGCTGATATTGTTGAGTTGATGGATGATCTCAATCTTTCCAATGCAATCCTGATCGGTCACTCACTGGGTGGCAAAGTCGCGATGCAAGTTGCGCTAAATAGCCCCGAGCGGGTGACCAATCTAGTGGTAATTGATATAGCGCCGGTGACCTATGGCGTGCGTCAGGATGCTGCCCTGGATGGGCTCAATTTGCTGGCGCGAAATACTATCGAAAATCGCCGTGATGCAGATGCCCTGATTAGTGAGCTTATTGCCGAGCCCTCTGTGCGCGCCTTTTTGTTAAAAAATCTTGCCCGCACTCCTGAGGGCGACTTCAGATTGAAGCTGAATATGGCATCGATTAATCAAAATTACGCCAGCACCTTGGTATCTGCCCCCGCAGGGACTCCCTATGTAGGCCCAGCACTGTTTTTGAAGGGCGAGCACTCAGCCTATATACAAGAGAAACATCGGCCAATTATTCAGCAGCTGTTCCCGCAATCTCAGGTAGAGGTCGTTGCAGATACGGCGCATTGGTTGCACGCCGAGAAGCCGGAAACAGTAAACGATTTGATTAGGGCCTTTATTGCGACGAAAACAGCCACAAAACCATAACCAATTGCCGCCAGACATAGTAGAATTCCACCTGAAATTTTTTCACTCGCACTTTTATAGTCATTTTGGCCCCCATTTGATTCCACAGGAAACCACCGATGTTTGAAACTTTAAAGCCAGTAGCTACTGATCCTATTCTTGGATTAATGGCGGCTTTTCGAGAAGATCCCCGAGAGACTAAAATCGATTTAGGCGTTGGCGTCTATATGAATGACCGCGGTCAAACCCCGGTTATGGATGCGGTAAAACGCGCTGAGGCTAAATTGGCTGAGCTCGAGAAAACCAAATCCTATCAAGGCATTGCTGGGGACGCTGAGTACAACAGCAGAATGATGCAGCTTATGTTTGGTGATGATCACGCAGTTCTTTCATCTGGACGGGTGAAGAGTTTGCAGGCCCCAGGTGGTTCTGGCGCGTTGCGAGTAGGCGCCGAAGTGATTCGTCGCGCTCGCCCTGAAGCTAAGTTATGGGTCGGTACTCCCACCTGGCCCAACCATATTCCGCTGCTTGGCAGCGCTGGTTTTGAGATTGCAGAATACCCTTACTACGACACAGCAACTCGGGAGGTCAACATTGACCTGATGCTGGAGACATTGCGTCAGGTTCCCGCTGGCGATGTGGTACTGCTCCACGGCTGCTGCCACAATCCCACAGGCGCTGATCTGAGCAACGAGCAGTGGGATCAGATTACCGATATAGCCCTAGAGCGCGGCTTTGTACCCTTCATAGATACAGCCTATCAGGGCCTTGGTGATGGCCTAGACGAAGATGCCTATGGCATGCGTCTGATGGCCGAGAAGTTGCCCGAGTTGGTGGTAGCCTCAAGCTGCTCGAAGAACTTTGGTCTCTATCGCGAGCGCACCGGATCCATTACCTTTATTACTCAAACGCCAGAGCAGGCAAATATTGTCGCCGGTCAGGCCATGGCGGTGGCCCGTCAGATGTACTCCATGCCACCGGCTCACGGTGCTTTGCTGGTTTCGTTGATTCTGGGTGACGAAGAGCTGTGTAAAGATTGGAAAGCTGAGTTGGAAGAGGTTCGCCTGCGCATCAAATCTATGCGCACATTGCTGGCGGACAGTATTCAGGACAATGCAGCGGGACTGGACTTTAGTCATATCAAACGCCAGAACGGCATGTTCTCATTTTTGGGCATTGCCCCAGAGCATCTGACACGCCTGCGGGAAGAGTTTGGTATTTACATTGTCTCTTCAACGCGGATTAACTTGGCGGGTATTAACTCAAGCAATATTGCTTATCTTGCCGAGTCGATTCGCACAGTACTCAAATAGCCTAGTCTTATCTCTCAAGTTGCTGCAGTACTGAGTCTAGGCTCTGCTGCAGTGACTGTTGGTCGCAGTTAACTCTGATATCGCCATACTTTTTATACAGCGTACATCGTTCATCGAATAGTGACTCGAGGCTCTGGTTGGGTTTCCGAGCTATGCCTCGGGCATCGAAGTTACCGATGCGTTTGCGCAACTCTTTCAATGGTACATCGAGAAATATAACGGTCGCGGTTTCTTTCAAGCGCGCCATGCCAGCTTCGGAATAAACCGCGCTGCCGCCGGTAGCTACAACCTTTCCTGCAATATCTTCGCTCAGCAGAATCTGTTCTTCGATCTCGCGTAGATGAAGGTAATCACTGCTGTCGAGAATTTCTTGCAGGGTGCGGCCTTCGCGGACTTGGATGGCAATATCGGTGTCGACGAAGTCCAGGCCCAGCTCTTTTGCCAGAAGGATGCCCAGGGTACTTTTCCCAGCGCCGGGCATGCCGATTAGGACGATGCTATGGTGGTTCGTATTCATGTTTTTCCTACTAAGATAGTTCTGGCTTGTTACTCTCTCACCATTGCAATTTTCACTGATGTCATCCCGAGCGTAGTCGAGGGATCTCCTCAGTGTACTGCTTCGCGCATTTGATGCTGCAATTCTGCATAAGATCCATTCGGTTCGGCTGCGCTCTCTCAGGATGACTGCGCTTTGCGCAGTCACCGGCGGCGCTTTCGTGCTAGATGATCAAACAGTGCAATATACTGGCCAGTCAGCTTATGCGACGGTGCGTAGTAAATCAGTGGCGCACATTCATTGTGGGACTCTTTCATTTTTACCGACTGATTCAGATAGGTGGGAATCACCGGCAGCTTCTCTTTCTTCATTTCAGCAATCAATCGACTGGGCAATGAAGCAGTGGGCTGGAACTGATTGACCACAATACCCCCCACACTGAGGCCCTGATTGTGGTCCTCACGAATCTCATAGATTACATCGAGAATTGAATAGAGCGCCTGGCGTGAAAAGGCATCGCAATCGAAGGGAATCAAGACTATATCGCCAGCTATTAAGGCCGAGCGAGTATAGAAATTTAACGCCGGTGCCGTGTCTATATAGATCTCATCAAAGTCGCTATCGAGCTTGTTTAATAGATCCCGTAACTTGTAAATCTTCTGCCGTGACTCAAGCTTGTGCTCAAGGGCCAGCAGATTAACGCTGGAGGGCAGTACAAAGAGATTTTCATAGGGCGTTTCATGGACATAGTCCAGGGCTTCATTGAGTTTCGAGGAAAACTCTAGGGTGCCATCAAAGTAATCAGCAACTGTATTCTCCTCGGGGCTGTCGCCGAGCAGATAATGTGTGGAATTACACTGGGAGTCTAAATCCACTACCAGAGTACGCTTGCCCCTTGAGGCGCTAATGGCTGCCAGATTGCAGGTGATGCTGGATTTTCCGACGCCGCCTTTCTCGTTAAAAATAACTCTGCGCATTTGATTCACTCCATTATTTACAAATCACGACTGATTCTACCCAAACTTAAGGCTAAAGCCACAGTCATGTTCGAATGCTGTGGGTAATACAGTCAAAATCAGCTGCTGGGGTAGAGCGGTTTAAGCTCCGCCTTGACAGTTTGAGAACCCGCTTTGGGCACTATGGCACTGCGTATTAAATTGACCAACAGTTGTAAATCCGGCTGTTGCTCCGAGCTGATGTTATAGAGGGCCTGATCGAGTAGATCAAACTGTTGCTGCAGCTGAGAGTTATCCAATAATAGGGCGATCTCAGCCAGAGTTTTAACTCTCTGCTGAGGAAAAATACAGCGACCCCAGGCCAGAATGCTATCACGCAATGGCGCTAGATCAGATTTCCGTGCCGCCCGCTCTACATTAGTAAGCAGCTGTTTAAGCTCCAGTCGGGCACTATTTAAACCGCTCAGGTCTCTCTGCGGCTTGGGAGTAGTTGATCGGCGCAGCCAGGCTATTGATAAGAACATCAGTAGCAGCCCATTACCCGCCAGGGATAGCTGCAGAGCTAGAGATGAGCGCAGCTCCTCCATAAACGACTTTGGCATCTCTGGTGCAGAGGCTATGGCGCTGATGTTTGCGCCAGCTGCTGGGGTAGGCGAACTTATATAGGGATTCACTGCTCTCACTTCAGCAGCGGCCACCTGAAGAGTTACGGCGTCGAGTTTGGCGGTCTGCATTCGCTGTTTGCCACTGTCCCACCAGCGCACTGTTACTGGGGGCAGGGTTATCTCTCCCGGGCGATTGGGTACCAGAGCAAAGGATTCACGGCGAATGCCGGTGACGCCCGAAGCGTCAGCGCTGTCATCCAGCTGGGGCTGATCAGGATAAATTTTATAGGCATCACTTTCACTGAGGGATAGGGGCATAATCTGAGCGCCGGTTAGACCCTTGGCTGTAATGCTGATATTGCGCGTTATGGGCTCTCCCACTGTTAATTGATCCAGCGGGCTGCTCCACTGCTGATCCAATCGAATACTACTGGCTGGCATCCAGTTGTCTATATCTATATGGGCTGGCCGTGCCATCACATCAATAGTCTTGCTATCAGTACTGCGAATAATACGGTTGCCTCTGGTGTTAAAACCACCGTAGCGACTGTTGCTCGCCTCATAAGCGGAAAAACGCAGGGCGGGAATTTGCAGTTTGCCGCTGGTCTGAGGGAAGAGGGCGTAGACGATTTCCACCACCTGATAGTTTTTGCCGGCAACATTTTTTTGAAATTGAGTCTCCGAGACTTTCTGCATCAGCGCGTCGTCAACCTTGAGCGGATCCAGCCCTAGGTCGCTGAGTCGCACCGAGGTGTAGAGTCGGTGAGTAAGCAGCAGCTGCTCCTGAATATAGACCTCGGATTTATCCACGATGGTTTCGGTATACACCGGTTGCCCCACTGCCGAGGTAGCACTGGCCTTGCGCACGGTAATTTCGATGGCATTGCTGATATCTTTTTTATACTTGATCGATGGCACCAGCAGTCGGCCAGTGCGTTTTGGCGCCAGGAGTAGATTCCAGTCTGTAAAGGACTGGCTCTGTCCATTGACCCTTGAATACTGCTGCTGGCGGCTGGTGGAGAGAATCTCGAAGTCACTTTCAATGACGCTGAAGCCCGGTTCGCCCATCAGCGCTTGAGAGTCTAGGCGCACTAGAAGCTGCAGGGTTTCATTGCTGTCGATAATGGTGCGGTCAGCTGTGGCAGTAAGGGTCGCCCAGCTATGGCTGCAGGCCAGCGCCAAGAGGGCCTGCAGTGCCATGGAATAGATGCGTTTCGGCAAAGTATTTTTTACAGTCATATTGATCATTACTACCAGCGCTCTTGCTGTTCGTTATTGGGAGGTACTGGGCGGCGCTGCTCAAGTGCGCGCTGCCGGGATTGGTAGCGGAATTTTTCCCGCAGCAAGCCACCAGGATCATCTGGAACGCGGCGCAGCCACTGTTCCAGTTCTTGCTGGGCCTGTTTTTCCGCTTCACTTTCTGCTTCGGTAGGTTCGACGGCATTCTGCTCTTGTTCCTTTGCCTCTTGCTGCTCTCGCTGCGCCTCTTCTTGCTTAGACTCCTGTTCCTCAGACTCGTCTGGCTCGCCTTGTTTTGCTTCGGGCTCCTGGTCTGACGGATCCTGCTGCTGGGAATCTTGTGGATCAGATTGTTCTTGATCCTGAGATTGCTGGTCTTGAGATTGTTGGTCTTGAGATTGTTGGTCTTGAGATGGTTGTTCTTGAGAGTCCTGAGATTCCTGGTCCTGTGAATCATTTTCCTGAGACTCAGAATCTTCTGAATCTTGCTGCTGTTGTTCCTGCTGCTGTTTAAGTTGCTCGAGCAATTCTTTATTGGCCTTGGCATCCTCCATCTCAGGATTCATTGCCAGGGCCTGATCATAGGCTTCGATAGCGGCGTCGAGATCCCCGGAATGGGCCAGGGCATTGCCGCGATTGTAGTGACTGTCGGCATCGTCGAAATCGAGAAACTCATTGATAGCGCTCTCGTAGTCTCCGGCTTTGTAGGCAGCGCTGCCACGCCATTCAGGGTCTTTAAACAGGCTCTGGGCCGCTGCCGCGTCGCCGTTTTCTAGTGCTTCTCTGGCCTGCTGATCGGCGGTCTTCCACAAATCCTGCCAGCCAAGGGCCGAGACGGGATCGGAGAACAGCAGGGGCGCCAACAGAATCAGCGCAATATTGCCTTTGCGAAAACTTAACACAATAATCGGCAGCAATAAAAATACCAGCCAAAAACCCTGATCATCCCAGAGATCAAAGGAGCGCTCCAACTCTTTGGTAGCGTCGGGAAAGAGTTCCTCCGTGGTGGCCAGCAATGCCTCTATATCTGAATCATCGGCACTCATGCCGGCATAAATTCCGCCATTATTTTGTGCCAGCATTTGCAGAGAAGCCGGCGATAACTTGGGAATAATAATCGCGCCACTACGGTCTTTGGCAAAGCCGCCAGCCCCGGTGGGAATTGGTGCGCCCTGTTGCGTGCCGACACCCAAAATAGAGAGTCTGAATTTACCCGCTTTAGAGATCATCGATTGAATGCTATTAAAGGCTGACCTAGAGACCTCATCGGTGATCAGCAACAGGTCCCCTTGCTGATAGCCGCCGTTAACCGCCAGTTCAAGAGCTGTCTCTATGGCGTCTTCAGTGTTGCTGCCGTACTCAGGTAATAGGGTCGGATGCAGCACAGGCACTAGGCTGATAATGGTATTGCTGTCTTCAGTGAGAGGCGTCAGTGTGTAGGCCGCACCGCCATAGACCACCAGCGCACTAAAACCTTCACTGCGGTTCTTGAGAATATCGATTAACTTGTAGCGCGCCCGTTCCAAACGACTGGGTTTAATATCTTCAGCGAGCATCGACGGCGACAGATCCATAATCAAAATCAGCGCTGCGTCTTTTTTGTGCACTGGCTGGGGCAGTTGCTGCCAGCTGGGACCGGCCAGAGCCAAACAAGTGATCATCCAGGCCAGTAACACCCAGAGCATCCCGCGCTGCTTTTTACTGGTTTCACCCTGCATTAAATAGGGCAGCAGTGCTGGATTGATGATTTTTTCCCAGTTGCCGGCGCTGCGTTTGCGCCACTGTGCCAGGGCCACAGCAATCAGTGCGGGAATTAGACCCAATAGTGCCAGTGGACGAAGTAGGTGCAGCTCGCTGAAGTCGCTATTCAGAAACTCAAGCATGGGACTTCCTCGAGCTACTTACTAGACCGATCAGCAAGCTCAGAATAAAGGCCAATGCCAGGGGCCAATGATAGAGCGCGGCAATCGGCCGAATCATCTCGGCGTCCTGTTCAATGGGTTCCAGACGATTCAGTTCTTGATAAATCGCCACTAACTCTTCTGGGTTGCGAGCGCGAAAATACTGTCCGCCAGTGGCATTGGCTATGGCGGTTAAAGTCTGTTCATCGAGATCCGCTGAAGGGTTGGTAACACGCTTGCCAAACAGCCCCCAGGCTTCCTGAGTCTCTGCACCAACACCAATGGTATAAATCTTAACCTTGGCGCGGCTAGCCAATTCGGCGGCTTTTAAGGGTTCCAGTTCTCCGGCATTATTGGCGCCATCGGTAAGCAGTATTACCACGCGGTGGTTCTCGGGGCGCTGCTGCAGACGTTTCACGGAGAGTCCGATAGCGTCACCTATAGCTGTGCCATTGCCGGCAAATCCCAGCTGGGCTTCATAGAGCAGGGTCTGCATGGTTTTGCGATCGAAGGTTAATGGTGTCTGCAGATAGGCCTTCTCGCCAAATAGGATTAGCCCCAATCGATCACCTTCGCGCTCGGCGACAAAGTTCCCAACTACGGCTTTTACCGCCATTAGTCGATTAACTGTCTGACCACTGAGCTGCATATCTTCCCGTTCCATACTGCCGGAGATATCTACGGCCAGCAAAATATCCCGTCCACTGGTGGGCAGGGATACGGGCTCACCAATCCACACTGGTCGCGCAATGGTCAGCAATGTGCACAGCCAGATAGTACTTAAAAGTAGCAGCAGTAGTGACTTGTGCCAGGAGGATGTAGCTATTGAACCGCTATTGCCCGCGGCGTTGGCTAACAGTGGCGCGCGCAGTGCACGCATGCGTACCTCGGCGGGCTTGCGCAACCAGCGGTAAATAAGCGGCAGCGGTGCCAGTGCCAGAGCCCAGGGCCAGATCAGTTCTAGCATGGTTCGCCCAACTCCAGTTTATCTTCGATGGTATGGCTTTTGATCCAGATGCGCGCATCTTCAAATAGCGACTCAAGGTCAGCGCTCTGCTCAGTTGTTGGCTTGGCGTAAAGCAGGCTTTGGAGTTCCAGATTCGACTGAGTAAACAGCGACTGCTCGCAGCTAAAATGCAAAAATTCGACAAAGGATTCTATCGCCAGGCTGCTTGGCTGACGATTGGGATAAGCGCAGTTAGCAGTCTGTTTCAACAGCACAAAGAGTGCCCGAAGCTTTTCTTGGGAGTCGCTGCTGGCTTTGATCTGTGCCAGTTGCGCCAGTGCCTGACGGCGGTAATGCTTTGCTTTATAACGGCGATAAAGCACTCTCCCTAGCCAAAAGGTGAGGGCGCAGCCAGCCAGAGCCAGAATCCACCAGCCCGGTGCCGGTGGCCACCAGGAGATCGGCTCGGGCAGGTGTATATCCCGCAGTTGATCTAATGGATTGGGCGCTGGGGCGTTAGCCATATTAGGAGTATTAGCCATTAGCTGCGTCGACCTTTGCGGCGCTTACCGTAGGCTTGGGCCAGCACCGACATCACCGAGTCGGCGCTATTAAAAGGCAGGAGTCCGGCGGACAGTTGTTGGCTGGTGCGTTTAAGCTTTTGGCTGCGGTCAATAAAGGCCTGCTCAAAGTCACTGCGCAGTTTGTTGTCGCCAGTATTGAGTAATGTTTGCTGCTCACCATCGCTCACCGCATAGAGGGCCGCGGGGGGCAGTTCCGTTTCAATGGAATCGAACACATGGCAAAAGTTTAGGTTGCTATGGCGGGCTAATTCAAATAGCTGGCGCTCGCAGGCATCGTCAAAATCATGGAAGTCGCTGACAATAAAAACTGTGGTGCCGGGCAGGGCAAAACGCCGCGCCTCCTCAAGCATATGCGCCAGACTAAATTGATCTGTGGCCGGCTGCAGTAGCTGCTGACTAAAGTCCTGCAGCTGATGAATATATTGCAGTACCGCATGGTGACTGCGCCGTGATTTCACCTCTGCTTGCTGTTGCGCGCCAAAAACCAGACCGCCAACGCGATCATTGGCGCTGAGTCCGGCCCAGGCCAGTGCCGCAGATATTTCACAGGCGACTACAGATTTTAAGCGCTGACTGCCGAAGAACATTGGCCCACGCAGATCGCACACCACCAGCACTGGGCGCTCCCGCTCTTCGCGAAAGATTTTAGTGTGGGGAACTTGGGTTTTAGCGGTAACCCGCCAGTCGATAGTGCGCACGTCGTCGCCGGGCTGGTAGATACGCACCTCATCGAAGTCCATACCGCGGCCGCGAAAGCTTGAGCGATGTCCGCCGGCCATCATCTGCCGCGCCTGAACCCGGGGAAAGCCAGTGAGTTCCCGGGCCGCGTAACGCAGGCGCACCATCTCACTGAGACTGGCGATGGCGGGATGGTTGTCCTGTTCCGAGGGTTGATTCATCAGGCTGAGGCGACAGATTCCAGTAGTGTATCAATCACTTGGTTGGCGGTTACGCCACTGGCCTCGGCTTCAAAGCTGAGAATCAAACGGTGGCGCAAAACATCGTGGGCCACGGCGCGAATATCATCTGGGGTGACAAAGTCACGGCCCTGGAGCCAGGCCAGTGCGCGACTGCAGCGATCCAGTGCGATGGTGGCTCTGGGGCTGGCGCCGTAATCTAGCCATTTGGCGAGATCGCCGCCGTAGAGTTTGACGTCCCGGGTGGCGAGAATAAGTTGTACTAAATACTCCTCAACGGGCTCAGCCATATGCACGGCAAGGGCTTCTTTGCGTGCGGCAAACAAGGTTTCTTGAGTCAGTAGCTCAACAGTCTGCGGCGCTTCCTTTAGAGCTTCTCGGCGGGACAGTTCGAGAATTAGACGCTCAGTTTTTGGCGCCGGGTAGTCCACCATGATATGCATTAGAAAGCGGTCCATCTGCGCCTCGGGTAGCGGGTAGGTGCCTTCTTGTTCGATGGGGTTTTGGGTTGCCATGACCATAAACATCTCTGGCAGTGGATAGGTGGTGCCGCCCACAGAGACCTGACGCTCGGCCATGGCTTCGAGCAGTGCCGACTGAACTTTGGCCGGCGCGCGGTTAATCTCATCGGCCAACACCAAATTGTGAAATAGTGGCCCAGCCTGGAACTCAAAGTTGCCCTGCTCGGGACGATAGATATCGCTGCCGGTAATATCTGCTGGCAATAGATCTGGGGTGAACTGCACGCGCTGAAAATCCCCCTCAATCCCCTCGGAAAGCGTCTTAATCGCCTTGGTCTTGGCCAGGCCTGGAGCGCCTTCAACCAGTAAGTGACCATCGGCCAATAGGGCGATAATCAGACGTTCAACAAGTTGTTCCTGGCCGACGATCTGTGTGTTCAGCCAATCTTTGAGTAGATGAATTTTTTGGTGCAAAACTAACCCCTAATAAAAGTTGTGATAATTCGCGCGATGATTGATTCTTGAGACTATTATTGCAACACAAAAATGACCTTTTTTATATCCGCTGAGTAGGTTATATTTATCCGATAATGAATAAATTTTACTGCCTCCAGATTATAGACCGCTAACCAAATAGCAATTAAAACGATAGTAGACTGGCAAAACCAACAAAGGTTTAGAAATCCGCCTATGGATACCAAAAATAATAATCAGCGTGGTGAACTTATTACCGCTCTGAACAAAATTGCTGCTCGGCAGCTGACTCAAACTCAGGCCCATCAGTTTGATAATTTTATTGCTAGAGCTGTTGGGATTATCCATCTTTTGCAAAGATGGCTCGAGGTTAGGCCGAAAAAAGACTGAAGCAACGGCCTTTTTGAAGGCTAATCTGAATCTCTGATGAACTTCCTTACATTAGCTGAATAACCCCATATGAAAGACTCTAGGACCAAACCAACTCTAAATAAACTGCGTATACCGACTAAATAGAAATCCTGATTGAGCGGTTAGGTTCTAAGGTAATTGCAAACCGCTCTAAATAACTTTACTTAACGACCCACTTTTTGATTGTCGACACACAGATTCGCAGCTAAACTGCCGTGCTTTTTTAAATTTTTGAGATATCGATATCCATGTTGAACCCGAACTTCGCCGAAGAATTTGCACCGCTGCAGGGCCGTCTTGAGCCTAAATGGTGGACTGGTACGCCGGCAATTTCCCCTGACCTTTTTGTTGTCGACGGCAATGAATTTCGCGTCAATGGTCAGCCTTTGGTTGCCAGCCCTGAACTTGCCGAGCGTATGCAAAGCACTTTTGACAAGGTTGGTTTGGTCCATGTTATCAATAGCGGTTTAGATGATTTGCAAGCCATGCGCTTGGTTGCAACTCAGGTGCTCAAAAATGAGCGCAAATACGAGGGTGGTGCCAACCCCCGCAAGATCATTGAAAAGAATGTCTACGAAGTGGGTGCGCCACTGGCAGCCTCACTGCACTACCATCACGAAATGGCCTATATCGGCTCTAGCACTAAGATGGTCAGCTTTATGGCTCATAAGATGCCTGCGGTTGGCGGTGCTACTTTTGTCTCCGATAATTGCCAGGCCACTGATGCGTTGATGGCTACAGCCTTTGGACAGAAGCTTAAAGACTTAGGCCTCTGCTACCACCGTGATCTCACTGATCGTGATGCTTTTGAGGGTCGCCTTAATATAGGTGTCTACAATCACTGGCAGCAGTCAATGCTGACCGATGATCAGGATGAAGCTATTGCCGAAGCGCGCCGACGAGGCCTTGAGGCCGAGTGGGGACCCGACCGCAAGTTAATGACTCGCTACTATATTTCTGCGTTTGAATATTTTCCCCACCTTGACCGCAACCTCTTGTATAGCAGCTTGGCTGATGATGATGCCTGGTTTGATAGCTGGCCTCTGGTGCAGCACTTGCCGCCAGAAGAACGTCCATTAAAGCTGACCTTTGGTGATGGCACTGAGATGACTGCTGAAGAAAAGCAGCTTTTTCTCGATGTCTATGATGACTTCGGTATTCCGATTAATTGGAAGGTCGGTGATATTGCCCTTATCTGTAATTATCGCTTTGCTCATGGCCGTCCTGCGGTGCACCTGGAAGAGGGTGAGCAGCGTGAATTGGGTGTGCTTATCGGAGAGTCCTTTGATCGTGTGCAGGCGCTTGAGGACAAGTGGTAGCTGGCGAACGTTGTCGGTTATCATACTGTTAATTTATAACCTGACAGCAAAGCCTAAATGAATAATCTAATTGCTTCTCTGATCGAGCTTCTCGACTCATCCACTGTTATGACCGGCGCTGATATTAGTGAAAAATATCACGCCGATTGGAGTGGTGCAGATCCCTGTCAGCCACTGGCTTTACTCAAGCCAAAAACCACTCAGCAACTCTCCGAGATTATGGCGCTCTGCCATAAGTATGATCAGCCAGTAGTGATTCAAGGCGGGCTGACTGGCCTAGCCGGCGGAGCAACACCTCAGTCCGGTGAGATCGCTATTTCCCTCGAACGTATGAATGGCATCGAAGAACTGGACGCCACTGCCATGACGGTTACCGCGTTGGCAGGCACGCCGCTGCAAGTTTTGCAGGATATGGCCGACGATAATGATTTGTTTTTGCCCTTGGATTTGGGTGCACGGGGCAGCTGTAATATAGGCGGCAATGTGGCGACCAATGCTGGCGGCACTGAAGTCATTCGCTACGGTATGACTCGTTCAATGGTGCTGGGCCTGGAGGCTGTATTGGCCGATGGCACGGTGATCAATGCGATGAATAAAATGGTCAAAAATAATTCCGGTTATGATCTCAAACATCTGTTTATCGGTTCAGAGGGAACTCTGGGTATTGTGACTCGAGTGGTGTTGCAGCTGCAGCCAAAGTCGCGCAGCTCCCACACCGCGCTCTGCGCTTTAAACAGTTATGAGTCGGTGACAAAATTATTAGTCGAACTCAAGCGCAGTCTTGGTTCTGGGCTCACTGGCTTTGAGCTGATGTGGGACAGTTACTACAGCAAAGTCCTTGAAGTGCTGCCTAACTTAAGCAGCCCGTTTCAAGATAGCCATGCCTATTATCTGTTGCTTGAGTACAAAGATAACAATCAAACATTGGGCGCTGAGCGTTTTGAATCGGCATTGTTTGAGCAACTTGAATCTGGCTTGATCGACGATGCCTTGATTGCTCAGTCCCATCAGGATGCGGATAAATTTTGGCAGATACGCGACGGGATTGGCGAACTTTTTCAGGTCTTGGGGCCAGTATCCAATCAAGATGTAAGTTTGCCGCTTGAGCAGATTGGACCTTTTGCCGATGACTTGGATCAGCGTTTAAAGGCTAAATATAACAATATTGGCGTGCTGTTATTTGGCCATATTGGCGACAATAATTTGCATGTCTGTGCCTATACTGGGCGCGATGAAGATAAGTCCAGAATCAATGAAGATATCATGCTGATGATCGGCGAGTACTCTGGCGCTATTACTGCGGAGCATGGTATTGGGGTTCTAAAGCGCGACTTTTTAGCGCTGTCGAGAACACCCAGCGAAATTGCGCTAATGAAGACCCTCAAGGTGGCCATGGATCCCAAGGGGATTTTGAATCCCAAAAGGGTTATTTGATTCTCAGTTTGTCAACCTTAGCGCAGTCGAAGGGTCTCTTGAGTGCTGCATCCGTCCCAATCCCTCAAGCCGAAGCCAAAAAAAATGGCCGCAACTGTTATTGAGCTGCGGCCATCGGGTGGCTCCTTATATGAGCCCGAAACAGGATAAATTCCTGTTTAATTTCTATTGATATTGCTTACTCTTACCTTTGGGTTTTTCCTGTTGGGATTAATTCCTGGCGCAAAGCTATGTTATAAACTTGCCGCCTTTTGCTGGAATGAGTGCTGTTTAAACCCATTCCAATAATCTTCTTTGCCTTCGCGCCAACCGCGGGACCAATGATAG
>Ga0206126_10002343_pt1 | contig 20791 bp, 21 predicted proteins | sample Helgoland_Spring_5_FD_148621 | JGI IMG/M metagenome (GOLD analysis project Ga0206126, IMG submission 148621) | Pelagic subsurface seawater microbial communities from Kabeltonne, Helgoland, North Sea - Helgoland_Spring_Bloom_20160412_1 | ecosystem: Environmental > Aquatic > Marine > Epipelagic ...
TGCTCATCGGCCTTCTGAGGCATCAGACATTCCAGATCCGCAGTAGGTGTCTTAATCACCAGAGAGTCCGGCGCACCCAGGGTTTTGGCCAACATGCGCACCTGGCGCTTGCTCAGTCCAAACAGGGGTGCCAGATCACAGGCGCCATCACCGAATTTAGTATAGAAGCCCGTAATGTTTTCTGCCGAGTGATCTGTGCCCAGTACCAAACCCCCAAGAATTCCGGCGATCTCGTACTGTGAGGCCATCCGTGCGCGCGCTTTGAGATTGCCTTTGGCGAAGTCGGTGACGTCCTCATTCTGCGGATGCAGGCCATGCTCATTCAGCGTGTTACAGACACTGTCATGGATCGCGTCGGCACCACTTTTGATATTGACTGTTAGACTTTTACTGGGCTGGATAAAACTCAGTGCCACTTGGGCATCGTCCTCATCCATCTGCACGCCATAGGGTAGGCGCACAGCGACGAACTGATAGTCATCACAGCTCCGTTCCCTGTTTAGTTGCTCTACCGAGAGTTGTGCGAGACGGCCGCAGGTTGAAGAGTCAACGCCACCGCTAATACCCAGAACCAGCGTTTTGCAGCCTGCTGCTGTGAGCTGGTCTTTGATAAATTGGATTCTGCGTTGGATTTCAAACTGCGAGTCGATCTCTGGGATAACCCGCATTTCTTGGACAATAGCTGCCTTGTTCATAAGCTCAGAAACAACCCTTTGGACAGTGGATAAATTAGTCGACTAGACCACAGGAGATACGGTTCCAAATCGAGCGTGGTTCTTCTTTCTTATCCTCGTTGGTCTCAATGAGCTCGGCTTCCCGCACGGAACGGTTGTAGATAACGCGAGAATCAAAGGCTGGAGGCTGCAGGCGCTCGATCAAACCAAATGTGATCTTACCGAGAAACGAATCGCTACTGCCCACAAGTCGCTTGTCAAAATCGAACTCGCCAGACTGATTGAGTGACGGGTGCTCGGGATAGTTGGCTGCCAAGACCTCGACCGCATGATCCGCCAGCTCCTGCATGCCTAACATCTGGTAACCCTGAGCCATCACGGCGAGACCATCTGGAACAGCCGGTGTCTGCTGGAAGTTCTCCACCACAAAACGACCGCGATTGGCGGCCGCTAAATAAGCACCGCGAGAGAAGTAGTAGTTGGCCACATGTATTTCAGCGCGGCCCAATTGGTTGCGCAGATTGACTAGACGCTTGCGTGCGTCTGCCGCATAGGGGCTCTTCGGAAAGCGGTTCAGCAGCTCGGTAAAGGTGCCAAAGGCATCGCGAGCCGACCCTATGTCACGCATGCTGCTGTCGGTGGGCAAAAAGTTATCAAAGGCGCTAGAGGACTGAGATATCTCAGAGAGACCTTTAACGTAGAAGGCATAATCCACATTGGGGTGTTGCGGGTGCAGGCGAATAAACCGGTCTGCGGCGGCAATGCTCGAATCGTGGTCACCGGACTTAAACTGTGCGTACATCAGTTCCAGCTGGGCCTGTTCGGCATACTTGCCAAAGGGAAATTGTGATTCCAGCAGCTCCAGGTTGCTAATCGCCACGGACCAGTTGCTGGCATTTAGGCTGCTCTGAATTTTTTCGTAAAAATCGACTTCGGTATAGCCTGAGCTTTCGTCTTCTGTAGACTCCTCGTCACCCCAACCTAGCCAAGAGCATCCAGAGATAACAGATAAACTCAATATGAGTAAAATAATTGACCTGATTTTCATGTAATATTCCCAGCCTGAGAAAGTGTCGACGCGCTAGCGATGTAGTCGTGCATTTAACCACACAGCCTGCCGTAAACCAATCTGTGTGGCTGATATAGCAACTGTTAAGGCCCTGGTAAACCAAACCAGTACGGCGGCCAAAGTTGCCAGCCCCTAAATTCAACGCTAGGAATACCTCGATTGACTGATTTTATAGACGCTACAGACTCTAAAGACCAACTAGGCCATCTAGGCCATCTAGGTCATATAGATCACATTGAACAAACCGCAATCGTAGCTGCAGCCGATTGTGGACGCCGTCTGGATCAAATTGCCGCAGAGCTATTTAGCGACTATTCTCGCTCGCGGCTGCAATTGTGGATTAAATCCGGTGAGTTAACCGTGGACGGGCAGCAGCAATCGCCGAAATTTAAACTGCTGGGTGGCGAAACCCTTGCGGTCTCTGCCCAGTTAAAAGCCGAGGGGGATTGGCAGGCTGAAGATATTCCGCTAAATATAGTGTTTGAAGACGACAGCATAATCGTGATCAACAAGCCGACCAATTTTGTTGTCCATCCCGCCGCCGGCAATCGCGAGGGCACCTTGCTCAATGCGCTGTTATTTCATTGCCCACAGTTAGAGTCAGTGCCTCGGGCTGGAATTGTCCATCGCTTGGATAAAGACACTACTGGCCTGATGGTGGTGGCCAAAACCCTCGCCGCCCATAACGATCTAGTTGCTCAGCTTCAGGCGCGCACCGTCAGCCGTGAATACGAAGCTGTAGTCAGTGGCGTAATGACTGGAGGAGGGCTGGTTGATCAGCCCATTGGCCGGCATCCCAAGCAGCGCGTCAAGATGGCTGTTGTCAGGGACGGCAAAGAGGCGCGCACTCACTATAAAGTGGTCAAGCGCTTTGACGGTCATACCCATATTCGCTTAAAGCTTGAAACTGGGCGCACCCATCAGATTCGTGTGCATATGGCGAGCATCAAATATCCCATAGTCGGCGACTATACCTACGGCGGTCGCTTCCGAATTCATAAAGGGGTCTCCGACCAGCTCAGAGAATCCCTGCAGCATTTTGGTCGTCAGGCTCTGCACGCCCGAGCCCTGGGTTTAGTTCATCCCGCCAGCGGCGAGTATGTTAGTTGGGAGACCGAACTGCCCGAGGATATGCAGAACCTGTTAGTAGCATTAAAAGAAGGCTAGATTGGAAGGCTAGGTTAGAGGGCTAGTTTAAAAAGCCAGGCTAAAACAGTAACCAACCCAGGGAGCAAACTTATGCCGATTGATATAATCACTCCCCAGTGGCCAGCGCCCGCCAATGTGGGCTCGGCCATTACCCTGCGCACAGGAGGTTGCAGCAATGCACCTTTCGATCAGAGCAATCTTGCATTGCATGTGCAGGATAATCCCCAAGACGTTATCGGCAATCGCGAAAGCCTCAAACAATATCTCAAATTGCCCACTCAACCCCTGTGGCTGGATCAGGTTCACAGCACCGACCTAGTCTATGGGCCTGAGGCGATCGGCACACCGCGAGCCGATGGCAGCTACAGCGATCAGCCCGGTGCGGTTTGTGCTGTATTAACCGCAGATTGCTTACCAGTGTTGCTCTGCGACAGTGCTGGCACCCAGGTTGCCGCCGCCCATGCCGGTTGGCGCGGACTCTGTGGCGGCATACTGCGTAAAACTGTGGCCACCTTTGCGCAGTCACCAGATCAATTGCTGGTCTATCTGGGCCCAGCCATTGGCCCGCAAGTATTTGAAGTGGGCAGCGAAGTACTGCAAGCCTTTCTCGATCAGGCACAAAATCCACAGCATAAGCGAGCCATAGCTGCCGCCTTCAGCTTGCGGGAGTCGGCCGAAGACAAGTATCTGGCCGATCTCTACAGTCTTGCACGAGCCGAATTACAGGCCTCGGGCGTTACCGAAATCTTTGGTGGCGACTACTGCAGCTACAGCGATTCAGAGCGCTTTTACTCCTACAGAAGGGAGCCGAAAACCGGTCGCAATGGGTCACTGATTTGGCTCCGCGGATAGCCTCTGAGCAGAGCTTAAAATTCCTCTGGTTTTCGCTCGGATAACACTTGATAACAGGGGGGTGTTCCATTAGAATTGCCGCCCTCTCGCAGAGGCTATTGGCTTCAAGAAAAAAAGCGACGGAATCTGGCTGCTAACTAACTGATGCGGCCACTATAAATTGGAGCAGAACATGTACGCAGTAATCAAAAGTGGCGGAAAGCAGCATCGCGTAGTTGAAGGAGAGACCCTTCGTCTTGAGAAGCTGGATCTAGCGACTGGTGATAATATCGATTTTGAAGAAGTCTTGATGGTCGGCGAAGGTGCCGAAGTCAAGATTGGTGCTCCTCTCGTAGAGGGTGGCAAAGTGACTGCTGAGATCGTTTCTCACGGTCGTGGCGACAAAGTGAATATTATTAAATTCCGTCGTCGCAAGCACTCGCGCACACAACAGGGCCACAGACAGTGGTATACAGAAGTTAAGATTACTAGCATTAACGCTGGATAATCCCAAGAGGAAATAGCAATGGCTCACAAAAAAGCTGGTGGTAGTACTCGTAACGGTCGCGATTCAGAAAGCAAACGCCTTGGTGTTAAAGTTTTCGGCGGCCAAGCAATAAATTCAGGCAGCATCATCGTTCGTCAGCGTGGCACTAAATTCCACCCGGGCAACAATGTCGGTATCGGCAAAGACCACACACTGTTCGCAACAGCCGAAGGCGTTGTGCAGTTTGTGCAGAAAGGCCCGAAGAACCGTAAGTATGCAGAAGTGGTTTCCGCGTAGGTTACTACCACTTCATGTTAAAAAAGCCCCTACGTGGGGCTTTTTTTATGCGCGGGATTTAGCCCCCGCGGCTCACGCAATGACACACAGCAACAGCAACTGTAAACTGATCCTATGAAATTCGTCGACGAAGCAACAATTAAAGTGCAGGCAGGCAAAGGCGGCAACGGCTGCATGAGCTTTCGCCGTGAGAAATATATTCCCAAAGGCGGCCCAGATGGCGGTGATGGCGGTGACGGTGGCAGCGTGTTTCTGGTTGCGGCAGAAGGTCTCAATACCCTGATCGACTTCCGCTTTACGCGTAACTTCCGCGCTGAGAATGGTGAGCAGGGCCGCGGCTCTGACTGTACTGGCGCCGGTGGCGAAGACCTAGTTATGCAAGTCCCCGTGGGCACCACAGTACTCTGCGAAGAGACTGGCGATGTACTGGGCGATCTCACTGAATTGGGTCAGCAGCTCAAAGTGGCCCAGGGCGGTTTTCATGGCCTCGGCAATGCGCGCTTTAAGTCCAGTGTCAATCGCGCACCGCGACAGACCTCTCCCGGCAGTGAAGGTGAGTTGCGCGAGATCAAGCTTGAACTAAAAGTGCTCGCTGATGTGGGCCTACTCGGCCTACCCAACGCCGGTAAATCAACCTTTATTCGCGCCGTCTCGGCAGCCCGTCCAAAAGTTGCCAACTATCCCTTCACCACGCTAGTGCCCAACTTGGGCGTAGTGGGTATGAGCGGTGATAAAAGCTTTGTCGTCGCCGATATTCCCGGCTTGATTGAAGGCGCATCTGAAGGCGCTGGCCTGGGTATTCGTTTCCTCAAGCACCTGACCCGCACACGACTGCTGTTACACCTTGTCGACATGATGCCCTATGACGGCACCACACCAGCGGAAAACACTGTAGTGATCGAGCAGGAGTTGGGTAAATTTAGCCCGACACTGGCCGAGGGTGATCGCTGGTTAGTATTGAATAAAACCGACCTGATGCCCGAAGATGAAGTGGAGCAAGCTTGCAAGAATGTGGTTGAAACACTCAACTGGCAGGGCCCAGTATTTATTATTTCTGCGATCTCTGCACAGGGCACCAAAGCCCTCTGTGCAGCGATCATGGATTATATCGACGGTCATCGCGAACGGGAAAGTATAGATCCGACACTGATTGTGGCACTTGAAGAACGCCGCCAGCAGATCCAAGCGGAAGCCCGCGAGCGCATCGAAGGACTGGCTGAAGCCAGACGTCTGGCCCGCCTCGGTGGCGAGCAGATCGAAGGTGCAGAATTCGATGAAGAGTTTGAAGACGAAGATGACGACGACAACGATGTTGAAGTGGTTTACGCAGAGTAGGATGGCTGAATCCCTAAAACAAGTATAACGAAAGTAGCTAGGAGTTTAGCTAGGAGTTTAGCTAGGTATGACAAGAGCAATCACCCAAGATGCACAGCGCCTAGTCGTTAAGATTGGCAGCGCGCTGCTGACCAATAATGGCGCCGGTCTCGATCGTGACGCCATCGACGGCTGGGTTGAGCAAATCGCCCAGCTCTTGGCTCAGGGTAAAGAAATTGTTTTAGTCTCCTCCGGTTCAATTGCCGAAGGCATAGTGCGACTCGGCTGGAAAACCCGTCCCGGTAGCATTCATGAACTTCAGGCCGCGGCAGCAGTGGGCCAGATGGGTCTAATTCAAACCTATGAGAGCAGCTTTCAACGCTTCGATCGCCTCACCGCACAGATACTCCTCGACCACGACGACCTGGCCAATCGCCAGCGCTACCTCAATGCGCGCAGCGCCCTACAGACCTTAATCCAATTAAACGTGCTGCCCATAGTCAATGAAAACGACACCGTGGTCACCGATGAAATTCGCTTTGGCGACAACGACAGTCTTGCCGCACTGGTGGCCAATCTAATTGACGCCGATCTGCTGGTGATCCTCACCGATAAAGACGGCCTCTATAGCGCCAATCCCGATCTCGATTCGAGCGCCCAGCTGATCAGTGAAGCCATGGCCGACGACAGCTCTCTCGACGCCCTAGCCGGTGGCAGCAACAGCAGTCTTGGCCGAGGTGGTATGGTCACCAAATTGCAGGCAGCGAGGCTCGCAGCCCGCTCTGGTTGCAACACCGTGATTGTCGGCGGACGCAATAGTGAGATATTGACCGCAGTCACTCAGGGTCAACAGGTCGGAACATTACTCACCGCCTCACAGCAGCCCCTCGCCGCACGCAAGCAGTGGCTCGCGGGACAGTTGCAGGTCAAAGGCCAGCTAGTGCTCGACGCCGGTGCCGTCAAAGTTCTGCAACAGCAGGGTCGCAGTTTATTAGCCGTGGGTGTTACCCAGGTCAAAGGGCAATTTACCCGGGGTGAATTGGTCAGCTGTGTTGATACTGGTGGTCGTGAAATTGCTCGCGGGCTGGTCAACTACCACTCCGACGAAGCAGATCGTATCAAAGGTCAAGGCACCGAGCGCATCGCCGAAATTCTCGGTTATCGTGAAGACGACGAACTGATTCATCGCGACAATATGGTGATTAGCTAAACGACTTTTCCGGTTCCTAGAACTAGAGTCACTTCCAATCCACAATTTTACACTCCGCTCCCAATCAGCTGGGACGTCCATTTTAGCTTGCCTGTTGAAAACCTCCCGCTAGCCCCCACCTAAAATACTAAGCAAGATAAAAACTTATTCCGAGGTATGCCATGCGAATCGAAAAGCTGACTAATCAACTGCAGAGTGCGCTAGCCGACGCCCAATCCATTGCCGTGGGCAACGACCATTCCGCCATAGAACCGCTGCACCTATTGTTGGCACTACTCAATCAACAGGGTGGCAGTGTGCGCCCAATCCTCAATCGCGCCGGCTTTGATGTGGTTGGCCTGCAAACTGATCTCAATACGCAGCTCGATAAACTCGCCAAGATCAGCTCCCCCACCGGCGAAGCAAATCTATCCCAAGATCTTAGTCGCCTATTAAATATGGCCGACCGCAGCGCCCAGAAAAAGGGCGACCAATTCGTCTCCAGTGAAATTTTGCTACTCGCCGCCCTTGAAGATAAAAATTTACTCGGCAAAAGCCTCGCCAAGTTTGGTGATGTGAATAAAGCCAAGAGCGCTATTGAATCGGTTCGCGGTGGCGAGCAGGTCAGCGATGCCGATGCTGAAAGTCAGCGCGAAGCCCTGGATAAATACACCATCGATCTCACCGAGCGGGCTGAATCCGGAAAATTAGATCCAGTGATCGGCCGCGACGACGAAATCCGCCGCACCATCCAGGTTTTGCAGCGCCGCACCAAAAACAACCCGGTCTTGATCGGCGAACCCGGTGTCGGTAAAACCGCCATCGTCGAAGGCTTGGCCCAGCGGATTATCAATGGCGAAGTGCCAGAGGGCTTAAAAAATAAACGCGTATTGACCTTGGATCTCGGCGCACTCTTAGCCGGTGCAAAATTCCGCGGTGACTTTGAAGAGCGCCTAAAAGCCGTGCTCAAAGATCTCTCCAAACAGGAAGGACAGATCATTCTGTTTATCGACGAGATTCATACCATGGTCGGTGCCGGTAAAGCCGAGGGCGCCATGGATGCCGGCAATATGCTCAAGCCAGCCTTGGCCCGCGGCGAACTCCACTGTGTCGGTGCCACCACCCTGGACGAATACCGCAAGTTTATTGAAAAGGACGCCGCCCTCGAGCGCCGCTTCCAAAAAGTCTTAGTCGAAGAGCCCAGCGAAGAGGATACCGTCGCCATTTTGCGCGGTCTTAAAGAGCGCTATGAAGTTCACCACGGCGTTGAGATTACCGACAGTGCCATAGTGGCCGCCGCTAAACTGTCCCAGCGCTATATCACCGACCGCCAACTGCCGGACAAAGCCATCGACCTGATCGATGAGGCGGGTAGTCGCATCCGCATGGAAATTGACTCCAAGCCGGAAGAGATGGATCGTCTTGAGCGGCGCTTAATCCAATTAAAAATCGAGCGCGAAGCGGTCAAAAAAGACAAAGACGAAGCCTCCCGCAAGCGCCAGCAAAAACTCGAAGATGATATTGCTGAGCTTGGCGCAGAATATGCCGACCTCGAAGAGATCTGGAAAGCCGAAAAAGCCTCCATGCAGGGTGCAACCCATATTAAAGCTGAACTGGAGCAAGCCAAAGCCAACCTTGAAGCGGCCCATAGATCCGGCAACCTTGAAAAAATGGCGCAGATTCAATACAGCATTATTCCCGAATTAGAAAAGCAATTGGCCAGCGCCAATAGCGAAGCCCAGGTTGAAAAGCGCCTGCTGAGAAACAAAGTCACCGAGGAAGAGATCGCCGAAGTGGTCGCCAAGTGGACCGGTATCCCAGTGTCGAAAATGCTCGAAGGAGAGCGCGATAAACTGCTGCGCATGGAAGATTCCCTGCACCAGCGAGTGATGGGCCAGAGTGAAGCCGTCGTCGCCGTCTCCAACGCCGTGCGCCGCTCACGTGCCGGTTTATCCGATCCCAATCGCCCCAATGGATCCTTCCTGTTTCTCGGTCCCACCGGCGTCGGCAAAACCGAACTCTGCAAATCCCTAGCTGAATTTTTGTTCGACAGCGAAGAGGCCATGGTGCGTATCGACATGTCCGAGTTTATGGAAAAACACTCCGTCGCCAAGCTGATTGGCGCACCTCCCGGCTATGTGGGCTATGAAGAGGGCGGTTATCTCACTGAAGCCGTGCGCCGTCGCCCCTACTCAGTATTACTGCTGGATGAAATCGAAAAAGCCCATCCCGACGTCTTCAATATTTTATTGCAGGTACTCGATGACGGCCGTTTAACCGATGGTCAGGGTCGCACTGTCGACTTTAAAAACACCGTGATTGTGATGACCTCCAACCTCGGCTCCGACGTCATTCAAATGCTCGCCGGTGAAGAGAACTACGAGGTGATGAAATCTGCGGTCATGGATGTAGTCAGCAGTCATTTTCGCCCCGAATTTATCAACCGCGTCGACGAAGTAGTAGTATTCCACCCACTGGCCAAAGAGCAACTCCGCGGTATTGCCAGCATCCAGCTCGATCTACTGGGCAAGCGTCTGGCTGAACACGAGCTGCAACTGACCCTCAGCGACGAGGTATTGGACAAGTTACTCGAGGCAGGCTTTGACCCAGTCTACGGCGCTCGACCCCTAAAGCGCGTGATTCAGCAGCTGATTGAAAACCCCCTGGCCCAGAGTATCCTCTCCGGCCAATTTGCACCGGGGGCAGAGATAAAAGGTCAGTTGCAAGAGGGGCTGGTGGTATTTGGTTAAGCTGTGCTAGCGGCTAGTGGTTAGTGGTTAGTGGCTAGTGCGGGCGGATTTATAAGTAGGTGGCATGGCTGTATTTTTTATATTTGCTAAGTTAGTGGTTGTCTCTATCCACCCAATTCTCATAATTCAATCCATTTACCCGTGAAAACTCGCGAACATTGTCGGTCACTAAAATTGCACCTACTGCGATGGCATGGCCGGCAATGAGTGTGTCGTTATGTCCGATCGGGGTACCTACTGATTCAAGCTCTTTTTTAATCAGAGTAGAGTGCTCAACGGCCAGTTTATCCCAAGCAAGAATAGCATCGAGCCGCTCCACAAATTCAGATACTATGCCCGCCATCTTTGGACTGGCCTTCTTGTTAGCAGCACCAAAAGTAAGTTCAGCGTAAGTGATCGCGGACACCACGACTGGGTGCCCAGCTTGTGCCGTTCGTTGTAATTTTTCGAGCAAATATTCGGGCTTTTTGCGTATCAAAAAACTACAGATATTGGTGTCCAGTATATAACTTACTTTAGTCATCGAAATTAACTCGTCCATGTTGTATGACCTGTTCTCTTTCCTTAAGAAAATCACTATCGGCGGCAGGCGTCCGCGCAAAACTCAACCAAGTCGCGCGGAGTGGAGTAAGGATAATTGAATTACCCTCACGGCGAATCTCGACCTCTGAGACGCCTTCGAATTCGAGCTCTTTCGGTAACCTTATCGCTTGGTTACGGCCATTTTTAAATATGCTTGCAGTTGCCATTGTGTCGACCTCTTTTGTTTCTTATAAAGATTATAAAGTCGTACTGGCATATGTCAAGCATAGGCCTTTAGGTCAAGGTAAGAAATGGAGGTATTGGGCAAGTTACTCGAGACAGGCTTTGACCCAGTCTACGGCGCCAGACCCCTAAAGCGCGTGATTCAGCAGCTGATTGAAAACCCCCTGGCCCAGAGTATCCTCTCCGGCCAATTTGCACCGGGGGCAGAGATAAAAGGGGCGTTGCAAGAGGGGCTGGTGGTATTCAGCTAATCAGTACTGAGGATCCCGGGGATTGGGGTTATAAATAACCAATCAGCGGGTCGCCACCCTGATAGCTCGTGATGCTGGCAAGTGAATCGATAAATAGATGAAATAATTCCGCCTGTGATGACACATCCAATTTGGCGTAGCTATTTTTGCGGTGCAGCTTCACCGTCTCCGGTGAAATACTCAATCGCTCAGCAATTGACTTGGTCGAGTGACCATGGAGAAAGAGCTGTACCACCTGCGTCTCTCTACAGGTGAGGTAAGCCGTGCCAAAATGCTTCAGGGCGCTATCTAACTGCCCCGGCAACTCATTTTTAGCGGCCTTGTGTTCGCCAATTTTGGCAACCCAATGCAGCTTGGAAAGCGTGGCTACGGTATCGGCTATATCTTCCAAAAGGCTAATTTGAGAACGACTAAAGGGCTGTGAAAAAATCAGTCGGGCTATAGAGATATTGACGAATTGATTCGCCGAGAGAGGCACAATAAAGCCAAGCTCATCTTTAATCTCAGTGTATCTAAAGTAGTTGCGGTAATACTCCGTCTTTTCAAAGCCACTGGGTGCCAAGTCATACAAGCGATGCAAACCACTGGCCTGATCGTCCATCGCCGCGCGGTAAAAGGGTTCGATCAAAAACGCCCCATTGACAAACTGATCGATCTGCCGCTCGGTTTCATTAGGAGGAATATCGTTGTAGACAATCAGCGGTTTTTCATTGCGGTGATAATACAAAATCACCGCATTGTCGAAAGCCACCAAATTCTTCAGCATGCCCACCAGCAGAGAGGGCAGCTGATCACTGGCAATCTCGGGCATGATGGCAGCTAGCTCGTTGCTAAACTTGCGGAGTTGGCAGCTCAAGATACGTCTCTCACAACATGAATCTCACTCAAAGGGCTCAGAATAGGGCGCCAGCTGGCTAGCCCTGTTCTTGAAACTGCGCCGAATCAACAAACATCAGTCGAATAACCAGACTCTCTGTCGATGGCTCCATAGCCATCATCATCACATTGAGATTGCCTTGAATCTCGACACCAGAGGGAAGATTAAACACAATGCCGCCCGTGGCCTCATTGGTTAAGGTACGCAGTTCCTTTAGCTCTTTGTCCTTGCGCACTTCCGTCTGAAACTTCTGCAACATGGCATTCAGAGACAGCTCAAAATTAGGGTAGTTAAACTGACCCTTGTACTCGCTGCGCTCCAGCTCCAGCTTGATAGGAATCTTAACCCCGCTTTTCGCACCGGTCAGTTCACCAGAGCTAACCGAAGTGCCTTGCTTAAGCTCTTTAAACAGCTTCTTCGCATTCTCAGGGCTTTGGTTTTTAAAACCGGCCACCAACAGATTGGCGCCGAGATTAAAGAGCTTGCGAGCATCGATATTGATACCCTGTTGTTCAGTCTGTGCTTCAGTCTGTTGTGCTTCAGTCGGTGTGTCAGTCATAGTCGGCTACTAAAATAGTTAGTTAAAAAATGAGTTAATGATCGCAAATCCGTGCAGCGCATGACTCTACCGCAAAGCCAGTGCAAATGTAATACCTGAATGAGTCATCGGATTAACCTTCAGCGGCGTATAACATCCAGTCCCCTCAAAGGTCTCAGCATGACAGCCAATATCTCAGCGCCAAATTCTCTCCCAACCCCTGTAGTCACTGACTTAAACTCCAGCGAACTGTCTCGGGTTGTGGAAATGGCCTGGGAAGATCGCACACCCTTCGAAGCCATCCAAGGGCTGTTTCAGCTGAATGAATCCGCCGTCATCTCATTGATGCGCCGCACCCTCAAGCCACGATCATTTCGCCTCTGGCGCAAACGTGTCACAGGTCGCAAAACCAAACATCTGCAACTGCGCTCACCAGAGGTCAGTCGCGGTTACTGCCCCACCCAATACAAGCGCGGATAAGAGGCCACCAAAAATGAAATCCCTTCGCCACAGCATTCTCGCCAGCTGCCTAAGCCTCTTCTTAATCCCCACCACCATAGCCCTAGAGCCCCTTATGACCGATCGCTTTGACGCCGACCCACAGCTGCGCTGGTCCTACGTTAGCGATCAAGTCATGGGCGGTGTTTCTGAGGGTAGACTGGCCTTTAAGGAAGAAGGTGGCGAACAGTTTGCCCATATGACCGGACAGGTCAGCACCGAGAACAACGGCGGCTTTATCCAGCTGCGCAAAGCAATCCCCAAGAAAACCATCGACACCGCCACCGGCGCCTTCCTAAAAGTCCGCGGTAACGGCCAGCAGTACTACCTGCACCTGCGAACCTCAGGAACATTGCTGCCCTGGCAGTACTATCAGGCAAGTTTCACCACCACAGACCAGTGGCAGATCATTAAAGTGCCCCTCACAGCCTTCAGCCGCTCAGGCAACTGGCTCAGCAAAGCGGTCAAGCCCAGCTCCATCCGCAGTATTGGCATAGTTGCCTTTGGTCGAGACCACAGTGCTGACATTCAAATCGCAGAGATCGGTTTTTATTGATCTGCGTCTAGTTTAGGGCTAGCTAAAACCAATATATTCCGGGTATATCAACTTTGCTTCAGTATTGAGGTGCGCAGGATCAACTGCGTATTGTTTTTGTACAGCAATCACCGGTGGCAGAAAATGTCAGAAATAAAGCATCTATTTAAAGGGCATGATGATTCTAGTAGTCAGGCTGCTGATCTGATTGAGATATCAAGAACCTTGTCTCCAGAGTTAAGGGCCGCTTTTGCCGATAAAACCGAACATTTTTCCGAGTATGAGTTTGGTTACTACGCCGAGCTGTCTGCAATGAAGAATGTATTTGATTTTAGACGTAAAATTCTCAGTATTGTTCAGGGCCTTGGCTTTTCCGATTTCGCATTTATGCGAATTCACTGTGGAGATATAGACTCTAGGCTTCTCCTGACTACGCCAAGTGAGATGCTAGCCACATACTTTGGCGAAAATTTTATGAAATACGACATGCTACTTCCCTATGCCGAACAAATATTAAATCCTGTGTACTATTCGCAGCTATATTCTTACTCGGATGAGTCTCTATTTCAAAATGAGACGACCCGTGCCATGAGAGCGATCTACGACTTAAGTAAATCCTATGGATTCTATGATTTCTATAATATTCCTATAAAGGCCCGAAATGGCGAAGGCAATGTTTTATTTTCGGTCACTATTCGTGGTGCTAGCCCTACTGACCTAAAGCGAGAAGTGGATACTTGTCATATGGCCCTTACATTATTGTGCGAAGCCATTGATTTTGTTGTTACGCATAAGTTTGCTGATGATTTAATCGGCGAAAAAATGAGCAGACCCTTGGATATCTCAATTAACCCTCGACCACTTCGTGTCCTTCAGACCCTGGCAAATAATGATTTTAATATTATGCAGGTGGCGGATCACTTAAATATTAGTGCTGTTACGGCCAATAAGCATTTGGAAACTGCCCGCAAGGCCTTGGGAGTCCGGACAAATTACTCAGCCATTAAAAAGGCAATTTTAAACGGGCTTTTTGAATACGAAAAATAATCATAAAAACACAGCAAGGAGGTTGTGATGACGGTTTCCCTGGAGCTTGATCAAGAGGTAGATTCGGGTATTGACTTACATGACAGAGCGTTTCAGATTGATCCCTACCCAATATATGAAAAGATGCGGTCAATGCCTGTCTGCAAAGTTAAGCCTGGCGATATATGGGCGGTTAGCCGTTATGCCGATGTGAAATACCTGCTTGCCAATCCAGCAATCTTTTCATCTCGGGCACTCGCGTTGCCCTATGAGTCTGACTGGTTGAGTGAAGAGTGTCGTAACCCGCGACTTATAGGTACTCAAGATCCCCCGGAGCATGGCCAATATAGGGGTGTGGTCAATAGGGCTTTTATCAATAGCGCGATTGAATATCTGATCCCGTTAATGAAATCAACAGCCGAAAATTTGGTGTCTAATTTAGAGTGCTCTAAATCGGTAAATTTCGTCGAAGAATTCGCCTATCCCTATATTGGGAAAATTATCACCCAGATTGTTGGTGTGGGGGATAAGCAGAGTCTTGCCGATTTACGAGAATGGGTGTCGCTGGAGGGACGCCTCTCATTGAGTAAGCCAAGCGATGAGTATATAGAAGCGTTTGAAAGGACTACGTTGCGGCAATCTAAATATTTCCTTGAGGCCGCACAGGATCGGCGTGAAGTGCCTCAGGATGATTTGGTTACTCATCTTGTAAATGCTCGTGTTAAAGGCGAGAAATTAACGGATAAAGAGCTTTGCGGTATGCTTAGCCTTTTTGTATCTGCGGGTTTTGTTACCACAATTCAAATGCTCAATCATGGCATTATGATGTTCTCGCAGAGGCCAGACCTGGCCGATGAACTTAGAAAATCTCCCGAATTAATTCCCGCATTTATTGAAGAGTTACTGCGGTTTAGACCCGCTGTTATTGCAACAGCAAGAATAGCTTTGAGGCCGATTGAGCTGGGTGGGGCCAGTATTGAAAAGGACGATTTGATTTTGGCACTGCTAGCCTCTGCTGGCCGAGACCCAGAAAAGTTCGATGACCCCAATACCTTTAACTTACATCGGCGGGGAGTTAAACAGCACTTGTCATTTGGCCACGGTATCCACACCTGTACTGGGGCGCCGCTGGCTAGGCTTGAACTAAAAATTGCCTTCGAAGTATTGCTAAAACGATTTTCTAGTTTCAACTGTCCTGCGGATAAAGATTTGGACTGGATTAATTCGCTTTTTCTTCGCGGCGTTGATGATCTACCAGTACATTTTTCAAACGCTTAAAGCTAGCTCAAAAAGGGAGTTTTTATGAAAGGGATAAAATTTATATCGGTACTAATTTTTACGGGGATGATATCAGGCTTGGCAACGGCAGAAATACAGCGGCGTAACGCTTTGGAGGAGGTGACTGTCACTGCACAGAAACGGCCTAAATTATTGCAGGAGACCGCCATTGCAATGTCAGTACTGACATCAGAGCAGCTTGAGCTACAGGGAATAACGAGTATTGGGGATATGCATGGCGGCGCCATTGCATCTCTGCGTATGTATGCCAGCGCTAATACTCCTTCGAATCTTATTGTCGCTATCCGCGGTAATGGCACCGGCGATCCCAGTGAGATCACGCGAGATGGCTCTGTAAGTGTCTACTTGGACGGGGTTTATATGGCGCGCTCTCAGGGGCTGGCCTTAGAGCTTTCTGAGTTGGAGCGTATCGAGGTGTTGCGCGGTCCTCAGGGAGCATTGTTTGGCCGCAACTCGATTGGCGGAGCCGTCAGTTTGGTGACAAAAAAGCCAACTGGCCAATTTGGCATCAAGCAGGCTCTGACTATGGGCCGATTCAATGAATTAAAGAGTGTCACGCGGATCAATCTGCCGGAAATTTCGGGCGTTAGGGTGAAGCTGGACTATTTGCATTCGGAACGGGATGGCTGGGTTAATAATACCGCCCCCGGGGAGGCCGATTACAGCGAATATAAAAAGGATGGCGGAAAACTTAGCCTTAGCTGGCAGGTAAATGATCTGTTGGGGCTCGACTATAGCTATGACCACTCAGTAATGGACACAGCACAGCGCTATGCACAATTTTATGAAGATAATATTGGAATTTTTGGCGAGGAGCGTGAACGACAGAACGAAACTCGCTTTCCCATTACACCTTTAGATCCAACTAATAGTGAACACAAAGGTCATGGACTCACCACAACTTGGAAACATGCCGATTTCACCATAAAATCCATTACCGCCTATCGAAGCTTAAATGTGGATGCGAATACTAATTACGCCGGCGTGCTCTATTTCAATGGCTTGAATGATGCGTCGGTTATCGATCAAAACCAGTTTTCTCAGGAGCTACAGTTGATCGGAGGGAGTGATCGGTTTGAGTGGGTTGCTGGCCTCTACTATTTAGATGAAGAGGTATCGAAGGATTTGCGGGACAGCTTTACATTGGATATTTTTGGCCTCTTTGGCCCGGCGCTCAGCTCGATCGACCCGCCAACCACCTTCGATGCTCTTTCCTTAGGGGACTTTGTGCCAGCCAAGATTGTAGATATTGAGGCTCGCTCAAGGGCTATCTATGGTCAATTTTCATGGACTCCCGATATACTCGACAGCAAGTTAGAGCTGACCTTAGGAAGCCGCTATACGGAAGACGAAAAGAGCTCAACACGCTTTGAGCATAGTTTGAGTGAATCTAATCAGGACTCGGATCATTTGGGAGGTTCAGTCGCCCTGCAGTATCATTGGATGGATAATCTATCAACCTATCTGAAGTGGGGCACAGCATATAAGGCTGGGGGGGTTAATAGCCGGTCAGAAAACTTTACACCATTTGATGAAGAGACGGTAAAGACTTGGGAGATGGGCCTGAAGTCAGAGTTTTGGAATCATCGCGCTAGATTGAATGTTGCCATTTTTGCCACAGACTATGAAGATTTACACTTAGATTTTTCTAATCCTACGAATCCATTAATTGTTGAAACTATTAATGGATCGAATAAGGCTGAGGTAGATGGCCTAGAGCTTGATCTGGCAATGAATCCAATAGAGGGATTGGTCGTCAGTCTCAGCTACTCCTATCTCGATAGCCATATGCCATTGCAGCCTAACCCTTTGGATAATGGCGCCTTAAAGACGTTCTATATTCCCTTGGCCCCCGAACATGCCGGCGCTCTAGCGATAGACTACAGTTTTGTTCCCCAAGATTATGGCCAGCTGACTCTTCATCTAGATATCGCCTCAAGTGACCACTATTCATTTTTGCCTTCTGGCAAGCAGCGCACTGATGCTTACAGCTTGTTTAATGCGCGCATTGAACTGGGTGATATTAATATAGGTACTGGAGACGGCTCCTTAAAGGCGTCTATTTGGGCTAAAAACCTATTAGATGAAGAATATATAATATTTGCTTTCCCCGTCGGTGATCCTGCCGTGTCAGTTGCTCAAATTTTTGGTGATCCACGGACTATGGGTCTAGATATTAGCTATCAGTTTTAGTCTCTCCGCGCCTAGTTTTTAGGCAAATACGACCAGGGCATTGTCTTATTTGAGCAATGCCCTTTTGTATTTTGAGTTCAAAGTAATCTTTGTTTTTCCGAATTATTTAAATAGATGAGCCTTAAAGCAGTTTTTTGTTCCTCTCACACCCCAGCATGCAGGTTCGATTACAATGGATTATGCGTTTAAGCCTCAAGCTTATGGGACTTTGGCATTGCATGTCGATATGACCTCAACTGATCATTATTCATATGTTCCCTTCGGTGAGCAGCGTACCGATGCATACAGTCTACTGAATGCACGCTTAGAGCTAAGTGATATCAATTTAGGGGGCTCAGGCGACGGTCATTTAAAAGCCTCCATATGGGCTAAGAACCTGCTTGATGAAGAGTATGTTGTTTATGCCTTTCCTGTGGGAGATCCGGCAGTCTCGGTTGCCCAGGCGTTTGGTACCCCTCGGACAATGGGCTTGGACATTAGCTATACGTTTTAACATTTTACTGTAATTTCATTACTTGATCAGAATAGCGGCTGCCTGAATTGGTGCCGCTATTTTTGGTTTTAGGGGCTAAATCCCTCTAAATCTATCGATAATAGTTAGGTGATTTTCCCGCTGAGTATACTCAGTATCGGCGCTATAACCCTGTTATAAGCGCGTTTTCGCATGTATCCAGTGCTTGTTTTTTTTCGGTTGATTAATAGCTATCAGTTTTTAGGCAGGATCCTGCCGAATTTTCCTCAATACCGATAATGGTTGGCCACTATCTTCCTACATATGATCTTTCATACCGCCATTGTCTTATAGGGATATTGAAGTATGACGTCACAGTGTCAATCATTGATGAAGATCGGTTATCAGAAACCAATAAATTTTCTTGAGTCGGGAGAGCTGGTTATCTCTGATGATGAAGACGACCAAGCGCTTGGTATTTTAATAAGCCAGATCGATTATATTCGTAATCTGAGCAGTGTTGAAACCGTTGAGGAGTTTCACACTGAAATCATGAAAATACTCACCGGGCTTGGATTTAGTGATTACGCATTAATTTGTAAAACAGGCCTAGGGACTATTGATGCACCGCACAGTTCACTGCCTGATGCATTATTTAAATCCTATGAGGATGAGGGCTACTGTCGTTTTGATATGGTGCTCGATTATATCCACTGTGGTATAGGCGACCCGATACTGCTGTCAATGGTGAGTGACACGATTAAAAGCTCGCCGGTGATGACTTATACCTTTAAGAAAAATGAAGAGATTTTGTCACTCTACAGTGAATACGGGGTCAGCAACGCTTATGTTATTCCCGTAAAAAGTACCAAGAAGGACTGTCAGGATCGAGGCGTATTAACAGTTATGGCGATTGGTATGGATGATGGTGAATTCCGCATCAAATCCAAACGCTTCGGCCCTTTATTAAAGGTTCTAGCAGATGCGATTAGTTTTCTCAATGAGAACCGATTCAATCACATTAGGCCCGAAAACGAAATTAAACCGAAAGCCTTACGCTTGCTCTCGACTATGGCCAAGTGTGATCTTTCTCTGGCGGAAGCGGCAGACGATCTCTGTATCAGTCTGGATACTGCGAACAAACATATGGCATTGGCAAAGCAGGCTTTAGGCACCGGATCACAAGCACATGCGGTCTATCTTGCAATCAGGAAAGGCTTAATACAGTTATAAAAAAAAGTCGATACAGGCTTTGATAAGACAGAAAAAAATAGTTCCAGGGAGGAACGTGTCAATTATGAAAGCACTTGTAGATCAGTATCAGAGAACTCTAGTTAGCTTTTTTATGCGCAGGTCACGTAATACATGGGATGCGGAAGAGCTTACTCAAGAAGTATTTTGTAAGATTTGGAAGCGTCGCGACATTGCACTGAGTGAGTATAGCGATGCCTATATGTTTACCATTGCCTGGAGTGTGTTGCGCGACAGGTTGCGTCGCGAAAAAGTCCGGCACCATGATATGCATATTGAGTACGACGAAGATTTGGCACGAGAGGATCCAATCTCTCCCCAGGACATAGTCCGAGGCGATGAACTCTATGAGTACTACTTGAAGTTACTCGATAGCCTCAGCCCAAGGGTTCGCGAGGTGTTTATTCTCAGTCGTTACGAAAGCTTAACCTATGTCCAGATAGCCACTCACTGTGCTATTAGTGTTAGTGCAGTCGAGAAATATATGATGATCGCGCTTAAGCGCATGAAGGAAATACTAAAGGAACCCTCATGACCAAAAGCAGCAAAGAGCCAGTTGCGAGTATTGACGACACTCGCATAGAAGAGCAGGCGGAGAAGTGGTTTGTTCGTATTGGCTCCAGCAATGTTAGCGAGACTGAACTAGCCAATCACCAGGCCTGGTTGCAGGCTGATTCAACTCATCGCAAGGCCTATGAAGAGTTGCAGGCCTTGTGGGACATCAGCGGTCGCTTTTCGAACGCCCCAGAAATTAGGGCTGTGCGACAAAAAGTTCGCAGTAGTGCGACTGCCAAGAAAGATCGTCCTGACTTCTTCAGCTTCCTGAACACTCGATGGGCTCAGGCTGCTATCGCAGCGTCATTTGTCTTGGTCGTGCTTACTAGCTTGCAGTTAGGGTATGGCAATGCCTCCCTCGAGCCTGTGGTCGGCGATATCTATGAAACCCGTATTGGCGAGAGCAAAGAGTTTGTGCTCAGTGACGGCTCAATTATTTTTCTCGATACCCAGACACGTATCCTTGCCGATTTTTCTACCGAAACCCGACATATTAGCCTTGAGCGTGGCCAGGCGCGCTTTGATGTGGCGCACGATGCTGATCGCCCCTTTAGTGTGATGGCCGGTATCGGCAAGATCACCGCCCTGGGCACCACTTTCGTGGTGAAGAAAACACCCACCGATGTATTGGTGACTTTAATTGAGGGTAGGGTAGAGGTTGCGCAGCAGAACCAAATGACCACTATTAGCCATACTGCCTCACAACCTGAGCATGTGGGTCAGCAGTTGGCCTATTCTAGAAAGGGTATTTCAAAGGCAAGTATTGTCGATATACCTCAGTCTGTGGCCTGG
>Ga0206126_10002351_pt1 | contig 20735 bp, 25 predicted proteins | sample Helgoland_Spring_5_FD_148621 | JGI IMG/M metagenome (GOLD analysis project Ga0206126, IMG submission 148621) | Pelagic subsurface seawater microbial communities from Kabeltonne, Helgoland, North Sea - Helgoland_Spring_Bloom_20160412_1 | ecosystem: Environmental > Aquatic > Marine > Epipelagic ...
CTTTTGGATAGCGAGACTAGCTTGCCCCTTATCCACTTTACGTTTGACGTTTATGTCGAATACTTCTTTGAAAAACTCAGCAACGTTTAGATTCAACTGCTTGCACTTGACATCAATAAAATTAGCCTGTGGGTCAGTCATTCTTCCTGATGATTCGTATTCACCTTCAGTTGCTACTTGCTTAGTTTGACTAATACTCCTAGCAATGCTGGCAGTATTCTTCTTTGTCATTTCTTCAGCAGAAACAGTCTTGAGCCTAAGAGCCTTTCTTAATGCTCTACCTTCAGCTCTAGTTGCTGCTGTAGCTGTGTTAAAAACGCAAAATGCGTCGTCCGTATTGCCTTCCCAACAGTCTGCAACATCGCTGAACAGACTACCATCGGCAAATACAAGTTCCCATACCACAGTAGCTCTACCAATCTCATTTCCGCTTACAGGAGCGAAAACTTGAGTAGGTCTGCTACTTACAATCCTTCCTAACAAAAGCTCTGCTACCCGTCTCAAGCCCGCTGTTAAAGGTCTACCTTCGTACAGCTCACTCTTCTCAAAGTAACTTAGAACGTGGTCGTTCCACTCCGGAGAAGTAGGGTCTATCATCGAGTCATTTTGCTCTGTCATAAATCTGTCCTTTACTGTAGTGTCAACATTTTCTGGGGTTTGAAGCTCAATCCCCTCAAACAAATAATCTTCTTCCATTATTCAACCTCTATAAAACGTTTTGATTTAGGCGGGAACTTTTTGCTTATTTTGCTCAAACATTCAAGAACACTTTCTGCAATTTGCTCACGCTTACTCAAAGATTCCTGTCCCAGTGATTTAACTCTAATCACCGCATATCCTTTACTTAGAAGAGCACCAGACTTTCTCAAGTCAGCATTGATTTGCTTCTGAAGTTTTTCCTCTCCCCAGATTGGCAAAAAATGACTAGGCCCATCTACCTCTATAATAGTCTTCAAGTCGGGAATATACAAATCAATTTCCAGATTTTCTGCCGGAATTATTATTTGGTGCATCCTGACAGAATAACCAGAATCCTGTAGTCTTTCCTCTAAGAATTTTTCTAGTTTAGAGCCTTCTTTTGCAGATTTCTGGATTGCCTTTACTCTCTTTTGCTTCATTATTTCTTTTTGCTGTTCTGGCATTGCATCCCATCGCTCTTTAGCTTGTGAAGACCTTCGTTCTTTTTCAGCTTTGCTCATGTTTTCCCAATATGAAGATAGTCCAGAGCTAATTTTAACTTTTTCTGCTAAAGATCTAACTTTACCTTTTGTTGGGTGCTCTCGCCTCCCGCTTTTCAAAGCGTTAGATTGTGCAGAACTTTTCGACTTTAATTCGTAACCATGCTTTTTTAATGTCCTGCGAATTTTATTTGGGTACGTATCCATAGCTTCCGCTATTTGATAGGTACTCATACTATCTTCATTATACATTTTTATAACTTTTTGTTCAAAGTCGTTCATTTTAGCACCTTTAAAAAACTACCAACAGTTAAATCATCTAACAGCTTTGGCTTTACACCAGTTACCCTGTAGAAATTCTTTTGATCCTCTTCCGAAGCCGCAAGAATATTATTTACTTTTTTTGATAACATAATAAGCGACAAAACATTTGTTTCTTGTGAATGATGTAGATAGGAAAGTTTAAACCGATTAACAGTTTTTAAAGCGTGATCAGTAGACTCCAAACATGTCGTCACCAATTGACCAGTAAAATTCCAAACATCTGTAGAGTTAAACATACCAAAATCTGTTGTAAATGGTATAAAATCTATATCATCGTAAAACAAACAAGCGTCTCTAATCTTATCATTTTTAACCGCCTGATTGAGTACAGAATAAATATATCTATTGTGTAGCTTGTCAGGACTCATACTCTTAACATAAAACCCTAAATTCATTTCTCGTCCTCTCTTAAAAACCAATAAATCGTGTGCTCTAAACCTGTTTTAAGGCTGGTATCTGCCTCAAAACCAAGTCGCTCTTTGGCTGTAGATGTATCGAGACATCTACGTGGTTGACCATCTGGCTTGCTACTATCGAAAACAATCTTTCCTTCGTAACCCATTAGATCAGCGATTGTTTCTACAAGATCAACAATCTTGATTTCTTGACCAGTACCAATGTTGATTGGTTCGGGGCCAACATCTTTGTGAATAGCACAATGAATTGCTTTGGCACAATCACCAGCATACAAAAATTCTCTTGATGCCTCGCCTGTCCCCCACACGGTAACTTCTTGTTCGCCGTTTTTCATAGCGTTGCGAAACTTCAAAATAAGGGCAGGTATTACGTGACTACTAGTGAGATTAAAATGGTCGTACATCCCATACATATTCACGGGAATAAGATTTACAATATTCATCCCATACTGTTCATGGTAAGTTTCGCCCATTTTCATTAGAGTCTTTTTTGCAATACCGTATGGAGCATTTGTCTCTTCTGGGTATCCATTCCATAGCTCAGACTCTTGGAACGGAACAGGGGTAAACTTAGGGTACGCGCAAACTGTACCTAACATAATAAACTTAATGTCCGCAAGATATTTATCACGATAATCCCTAGTACGCTCGATCATATTCATACCCATAGCAAGATTGTCATACATAAACTTGCCCGGATTTTCTTTGTTTGCCTGAATACCTCCAACACTGCCAGCAGCGTGAACGATAACATCTGGACGATAGTGTTCTATCATCTTTTTACAAGCGTAGCTATCTCTGAGGTCATAAATTTTGCTGCACATAGGGATTACATTGTAAGTTAGTTTAGACGCATCTTCTACTACAGTGCCTCCACTACCGTCACTAAGTGAGTTCCACGAAGAACCATCAGCTACGTTTACTACGTCGAAATATCCTGCGATATTCTTTCCTAGAAATCCTGATCCACCAGTTAGTAATATCCTCATTATCCGTTCCGTCCATTAACATTCCAAGTTTTAATTTTATCGGATGAAGGTGCTGCACTATCGGGCAACTTTTCTACTTCTAGTGCATTAGACGCAAATACAACCATGCTATCGTCAATACAAAATTCTTTGTATCTTCGAGCGTCTATAATAGGAGGTGCTCTGTAGCCCTCTACAACGCTTCTAAACTCATCTTTGTCAAGACCGTGGTAAGCGATAACGTCTACTTTACCAAGCCACAAGCTAGCTTCAGAAGCGTTTGAAATCTCAATAACAGATTCTGCGTTTGTCAAATAATTTTTAAGTTTTGCGTTCATCGTTGTTTCCCCTTTTGTTTAAATTAATAGTTTTGTTTAACATATTTCTTATATGTTTAAATGTTTTGTAATCTCTTACATATTCGCTTTCGTCGTATTCTTCTGAGCATAACACCAGAAGCATATCATCTCCAGTTAGGTAGGTTTGCTCTGCCCAAGTCATAGTAGGCATTATTCTGGATTGATTTTCGTATAAAATAAAGGTTGAGCTTGTACCTTCGCCGTATCTAAAAGTTACTTCAATTTCTCCCTTTAAACAAACAAGCAACTGCGTGTCTGTTAGATGGGCGTGATACCCGCGTGTTTCTCCCGCTGGCACGCCTGATACATAAAAAAATCTTTTAGCATCAAAATCCATTGAGTTCACTGCAAATAGACTTCCTGATTTGCTTGAATGGGACTTAATTATATTTTTTGGCATAATGGATTACCTTTGATATATCATCGTTAGTTAGTTCTTCATGGAATGGTATGCTAGCAGTTTGGCTAGATGTTTTTTCAGATCGAGACAAATCGGACAGTGGCCCAAGTTCGTAGGGCGAAAATACTTTTCCGTGACAATGCTCGTAATGAATCCCGCACTTTATACCTTCGTTCAGCATTTCATTCAAAAACTTTTTATTGTCTTTGACTCGTATTCTGTAGAGATGTCTGCTCTTATTATTATAGCCAAAAGCTTCATTATATACAGCATTAATCTTGTCTAAAATGCGATTTTTCTCATTTATTTTTTTTAAGTTTTCATTAGCTATGTACGCTTGAATAGATGTCCAGTGCATTTTGTATCCCGGCCAAATATGTTCTCTTTTCCAGCTATCCTTGTCGACAGATGTGCCGTTTGTAGTCATAACCCTAAAGGCATCAATTCTTTCTTTGTCGTTAGATACAACTATTCCTCCGTCACACCCACTAACAGGTTTTGTTGGATAAAAGCTAAATATCATTAGTGCATCATCTTGACCAAAGTTTGAGAACTGATCTTTTGTTACTTCTTGAGCTGAGTCAATTATGTTCTCATGTAAATGATAGTGGCTTCCCACCCAATCGTCGTCATTGAACCATCGAATTCGGTGTCCTGCGTTGACGACCATGTTTGGAACGACTACAGGTATTGTACTCGGAAGGCTTACTGCTGTGGGCGAGAACGATTTTAATGCTAAATAAATTAAGCTAGACGCACTGTTTGCGCTGCAAGCGTATTTTGCCCCAACGTATTCGGCAAAGTTTTTTTCAAATTCTTGGACTATGTTTCCATGAAGCAAATGCGAAAACTTAGACGTGTCTATCTTATGATTTGGGATATTAAATAATTCAATCATTTTTAACCTTAAATTTAAACATTCTTCCCACCGACCCTACAAACTCCAATATATCCATAATAGGCTGATACTCTTTTCGCTCAAAATCATGCACGAAAATATAAGAGTCTTTGTGACACAATTCATCGAAAAGTTTTGCACACTCTACCCTTGCTCTACCATCTATGATCACAATATCATACGGAGCTTTGCTTATGGGTGCTTTTATGTAAGTTTCAAATTCTTCATACGTGCCGTCATTTCCTTCGCTTCTTTGATTCTTGTGTGGCCCTTCAATATAATCTAAGTCAGGTTCGCACAAAATTAATTCTACATTCTTTGGTAACACCCGTTTAATCTCGTTATACCAAGCCTTCTGATGTTCTACAGAAACCACAGATTCGGCAAGCTGGGATAGGGCAAAGGTAGATCCTCCCGATCCATACTCCAAGACTTTAGTTTTTGAGTTTATAGCCGCATGAACAAAGTTTGTCTCTGCTTGTTCTGTCATGTTTTGTGCAGCTTTATTAGGAACCATTTTTTAACTCCATATAGCAAATCCAAGTGTAATCTAGCTTTTCATAGAAAAAAGATTGAAACTGATTACATCTTTCTAAGTTGAGTAATGGGCTTGGGGTTTTGTAATCATCACTATCCCATTCGTCTCCCCATCTAGTTAGTTCGCTTTTAAATATGGGCGGCATCTCTTGATAAACTGACAGTACATTCATCATGTAGTTGTAATCTTCTGGGCTTGCTCCGTGAAAAGTTCTGTTGCCACCAACATCAATTACGTAGTCCTTTTGGCTCAATATTTTTTTAGGAGTATAACAATCGCCTTGGGTCGGTGCATAATTATCTTCCACTATTATATGGTTAAGTCCTAACTGTTTGCACCTCTTGATTCTCGGCAAGCAGTTTTGATGATCGTCAAAGAAAACTAGAGTATTACTCGGATTAAGTTTTGATTTCCAATCTATGTCTAAAAAGTCTTCTGTAAAATATTCTACGTTAGGACTTGTGTATATTCTAAATCTAGGTTCTGGGTCAATTGAAAATATCTTTGTGTTGGGGCTAGCTTTTTCTAAGAACCACGTTCCCAAACCTTTCCACACTCCACTTTCGATCAAAAATTTAGGTTTAATCTTTTTGACTATATACCATGCGTGAAACATGTGGGGCGATTTCATGCCGCCATCATTGTCTATAATTGGTCTAGAATCGTACAGCGTTTTAAACTCTTCTAGATGCTTGATCATATCATCGCGTTGAAACTTTAAAGGTTCTATCATTTTTGTTCTCCTGTTTTTAATTCTGCCCAGTAACCATAAAATTCATGTCCTAAATTGATTTTAATCCATGCGTATCCATTTTCGGACAGCATTGATTCAAAAGACTCTAGATTATGGTGATACTGACATGTTTGTATCGTGTCGTAAGCTGATCCGACTGTGTAATAACTTTCATCTTCGACTAACTTTAATCTTTGAAAATAAACTCTTTTAGGCTGTAGCTTTAGTAAAAAATCTACTGCTTCATCTCCGTTGGGCATAACGTCTATCATTGCACTTTCTAGCACAAGGTCATACCCTACAAAGTCGTCTTTTTGTAAGTCCCAAAAGTCTTTAACGAAAAATCGCTCAGGTTCGCCCCAGTTTTCTTTAGCTATTTCAATTGCATCTTCAGAGTAATCTAAACCATGATATGAAATTTGAGGAAGATGCCTTTTTAAAAGTTTAGAGATTGCCCCAACGCCGCACCCTACCTCTAGTATAGAATCTACGTCACCAGTTCGGGAATCCTCCAATAAAAACAATAAAATATTCCAGTGTTGCGGATACCCTTGCGGCTGATTCAGCTCTTTTAAATTTCCTTCTAATTGTTTTAGAAAAACTTCTTTATTTTTCCATGAATCTTTCATAAAACCCTTTCATTAAACCTTTAGCCGACCCTTGGAAATGTAAGGAGTTAAATTTTACATCTCTTTTAAGTTTATTATTATGTACGTAAATATTGCCGAGTTCGTCAAGTTTTGTTCTTTTAAGACCCGCTTGAAATTCAAAGTCATTATCGGGGACATTGATATTATGATCGTATGTCTCGTTGTCTATGATTGCCATCATTTCTCCGACTCTTCCGGGTCCACCACCGTAATCTGCGTGGTAGTGGAAATATTCCAGCAGCGTCATGTCACAAACACCTCCCGGCAGACCAAACTTTCTTCTAACATCAAAGTGAGATGCAATTTTGTTATAATCATAGGAGTTTTTGTTAGAGTAAATTTTCATCAGCATGTCACAGAAATTGTGAATACCTTTAAGAGTTACGAAAGAAGAAATGCCAGCAGTTCTATGCAATAGGGTCATATCGTATTGGCTGAATTTTTTCCATTCTGTATTAGCTTCTTCAAAAAATAGAACATCCGAGTCTATGTAAAAAGCTACTTCTACGCCATTATTCACCATCCAGTTTCTAAGATTGAACCATCTTGTAAAACAAAAAAGTTCGTATGAAATAGGGGTTGTATTCATATGAATATATAGCTGACTAAATTTGTCTACATCCTGCATAAGTCCGTTTGGATTAGTGAATGTAAAATTTTTGTCATCAATTTTTGGATCTACATCACCCAACAGGATGACTTGATTTTTTCTACAGGCTTCTAAAATACTATACTGCAAATAGTCTTGAAACCCTCTGTGAATTAAAACAACAGGTATCACCAGTAAGTTCCCCCTTCAATATTGTTAAAGTTAATTGGTCTCGTCGAACTGTCTGGTCTGCACCAATGCTCGTTATACATTGGGCTAACATCTGGATGGGCATCCCATCTTCTCCCTTTGATTCCAAACATTATTTGAAGACCGCCGCCAATGTGAATAGCTTGCTTACCTTGGAATCTAGCGTAATCAGCTAGTATAAGTCCGTAAGCTCCACAACCTATGATTGCAACATCATAGTCTATCTTATCCATCCTGTCTGTCATATACTCTACGCCCGTGGCGAAGTTTACATTCTCTCTGGATGCCGCCAAGCCGCCACCGTTCGTTTGGATTGACTTGATAGTTTTTAGGTCAAACTCAGGTAATATTTTTTTATTATCGAACAACAGCTCTCTTTTTGCGTATTGTTTAATAATGTCATCCTCGAATGGATGTATAACTAAAACCTTCTTTCCTGCTAACGCTTCGCTCCAAGGATTTTCAAAGTAAAATGGCTCTAAAAATCTAAGCTCGAAAAACTCTGCTTGCTTTGCAAACTTTTCTATGACCACAATCTCATCGTAAGAATCCATAGAGCCTAAGAATTTGACGTTTTGCAATGAGTTAGAATAGCAATCAAAAAAGAAGTCTAAAGTCGAGTCGTCGTTTGGAGAAACGCCAGCGTTATTAGACGCGCAAAATCTAGTAGATTCCGTGTAAGTGTTACGCTGAATCTTATCTGATATGATCGTTCTTTCTACCGCACCGATCTTGGAGGCTACAAAAGGCTCTCCAGACAATATAGCTTCTTTAATCTTATTGTTACCATCTAAAGCTGGTGATGGCTCTGGTATACTCATCTAAATTCTCCTAGTTCTTTTTGTATTCTGTCGTTTATCTTTTTTGGGTCTATAGACTCTGGATGATCCCCTCTAAACCTAGAGGTTCTACACTGTCCACGAATATACGGCTTAAACTCATGCACTCCATCGTATTGATTCTCTACATATATTTTAGCTGTATCGTCGCCTAAAACCCAAGGTAAATATACATTTTCAAAATAATTATCAATACAATTATCTTTTGACACACTATCTTTATAATACCCTACCTTTTTGGCAACTTGGGTAGGGAAAACATAGGAGTAGTGTCTCATAGCCACGCCCGTTATGTCATAAAACGTGTCGCTATTGATGTGTTTTGTTGTTATTTCGGTAGGATACTTAATTGTAGGGGGTCTATGGGTTAACCAAGTGGCTCCCGGTTCGTACTTAAATATGCGTAAGAAGTTGTCCGTTTCCAGCTCGAATCCAGTTAGATGGTAATCAGTGCCTCCATAAAATGAACAACTTGTAATTCCTACGCTAGTAGGTTTGTATTCTAATAGAAATTCGATTGTTGTTTCTAGATCTCGTTTAGTATAAAGCTCGTCAGAATCTAGATTCCAAATATAGTCAATATCATCCCTGATATGATCCATATACGCTCTGCATTGCTCATCTTTTTCAGAGAATTGTCCATGTACTACGGTAATCTTATTTTCGGGGTCAGGAAAGTTTTCTAATATCTCATTTGTTCTATCGGTAGATGTGGTTCTTCCTCGCCTCTGCCAATATTCTACCGGGCCTTCCGCTATGAGTATCTGTTCTGCATAAGGATAAACCTGCTCTAAACACTCTTGTAAAACGTAGTCTCCCTCAAAAACTATCATTCCAAAAGCTATTTTTAAGTTAGATGAAATTGTACAACTCCTTTTTATTTGGTTCCCAGTTAAATGTGTCTCTAATTTTTGAAGAGTCTATAGAATACCTAAAGTCTTGCCCCATTCTATTTTCTACAAATTCGACTCTATCCCGCCAGTCGCTCACGCCTTTCCACTTACAGACTTTCTCTACAATATCTAAGTTGGTTAGATAGTTGTACGCCGACACGTTCCAAGTCTGATCTTTTTCTTCTGAAAAGCAGATGTTGAATATAGCTTCTGCGTTGTCTTTGACGTAAAGCCAGTCTCTTACGTAGCTTCCGTCTCCATGAATCGGAATTTTTTGTCCAGTATCCAAGCTGTGAATTATTTTTGGTATTAGCTTTTCTGGGTACTGCCTTGGGCCATAATTGTTTGTGCTTCTTACAATTTGATAATTTATACCGAAAGTTCTAGCATATGCCAATATCAGCATTTCTGCCGCAGCTTTTGTAGCAGAATAAGGATTGCTCGGATGCAGTATGCTTTCTTCTGTTTTATCTTCTTCGTCTAGGTTTACATCGCCGTAAACCTCGTCTGTGCTTATATGAATAAACTTAGGCTTTTGATACACCTTTGCTCTAAGTAGACTTAGGATGTTAAACACGCCTTCTATATTTGACTTTAGAAAAACCTTTGGTGCTTCTATAGAATTGTCAACGTGTGACTCTGCCGCAAAGTTTACGAACACGTCACAGATAGGAATATGGGCAAGATCACATATATCCTCTTTGATATGCGTGTATTGATGGAAATTGTCCCAAGGCAAAGTTTTATTTGAAGCATAGGTCATTTTGTCTATGTCAATGACCTCGTGACCTTCTTTTATCACCTTCTCAACAAAGTGACTTCCTATAAACCCTCTACCGCCAGTTACTACAAAAATCATATTTTCTCCTCTTTATAATATTCTAACACTCTTTTGTAGAGAACATATTCGTCTTTAAGAACATCTTTTATGCAAGCAAGCTCATATTCACTAGGCTTAAACTTGATGCTTTTCGTGGTCTGCCAATCAGGAGGCTCTACATCTGTAAACACTTTTGGATCATTACCAGTTTTTATTGCTAGTCTTCTCAGTCCTTCTTCGCGTTCTTCAGAAAGTACAATCTGCGTGTTTTTAATTACGTTGTCGAACGCTTCGTTTACATCTCCTGTCTCAGAATAAAAATACAATTGATGAATTCTCCATTCATTTGGAAATTTATCCAAGAAGGATTCAAAATTCTCACCCAGCCAGTTGGCATCATCGGATGAACGTCTCGCATGTCTATGAGGGGGCATTTTTCTAAAAAGCATCCTGTTTTGCATTAACATTTTATAGTGAGAGAGAAGTCTTTCTGTAGGCTCCCTAATTACTGTCGTGGTGTAGTCCCATTGCTCAAAATCGCACATCTTATGTTTTGAATGTAAATCAAAGAGATTGCTTTGACGCAAAGCTGCGCGAAAGGTTCTTCCTCCGGTTTTCATCACATGATTAAAGAACATATTTGCCATGTGTTTTTTTAATCTCCATATAATAGTCGTCGTATATTTTTTTAAGACCTGCGTCTTCCGTATACATGTTTTCTGGAGTAAAACAGAAGTGCATAGTCGTAGGTTTATAACTTTCCATATCGTAAATGAATTGAGAAAAATGGCTAAAGATTAGCTTTTGCTTTTTCCCTCTCCAGCATATACATCCATCTTCAGCATACGAATCAAAATTGTACAACATCCATTGCCACGGTGCTCCATGCCCAATATCCCCATCAATGAAAAGAAAAGACTCAGGAAGCACCGTAAATACGTCTAAGTATCTCTGATCACCACAAGTAGCTAATCCCGGATACTTTCTGTGAAGAACCGCATCAGCCCACCAGTCTAAGTATTCTTCACCGCACGCTGTATTTTTAAAATGAACGACTCCAACATTGAACCAGCCGTTGCCGTTTGGATAGTCCATAGAGTATTGTCTGTGTCTAAAAATACCTATGTCTTTCGTACCCATCTTATCAAGCATATTGTTTATACTCTGATGGAAATATATATCACTATCTATATATGTTATAGGTGTTTTCCACGTCCTCATCATTTCTCTGGAAAAGTAGGAGGCTAGAGCGTAAGAGTAATACTTTTTATCTTCTTCTTTTAATTTTTTAAGAGCTGGGTCAACCACTCGATACGTCAGATCAGAATAAACCTTTAAGGATTTACATTCATACGGCTTTAGTTTATTGTATGCTCTCTCGTCAAAACATAGGTAATGCAGCACAAAATCTGTGCTGTTTTTGAGCAAAGACTCATAAAGCGTCAAGCCTTTTGCTAGGAAATTGTAGTCTGAAACCACGCATAAATTTATCATTTTTGCCTCACAACTTGATAACCTTTTGTGCATAAACATTGGTATGGGCGTGGAGATTCCCAATCGACCGCACGCTCATTTTGTATGTCATATAGAAAAAACCCGTACTCTGTTATAAGTAGATCTCTTATCGCAAACCAATCTTCATCAAAGTGCGTTTCTAATAATATGTTTTCGACTTTATGTATAACATTTTTCATGCCTCGCAAAACATCGTATTCTGCACCCTCAACATCAATCTTTACGAGCTTTATAGATTCTTCATCTTTTAGCATCGTGTCTAATCTTACGGTTTTAGTATTCCCCATGCTTTCTAGATCGTTAAAGCTGGTGTCGTGACCTACCAGTGTGTATGTCTGATCTGTTATTCCCTTAAAACATTCATCATGGCCGTCTTTGTCCGACGCAGCAGCGTTTATCCATTCTATGTTAGACATGTTCTTACAATGCAACATCATGTGATCTATATTGGCTTTAGAAAGTTCTACAGCGTATATCTTGCCTGTATTTCCGAGTCGCGTATGAAAGTATCCGACATAAATACCTCTACACGCTCCAACGTCTACAACCGTATCGTTTGGCAAAACAAGACTTAATTTATTTAAAACTTGCATGTTTTTGAAATCATGTATATCCATTTTAATCCTCTGTTATTCTACCACGAGGAAAGCCTAAAGATTTTCTAGCTTCAAAGACTCTTTGGTCTCTACCAGAATAATGGAGTGTTTTTCGGACTGCTATATCCACCTCGTTATGGTTCTCAGAACCCTCAACGCTCCAATGCTCATGGCTAACTATAACTTTATCAATATATTTTTCACGGTTCATCCTCTTTATTTCTTCAGTAAATTCATTATCGCAGTAAAGACTTTTGTAGTCTGGGTGATAAATGTACCCAAAACTTTCATACAACTTTCTACCAAGGATAGAAAAAGTAATAAGCTCCCCATTTGTATTCCCATCATTAAAGTGTACGCAACCGTCTAAATTTGGAAAGTGTTCTTCCATTGCGATTGCTATTTCATTATCCCACCCGTCCACTTTTGGAACCATGTCGTCACTAGCGCAAACCACAATATCCCAATCAAACTCTACTTCCGTGATATTACTGTTAATTGCGCTAATCTTTGACGTTGCAACATCATAGTTCATAAGAGCTTCAACGTGCTCCACAGGCGATACGATTTCGTGTACGGAAGTTTTAACGTATTCTGCGGTCATACTGAAGTCAGCACTGTCGCAATTTATATTGAAAAATAAGTCATGCTTACCACTTGACATTGATGTGTACTTACGAAAAACGTGAAGAAACTTATCTGGTCTTCCGAGCGTAGGAAATTGAATTAGAATTTTCATTCATTTACCTCCAAAAGAAAACCCAGTTTTTTCAAGCACAGATAACGCTTCAGAGTTTTTAAGAAGTTTACATAGATCAATCGAACGATTAACACAAGTATGATGTTTTTTGATTGTATCTTTAATCATTTTGCCAAGTTCTGATATAACTAAATCCTCTAGGGTCTCATCTTCAGGCGAAAATATACTTTCTACAAATTCATTCAGGGTCGATTTTTGATCTTCTGGAACGAAAAACTTAATATTTTTAGAATTTAGAGTAGCATCATAGAATAACTGAGTCAAGGCTGTGTTTACCTCGGTGAAAAATGCCACTTGCTTATATTTTCCGTACAAAGCTATTAAAGTCATAATATTTACAGGCATGTCGAAGTTCTTGTCCACCTCTGGTGACGTGCTAAGTTTTAATAGATGATATGTATCTTTATTTTCTACGTAGTCTTCTATTTCTTTACTCATCTCCGTGGCAACTACACCTGCTTCCAACTCAACATCTCCCACATCAATTGATGGAGGAAGAAATATATCTGCGCCCGGAAGAATCGTCTCTACTGTAAAGGCATCTTTAACTGAAGTTTCGGGCTTGGTAAATACGTTGTGAGCGTTGGTAAACACAAACGGACAATTTATTTCGTTCTTTTTAACAATCTCTGCAATCGAGTCTAACTGCTCGTTGGTAATGCCTGAAATGTTTAAGACAAGCTGGATGCCTTTGTCTTGAGTTAGATACTTGATTGTGTCATTACTAATAAATTGCCAGTGAGTTATAAAAACTTCAGGCTTAAAAGAGTCAAACACGTCGAATGTAGACATGTTCGGATCGTTCCATAAAAACACGTCTTGTTTAGCAATCTCAAGACATTTAGCAAAGTACATAGCCTCTGTAGAAAGCATGGAGGTGTAATTTTGGATTAGTATTTTCATCTATTTTGTATCCTTTTAAATATTTTTATATTGTTAATTTTTCGGACGGGGAACTCAAGCTTTATTATTTTTAGTGGGTGCTTCGGTGCTATATCGTTTAGTGCTTCAAAAATAAATTTATTTTTATATTCAGGATTAGACAAAGTGTTGTAGAATGATTTTATAACTTTGGTTCCAGACAGATAAAGCATCTCCGTCCAAAATGCCTGCTTAAGCCCCAGCGAGAATTGCTCTAATGTTCCTTCGGATTTTATTGCGTTTATTTCAAACCCTGAATCTTCGATTTTATCTTGCGTCAGAACGCTTGAGCATGTGAGGTCTAAATCTTTTAAATGAAATGGCTCCAGTAAATTAGACCCGCTACAAAATAGAATCTTGGTATTAGACGTGTTGTTTAAACATAGTCTTGCGCTTTCGCAGCAGTTAGAATTAAAGTGAACTTGATTTTCTACGACCCTGATGTTTATGTCTGTGAACTTCTCTTTTATGTAATTCACAGTCTTATGCGTTTCAAATCCCGAGCACACAATAATTTCAAAGTTTACAAAAACCGCTTTGATGGATTCTATTTGCTTTTCTAAAATAGTTTTGTCGCCTATTTTAATCATACCCACCGGGCCATACGACTTCATTCTATACCCGTGGTTTTCACTAAAGAAAATTATGGTAACGAAATCGTGTATCCTGTCTCCAGAAAAGCCGTTGTTAGACTTCGGTGTCGTTATGTATTTTTTATTTTTTTTCATATTTTAAATATGTCTCTGATTTTTTTGCGGAGTCTCTTATATCATCTACCAGCTCTGAATATGGCAGTACAAAAAAGTTTGATACAACACTCTTTGGTATACATGCTACATTGTTCTCTACATCTTCTGCAAGTATAACCCTTTCCATTGATTCCACTTTTTTAGATGTAAAACTTAAGAATTCTGGATCTATTTCGTTGCCAGAAAAAACGCTAACCCAGTACGAAGCACCTAACATTTTATAAAACGCTTCCGTTTCTCCCTCGTAAGTCCTTGTAGGATATTTTTGTATGGTGATTTTTGATTTAACATTCGCCGCATTTAAATTGTGGTAATGCTTGATGTATTCGCCTATCGGATCTTTATTGTCCTTGTTTCTTTCTAGCAGAGTTTTTTCTAAAACGCTGATCAGAACAATAAACCGTTTGTTGTCCATGTTGATCTTTTTAATTGATTCGATTGTCTTTGTTATATCCAGAGGGTCATCAGAATCATCGAAAATCATTATTCCAAAACTTGGCTTGCAGTCTTCATTACACTTTATAGCAAAATCCTCATCCGAAGGATGACCTGCATCTTTAGGTCGGTGTGAAAGACAGAAACCGACCGGATTCTCAGCTTTAAGCAGAAGGTCTAGTTTTCCGGTCATGCAGTCTGCGTGTGGAGCATCCAGATCAAAGAATACGCATTTTTTACAGAAATTATTGACAACTTCGTTTACTGCATTGGCTCGCTTAGAAATCTTCGCCATGCGATCTTTTTTACTCTCAGTCTCTTTTTCATTCATTTAAGGTGTCCTTCTAATATTTACTTCGAAATGTATCCCAGAAATTTGCGTGGAGTTAATATAAAGCCCCATACCCTTAACAATTCCCGAGACCATCGCCAAGCTAGTTACTGAATTTAAGGATGAAATTATCCTACAGGCTGTAGTCTCATCAATTTGATCAAGCATAATGCTTTTGCATAGAAGTCTGTAATCAGTACCCCCAATAACCAGCGATCCATTTAGTCTAAGTTTTGAAGTTAAAGAATTTATCAGCTCTGCAATTTTACTATAGCTAAAATCGTTTAATAAATCATTAGCCAATATAAGCTCACATTCATTATCAGAAATGTCAGAAAGGTCAATTTGCTCGCCTAAGAACTCTACTCTTTTGAATCCTTCTATTGATTGCTGGTCTTTTGTAACCAAGTGTAGTTTCATTTTTTTGCTCCGTGTAGTTTATTAAATGTTTCATTCCATTTGTTAATAAATTTTTCCTCTGAGAATTTCTCAATTATTGTTTCTCTAGCCGCTTTACCTAGCCTATCTGCAAGCTCTTTGTCAACTAACAGCTTTTGAATATACTTTTTGATCTCATCTTCATCATTTGAAATAAATCCATTGACTCCGTTTTGTATGATTTCAGGTATCATACACGTTGCTGTGCTTACGACCGCACAACCACAAGACATAGCTTCTAATAGTGATGTAGGAACTGGGCTTACAGTAGAAGTATTTAAAAAGATTTGACATGCGTTATAACGATTAACTAGGTCATCTAAATTCTCTGCGACTCCACCTTTGACGTTTGGAATTTGCTCACTGTCTTTTCCAACAACATCGACGATTTGGAATGGAAATTTGCTAACAATTCTTTGCCAACCACTGAAGTTGCAACAATAGTCTCTTTGTGGAAACTCATTTACTACGCTTAAAATATCAACATTCTTGATATAGTCTAATCCATCTTTTGGCTTAAAAGTTTCTGTATCGACTGAATGGTGAATTACTGTCGAATCACAATTCATACCCCATTCAGAAACAGAGTAGTCTGATATAAAAACATTGGATTGTCCCATCATGTTTTTAAACGTATCTAACTGATCTTTAGGCCATCCCTGTATAGGAAGTGTGTGTTCTAAAGAAACTATCGGGACTTGAAGAACCTGCTGAATTTGAGAGGCAGCTTGAAATTGACCGAACTTACTTTGGCTCAGAATCATGTCAAACCCTACGCCTCCTATGATGGCGTTTTTGGGTAGTACATAATAATTTTCTGGCATCTTAGCATAAGACTCGTCCCATTCTTTACATCCATCATATCTAAAAGAATAAAAGTTATGCCCTGTTTTGCATAGTTGAGTCTGATACCGTTCGTGAGTGTCAAACGTAAGAATATTATATTTCTTTTCTTCCTGACTATTAGCGTTTTTTAAAATCTGCATTGTTTGATTACTCATTGATCAATACCTCCATGCGTTTCCCTATGTTTGAATATGAAAATTCTTCTGCTCTAGTCAATCCCGCCGACTTATTTTCTAACGTATTTGAAAAAGTGGATTCTATACTTTTTTCATAATACTGCCTCATCGCCGTTCTGATTTCCATTTCACAAGGTGTGAACCAATATTCTCTTCCAGTAAACAAGTCTGGAAAAGCAGAATCGCTACATTTGCAAGTCGAATACACTCCGTTAACGAGCGTTCCCGTTGATCTATCGGAGTCAACTATAAAATCTCTTGGCCCACCAAAACTGCTGCATATTGGGGTTGAGCCAAAGGCCATAGCATCAAACGCAGGAATTGACCACGCCTCGCCATGAGACGGAGAGATGAAACAATCTAACTTTTGGTGAAGAGCACATATCTCTTCATCTGTTATCTTGTAGGGAATAATAATATCCCTCTTGTACTTTTCCAGCCTATCACTCCGTTGCCCAGTTACACTATTATACATTCTGAGGCTTTTCTTTACTTTCGTCGATAGATTGGTTAGCAATTCATACACTTGATCTGGAGAATGTCCAAACTTATTAGCTTTAATAACTAATTCTACCGGCTCAGAAACATCAAATTCACTATGGAAGCATGTAAAGATTGTCTCAATGTTTTTTCTGTCATTAATATCGCCTATGTAGTAAAAGACAAACTTATTATCAAATTCACTTCCTAGGTTTAAATTTACATGGCTGTAATCTTTTTTATACTTATCCGTGTTAAAGGTGTGAGGCACAACCGAAACTTTTGGTGATGTCCCCCAACGGAACACCGATAAATCCCAAGTGAGATTTTCTTTAGATTGTTTGTTTGGAACCCAAACGTCATCCATTTGGTTTAAGAATTCAATCCACGAATGATGCTTAATACTATGAGACTCGGAAGCTAAAAACGCAATATTTTTATCAAACTTTGAAGTTCCGCACAAGTGGTGAGGAAGAACGTGCTGAATACACACTGTGCAGCCATCAGTATCTTTTTCTTCTAGCTCTTTTAACCTTCCTGAAATCTCTCGGTCTTTTGTTAGCGTGACGTTTCTACAAACAACGTCTACACCCACAGAGTCTAGAGCTAAGATGTAATTTTTGGCGGCTTCTGCCCATCCTCCAAACTCTTTATAATGTCCTATATAAAGCACTTTCATTAGTTTAAAAATCCTTTCTGTCGCATTGTTTCTATTCTCTTATGTTCCCATTCGTTTGTTCTTCTTCTTTGTAGGACTAGATTTTCATAAGCATTATTAAAGTCAAAATGATGCCGCGTGTTTAATCCTTGGAACGCCGCAGATGACTCGTTGAAATACATACCACCCGTAGAGGCTGTAGCACTTCTGTACGTAAGGTCGCGTGTTAGTCTAGCCTCAAAGAAGGTGTTTATTTTAGACTGATCTCGAAGAACATTGACTATCAACCATCTTGCCAAATCTTTGTGGTTGGCGTTTGGTGGAATGTTTTCTGGCTTTGGTGCTGGCTCAAGTATATCTGGAGGCGATAACCACGGACTTTCCGAAGGAATGTCTACACTATCAAAATAATTCTCCCATTTTGCACCGCTAAAATGCCATTGAAAGTGCTTCTCAAAATTCTTTCTAGTTCTTTTGCCCTCTTCAGCTCGCTCTTGATCAGATTTGTTAAAGAACTCTTCAAAGTATTTTGCAGCAGCATCGTTGTCTGGAACAGCTCGTAAACATCCTGTTTCTAGCTCTTTATACAAAGCCGCAGGCTTGATAGGGTGACCACCTAGCTTACGGATTTCGCTCTCCATAGCAGAGTAGTCAGTTCCACATACAGGGATGCCACATGCGGCAGCTTCTACGTATGGCAGTCCAAACCCTTCAGAGTTAGCATATTGCGTATAAAGATCGAACAGGTTGACTATAGAAGATAAGTCATCGTAGGATACGCCATTTTTTACGTTAGATAGAGTTGCTCCCCATTTTCCTGTAAACGGAGATTGGATGACCGCCCCTTTAAACAAGGATGGGAAAGGCTTTTTGGTTTCTGGGCAGATGTATGTAAATAAAACTCGCGAAGAAAGGTTGTTCTGCTGTAGCAACTCTGGAATATCCCAACCAAGATCAGGATAAGAAGTGTGACAATAAAGATAAACATCGTCTTTGCCTGAGTTATCTAAGAATTTACGGAAAGCTTCAAATAAGTCTGGGTACAGTTTCCTTCGCTGGTTACGCATCACTGTTCCGATAATCTTACAATTAGGGTCTAAACCAAATTTTTCTTTGTGCTCTTTTGCATTTTCGACTGGTTTGTAAGCTGGGTGAGCAGAAGGAGGTGCGCTACCAAGATAGTTTATTTCTTTACCTGCTTGTTGTGACAAAACGTCACCAGCCCAGTCAGAGTATGTTAAGCAAGCGTCTGCGCTTGCGTAAGATGCAACCCACTGCCTTGCTTGTGGGCGGGCATCAACCGTGGGCATGATACACCATTTAAAATATCTTCTAAACGGAGATCTTTCAGCGAATTCTAGCATCCAGAAGTCACGAATATCACAGACAATATCTGGCATAAAGTCTAAGCATACATGTTCAAAGATCCATTCTCCAAACTGATTAGACCCTGAGCTATTGTAGGCGTTCAGCTCTTCCTGACTAGCTTTTGGTTCACAATCTGAGTTTGGGGCAACGCCGTAATAGCCCCAAGGAATATCTTTTGCTCGTGGATCGTCCCTTTGTCCGTAAGCAGACATCTCTGCAATTTCGTACTTACCTGTACTGTGCAGATAATTTAATATTTCTCTAGTATAGGTGGCATAGCCAGTATTTAAGAATGTAGCTTCGCTACAGAATAGAATTCGTTTCTTTCTCATTTTAGTCCTTGTCTAAGCATCCGAAGTCGAATTGATTAACTCTAAAAATAATATCGCTTGGCGGCACGCCATTTTTAGCAGAAGCGTGTACGGTCATTTTCATTCCCTTCTTCCCTAGTTTAGTGATGACATCTGCACCACTATCAAAGGCTTGGAAGGTTACGGTCGTTGGGTAACGCTTCTTTTCGCCACGTTTGTTTCTTGTGTACTCGTATGTCACAAGTTTAAATGTGCAAACCGATGGGTTTGATTCGTGACCCACACTGGGGTCACCAAGTAAATACCCCGTAAAAATACAATGGTTCATGTGTACTCCTTATTATAGTCTGGATATAGTTTTTTCCAACTATATTTCGTGAATTTTTTCAACAATAAAAGAACCGCCTCTTTCGCTCACGTCTCCGCAGAGCATCAGATTGTTTCCTTCATATAAAATATATTGGTATTTGTCTCTTGCGTCTGGAAATACGATAGCATTATCTAGTGAGCATGTGCTGTCTTCAATCGTGAGGAACATCATAGTTCTACCCTTTTGTTTGCTATTCGCCTTATTAATTTTATGGCTCGCTGCTCTTTGAATGTTTGCTACAATGCAGATATTTTTCCCAGTTTTGCCTTCCACCAATTCCTTGCACGTAGAATTAGCCATCGATGTGTCAACAGCGTCAACCTTGGAGAATGATATTGGGCATCCCAGCATTTTTGTTTCTTGATCTATAATCCATGCTGGATCGTCATCGAGTTCGTATGGAGGATTGCACAGTAGCTCCACCTCGTTTTGAATGATTTGAACACGATTCAAATTTGAACATCCTCCACCCATTTTTTTAATCCGACCAAGATCTGAAAGGCAGTGAGCTAAGTCAGTCCATTTACTCTCTGGATACTTTTCAATAACCCATTTGAGTTCTGCTTTTGTAAGCTCTTTAAAAATAAGATATTCGTATAACGATTCGTTCCTAGTCACATTCGTTGTTTTTGTAGAGAAAAATCCTATAGATGCTAACGCTTTGAAAGCCACAGCGTTAACTTTTGGTGCTAAATGAATTAAAATGTCCATCCAGCAAAAATCTTTAGGTTGTTTTCCTATTTCGTCGGATATTTTGTTGATTGCATTAACTACTGCATCACCTCTAACACCCGTTAATCCTTTTACGTCCTTTACTCCAAACTGAATTCCTGTTGGACAAATATTAAATTTCTTAGAGAAACTATTTATTTTAGGAATTTTGACTTCTATATCAAAGAGTTTAGCTTCGTTTGCCAACTCATAGATTTCCTGATGAGGGTCTTGCTTTTCATTCGCATAGTATAG
>Ga0206126_10002354_pt1 | contig 20709 bp, 21 predicted proteins | sample Helgoland_Spring_5_FD_148621 | JGI IMG/M metagenome (GOLD analysis project Ga0206126, IMG submission 148621) | Pelagic subsurface seawater microbial communities from Kabeltonne, Helgoland, North Sea - Helgoland_Spring_Bloom_20160412_1 | ecosystem: Environmental > Aquatic > Marine > Epipelagic ...
TTTAAAAAAAAAAAAATAAATTTTTTTTTTTTTTTTTTTGTGTTTTTAAAATTTTGTGTTTTTTTATGTATAAAATGTCGTTTAATAAAATCATTAAATAGAACATTATATATATATTTAATAAAACATTTAATAAAAATTAAATGTTTGTTTTTTTGCTATTTTGAAGACTATTTTTTGTATATTTAAGAATTTTTATAGATTAATTTTTCAAAATCTTTAATTTTTGAATATTTCAATTTTTAAAAAAATAATTAACATATAAAAAATATTTTAAAAATAAAATATTAATATAATTATGGTTGAGGAGAAAAGTGATGAATTGGGAGATATAATAAAGGCTCTAGAAAATGAATCAAATGCGAGTATTTTAGAATTAACAACAAGTGAAATAAAAAGGCATAAAAATAACATTTTGCAAATGACGCAAATTAAGGGTAATATGTTAAAAGAATATCATAAAAAATTAAAAAATTATAGATATGTTCGTGGAATGCATGATTTGCAATTTGGATATTATATAAGGTGGGTTCCACTAAAAGAAGGTGGTGAAATAACATTAACCAGGGGTGCATATATTAGTGGAATAGATATTGTAGAAGATGATATTTTGATCCAATGTAAGACGAATTTTAATAGATTTTTTAATATAAAGTTTGGTAATTGTATTATTTTTCAAAAAATAACAAATCAAGAAAAGTTAATATTAGAAATTTTAGATATTGTGAATAAAGAGAAAAAATAATTTATATTAAAACTATAAAATGGATTTGGATGATTTAATTATTAATTATCCAAAATTACCAAAACCTCTGGAAATAGATATAGTAATAGATGGTGGCTCTTTTAATGGATATAATACTTTAGGGGGATTAATGTTAATAAAAAAATTAGAAAATATAAATTATTTAAAAGTAATAAGAATTTCGGGTTCAAGTGTTGGTGCATTATTGGGATTTTCTTATTTTAACAATACATTGGAAAAATCTCTAGAATTTGATAAAAATATAAAATCATATTTAAAAAAAAATATAAGTTTAAAAATTATAAAAAAACACATAAAAAATGAAGTGAAAAATATGTCAGAAAGTAATTTCAATAAAATAAAGAAAAATAAACTTTTCATATCATACTTTGAAAAAAAAAAAGAGAGAATTGTGAAAAAAAAATATAAAAATAAAAATAATTTAATAAACTCTTTAATTAAAAGTTCTTATATTCCATTTTTGGTTAATAAAAAAATATATTATAAAAAAAATAAGTCAATTGATGGAATTTATGCATATATTTTTAAAAATTTAAAAAGGAAAACATTGATATTTGATAATAAAAAGGTTATTACAATGTTTAAATTAAAAAATGAAATAAATCCCTGTGAGAGAATTCTTGATGGAATATTGAAAACACATAAATTAATACTAAAAAATGAAAGTTCAAAATTGTGTAATTATATCAACGAATGGAATTATTTAGATTTTATAAAAAGGTGGATTTTTAAATTTATAACTTATATAATACTTTTATTATTTTCTTTTATAAATTCGGTTAATGAGAGATATTTTTCAAATAAATCAAATGAATATAATTTTATTGAACTATTTAAAAATTCTACAAAATATTTATTATTAAAATATATTTTTGAAAATTAAAAATGAATATTTTTTATTTTTATTTTTATTTTTAATTTTTATTTTTAATTTTTATTTTTCTTTTATTTTTCTTTTTAAAATTTTTATAATAATAATTTTTATAATAATTTTTATTTGATAATTTGGAATTTTTCAAAATTAAATTATTTTTATTCCAAGAATAAAAAATGACATTATTTTCATGTGGTTTATTTTTAATATGATAATCGCAACAATTGCAATATAATAATTTCAACAAATCATTTTCAAAATATATATTTTTTTTATAAAGAAAATATGATTCATTTTTCTCTCTTTTTGATGCTTTTTTTAGAATTGAACAACATTTGCACGAACAATTGTTATTTCCCATTTTATATTTTATAATAAAATATAAATTGAATAAGATTTAATATATTAAAAATTAATATAATTTAATATATTAAATATGAATTTTGATTATAAATTTAAAGTCGCCACTATAGGGGACGCAAAAGTAGGGAAATCATCTTTATTAAATATGGAAATTTATAATAGTTATGACAATTATTATAACAAAACAATAGGTGTAAATTATTTTTCAAAAATGTTAAAAATAGATAGTAAAAAAATAAAATTAGAAATATGGGATTTATCAGGTGATAAAAGATTTAAAAGTTTAATATCGAATTATCTTAAACATATTGATGGGATAATTTTAGTATACGATGTAACAAACCGGGAAAGTTTTGAAAATATAAAAGAATGGTTAAATTTAATAAATGATATTAATAAAAATAAAAAAACATTTTTAATTTTAGCAAATAAAATAGATAAAAACACGGGAAGGATTGTTACATTGGATCAAGGTATTAAGTTTGCATTAAAAACAAATATACCATATTTAGAAGTAACCGCTTTAGAAAATAATACGATGAATTATTTAAAAGTTTTATCAGAATTTATAATGGATGATAAAGGAATTGAAATAAGTTATAGAGATATAAATAATAGAAAAAATAGAAAAAATAAAAAAAAGGATAAAATAGTAAACAGTAAATTAGACAGAGATTGCGATGTCAAAGAGTGCGATTGTGTAATTATTTGATTCTATAAATATATCCTTGTTTTGTCATTTCCTTATTAAAAGCAAATTTATGGTTATAAGATAAAGTAGAATAACAATTTTTTCTTATTTTTAACCCTGCTTTTTTATATATATCATCTTCTTGAACCCAGTCTCCAACTTTTCTTCTATCAACAATACAAGATTGTCCACCACCACAAGGGCACATATTATTCCAATATTTTTTGTATGAATCCATATTTTATTTTTGTTTTTTATAAAAATCAAATATTTAAATATTTCAATTTAAAAAAAGAAAATAAAAATAAAAATAAAATATAATTTATGTTAAGATATATGATAAAAGAAAATAATATAAAAATTTTTGATATTTATGAAAAATTTTTATTGGAAGAAGAAAAAGTACAAAAAGAAAGAAAATAAAAATAAAAATAAAATATAATTTATGTTAAGATATATGATAAAAGAAAATAATATAAAAATTTTTGATATTTATGAAAAATTTTTATTGGAAGAAGAAAAAGTACAAAAAAAAGAAAATATACAAAAAAAAGAAAATATACAAAAAAAAGAAAATGTTCAAAATAATTTAGAAAATTCGGAAAGTTCGGAAAGTTCGGAAAGTTCGGAAAGTTCGGAAAATTCTGAAATGTTTATATCTGATTTAGAAAATGAAAAAATTACAAATGATATATCTGAAAATAATTATATATTTTTAAATTCTGAAGAAAAGGAAGAAAATATTAATGTATCAATTGTAAATAAAAATACAGGTATTTTAAAATCAAGTTTTTATAAATTAGGTAACTATTTATTAGGTAAATAAAAAATAAAATTTTTTATTATAATTTAGAATTTATTGTTGCTTTCAAATATTGTTTAACAGTTTTATGTTTTTTTGCTTTTTTAGGTAATAATTCAAAATATACTTTATTAAATGTTAGATCATTATATCTCAATACCAATAAATATATAATAAATAATGTTATGTTAATAGGTATATCAATTAATAATATATAACTTTGTTTTAAATATACTAAAATTACCAAAACAGCTTCAAATATAACAATTGTAGATTTAAGATATATGTTTAAAACTTCATTTTTCTTGTTAAAAAAATTATTTATTAGTGTGAATAAAAATGCGGGAATGAGAGAAATTAGGGGTGAATACTTAATTATATTAAATAAAAAAAGAAATGTCCATATCCAAAGCCAGTGACAATAAATTAATAGTTTAAGCATATATAATATATTATTTTTTTTTATTTTTTAAATAAACTAAAAACATAAATTATTAAGAATTGAATAGAACAAATAATTCCAATAATTTGAATAATAATTATAATTTTCATTAAAATTATTTTAGAATTTAAATCTTTAAACATAAAGTCATTTTCACCCAAAGTATAACCTTTTTTTCTATAATAATTTCTAACACCAACACCAGAAATAACTGCTATTTTAGTAAAATTATTTTGAATAGCTATATTTTCTGCTTTTTTAAGTAATTTAGTACCTAAGCCGATATGTTGTGATGACATTTTATTATTACTACCAATAGTTGTATGAATTCCATACACGTGTAATTCTCTAATAAGAGCGCAATTTTTAATAGAAGGTAATACATCATTCCATTGATTATTTAATCTTAAACGAATAAAGCCATATAATGTTGATTTATTTTTTGAAGTATAAGATATAAAATATTCAATGCCAGATGAACTTTTATATTTTTTAATATTGGGGAAAATTTCACTAATATTTACTTTTTTAAATTTAACTTCTCTTTCGCGAATATCCATACAAATAAGGTTATTTTTATCCATATTTTTTTTTACAATTTGTCTAAGATTTGAATATTGTAATCCTCCTTCAATAGATTTATGAGGAATATCTCTAACAACTCTATTAATGCGAATATATTCAGGAACATTACAAAGAGCAAAATTAACAACCTTCATTAGTTTATATGCTCTGCCTTCAGTATTATCTTCGGCATATGGTTTATATTCGCCATTATCATACCATTCTTTAATTTTTGTAAAATTAGTTACTGCTGTTGGATATATTTTCCATTGATCTGCTTGGTAATCATTAGAATAAATTATTTCATTAATAACTTCAACATCTATTTCAGGAGATGAACTAGGTAAATCGAGCATAATATGAATATCCGTTTTGAATCCATTTTGTTTGAGTAAACGTATTCCTAATTTATTTTCAAGATTTGTGCATTTACGATTAATTTTTTTTAAAATTTCATCTTTTGTTGTTTGTATTCCGATTTGAATTCGTGTTACGCCAATAATCCTAAATAATTCAATATTGGATAAATCGATGTTTTTTTTATGACCATTTAATATATTTTTAATAATTTCTTCTTTTTTTTGTTTTAATCCAAATTTATAAATATTTTTAATTTTGGGTATAATATAATCTGGTCGTGTTTCTATTGTTAATCCGATAATACGAATAGATGTAGTTTCATTTATTTTTTTTTCTTCTTCTAAAGATTTCATATTTCTTAAATATTCGCTTTTATAATTGTAGTAAGTATTACAAGCATAATAAGCACAAGTAACAAACCAAAAAATATAATCTTTAGGATAAAAGTTGAATGTTCCTCCAGAAATAATTAATTCAATTTTTGAAGCAGAATTCATATCAGAAGATAAATGACCAATATTTTCCAATGTAAAAAGTCTATCATAAACCTGACCAACAGGGTGATGATTATTTTGTGTAGCTCTCATATTACCTGGTTCTGTGCTTAGATATGATCTTGGTTGCGTTGGTATTCCATTTTCATCTTTTTCAAATGGACAATAATGACAATTCATTGGACAACCGCCATTTTTAATAGTATTTTTTCCACCATTCATTAAATGTCCTGCGGTAAAAATAGTTACAGAAATAATACCAGAACGGCTTCTAGCTCCTTTAATTTTAAGAAATTTTTCAAGTTCATTATTTGGTTTGATTCTTTTATTTTCGCATAAAACTTTATAGTGTTTAAACATTTTGGGTTTTGCAACAAATACATTATATTTTAATTCTTTTCTCATTTTGTGTAAAAATTTAGTTAAATCCCTATAAGAATTAAAATTTACATTATGGGATTTTTGAAAAACAATTTCTAATTTTTCAAGTAATTCAGTATCAATAATTACTTTTTTAAATTCTCTTTTAAAAATTTTTTCAAAATTGTGTTTTGAATACCCAACTGATGTATATTTAGGATTAAAAATTTGATTCATAATTATTTTTGCTTTTATTTTTGCTTTTATTTTTGCTTTTATTTTTGTTTAATAAAAATCAATTTAATAAAAATTAAAAAAAAAAAAAAAAAAAAAAAATATTATAATAAAAAAAATAAAACCATTAAAAATATAATATAATAAGTAATGTTTAATTCTACTTGTAAAATTTGTTTCGATAATAAAAAAGAAAGTTTAATTAGGCCTTGTAATTGCAATTCAGTTGTGCACGAATCGTGTTTGAAAAAATGGATAGAAATTAAAAGTGATCCTGAATTTTGTGAAATTTGTAAAACAAAATATAATGTGACTTTTGGTATAATTGAAATCCAAGAACGAACGATAATTTTAGATGATAATTATAGTAGAAATTATATTTTGAACAATAAAATTCCTATAGCTATTTTAATTTTAATTTCAACATTATTTGTAATATTTATATATGTTGCGTTTGGTGGACAACTAAATAATATTTCAGTGCCACATAGTTCTTTAAAAACGCCATAAATTTATATTTCTTTATACAATATATATTTTTAGCTATGGTTCCTTTAATATAAATAAAATACCCAAAAATTATTATATATATATATATATAATGGCTGAGCCAACTGTTTGTGCTGTATTTACGCATAATGGTAGATTGAGATGTATTTTAAATGAAATTTTATTTAAACATTTAGATAAAGGTAAGAAAATAGGAAAATATAATGTACAAAATGATACAAAATTTATGAATGGTGCTGTATTAAAATTACACATAATTAATGGAAAACTAAATGATATAAAAATGGTTTATCAGGGTCAGTTATTTGAGGAAGTTCCTAAAGAAAAATATCTTAATAAAGGCTCTTTTAATGAGTTAACAAACGGAATACTAGGAAAAGATATAATAATAGGAGGAGAAACGATGGAAGGAGGCAATTATATAATATATTTGATTAGACACGGACATGGAGATCATAATGAATTAAAAAAAAGATATAAATCAAAATTCTTTGGATCTATTACTCTTCCTATTAAAAAATTATGGCAAATATTTTTGAATGATACTGATGCTGTTTTAACACCTAATGGGATAAACCAACTTAGAAATGCTGGTGCAATTATTGCAAATAATGAAAAGGAATTTTCTAATATTAAATTCCTTATTGTTTCTGATTTGAGAAGAACAAGTGAAAGTTGCAATGCCTTTATGGAAGGTTTTAGAATGGCAAAAATTAGTAATGATCTTGATAATGATAAAGAACTTAATTATGATGAACCAGATTATCATGAAAAGAAAATTGCAAAAGAAGAAGGATTAATACAAAAAAATCCCTTTGATAAAATGGATATGTATATGCTTCCTTGTTTCCATGAATTAGACTATAAGACCAAATTGGGAAATTGTGATGGATCACAACACGTAGAGGGACCTGAAAATAAAGTTGACAAGTTTTATATAAAAGAATTACTAAAAAGTGCCGAAGCAAATAATGGATATGCTAAATATAATGAGGAATGGGAAAAACTAGTTTATAATCCCGGAAAAAGATCAATATATATGAAATATTACAAAGATCAATATGGTGATTTTAGAGGAGGGGATACGCCCGATATAAAACAGTGCCGTGAAACAAATCCGTTAAATGGAATTGTAAGTTTAATAGAACATATAAAAGCAAAAGAAGGAGGAGAAAAAGCTGCTGCAGGAGAAGGAGGAGAAAAAGCAGCTGCAGGAGAAGGAGGAAAAGAAGCTGCAGCAAGAGAAGAAGGAGAAGAATCAAAAATAGGCGGATATAGAAAATCAAAACGCAAATCAAAACGTAAAAAGAGAAGAAAATCAAAACGCAAATCAAAACGCAAATCAAAACGTAAAAAGAGAAGAAAATCAAAACGCAAATCAAAACGCAAAAAGAGAACAAGAAAAAGATAAAAAATACACTTAAAAAATCTACAATAAATGAATATGAATTGCAATAAATTTAAATGTTTTATTTTCTAATTTTTCGCCATAATGTTTTTTATAAATATTTAAAGCATTATCGTAATCATTGTAATATGGAATAATTTTATATAATTTTTCATTTTTAAGAAATTCAAATACAGAATTATAGGTATTAATTTTGGTAATTTTTGCGGCACATTTTGTATTTGTTTTATTGCAAATAAAATCTACAATTTCTCCTACAAAAATATGATTAAATAATCCTTTTTTAATCCTTCCTTCAATGGTTTTTTCTCTATTTCTAATATTGTTAAATGCAGTAGCATTTACATAAATATTTTTTGACATAATTTAATAGTTAATATATATTATTAAATTATGTTTAATATGATAACAAAAATAAATTTATATATTAAAAAAGCAAATGAATTAAATGTAAAATAATAAATTATTTATCTTTTACCATAATACCATACTTCATTCTTTCCTTTTATTTGTTTGCTTTGGAATTTGGATTTTGCTTTCTTTAATTTTCTATGGAGTTTTTTGTATTTACCAACGGAAACATTAGGAAGTTCCATTAACTTGGGTCTGTAGTTTCTAACTAGGCATCCAATAGCACCTTTGTAATCAGCGCTTAACAATTCAATACCATTTTCTACGTGAGGATTAGAGAAAAAGTTTGTAGCTAATTTGTAACCTCTTCCAGTTTCTTCATTTGTCCAAGAAATATAAACCTTGTTACAATAACCATTGAATGCGTTACATTTGTAAGTAGTGTTTTTCTTTGTTTTTATAGTGAAATAGTTTTCTGTATTAGTATTAAATGTTACTTTTTTATTTTTCAAATCAACATGTAAAGAATTTCCTTCGGAAATCACGTGAAACGCGTCAAAAAAGTAACCATCACATATAATGTTATGAGTTTTCAAAGTTTTGGATTGGGCGAAGTTTAACATGCGTTCTTGGTGTTCTTTCGTGGCTTGTGTAATGGATGCGTTAATGAAAACGTCATTATTATTATTTTCGTAGAGTCTGTAAGAGCCTTCTTTATTGGGGAGTTTTACTGGTATGTTGGAAAGAGCAGGGTAAAGGTATGGGTCACCGCCACCTCCTCCACCCAATCCTCCATTTCCACCTGCATCTTTAAAAAATATACAACCATTCTTTTTTGTGCCGTTAACTTCTTGTTGAACTTCATATAATTGTCCGAAAGTCCATGTATCACCAACCTGTGTCCAATTAAGTGATAACCAATGTTCAGTAAGTTTAAATCTAATAAATTCACCTCCACTAGAATCACTATGTATAGATTTATAAAATAAATTGTATGAAGTATCGCTTAATCTATTGACTTTATATATGGCTTTAGAAGTAGAATAGCCACCAAGATGAACTAAGTTATCATATATTGGATAAAAATGTGTTTGCCCTTCATTAATAATATATTCTGTAAATACATCCCATGAAGTATTTAATGCTTCTTCTAATGTTAATAAGTTTGATCTAGGAATATCTTGTGATCTATTTGGTATATAATTTTCAAAAATAGCGACGGAACTCAGATCAGGTATTACGGCTTCATATTCTGATGCCGGTAATTTTTCATCTATTGGTAATCTATTTAATACAGATTGTAAAGCGGCTTGAGTTCTACGTTGGGCTTTTTTTGCGTTTTCATTGCTTGAGTCTCTCATTTCTGCTAATGAAAACCCACCCTTCGCCTTTGTGAGTGCTATTTGTGAGAATTGTTTTCTTAGTTCTTGCGTGAGTTGTTCTGAAATGTCAAATAAGGAAGTTCTTACTTGAGAGTTAGAAAAAGTTCCTATTGGGGTATCTCCACTTAATCTGTCATCGGCTACGTCTTTATTATTACTTTTTTCTTTATTTTGTGCTATTTCTTGAGTTTTTTTGTTAGCATTTGATACTGTGGTAAATGAAAAACTAATATCAGTATTGAATCCTACAAAAGCATTAGCACAAATATCAACAATATAAGTTGTACCAACATATAATGTGCCCGTATTTATTGAAACAATGGAACCATTAATAGTAATATCATCACTATTTTCTTTAGTGCTAAATTGTTTTCTTGTACCATTATTTGGTGTAATAAAAATACTACCGGAAGTATCGGTTGTTGTACTAACATCAGAACTAAATATTAATTTAATTTGCACTGTTGGTAAAATATTGGAAGAACCATTTGCGGGTAAATGAGAAACCAATGTTAAATCGTTTCCCCCACCTCCATCTCCCGGTTGTGCACCCCCATAACTAAATACCCGAACTTGGCCGCTATTTTTTTCAATGTCATCATTCTCAGGAGCACCAATAGCAACAATACTACCATCACTAGAAAGTGAAACGCTATGTCCAAATTTTTCAAATCCTTCATCAATATCAAGACCTTGTTGAACCCAATATTTTTTATTAACGATAAGATTATTATCATTTCCTTTTATTATATTTTTTGTGTCCCATTCATTATTTAAAACAACTCTATATTCATACACCACAACGTGGCCGCGGCCGGTCCCATCATTATAAGGTGCACCAATAGCAACAATACTACCATCACTAGAAAGTGAAACGCTCTCCTGGACCGCGCTCCCATCAATATCAGCTCCCATTTGGATCCAATATTTTTGATTAACGATAGGCTCGGTAGCGTCGGCGTCATTTCCTTTTATTATATTTATTGTGTCGTCGTCCCATTCATTATTTAAAACAACTCTATATTTATACACCCGAACTTGGCCGGCGGGCCATATGCCGTCGCTAATAGCAACAATACTACCATCATCACTAGAAAGTGAAACGCAATATCCTGTTTGATTACCAACTTCTCCAAGAATATCAGCTCCTCCAAGAATATCAGCTCCCATTTGGATCCAATTATTAGAACCATTCCATTTATATACCTGAACGTAGCCGCTGTGTCTAACAATACTACCATTCTCATTATTATGAGGAGCACCAATAGCAACAATACTACCATCACTACCATCACTAGAAAGTGAAACGCTCCAACCTGAATGCTGATAACCATATTTTCCATGAATATCAGCTCCCATTTGGATCCAATATTTTTTATTAACGATAGGCTCGGTAGCGTGGGCGTCATTTCCTTTTATTATATTTATTGTGTCGTCGTCCCATTCATTATTTAAAACAACTCTATATTTATACATCCGAACGCGGCCTCTAGGGGTGTACACGGAAGGCCACTTGATTCCACCAATAGCAACAATACTACCATCACTAGAAAGTGAAATGCTACGACCTGACATTTCACCAGCTTCTCCATCAATATCAGCTCCCATTTGGGTCCAATTATTATAACCGTCATTCCATTTATATACCTGAACGTGGCCGCTATTGCTATCATAAGGAGCACCAGTAGCAACAATACTACCATCACTAGAAAGTGAAACTGTATGACCCGATTCACCGTCCCGGTTGCTGCTGATGCCATCAATATCAGCTCCCATTTGGGTCCAATTATTAGAACCATCGCGTTTATATACCCGAACGTTGCCTCGCCACTCGTGATCGTACCTCACACGCACGTGATAAGGAGCACCAATAGCAACAATACTACCATCACTAGAAAGTGAAACGCTATGACCCGATTTATCACTCGCATTTTCTCCATTAATATTTTGACCTAGTTGAAACCAAGAAGGGATTTTAATGGGTTGTGATTCAGTTAAAAATTGCCAACCAGGTGCACTATCATGTTCATAACCGTGTGAAACTTGTCTATCAATATTATTTTCATCATAAACATAAGAAAAAAATTCCCCAATATTAAATTTAATTATATATTCATTACCAACAACATCCCATATAAAATCGGCATCATTGGGGTGTCCTTGCCAATGTTGGTTAGGATACCCTCCCCAATCTAACCAATCATTAGAACTACGATCATCTACAACGGGGCGATTTTTAAATGTAATTGTGACAATTTTTTCGTTGTTATAAGCAGTAATCGCGCCTCCCATAGTTCCCCCCTGTATTCTAAGAATATCTGAATTATAACCGTTATATTTTTTTATATCAACATTAACTGAGATTTCACTATCTCCTTCAAAGTTTCTTCCTACATACCTATAACCACCTGCTCTAGATATATAGTTTCCATTTTCCTGTGTTTTTTTATACCAAATTCCAAAATGAGTTTTTTTCCAAGGAGTATATCCCTCCCCCGGTTTGTTTTGTTCTATTTTATTAGTTATAAGCATTATGCTAAAACCTGGACCAACAGCATTATTATTAAAAGGCCAAGTATTCCAAACTCTATATCGGTTAGTATCGTAATTTCCAGAAACAGGATTTAATGTATTTAATTTAAATATAATAGTAGCATTAGTTTCATATTCATTAAATGTTGTCAAATATGGTTCTTTACTATCAGGAAAATTTATAACCTCGTTATTATAATTTATAAATTCATCATTACTATTTTTAAAAGACCAATCTCCTGTTAAAACACCTTCCCATCCCTCAATCCCTTCTGTAAAATATAAATCTTTAATATTAACATTGTCGGATTCAAGTATCCAATTACCACTAACTTTAAGATTCCCTGTATTATCGTCTGATGCTCTGAAATTTAGTCCGGTGGTTGACTCTAATGTAGTAAGTGCGGATTTCCATTCTATGCGAGTCATAAGTGCGCATTGTAGTAAATCAATAATTGAAGAATAAAAATCCATAAAAAAGGTTCCTAAATTTACTAAATCATCATCATCTAATAAATCAATTTGGTTATTTTGTGTAAATTGGAAAGTATCACCTTCTGTTGAATGTTGCATAATGGCGACGGAATCGTAACTTTTACTCTTTTTTTTATTATGAATGGTTTCAAAAGTGTCATTTTCATAATCGAGGAGTAATACTTCGACGTTTTCTAAAACAGAGTTAATAATGGTTTGTTTATTTTGTAAACGATTATCTAAAATTAAAAGATGCATAATATATTATATATAAAAGAAAAAATATTTTTTAAACTTATGTAAAATAAATTGATATTATAATAAAATATAAGAATTATTTTAAATTATATATAAAATGGGTGTTCCAGGTTATTTTAAAACATTAATAAAAAAAAATAGTAAATTGTTAAAAGATAAAATTACAAATGTAGAATATCTTTTTATGGATTATAATAATATTATACATACGGCATATCAAGAATATTTAAAAAATAATATTTTAAAAGATATGAAAAAATCAGAAATACAAAAAAAGATTATTTCATATATTATTAACAAAACGTTGTATATTGTTAATAATATTGTAAAACCTGTAAAATTATTATACATTGCGATGGATGGTGTTCCGCCAAGAGCAAAAATGGAACAACAAAGGATGAGAAGATATAAAAAGATATATATGGATAAATTAAAAAAAGATTTGAAAAAAAAATATAATTTAGAGTCCACAGTATGGTTTGATTCAAATCAAATCAGTCCGGGAACAATTTTTATGGATAAATTGTCAAAAGAGTTAAAAAAAAATAAAAATAAATTTTTGGTTGAAAAAATAATAATAAGTGATACATTAGAAAGAGGAGAAGGTGAACATAAAATTATAAATTATATAAAAGAAAATATAGAAAAAAAAAACAATATTTGTATTTATGGTGATGATGCTGATTTAATATTTTTAGTAATGACATTAACAAATATAGGAAAAAATATAAATATAATGAAAAGTCAATCATTAAATGATGAAAATTTGGAATTTGGTTATTTAAATGTGTATGAAATAAGTGAAAATTTTTATAAATATATGGAAATTGAGAAAAAACAAAAAAATAAATTTTTAAATGATTATATATTTTTGATGATGATTTTTGGTGATGATTTTGTAAAACATTTGCCTGGATTAAATATTAGGAAACATCATAAATTAATAATAGATATTTATAAAAAGGATTATAAAAAATTTAGGGAATATTTAACAAAAAAAATAGAAAATAAAATTTTTGTTAATAAGAGATTCTTATTAAATATTTTTGAAAAATTGGGAAAATTAGAAAATAAATTTTTAAGGCAAAAACAACATTTTTTAACAAAGAGTGATAAAAAGATTAGTAACATTAATGATAGTTATGAATCAGAAATGAATTATTTGGAACACGGATTTATTTTTGAAGAAGACCATCCCTTGTATGAAATTTATAAAAATGATTTTAATAAAATAGATTATTATAGTTATAGTTGGAAAAAGAATTATTATAATCATTTTTTTGATAATTCTAGAATTAGTGAAATAATGAAAAATGATTATAATAAATTTAGAAGTTTAATTTGTAGAGAATATTTTAAAAGTTGGAAATTTACAATAGAATATTATTTATGTGGGGTTCCAGATTATAAATATTATTATCCATATAGCGTGGCTCCATTTATTAGTGATATTTACACAAATTTAAAATATTTAAAATTGGATATGAATAATATAAAATTTAATAAAAAAAATAATGGAGTTTGTTATTGTCCTTTAGAACAACTTTTAATAATTATGCCTCCGCAAATGAAAAATTCATTACCTAAAATTTGTAAAAAAATAATGTCAAAAAAAGAATTAAAAAATAATTTTCCAACAACGTTCAAATTAAATGTAGTAGATGGTTTAAAATATATTTACTCTGAACCAATTTTAAATGAAATTAATGAAAAAGAAATTTTTAGCGAAATAGAAAAAAATTTAAAATTATTAAATAATGCGGAAAAAAAAAGGTTAGTATAATTTTAAAATATTATATTTATATATAATGATAGGAATTAGAAGAAGATTTTCTATGAATGTTCCTGGTGGAACGGTTGTTTGGATCCCTAATAATGCAACATCACAAGGTCAAGGTAGTGTAACATCTCAGGGTGGTATACCATCACAAGGTCAAGGTAGTGTAACACCTCAAGGTGGAATTCCATCACAAGGTCAAGGTAGTGTAACACCTCAAGGTGGAATTCCACCTCAAGGTCAAGGTAGTGTAACACCTCAAGGTGGAATTCCACCTCAAGGTCAAGGTAGTGTAACACCTCAAGGTGGAATTCCACCTCAAGGAGGAATAAGAAATAATTATAATAGACACTATAAAAAATTTTTAAATAATATTATTAGTAATAAAAGAAAAAGTAATACAAGAAAATCATCAACTAGAAGAAATATTAATAATAAAAGAAAAAGTAATAAAAGCAATACAAGAAAATCATCAACTGGAAGAAAATCATCAAGTAGTAGAAAAAGTAATAAAAGCAATACAAGAAAATCATCAACTAGTAAAAGAAAAAGAAATTCATCCAGTTCAAGAAGTAGTAAAAAAAGAAAAAAATCTCAATCAAAAGGTGTTTGGTTGTAAATAATTTAAGTTAAATTAATTAAATTTAAAAATCATATTTTTTCTATCTTATTAATAAATATAAAATATGAACAACAAGCCTAAAATATTATTGAGAATAAAATATTTAATATAGAAAATTGATTTTAAAATAACAATTTAAAATCAATTATAAAAATGGATAATAATAAAAATAAAAATAAAAATGAAAAAAGCAAAAAAAATAAACTTACTAAAAAAAAAATGGATAAATTAATTGAAGAATATGTATCAACATTTGATGAAAAGGATAGAGAGGCATATGAAATTGCAAAAGAACATTTACAATCATCATTCAGCTTGGTAAAAAGTATTGGATTTAATAAGTTTTTAACCGGTTTGGAATGTCAAAAAGATTAAAAGGAGAAAATTATAAAACAATAAAAATATCTTTGATATTTTTATTTTATTCTACCATAGTTCGAAATATTATCTTTATTACAAATATATACTAATGACAAAAATACAAAAAATTACTATATATGGAGAAAGATGTTCTGGAACAAATTACTTAGAAATGTTACTTGCCAAAAATTTCCATGATTATAAATTAACTTGGGAATATGGATCGAAACATTTTTTTGGACATCAGAATTTACAAAATTCTGATGATACATTATTTATATGCATCGTAAGAAACCCGGTAGATTGGTTTAATTCTTTATATAGACAGAAATGGCATATTGCTAATCATTTGCGCTTAAGTATTGAAAATTTTTTAAATACAGAATTTTATTCTTATAATGATCAAAGTAGTGGTTCAAAAGATGGAACAGAAATTATGGAGGATAGAAATATTTATACAGGTGAACGATATAAAAATATATTTGAATTAAGACATACTAAATTAAATTTTTTGTATAAAGATTTATCAAAACTAGTTAAAAATTACATATTTATAAAACATGAAGATTTAATTAATAATTTTGAAAAAACTATGATTAAAATCAAAAATATAGGTTTAATTGTAAAACCTAGTATTAATTTTCCATTAAATGTTTTTACTTATAAAAAAAGTAAAAAAATATTTAAGAAAAAATCTAATGAAATCACTGAAAAACGTATTTTGAATCATTCTGATTTCAGAAAAGATTACGAAAAAATTTTAGGATACATTTAAAAAATATTATCATTGGCTCAAAGCGAATTATTGAATTTAAAACTCACTTTGAAAATTTCAAATTCAACAAAACCTTACATAATTATTATATAATTTATGTTTCTCTACCATTAGTATAAAATAAGAAAATAATATGGTCATTTTAAATTCCAATCAGGTTAAAAAGAAAAAAGAATATTAATTTTGTGTAATAATTTCGTATAATTTTTTATATTTTTTAGAAGTTTCTAAAATTAATTTTTCTGGAACATTAATTTCTTTTGCATTATATGGATCATAATTTTTAATAATCCATTTTCGTATAATATCTTTATCAATATTATCAGGTTCAGAATTATTTATAAATCTCTCTTTATAAGAAGAATTAATCCAATATCTACTTGAGTCAGGCGTATGTATTTCATCAATAAGTAAAATAATACCATTTTCATCTTTACCGAATTCGTATTTAGTATCAACAAGTATTAATCCCTTTTTTTTCATTTCTTGATGTCCAAATTTGAATAATTCAAATGCGTATTTTTTGCATAAATTCCATTCATCTTTTGTCATAATCCCTCTTTCAATAATTTCAGGGGGTGTAATAGGAATATCACTTTTATCTTTTGTTGTTGGTGTAATAATAATATTATCAAGAATTTGATTTTTTTTATAACCTTCTCTTAATTTATTGCCACAAAAATTTCGGCATCCGTTTTTATAATTTACCCAGATAGATGTATTAGTGGTTCCTGTCATATATCCTCTAACAACAAATTCAATGGGAAATGGTTTACATTCAATCACTTCCATACACGTATAATTGACGTGTTTTAAAAGATGATTAGGGCAAATATGGCTTGTTTTATTTAACCACCAAATAGAAATAAGGTTTAAAATTTTACCTTTTTCGGGTATATCGCAAATATTGCGATCATAACTACTTAGACGATTTGTAGCTTCTAACATTATTTTTTTATCATTTTTTGTATTTTTATAAATAGTCCGAACTTTTCCGGAATATATTTTTTGATAATTATTCATTATTATTATAAGTAATAAATATTTAAATGAAAATTAAAATTAAAAAAATGAAAATTAAAATTAAAAAAATGAATATTCAAAATTAGGAATAAGTATTATGAATATATTAAAAATTAATACAATAATATATTTAAAACAAACAATATGAGAAGTGTAAATTTTTTTTCAAAGGAAAAAAGGTTATTTTCAATATTTGTAATGATTATAATTTTAGGTTTATATGTGTTTTATAATCAGCGTAATTTAATGAATAAAAATAATAGTTCTCACAAGATTCTTCCCTGATTATATGTGATATGGTAAACAAATTTGTATAACGAATCAATATAATTTTAATAATATAGGAAAAAATTATAATAAAAAAAAAATATATTTTTTTTTATTTATTATAAATTGAAAAATGTATAAAAATATATTTTTTTTTATTTATTATAAATTGAAAAATGTATAAATATATATTTCTTATTATAAATAAGGAAAAAATTAAATGAATAATTTAAAAATGGAAACAAAAATTATTCAAGAAAAAGATGGAAATACAGTATTTATATATGTTCCAAAATTTTTAACAGGAAAAGAATCACAAAAATATCAAGAATGGTTAAATGATATGGAAGATTTCAAAGATAATATGAATTATAATAAAACAAAATTAATTCGTCAACAGAAATGGTATCAAAAAGATAATGAATATTTTTGTCCGAAATGGGAGAGAAGATATGACCGCTGGCGTTCTCATAATTATGATGATATTTTAATAAATTTGCAAAAAAAAGTACAGAAATTTGTAAATGAAGTTGTTCAAAATTTATATTTGAATAAAAATGTGTCTATTCAAAATCCAAATATTAATAGTTGTTTATTTAATAAATATCGTGATGGTTCTCATCGTATTAGAGCTCATCGAGATACAAAGGATTCATTTGGAAAAAGACCGACAATAATTGGTTTATCTTTTGGTGGAGAAAGAGAAATTAAATTTGTGAGAATTATAAATGGTTTAAATAAAGAGAAACACATTCATATTTATAAAAAAGACAAAGAAAAAAATTATTTAAATTTTAAACAAAAATTAGAAGATGGTTCTTTATTTATAATGGCTGGTTGTAGTCAAAAATATTTCACACACGAAATTCCGCAATGTAATAGTAAAAAAATGAGATATAGTGCAACATTTAGAGAATTTATACGGTCCAAATAACAATAAAAATTGAAAATAAATATGAGTGTTATTGAAAAAATAAATGAGAGTTTAGTTTATTAAATTTTACAAGATATAACTTTAAATATTAATGAAAAAAATTATTTACTATAATATTTTACACTATTATTTTGAAAATGAAAATCATTAATATTAATATTTTTTTGATAAATTTTAAATTGTAAATAATAAAGGTCGCGAACCATATTTAAATGATTGTATTTTTTTTTTAAGAAATATATAGCGTTTTCTGTATTTTTTTGTTTAAATGTATTATTGTTTTTAATTAAATATTTAAATAAACTAATATATAAATAAGATTTAGAAATATGATGTCTTTTCCATTTAATAATGTTTTTCTTACTAGGATATAGGAATGAATCAACCATAGTTAATATATCAGAATTAAAATGATTTAAGAAATATTTATAATTATTAAATTTATTATTAAAATTATGTTTTTTTAATAATATTTTATGTTTTAAAAAAAAATTTTTTTTTATTTTCATTTAAATTATTATTTAAAAAGAACTTTAAATTAAAAGTGTTTATAAAATATAAATTTAAAAAAATAAAAATAATATTATATTTTATAATGACAATATCATTTAGAAATGAAATAACAAGATTAACAAAAAAAACAAATTATAATCAAGGTGATAGTTTAAAAGCAGCAACTACATATACACATACAAATTCAATATTAGAACTAAAAATTCACATAGATAATTTGGTATCTAATGCTAGTTCATCTGGTGATCCATATATTTATTCATTATTATCAAATATACCTGTAAAATTACCTAATTTAAGAAAATGTTATAGATTATATGAAAATTTAAAAGAAGAAGTTTATATTAATTGTTCTGTTTCGCAAGCTTCTTTAGAACATCAATACCGAATGATAGAATTTGCTAAAAAACGAACTTTGAAAACCCATAATATTATATGTAATGGTTATTTTTATGATTCATTTTGGTTTTCAAGTGAGGGAAATAATATACATTTTGATTTAGTTAATAAAAAAATACATATTAATGCATCAAAATATTTTAAAATTAAAATAGAAAATAATGAAGTTTACATGTGTCCGGATTATACATCGTATTGTAAAAAAGTGTATGTATCATGGGAAAATAGTGAAAGTAAAAAAATATATAAATTTGCAGTTTTATTTTTTTCAAATCCTCATATAGAAAATGGTATAGAATATATAACTGCTCCGTGTGAAAATTCAATTGGATTATTAATTAGAAATTACAAACCAAAATTACTTGAAATACCAAATCTATATATCTGTAATTATAAAAAAATACATAAAAAACTTAAAAAAACTAAATCTAAATATCAAATTAAAAGTATTAAAGGTAAAAATGAAAAATGGTATTTTTCAAAATAAAAAAGAAAAATAAAAAAAAATGGGATTTATAGCACAAGAAGTAAAAGAAATATTACCGATAGCAGTTACTGAACAAATATCTATTATTCCGAATGAAATGCGTGCATTGGAAAATATAACTTGGGAAACAATTACAGATGGAAGTAACAATAAATATAAATTAACTACCGATTTACAAGATGTGAGTGGTATTAATTATAGATTTCATGTTAGTAATGATGCAAGTGGAAATGATGAATGTGAGAAAGAAATAAAAGGAAATAGTGATAATACATTTACATTTAAAGAAAAGTGGAATAATGTATTTTGTTATGGTAAGGAAGTTGATGATTTTAACACATTAGATAAAAATAAATTATTTTCATTAATTTTTTCAGCAACACAGGAAATAGATAGAATACAACAATAAGAGAAACAAAAAGTAGCATTACTTGAATTGAAAATAGCGGCAGCCGAACAAGAACTAGTAACATTAAAAGAACAAAACGCAAATTTAATATTATCAAGATTATCTGCTTTAGAAAATAATTAAATTTAAATTTAAATAATTAATATTAAATAATTAAATAATAATTAATATTAATAATTAAAAAAATAATAAATATAAATTTATAAAAATTTAAAAAAAAAAATAAAATATAAAATAAATGAATTTAAATGAAAATAATAATTTTTTAATAAAAAAAC
>Ga0206126_10002377_pt1 | contig 20565 bp, 20 predicted proteins | sample Helgoland_Spring_5_FD_148621 | JGI IMG/M metagenome (GOLD analysis project Ga0206126, IMG submission 148621) | Pelagic subsurface seawater microbial communities from Kabeltonne, Helgoland, North Sea - Helgoland_Spring_Bloom_20160412_1 | ecosystem: Environmental > Aquatic > Marine > Epipelagic ...
CCCGAATTAAACCCATGTATCCGCGCTCCATGCGCCATCGCCGAGGCGCGAAATCACTGACATAAGCGAAACGGGTCTCCAGTAAACCTCTGCCACTGATACCCAAACCAGGATCCATGCGGTCTGTTGCACTGCGGTCAGCCGGCCAAACATGCAAAACGGTCCCTTCTGCTTGCTTGGGCAGTGCTTCAATGTGTCTTCGGACAAAATTCCCCAATTGTGAATGCACCTTGTTGGGGTGCCAACTGGCCAAGTGAAGCACGCGCATGGTGCAAGATGGGTCCAAATTTCAAGGGACACCAATTCGTGAACGGTGCCGTTTTATATGTAATTCGTCTCATATTTATATTTCTGAACCAAACCAAAACAATCGTGCGTAAAGTTCTTCTTTCGTGTGTGGTTTTTGCGTGTCTGTTCTGCCTTAGAGCAGGCGCGCAGACGCCGTTGGGTCTGCCTTACAATCTGCAGCAATCAACCACCACCTCACTTCCCAATACAACCGAATACCACCTCGAAGTTGACACCACCCATTTCGACATTGGAGAGCTAACAGACAGCGACTTAACAGGATTCAACACCTATAGAATTTACGTTTCAACCTCAGATCCCCAAGACCAAGTTTCTGCCGTTTACGGCAACATCAACGAACCTACAGAACTGGTCAGTTCAGGCCAAATATTTCAATCTACACCACTCGGAGAAGTCACCTCCGATGGGATCATTCCAGCCATTTGGAGCAGCTTCCCCAGTAACGAATTCGACAGCTTTATAACAATTGGGATAGATGAGCCAGCCAATGGCGCTAACGGAGAAGGCGACATCAATATCATAGAGTCTACTGCGAACCCATGGACGGAAGGATTCGAGCCTGAGTCAGGCGAATTCGGCACCGGAATTGTCATGAACGACATCACCGGAGGCAGCTGGTTTGTCCTTCCCAACTTCAACAATGGCACCGCAGGCGAAAACCTGCGCGTTTTGGTGGCACAAATCACCACCAACGGAACCCTATCCGGCAACCTTCACATTCAGTTGTTTCTCAACGGAGACAACATCAACGGCACGGTATACCTCAACCTCCCGATGCCCATCTGCGGTTGCTTGGATTCCAATGCCTGCAATTGGAACCCCGACGCTACCGATCCCAGTGGCCAATGCACCTACCCTGAAGAAGGCTTGGACTGCGACGGATTCTGCCTTTTCGACGCCGATGGCGATGAAATCTGCGATGACGACGAGCTCCCCGGCTGCACCTATTTGTCCGCTTGCAACTTCGACCCCGCAGCAAGCGACGAAGACGGCTCTTGCATTTTTGCAACGCCTGGAAATGACTGTGAAGGAAACTGCCTTGTTGACCTCGACAGTGACGGCATTTGTGATCAATCCGACCCTTGCATTGGAGCCCTAGATGCCTGTGGCATTTGCAATGGCGACGGCCCCCTTTTGGACTGCGGATGCACTGAACTTCCATCGGGTGATTGCGACTGTGACGGCAACCAACTTGATGCTCTTGGAGTTTGTGGAGGCCTTTGCACAGAAGACGCAGACCAAGACGGGGTGTGCGACAACGTTGAGGTCCCAGGCTGCACTGCACCGTCGGCCTGCAATTTCTCAGCAGAGGCCACAGAAGAAAACGGCAGCTGCACCTTTCCTGAACCAGCCTATGATTGCAACAACAACTGCTTGCAGGACACCGACGAAGACGGCATTTGCGACCCGTTCGAGGTCTTAGGCTGTGACAACCCTCAGGCCTGCAATTATGATCCTGCCGCGACAGACCATGATGGCTCGTGTTTGATCCCTGGCAACTGCAGCACATGCGATGGCACCGAGCTGGTGACCTTCGATGACGATGACGACGGAATATGTGACGCCGATGAAGTGCTGGGCTGCACAGATCCTGAAGCCCCCAACTACGACCTTGACGCTACAAATGACGATGGCACGTGCAAGGTCTTTGGGTGCACCGACTTAAGCGCTTCGAACTACGATCCTACAGCAACCGACGAGAATGGGACCTGCGTGCATACTTGCACAGGCATTGCAGGTTGCGCCTATCCCGATGCCGAGAACTATTCGCCGGAGGCGGATTGCGACAACGGCACCTGCACTTTTGACTGTGGATCCCCGGACAATTGCATGTTTGACCAAGATGGCAACGGGGTCATCGGCTCCTACGACTTGATTTATTTCCTCACCCTGGTCGGACTCCCTTGTGCCCCATGAAACCACAGTGGAACGACCATAAGCCGACAACGTTAAAGCCATCATGAATATGCCCCTTGATGTCTGAAGCACTGACAGTAATGTGCCAATGGTGCTGTTGATTCTGCTGTCTGACTTCGCCAACTTCTGCGAAGACTTGGACTGAATAACCACTCTTTTTCAAACTCCCTTGGCGTCATCGGCGATGGTGCTATCTTTGCCCGCCCAACGGTGGCTATAGCTCAGCTGGTTAGAGCATCGGTTTGTGGTACCGAGGGTCGTGGGTTCAAGTCCCATTAGCCACCCAAAAAAGAAACGCCTGGTCTTGTGGATCAGGCGTTTCGCATTCTAAAGGTCCTTCAAATGAGGAGGCCCTTCAAATGAGGCCTCCGAGATCGGTCAACCCCAGCGGCGTTTGGGATTCGAAACCTTCTCCAGAGGCCACTCCGATATAACGGCCCATGGTAATGTCCCGTCCGCGAACCACCGCCATAAAGTCCGGCGTAGAAATGGGGGTAGCGAGGTCCGATGCAGAGGGGATTTCAATATTGCCTTCGGCAGCTCCCGGCACGTGAAACTGCGAGGAGTAGCATGCGATGGCGGCGTACTTCTTTTCTTCCGCACCGGCGATGTCGACCACAATGGTGGGTTCTCTGAATCGGTCTTGGATGTAGTGCAAGACATGCAAAGGCCGGTGAGGTTTTTGGGCACTGCCGTTCTCGTCGGCAGTCGAGATTCGCGCCAATCCAGCGAGAAAACAAGCGCGGTGAACCAACTCCGCAGCCCGGCCGTGATCGGTATGGCGGTCGTGAAGTGCATTGGCCAATACGGTTCGCGGGCGGTGTCGGCGAAGCGCACCAATCAGGGCCAGTATGGCATTTTCCTCGTCTTCGGGCATGCCATCCTTTAGTCCCAAATTCTCGCGAATTTCAAGGCCCAGAACATGGGCTGCTGCCGCCGCTTCCTTTGCCCGCAACTCCGCAGATCCCCGCGTCCCCAGTTCACCACGGGTCAGGTCCACAATGCCAGTTTTCTTGCCCTGCATTGCCGCCATGACCAAGGTGCCACCCGCACTGAGTTCTACATCGTCAGGATGGGCACCAAATGCCAAGATGTCCAAGGGTACACGTTCCGCCATGGCACCAAGTTCGGAAGTAGGCCTTACTTCCCCGCTGCAAAAGCAGAAATTTCACTTCCCAGTGGATCGACACCAGACTTTAATGAAGCCTTAAGTCGGCCTTCTCCATCCACTAAGAACTTGTGGAAGTTCCATGCGACTTTGTTGTCGCCGGCCCCGTTTAAACCCGCATTACAAAGCCAAGAATAAACGGGATGCTGATCCTCTCCTTTTACGTCCACTTTTTCCATCATCTGGAAGCTCACACCATAATTTTTGGAGCAGAAATCGCCTATCTCATCAGCCGAACCCGGTTCTTGCCTACCAAATTGATTGCAAGGAAACCCGAGCACCACAAAACCTTCACCGGCGTGCTGCTCAAACAGAGCCTGAAGCTTCTTGTATTGCGGAGTGTATCCGCACCTGCTGGCTGTATTGACGATCAGAACGCGCTTGCCCCGAAGCTGGTCAAAAGCAAAGGACTCCCCTTCTAGCGTATTGGCTGAAAGGCTGTAAAAATCTTGAGACGCGGTCATGGATGAATAATGGTTGTTTTCTCCACCAAAAATGGCCCCTTTGTAGGTTTTAAAAGCCATAAGGCCCACTACAGTGAGGCAGGCGAGAAATAAAAGCGTCAATTGTCTTTGCATAAATGAGATAACAGCGCCAAGACCATCAGGTTCTCTAAACACAACGTTCTGAAAAACGAAGCGCCCTACGAGGGTAGGGCGCTTCTGGCAATTGGAAAGACCATTAGTCAAGAAAAATGTCTTGGACAGGTTTATGGCATCCACGGAATAAACGCAAGCAGGTGCTCAAAGGTTTCGCCGTACCTGATTTTTCTTGCAAGAACCGCCGCAAAAACCGACAATCAAGCCGCTCATACCTTACTTTTCATCATCTATACCATTCGAGCACGTTGAACACAGGCCACACTTGGTTGTTCTTCCCTCACCCATGCCTCAGAATACCGCCCCTCTCGATGTCGCTGTAATTGGCTCTGGCTTTGCAGGACTGTCTGCAGCAGCTACACTCGCCAAAGCGGGATTAAACGTGGCCGTTTATGAGCAGCACGAGCAACTGGGAGGGCGCGCTCGGTATTTCGAAACAGACGGATTTCGTTTCGACATGGGTCCCAGCTGGTACTGGATGCCCGATGTTTTTGACCGCTATTTCGCCTACTTCGGCAGACGGGTCGATGAGTTTTACGATTTGGTCAGGTTAGACCCCTCCTATCGGGTAGAGTTCGACCAAGGTCCCTTTGACGTTCCTGCCGGCATTCCAGCCTTGGCGCAGGCGTTCGAATCCATTGAGCCCGGGGCAGGAAAAGCACTGGAGGCCTTCTTGGCGGAGGCCAAGGTCAAATACGATGTGGGAATGGGGCGTTTCGTGAACAAGCCCGCCCACTCCATCTTGGAGTTTGCGCGTTTGGACATCCTCAAAGACGCGCCGAGGCTGCAGCTTTTGCGCAGCTTCAGTGACCATGTGCGCAAATACTTCAAAGACCCACGGCTCATACAGCTCATGGAATTCCCAGTGCTGTTTTTGGGGTCCAAGCCGCAGACAACACCGGCACTGTACAGCCTGATGAATTACGCAGACAGCGCGCTGGGGACCTGGTATCCCATGGGGGGCATGCATGGCATCGTGGACGCTATGGTTTCTGTCGCAAAAGACCAAGGCGTAAAATTCCATACCGGTCAAGCCGTCGAGGGCATTGTAGAGCTAAAGGGAAAAACAGCAGGCATTCAAGTGGGAGGCAAAACCATTGAAGCAAACCATGTGATCGCTGCCTGCGATTATCATCACGCTGAGCAACACCTCATGCCGGCCAAATTCAGGCGCTATGACACCCGCTATTGGGATAAACGCGCGATGTCTCCCAGCTCACTGTTGTTCTACTTAGGAATCGACCGCAAACTTCCTGGACTCAAGCACCACACGCTGTTTTTTGACACCCCATTTGACGCGCACGCAGAAGAGATTTACGACCGACCAGATTGGCCCGTAGACCCCCTCTTCTATGTTTGCGCCCCCAGTGTAACCGACCACAGCGTCGCACCCGACGGTTGCGAAAACGTCTTCCTATTGGTGCCCATCGCCCCAGGAATAGAACACGACGAATCCGCATGCGAACGGATATTCGGCCAAATCATGGACCGGTTTGAAGCCAAAATGAACATCCCGGTGAGGGAGCACATTGTCTACCGCCGTCAATACGCCCACAAAGAATTCATTGCGGACTACAATGCATTCAAAGGCAATGCATACGGCCTGGCCAATACTTTGAACCAAACGGCTTTTTTGAAGCCCAAACTCAAGTCGAAACTGCCCGGGACTTACTTTGCGGGTCAATTGACCACCCCTGGTCCAGGAGTTCCGCCCAGCATCATCAGTGGACAAGTTGCCGCTGGCGAAATCCTAAAGTCTTTGGGGATGAAAGGTCCATCTGAAGTGGTTCCCATAGAACAACCTGCCGCTTTTAGTGCTTACCAGTCTGTACCATCATGAATGCTCACCCGCCAATAATCAGCTGCGAGACTGCGCCCGAAATCAAAGCAGTACCGAGCCCTCCTGCTGCGATAGACAGCGCGTTGCTCGACACCGGCAAACCCTTGTTTGACCGGGTGTCAAAAGAGTGCAGTGCCCTCACCACAAAAGCTTACAGCACATCGTTTAGCCTCGGCATTCGGATGCTCTCTGCAGAATTGCGGGCCCCCATTCAAGCCGTTTATGGATTTGTCCGTTTTGCAGACGAAATCGTGGACACGTTTCATGACTTCAACAAAGAAGAGCTGTTCAAGAGGTTCAAAAACGACACCCACCTGGCCATTCAGGAACGCATTTCACTCAATCCGATCCTCAACAGTTTCCAGTGGGCTTTTCATGCTTATGACATGGACATTGCCCACGTCGAGAAGTTCCTTGAATCCATGGAGTGTGACTTGGATCAGACGGCCTACGACAGAGCGGGCTACGATGACTACATCGTGGGCAGCGCTGAAGTTGTAGGACTGATGTGCCTTTCTGTGTTCGTCAAAGGTGACAAAGAGCAATACCAGGCGCTCCTGCCCCACGCGCGCAGTTTGGGAGCCGCCTTCCAGAAGATCAATTTCCTGCGCGATCTACGCGCAGACTGGGCTGGTTTAGGCCGCACTTACTTTCCTGGCCTCGATTTGGACGGCTTTGATCACGATGCCAAGCAGACCATAGAAGCTGAAATTGAATCGGATTTTGCGCATGCCCTCGAAGGCATCCTGAGGTTGCCCAAAACTTCAAGATTGGGCGTGTACATGGCTTACGTCTACTACACCAGGCTGTTCCGTAAAATCCAGCGCATGCCGCACTCGCGGATCCTAGAGGACCGCATTCGCATCCCCAACAGACAAAAATTGGTGCTGTTGATGGGGTCATACGTTCGGCACCAATTCAACCTGCTCTGAAATGCCATCCGTGGGACGCGGCTTGACCACAGCTGTTTTGACCACCTGTGCTGTGTTGCTCATGCAAGGCAGCGCCTGGGGCCAATCGTGCGACCTTCTTTTGGAATTGCGCGTGCGCTTCATGGACCACAGCACATTTGACCAGGCCATAGAAAGCGAGCAAGCGGCCCAACAAGCCTCCCAGGAAGGACCTGCAGAATGTATCCGCTACTGCGAAGCGCACAAGTGGGTCTCGCACACACGGGCCGCCGACTTTGGATGGAACATGGCGGAACGGTACACGCGCTTCAAAAAAGGCATGTCCAAACTCGACAGCCTGGTCAATACCGACCCCAACGACAACGTCCTGCGGTCTCTTAGACTGAGCGTGAGCGGAACCGCTCCTCGGTTCTTGGGCGAGGACACCCATTGGGAAGAAGATGCCAAGGCCGTCCTTAAGACTTCGACCACCTCATTTTGGGCGGAAAGCCCTGACTTTGCAGATTGGATTTCGGAACTCGCTGAAGACATTCTTCGACAATTAGACGTCACACCATGACCGAGGAACACGTTGTATTGGTCAACACCCTTGATCAGGATGAGGGCACCATGGAAAAAATGAAGGCACACCGTGAGGGCCGCCTTCACCGCGCCTTTAGTGTGTTTATCCTCAACAGCCGCGGGCAATTGTTGCTGCAGCAACGCGCCCACCACAAGTACCACAGCGGAGGTCTATGGACCAACACATGCTGCAGCCATCCCCGCGACGGCGAAGGCGTGGTCGAGGCTGGAAAACGGCGCCTGGTCGAAGAAATGGGCATGCAGTGCCAGTTGGAAAAAGGCTTTGATTTTATCTATCGCTCTGAATTGGACAGTGGTCTGGTCGAACACGAATTCGACCATGTTCTGTTTGGCATCAGTGACGTCTCTCCTACCCCCAATCCAGACGAAGTAGAGGGCTACCGCTACGTCAATTTTGCTGACTTGCGTTCGGAGATGAGCGCCAACCCAGAGGCCTTCACCACTTGGTTTAAGATTTGCTTTGAACGGGCAGCCGACCACCTCAAAAAGTGAGCTCGGTTGCCATCATAGGAGCAGGAATAGGAGGTCTTGCCACCGCTGTCAGGGCGGCTGCAGAAGGACGGAAAGTCACTGTATTTGAGGCCTCTCCTGAAGTAGGTGGAAAGCTCCGGCAGCTGCACCTCGACGGTTATAGGTTTGATCTTGGCCCCAGCCTGTTTACATGGCCCGACTTGTTGCTCGACACCCTCGAGAAAGCCGGCGCACATGCCGCTCCTTTTCGTTTTACCCAACTTGACCGTTCCTGCCATTACTTCTGGCCCGACGGCACCCAATTCAAAGCTTGGAGCGACAAATCCAAGTTGTCAGAGGAAATCCAAAGCGCCTTTGGAGTGGACCCCCAACCTGTTTTGGAACACCTTGAGCGCAGCTCTGCTGGCTTCGAAGCCACCAAAGGAATCTTCCTCGAACAAAGCCTGCACGAAGCCAGCAGCTGGTCTCCGCAAAACACCTTCCGCCAATTAGGAGCAGCTTGGAGGGGACGACGGGGCCTTCCGCTGACGCAAACTTTAGACCAATGGAATGCGCGGACTGGCCACGAGAAATTGCGTCAACTGTTTAACCGCTATGCAACCTACAATGGCAGCGACCCCTACCGGGCACCCGCCATGCTGCACGTGATTCCCCATCTGGAATTTGGCATGGGCACTTTTGCGCCCGAGGGCGGCATGCACGCCATTGTCAAAGCCCTCCATACCACTGCACTCAACTTGGGCGTCACCATTCATACCGCAACTCCTGTGGAACGAATATTGACAGAAAATGGGCGCGTTCGAGGGGTTCTCACCTCCATGGGAGAGCACAATGCAGACGTGGTGGTTTCAGGGGCAGATGTCACGCCCACCTACCGGCAGATGCTCCCCAATCACCGCGCTCCAGAGCGCATCTTAAACGCAGAGAGCTCTACGTCAGGCGTTATTTTCTACTGGGGTGTTCGCCATCCAGCACCTGAATTGCACCTACATAACATCCTCTGGGCCGAAGATTACAGGGCCGAGTTTGATGCCTTGTTCCAAAGCAAAACCATTGCTGAGGACCCCACTGTTTACATCAACATCGGCAGCCGCACCTCTCCAGAAGATGCCCCTGAAGGAACCGGCAACTGGTTTGTCATGGTCAATGCGCCGGCCGGATGGAAAGCCAGCGGCCTCGGTGATTTGCGGCAGCGGGTCATGGCCAAAATTCTGCGCATGACCGGCATCGACGTATCCGAGCACCTCGCGTGTGAGCATGTATTGACACCCGATGACATTGCCACCCGAACAGGGAGCCACCGCGGCGCTCTTTATGGTCCGGCCAGCAACAAGCCAACCAGCGCGTTTCTGCGCCACCGCAACCGCGACCGGCGCATTGGCGGCCTTTACTTTGTAGGCGGAAGCGTGCATCCCGGTGGCGGGATTCCACTGTGCCTGTTGGGTGCGCGCATCACCCATGAATTGATTGAACGCCATGACCCCTGCTGACCGAGGTGCTTTTGGAATCAAGGGAAGGGCGGGGTCTCTGGCCCTTTGGATGGCCCTTTTGGTCATTGTGCATGCCGTGGGTATAGCAGGTGTGGTCTTCTATGATGCCAACTTCATTCTGGACCTTACCCCATTGAACCTCATGCTGACCGCAGTGGTGGTCTTGGGCTTTGGAAACCCCGATGATGCCTGGCGTTGGGCCCTCACCGCCTACATCACCTATTCCGTGGAAGTCATTGGTGTGCAAACCGGATTCCCTTTTGGAGACTATCAATATGGCACGAGGCTGGGCACCACCCTCTATGATACCCCGCCCTTGATTGGCGTGCTCTGGCTGCTCACGCTCATGGGCACCTTGTATTGGGCCGGACAATGGGCCCCTGACCGCAAAGGGCGTGACAGAAGCTTGCTGCGCGCAGGCATCGCCGCCACCCTTATGGTGGCTTTTGACGTGATCCTGGAGCCTGTTGCCATCCGGGCCGAGTTCTGGACCTGGTCGGGAAATTCCATCCCCCTGCGCAACTACATGAGTTGGTGGGTGATCGCTTTTGCATTGGCGTGGACATGGCGCAAGGCCTTTACCTTTCGAACCAACCGCGCTGCGGGATTGTTGCTTATCCTGCAAGCTGCATTCTTTATCGGACTGTCATTGTTGCCATGGAAATCCTGACCGCTTTTTTGATTGTATCGATTACCTTCTTGACCATGGAAGGTGTCGCATGGGCTGCACACAAATACCTGATGCATGGTATGATGTGGTATTTCCATCAGGACCACCATCAACACGAGCCTGGGTTCTTTGAAAAGAACGACGCCTTCTTCCTGATTTTTGCTGTGCCCAGCGCCTGGTGCTTCATTACAGGCAGTATACACGCCGACTTCCGCTTTTGGATTGGCACAGGCATCGCCGCATATGGCCTCTGCTATTTTCTGGTACACGACGTGTTCATTCACAGAAGGTTCAATTGGTTCCGGAATGCCAAACACCCCTATTTCGCCGCCATCCGGAAAGCCCACAAGGTCCACCACAAGCACCTCAACAAGGAAGACGGTGAATGCTTTGGCATGCTCTGGGTACCCCGGGAATACTTCAAGCAAGCCCGGAAGGCACACTTCGCCAAAAACTCCAGCGCGGCATGAATCCGCACTACCTATACCTTACTGTTGACCTCGCCGTACTGGCGGTTCCGCTGGCTTTCAGCTTTGACCGAAAGGTGAGGTTTGCACGCTTTTGGCCCGCACTGTTTCCCGCCATTGCCGTGATGATGGCCCTGTTCATCCCTTGGGACATCGCCTTCACAGAGGACAGCATTTGGGGATTCAATGAAGCCTACCTCAGCGGCATCTGGATCGCAGGTATTCCCCTGGAAGAGTGGCTGTTTTTTATCTGCATCCCCTACGCCTGCGTGTTCACCTACGAATCCCTGAAGCACTACGTGCCGCATCCCCCATTGAAGTCACTGGCATTGCCGCTCACCCTGCTGCTGGCAGTCGCTTCCGCATCACTGGCCATCGCCTATCCCGAGCGCCAATACATCGCCACCACTTGCGCACTGACCGCTCTCTTTTGCACAGCGTTGGGCCTTGCCGCAGCTTCCAAGCCCGCTGTGCGCCAATGGAATCACCGGCTGTGGTTGGCCTACCTCCCCTTGCTGGTGCCATTTATCCTATCCAATGGCGTACTCACGGGATTGGACTTTTGGCAGTACCCGGTGTTCAACCGCGAAGTACAAGATGTCGCCGACCAAATCGTCTGGTACAACAACGACCACAACCTTCGCATCCGGATTTTTTCCGTGCCTCTGGACGACCTGATCTATGGATTTCTGATGATCGCCATGACCATCATTTCCTATGAACTGATCGCCAAAAAAATAGGGCTGGTTACGGGCTCGCCGCCTGCAGCACGGCCTTGACAAACCGGTGGTCGCTGAGGCCTTCTCCGCCCGTCGCATAGGACTGGGCCGTCCATTCCTCCCCCATCAAAACATGGTCAATGCGGACCCCGGGAACAGCGCCCTGCCACGTCCCGTCCATGTTGAACCATCGCACATCGTGGCTGTCCCTCAATACAGACCGGCAATACGCCAATGACCAACTGGTCGGGGTGTCGTTAAAATCGCCGCACAGCACCACAGGGTAAGGACTGCGTCGAACGGCCTCCATGACGGCCTCCACCTGCGCCACGCGCTCTACATAAGCCGAGCGCATCCGCCCCCAAATGCGCTCTCGCCCTTCGGCATTGGGCACCCCTTCTTCCAAAGCTGCATAGTCTTCTTCCTCGAAGCGAATGCTCGAAAAATGGGCATTAAAAATCCGGACCGTATCGCCTTTCCATGCCACATCAGTGACCGCACAAACGTTGTTTTTTCGGGTTCCAAAATCGATGGAAGACCGCTGAATGATGGGCCACCTGGACCAAGTCGCCACTCCAAAAGACCGTGGTCCCTTTCGACGAGAAATAACCACATGCTGATGCGCAACGCCACCCACTGCCCCATCCAAAAGTGCTGTGACTGGGAAAGATCCCTCGGGGTCCAACTGGAAATACTCCTGCAAACAGAGGACGTCCGGTTCTGCCTCTGAAATGGAAGACATGATCTGTTCTTTGGCCCCATTGGCTCCACCTGCATCCTTCGAATCCCCCAGCCAACCATAAAAGTCAAACAACCGCACATTCCACGACACAACGGTCAAACCTTCACCCGAACCTGCGGGCATTCCACAACCACCGCAGCCCCATGTCGCGCGAAACAAAGGCGCATTAAGCCCTGCCACCAAAGACATAAACAACAGTGATTTCCAGCGCCTAGAACGGGCGGCAGCCAGCCAACCAATGCTCCACAGGATGGCACCTATGGGAAACAACAAACCCGCCAATGCAGGCAAGGTTGAAATCAAAGGAGAAACCAAGGTGGCAACGCCTGCAGCAAGAATGGAAAACGTGCCGACCCAACCGACCAACATCGCCAATTTTCCGCGCTTCACTTTTCGCCGCTTGCCTGCGCCTCCTTTTTGCAACGCCATCGGTCAAATGTCCCCTCCGTGGCGAAACAAAAAGTCCTTTTCCTCTTTGGTCAATTGGTCATAACCGACTTTAGAAATCTTGTCGAGGATGCGGTCAATGCGCTCCTGCCGGGCCTTTTTTTCGGCATTGAATTCCTCATCGGATTGACCCCGACGCGTCGTCCCTTCCTTGGTGACGCTGCGGTGCACCGTTTGAAGGCCTTTTCCCCTTTTACGCTTCTGGCGCTTGGCTTTGCGCGGACGAGCCTTCTCGCCCACTGCATTCCACGGCCACCAGGTGGCCAGCACATCGAGCAACCGCTCCAAAGGGGCTCCAAAGTCACGCCCTCCTTTCATGCCTTGCATGTACAGCAGGCCATATGCCGCACCTCCCAAGTGCCCCAAGTGCCCGCCCACATTGGCTCCCCGCGACAAGGCCGCGTAATCCAACAATACATAAGCCAACGCCACCCACTTGAGCTTCACCGGCCCAATGAGAAACATGCGAATGGTGTAATCCGGCGCATACACCGCGGTGGCCACCATCAAAGCCATCACCGCTGCAGAGGCACCCAAAGCAAAGCCCCCTCCGCCAAATCCTGGCACGAGATTGAGCAGCAAAAAGTAGACAAGCCAACCGGCCAATCCCCCCATCAAATAGGTACTCAGCGTTCTGCGGTCTCCGAAGTAATTGCGGAACATTCCACCCATCCACCACAGAACCAACAGGTTCATCACCAAATGCCACACACCCAAGTGCACAAACATGTGGGTCACGATGCTCCAAGGTCGGCGGACCAAAACCGCTGCATCCGAAGATGTGGCCAAACCAAACGCTCCACCAGGGTTGGGAAGGGGTATGCCCAAAGTCTCGAGCAAACCCAACGTAGCGACCAACAAAAAAACGCCGACGTTGACCAGAATCAGGCGCACCACCATGCCTCCTGTTTCCCAACGCGCTCGGATATCCTGACTGATGCTGCTCATGTTCTACCTACACAACGCCACTGCGGTCAATAAAATACGTCGCGTTCCCGCTGCCACTTTTTAAGGAGGACATAACCAAAGAGCATGCCCCCCAAGTGGGCAAAGTGGGCCACGTTATCTCCTGGGCTGTTTTGCAAAGCGAACATCAATTCAATCGCACCGTAGCCCAGCACGAAGTATCGGGCCTTGATGGGAATGGGCGGAAAAAGCAGCTGAAGCCTCGTGTTGGGAAACAGCATGCCAAAACCAAGGAGCAACCCAAAGACTGCACCTGAGGCGCCAACTACAGGCACAAACATCCTGTATGCCTGCCTCTGGGCAGCGCTGTAATCCAAATTCGGAAACAGGTCTTCTACCATGGGAAACCACGTCCCGTATTCAGAATAGAACCCAAAGCCGACCACCAACTCGTGCAGGGCAAAAGCCCCGAGACCACAGATCAGATAGTAGTTCAAAAATCGCTTGGGACCCCACACCCTTTCTAATTGAGAACCAAACATGAAGAGGGCAAACATGTTGAAGAAAATGTGACCCAAACTGGCATGCATGAACATGTGGGTGACCACTTGCCAAGGCTGGAATTGTGGTGCGGCAGGATAATATCCTGAGAACACCGACATCAAATCAGGCGAAATGAAATGCGTCACCACGTAAAATATCACGTTGATGATCATCAGGTTGCGGACAACAGGCGTGGCTTGATTGAACATTCAGGGCAAATCAACTGAACCGTGCTGCCACGGCATCTCGGTCAAAGGTAGCAAGGGTGGCCCGCCCCCAAGGGTCTCGGTCTGGTTCTTGACAGGCAAACAACCCATCGACCACATCCAACATTTCTGCACGCGTCAAAGTCCTCCCCGCGGGAATGGCTGCACCTCGCGCCACACCTGCCATGGCGCGGCTCGCGCGCAATTCAGCATCCACTTCGCCGGCCTCCCGAAGCTCTTCGAGCACAGCATCCACAAGGGACGCAGGATCGCCTTCGGCAGCATCAGAGGGCAAACCCAACACTTGAATGCAACCAGACTCATCCATGAGCTCAATGTTGAATCCAAGTCCCGCCAAAACAGGAAGCGCCGATTCTAGCAAAGCACAATCGGCCTGCCCTACCTCGAGCACAGAGGGAAAGAGCAGCTGCTGGGAATGTCCTGTCAAGGCCTGCTGAGCCATGCTGGCGAAACGCTCGTACAAAATCCGGGTATGTGCGCGGTGCTGGTCCACCATCACCAACCCACTGCGGGTGGCGGTTACAATCCAGCCTCCGAAGAGTTGAAACAGCGGCCTCTGGTCGTCAAATCCTCCACCCATCGTGGGCAAAGGTTCCACATCGTGTGCGTTGACCTCGGAGAACACCAAACGCTCCGCATGTGGTTCCTCTGCCTCCGCTGGCATGCCCTCAGCAGGGTCAGCCGCATGCTCAAAAAACCGCCGCGTCGCTTCGATGCGGTCGCTGTTGCGGTCTTGAAGGAAGGCAGACTGACGGGCCGGGTTCAATGCGCCGCCTCCAGAAGCCGCAGAAACGCCTCCTGAGCCTCGATCCATCCCGCGTGTTTCATCGGATTGGAAAGGGTTGTAGTTGGGGTCGAGTTGGATCTGGGGCTCCCCCACAGTTTGTCCAGGCTTGGGCGGGGCTATATCAAAGGCGGTCTCTGTATCAAAATCCAAGCTAGGTGCCACATGAAAGCGGCCCAAAGCCCTTTTAACAGCCGCCTTGAGAATGGCCACAATGACCCTGTCCTCTTGAAATTTGGCTTCCACCTTGGTGGGGTGAATGTTGACGTCAACCCGCGACGGATCCACATCCAAAAACAGCACATACAAAGGAAACTGTCCCGGGGTCAATAGCCCTTCCATGGACCTCATCACCGCACCGTGAAAGGCTCCATGGCGGATGAACCTTCCGTTGACAAACAAAAACTGCTCGCCTCGGGTCCTGCGCGCAAATTCTGGTTTGCCTACAAATCCCGTGAGGCCTACCACATCTGTTCGCTCCTCTACAGGAACCAAACGCTCATCGTACTTGCCACCAAAAATGCGGACAATCCGTTGCCGCAGACTCCCCGCTGGGAGGTCAAACAACTCTGATCCATTGTGGCGAAGGACAAACGACATGTCGGCATGGGCCAAGGCCACACGCTGAAATTCGTCGATGCAATGGCGCAATTCTACCTGGTCGCTCTTGAGGAAGTTTCTGCGCGCCGGAACATTGTAGAACAACCGCTTCACGGTCATTCGGGTACCCAAATCGCACACAACAGGTTCTTTGGATTGACATTCTCCACCCTCCATCACCACTTCAACACCTTCAGCGTCATCGGCCCTTCGCGTGCGCAATTCGACCCGAGCTATGGAGGCAATGCTCGCCAGCGCCTCACCGCGGAACCCCATGGTGGCCAATGACAACAGGTCGTCGGTCCCCCTTAATTTGGACGTGGCATGGCGGCCAAAGCACGCCTCGGCATCGGCAGGGCCCATCCCCTTCCCGTCGTCTGCAACGACAATGCGGTTGCGGCCTGCGTCTTTGAGGTCGACCACGATCCTGCCCGCACCAGCGTCCAAGGCATTTTCCATCAACTCCTTGACCACCGAGCCAGGACGCTGCACCACTTCGCCCGCAGCGATTTGGTTCGCCACGTGCTCCGGCAACCGTTGAATTGAAGTCTCAGTAGCCGTATTCATGGTCCTGGGGGAAGCAAATATTCTCGCGCAAAATCTGTGGTTTCAACCCACAGCAATCCGCGCCAAGCGGCGTACAAAAGAACCAACAGAATGGCAAAGCTCCTCAACATGGCCCTGCGTCTGGCCGAACGGGTGGCTTGAACGCGCGTCTCCCTGTCCAATCCAGGGCCAGCAAATTGGCGAAACCGAAGCTTGCGGGGCGCATCATCTTCAGCACCTTGAACCTCTGACTCCAGAGCTTCTTTCCGCTGTTTCCAACGCATAGCGCGCCCATCCACATGGGACGAGCGGAAGGTGAAGTTCCGAGGTGCATGGCGCACATTTCGGAAAGGGCTGGGCAGGCGCGGCGCTTTCATTCAGGCATTCAAAGTTGCCTGCTCTTGGGCAAAAAGCCGCAAGACTTCATCCACAGCCCGTCCACCGCCACAACGTTGAACGATGTGTTGAAGCACACGATCTACCGCGCTGTCCGGGCAAGACGCACCAGAAGTGAGCAGCACCGTCGGGACTTTTGAGCCCAAGTGATCGGGCCACCAATGGTCTGACAAGCAGCGCTTTCCTTGCTCCAAACTGAAGTGTGCCAGACGCCCATCCTCTTGGAATTCGTCGGCACCGCTGATGAACCAAGTGGGAAGGACTTCTTCACAGAGTTCGACCAAATGCGAGGTGTTGCTGGAGTTATAGCCCCCCACCACTACCGCCAAATCTGCCGATTCACGGGCCAAATCCAAGGCAGACGCCGTGGCCGTTTGGTTGTCCAAAGTGGCATAGCACAGCGTATCGCGCGTGTTGGCAAAGCGTTCATCCGAACCTCCATCCCTGACCACTACAGCGGCTTTGAGGTGGTCCGCAATGGCTTGTGTGTCGCTGGCGAGCATCGTGGTCTGATTGACCACTCCAAAGCCCTCCAAATCCTGAGGAACCTGGAAGCCTGGCGACATTCTGTTTTCAAAGTCTCGGGCAAACCCTGACCAATCTCGTTCACCGCGGATGTAAGCTGCCAACACCTCTGCCTCTGCCATGTCCTTGATGACCAAGGACTTTGCCCCCGCACTGCTGTGACTGAAAGTGGCACGGGTTTCCTCGTGCTTGGGCTTGCCGTGAATGACGACCGAATATTCCTTCTTGCCCAACTGACTCGCGCGCTTCCATACTTTCTCGACAAAGGGGCAGGTGGTGTTGTAACGCTGTATGTCCACCCCCATTTCTTCCAACTCCGCTTCAATCTCAAGTGTGGTACCGAAAGCCGGAACGATCACCACGTCCTCAGGAGAGAGGGCACCGATGGGGTTGAGGATATGGCCCTCTGTGTCCATCAAAAAACCAATGCCCTGAGACTCCAAGTCAGCATTGACTTCGGGGTTATGGATCATTTGGCTCAGCAACCACAGCTTTTTGCCTGGGTTCTCACTGACTGCACGGTAGGCGATCTCTATGGCATTCTCCACGCCGAAGCAAAATCCGAAATGCCGGGGAAGAATGAACCGCACCACACCAAAGTCCAACACGCTGGGCTTTAGATTCTGCTTGCGTGGGTCTCCCGTCTTGCGAAGGGCCTTCACCTTGCCAATCACAGGGGACCGGTAAAATTCAGGTATGTCAAACGTGCGCATTCCACGAAAGTACAGGGCAACGGGCCGCCTTGTTCTTCTCTTCTGTAAAACCATTCCACTGCAACCCCGGTATGCCAATCTCCGTAGTGGGAGCAATCATGAAACTGAGGCACCTCATTTACGGCTCGATTTTGGCTGCTTTCGCAGTGGCTGGAACCTCGAATGCCAAAGCACAAGGTGTTTTCTCTGTCCCGGGCAGTCCCGGGTGGACCCAACAGCTGATTCGGGAATCCAATGAAGGTCCGCAGCTGGAACTCATTGTTCGGCCGCTCATCGAAGGCGCCGTTGTTCGGAAAGGCTTCAGCATTCGCGTTCATCAAGACAACACCTTGTGGACCTCGCTCCAGCGCAACGGCAGAAAACCCTACACCTTCAAATTGCCCCCTGGTCACCTCTATACCTTGGAGGTATCCCATGACGCGGCGTACAAAAAGGTGATTCAAATCGATACCAAAACACTGAACAGGCCCCTGCAACTCGATTGCGACATCGACTTGATGCTCCGTCCAAACATGGATCCGCTCTCCTTTGAAGACAAACTCCATCTGGACATGCCCCTTTCCATCGTTTGGTTTGATTCAAAACGTAACCTCTTCAGACACGACGCGTATCTACACACCGACGGCATCAATCAGTTGCGCAGCCACCTCTCTCTGCGTGATCCGTCAACGCAGCCTGCTCCCTAAAGCAGTGCTGCTTAAAGCCACCTGATAAGGGTACTGACCGACAGTACTGATGAGGTAGATGTGGTGAGAAGGGGCTGCTGGAGGGCAGCCCCTTCAATTTTTCAAGACTTTTTGAATTTCGCCAAAGTGCGATGGACCATGCGCTCACGGCGGTCTGCAGCCCTGTGGTGACATGGTGATTTGCCCCACCGCCTCGGCAACACCTGACGGCGGCCCTTTACCGCAGCCCAGGCCTCGGCCTTGACGTGGTCCATGAACTCCGCAGGGTTTTGCAACCACGCTTCGGCTTCTCGGCCTTCAAAAGCAATGACGATGTCGGGGTGTGCCTGAAGCCATCGGACCAGCAAAACATCAACGGCTTCTTGGACTTCTGGACACGTGTTGCCCTTGACGTCACGGCGCAGCGCTTTTCGCGCCCAAGCGTCCATCTCCAATGCGGCTTCCGCCGAAGCGACCGGCTGCAATGGATCGAATGGAGGCACATCGCATGGTCCACTTGCCCGCACAAAGCCCATGGAAATCAAAGCCACAGTGAGCACCACACCCGCATACCTGGCCAACATCACAATGCGCTGTCGTTTTCAGTAAATGCGATGCCCTCGGCAGCCAATCCACGCAGCAAAGGCGTGTACAAAGACGGAGAAGTAGGCAAGGTCACGCCGGTGCCTTTCCATTCCCCGCGCATCCACATCCGTGCGGCGAGCGCCAAAGGCAAGCCCACGGTCAGTGACATGGCTGTATGGGTGTCGTTCTCTCCGATGTGGACCAAATGCGAGGTGCGCACGCGCTGCTCACCATCGGCCGTTGTGTAACCGAACCGGTGCCACATCACAATCATATCGAGGTCCTCTGGCGCCAAGGCCCATTTGGACTCCAACCGTTGCTGTAAAATGTCACAAGGAGAACCTTGGGCCGGTGCAACCGCATCATCCTCAAAAAGACCGAGCCAATCCAGCAGGTCCAGTGCGGCGCGGTCTGCCCCTGTCGTCTTGGCCACGGCATCGCGCACTTGGGCACGATCCGCATCCTTTCCAACACCTCCGGCAAAACCAGCAGTATACGTGCGCCAAGAGGTTCCCTCGGGCAAGGAAAGCTGGGCGTCGTCTCGGTTCATGCCCAATTGAAACAAGGCATCCCAACCGCCGCAAAAACCGTCGCCCCTCAATGTTCCCCGCACCAAGGTCTCAATCCCCTGTAATCCATAAATCTGCTCGTAGGCCAAAGAATCCCGGTTCGCATAACCTTCGAAACGCCCCGCACCCGGGACGTCGATCGGCGTCACCTCTTGAAACAGGCGGTGGGGTGGCAAAACACGGTTCAATCCGCCCATGCGAAAGGTGGCTGACCCACCTTGGCCCGCCAACACTACGTTTCGGGGGTTCCAAGTGAATTTGTAATGCCAGGGGTTGTTGTCGCTCTCAGGAGCCACAAGGCCACCTGTGTAGCTTTCAAAACCAGTCAATTTCGACCCCTCGCTCCGCAGTTCGTCAATCACCTGCATGGCGCTGAGGTGGTCGATGCCCGGGTCGAGGCCCAGCTCATTCAAAATGGGGATGCCCGCGTCCTTGGCTGCCTGGTCCATCGCCGCAATCTCTGGAGAGAGGTAGCTCGGGGTGATCAAGGGAGTCCGTGTGGCAATGGCATCTGCCGCCACCTCTGGATGCAAAAATGCTGGCAACATGCTGATGACCAAATCGGCCTCGTCAATTTCATTTCGACGTGCTTCGGGGTTGCCTGCATCCAATGCAAACGTACTGGCAGCGGAGTGTCCCTGTGCTTTCCGGTCTGCCAATGCCAGGTCCAAATCTCCGATGCGAACCACAAAACCCTCATCAGATGCATGCTGCAACATGTGACGGATCAGAGACGAGCTGGAGCGGCCTGCTCCAAGAATGAGAACGCGTTTTGGCATGCCTCAAATTTCGCCGTCGAACAGGAAGTCGCACACCCCTTCGCAAAGACTGGCACGGGACTTGTCCACAACACTGAGGAAGCAGGACTATTTTCGGCACCTGCACAGCCCCCGTTTTAAAACAGAAGCCCATGCGCCACCTCCTCCTTATCCTCAGTTGCATCGCCCTTCTTGCCGCTGGATGTTCTGGTCCGAAGGCACTCACCAAAAGGGGAGCCGAAATGCAAGATGCGGGCATGGTGCGTCAAGCGGCCGAGCTGTATTACCAGGCATTGCGCAAAAAACCCAGCTACATCGAAGCAATGGTGGGTTTGCGCTCTGCTGGTCAAGGAGTCGTTGATACCTGGGTCGGTGAATTCCAGCAAGCTTCTATGGATGGAAGGCGAAAGGACGCC